>WNFD01006408.1_pt1 | contig 11777 bp, 10 predicted proteins | sample 5400491 | NCBI WGS metagenome assembly WNFD01 (sample SAMN13153343, study PRJNA577476) | soil metagenome | isolation source: 120 cm saprolite under Douglas fir tree site 2 hole 2 replicate 2 | place: USA:California | collected 2015-04-18 | reverse complement strand
TGGCGGGGAGGCACCGGCCATGCCGTGCCCATAGCCCCACCGGCACACGCCACTCAGGGAAGGACATATAATGACGAACTACACGAGCTTTGTCGGGGGCTTAGCCGGATGCGGCCTCGGCCTCCTCCTGGCCGGCTGCTCCGGCTGGACCTACAACCCGCCGACACCGGGCAACCCGATCAGCGAAAGGCAGAACTTGTCGGCCGTGCGTGCCGCGGCGCCGCAATCGCCCGCGACCTTCGATCAGGCCCTGGCCAGCGATTACGCGGACTACGCCAACACGCTGCGGCAGGACAACAACTACGTCGACGTCGATTATTTCTCGCGCAAGGGGCTGGCGGCGGCGAAGGGGGTGACGGTGCCGCCCGAGGAGCAGAGCCGCTTCCTGGTGCCGCTCGAAGTGCCCGAGAAATTCCGCAGCCAGCTCGTCGACGGCCGCAGCCGCCTGGTGACCGCGCTGGACGGCGGCGCGCGCGACCGCGCCCCGGGCGTCGCCGCCCGGGCGCAGGTCAGCTACGACTGCTGGGTCAACAGCATGGAGGACAACTGGCAGAAAGGCGTCAATGGCGTCTGCCGCCAGCAATTCGAAACGGCAATGAACCAGCTCGAGAACCGCCGCGCCGGCGAGCCGGTGACGCAGCCCTCCGCCGCTGCCGCGACGGCGCCCAACACACCAAGCGAGGCCCGCGTCTATTTCGACTTCGACCGGGCGCAACTCGGCCCCGACGCGCAACAGATCCTGCAGCGGATCGCGCAGCAGGCGAAACAGAATCCCAACCTGCACGTCGTTCTTGTCGGCAAGGCCGACCGCGCCGGCACCGACGCCTACAATCTCGCCCTGTCGCAGCGCCGGGCCGATGCCGTGCGCCAGATCCTGGTCAGCAATGGCGTGCCGGAGGCGAATATCGACGCCCGCTGGGTCGGCGAGCGGCAGCCGCCGGTGCCGACGGCGCCGGGCGTGCGCGAGCCGCGCAACCGTGTGGTCGAGATCGCGCAGCAGCCCTAGCCGAGGGCGAGGTATCCGAGTGATCGAGGTAAGCGGCACCGCCGGCGATCGGCGGCGCCGCTTTCTTTTGCGCTGCCCGGTCGGGAACAGCCGTGCGGCCCGCAGCGTTCTCTGCTCGCCACGCGGCGCGTGACCCACGGTTGAAAACGGCGCGTCCGGGGAAACTTTAAGGTAAAATTAACCCGGCGCTATGAGGATGCGCGGATGATCCAGTCGATGACCATCGAGGGCAGGCATTTCGAGCTGACGGTGCGCGAGCAGCCGCACGGCGATTGGCATTGGCTGATCACCGCGCCGGGCCAACTCGTCCTGTCCGGCGACGCGCCGAGCGAGCTGCTCGCGCAGGAAGCGGCCCGCGACACCGCTCGCGCCCTGGCGCGTCTCGCCGCCGCCTGACGATCCGGAGTCCGCAAAAGGAAAGGGCCGCCACAAAGGCGGCCTTTCGTTTTTTCCGCCCTACTTGACGACGCTCACGAGCAGGATCGAATGCGGGGTCGGCTGTGGCGGGTCCGGGATCCTGCTGGCCTGGGTATCCGTCACCGGGCCCGACAGACAGGTGACATTGTCCTTCACGACGGGATTGTTGGTGTCGGTCACGTCGATGGTGAACAGAAAGGGCGGCGGCGTCGGCACCGGCGTATAGCCGGCACCGCAGATGCTGTTGCGGATGATCTGATCGCCGTCGCCTTGATCGGCGATGCCGGCCTGATAGCCGGCGCCGGCGCCGTTGCCGGTGGTGTTGTTGACGGCATTGTTGCGGACCGTATTGCCTGATGCGACGTCCCGGGTGGGGGTCGTCACCGGATTGCAGGTGGCATCGAGATTGGAGAACCACACGCCGACGTCATTGCCCACGGCGACGGTCTTGGCGACCTTGGTGTCGGTCTGCGTCGCGCCGCCATAGCAGTCGCCGCCGACCAGGATGACGCCGCCGCTCGCGGTCTCGCCTGCTCCGGTATAGGAATTGCCGACCACCAGGTTTCCGGTGATGCGGGCCTCCGCGCCGAAGCCGGCCTGGATGCCGTTCTGCGCGATGAAATTGACGGGCCCCTGGCCGATCACGGTGTTGCCGGAAATCGTCGCTTGCGCGAGCGGGCCGTTCACGACGATGCCGCCCTTCTGGTAGTTCCACACCACGTTGTTCTTGATGTCGCCCCTGGCCGCGCTGGCGAAGGCGAAATAGATGGCGACGCCGTGCTGGGTCCCATTGAGAGGCGTCTCGCCGATATCGTAGACGGTCGAGTTCGCGATATCGACCTTGCCACCATTGTTGACGACACCGTAGTAGTTGGCGCCGTGGACGCTGGCCTGGTCGAGCGAGCCGCGCGCGCCGGAGCCGTAATAGACGCCGATATTGCAGCCCGTGGCGTCGACGTCGCCGTCGATCTCGCCCGACGGATTGATCAGCGCCGCGGTGAGATTGATGCCGTCGCGGACGAAACCCGTCGCCGTGCAGGCCCGCGCGTCGGCGAGCGACAACCCGAAAATCGCCGTCAGAGCGAGGACGGAACCCGAAAGGCGCTTGTCCATCGTTCCCTCCAATGTTCTTGCCGGGCCGCTCACGCAGGCGCGAGGCGGCGCTCCCAAAGGTCAACCCGGGGTTGTCAGCTTGCGCCCTTGGCGCCGCCGTGACAAGCGTCGCGCGCAGCGCGGTGGCGCACCGTCGCGTCCGGTCCCTAGACCGATGCGCTCGATTTCTGCGCCGCGTCGCCGGCCTCGTTGACAGCTTGCCGCACCGCATCCATCGTCGCATCGACGATGTGCTCGGCGACCTGGTGCGCGCGCTCGACCGCCTCGCTGCCGAGGTTGGCCGCGCCGTCGCGGATCTGCTCGCCGGCCGGGCCGACCAGCCGCTCCTCGGCGTCGCTGCGCGGCAGCAGGGCGGCGATCACTGAGCCGGCAAGCAGGCCGAGCGCGCCCATCGCGAGCGGATGGTCCTCGACCAGCCGGGCCAGCCGGTCGCGCGCGTCATGCACCGTCTCGCCGGCCTTCCCGGCATAGGCGCTCGCCTGCTCCCAGGCGGCGCTGCCGGCCTCCTGCGCCCGTCGCGCCGTGTCCTGCACGGCGCCGCGCGCCTCGCCCATCGCCTCGCCGGATTTCTGGCGAGCATAGGCGTAGCCGGCGGATTCCGTCGGGTAGGGCCCGGGAGCGCTGGCGGCGGCGGCGCTCGAGGTCATGCCCGCCACCTTCTCGCGCATCTGGCCCGCCAGCGCGCCGGCGCGTTGCCCGGCGTCATGCAGCGCGCCCGAGACGCGCTCGCCGAGGCGGCCGCCGCGGCCGGTCATCGACATGACCATCCAGCCGACGCCGATGCCGAGCAGCGCCAACGGTACCGGGTGACTGCGCAGGGTCTCGCCGAGCCCGCCGGCCTCGCCGCTCATGGTGTCCTTCAGCATGTCCACACCCCTTTCCAAGATTTGGCGCGGCGCCAGCTTGCGCTCGAGCTCGTCGAGGATCGCGCCGAGCTCGGCGCGCGTTTCGCCGATATCCTGCTCGATCTCGTCGGGCGACTTGCCGCTCGCGTCATAGCCGCTGTCGGCGACGCCGACCGGCGCCGGCAGCAGCAGGTCCTCGCCCTCGCTGTCGACGCTCATCGCATCTGCTCCCGCGCCCATTCCGCATCCTCGCGCAGGGTGCGCAGCGTGCGGTCGGGCACCAGCTTCTCCGCTTTCAAGTCGTGCCGGCCCTTCAAGGCGACGCCGAGGCCGACGAGCAGGACGACGACACCGACGATGAGCGCCGCCGCCCAGGACGGGACGACCTTGCTGAGGCCGAGGACAGCCGCCGCCAGCAGCACGAGGAAGCCGGCATAAAGGATGAGCCCGCCGGCGACGAGCTCGCCCGCGCCCCTGCCGACCTGGCTGAGCTTGGCCAGCATCTCGGACTTGGCGAGAGCGATCTCCTGGCGCAGGAGGCGCGTGCTCTCGCGCGCGAGGTCGCCGAACAGGCCGGCGATGCTGCGCTCGCTGCGCGGCGGGATCGTGGTGTAGGTGTCGTCGCGCGTCACCATCAGAGGCGCTCCCCGCCAATGCCCGAACCGGCGCCGTAGCCGGCCATCGCCTCGCCGCCCGGGCGATAGCCGGGGCGATAGCTTTCGCCGGCGGCGGTGCGGTGGTCCCGCCGCGACGGACGGGCGAGCAGGCGGCCGATGACGAAGCCGGCGGCGACGGCGACGGCGATGAACAGCGCCGGCTGGCGCCGCGCGAAATCCTCGGCGTCCGTCACCATCTCGCCGAACTGGCGGCTGCGCACCGTCTCGGACAAGCGATCGATCTGCGCCGCGGCCCGATCGGCGTAATGCGCGGCGGTGGCGTTGTTCTCGCGCTCGAGCGTATCGGCGGTGCGCCGCAGCATGTCGGCGACCCCATGCACCGCCGCGGCCATGCGGTCCTTCTGCTCGTCGAGCAGCGATGCCGCGGCCTCGCGCATCTGGTCGCTGAGCCGGCCGACCTCGCGCTGCGCCGCGGCGCTCGCCGCCCCGGCCTGCGCGCCGACCTCGCGCGCCGCGTCCTTCGCCTGCTCCTTCATCGTGTCGAGCGTGTCGCCGATGTTCCGGGCGCCGCGCCTGCCGCGCCGCTCGCCCGCCATGTCGTTGCGCTCGTCCATCTGAATTCTCCCGCCGGACCCGCCGGCCGCCTCACCCCGAAGTCGCGGTAGGGCTGTCGCGATACCGGGCCAACGTCCCCGGCAGGGGCCGGTTCCACGGCTCTCCCGGGGCGCGAGGCCCGCCGCGGGATCGCTTCGGCGCCGGCGATTTGCGCTGCCTTAGTCCGGCCAGCGGCGGTGCAGCCACAGCCATTGCTCGGGCCGGGCGCGTACCCAGGCCTCGATCACGGCGTTGACGCGGGTCATCGCCGCCGGCACGTCGGCGGCGGCGTCGCCGGTGTCGACGATGGCGAGCGGCGGCTCGACGGTGAAGCGGAAGCGCGCGCCGACCAGACGCTCGACGCGGACCGGCACGATCGGGCAGGCGAATTGCAGCGCCAGGCGCGCGATCGCCGGTGCGGTCATGGCCTCGCGGCCGAAGAACGGCACGGCGATGCCGTCATTGAGCTTCTGGTCGACGAGCATGGCGACGTGGCCGCCACGGCGCAGATGGCGGATGAGCTCGCGCCCGCCCGGGGCACCCTTGGCCACCGCCTGGCGCGCGCGCAGGCCGCGCCGCTGCAGCCGGTCGACCCACGGATTGTTGGCGGCGCGATAGATCGAGAGCAGCGCGCTCCCCATCATGCGATGGATCGTCGTCGGGCCGACCTCCCAATTGGCGAAGTGGCCGCCGAAGAACAGCGACGGATCGCCCTTGGCCTGCAATGCGGCGATCGCCTCGCCATTGACGATCTCGACGCGGCCCGCGCCCTCGGCGCAGATGCGGCGAAGATGCGGATGCTCGGCGACGGCGCGTCCGAGATTGTCCCACATGCCCTTGAGAATGCGATGGTTCTCGGCGTCGCTGTTGCCGGGCATGGCGCGGCGGAGATTGCGCAGGGCGATGCGCGTGGCGCTGAGGCGCGGGCCGATGGTGCGACCGATGAACCCGCCGACCGCGGAGGCCCAATCGATGGGGAGGCAGGCGAAGAACGCCATCACCGCGATGAGCGCGGCCGCCTCGCCGCCGTCGGCGATGTGGCGCCCGACGATGCGCAGGCCGGCGATCCATGGACGCGGAGGGGGCGGCGGCGCTGCATTCTTCGCAGCGGCCGCGATCGGTGGCTCGGACAAACGGCTCCCGGACGGCAAGCGTTGCACCGGCGACGATGCTAGCCGATCACCGGCGCGGACGGAATCCGCCGGGCGGTCGCAGCTCTCGTCACCGGCGCTCGTCGAGGAAGAGGTCGATGCGCAGCTTTTCGCCGCGCTTCATGGCGTAGCGCTCGAAATCGCTGATTCCGGCCTCGCGCAGCACGTCCTCGTCGAGCAGGAAGCGGCCGGTGAGGCTGCGGCTGTCGCGCGTCAGCACGACATGCGCCGCGTCGGCCATGATCTCGGGCTTGCGGCCGGACTCCGGCTGCGCGCCCGGGATGATCTGCAGCGCCGCGGTGGCGATGGTGGTGCGCGGCCACAGCGCATTGACGGCGATGCCGTCCTGGCGGAATTCCTCGGCCATGCCGAGGACGCACAGGCTCATGCCGTATTTGGCGATGGTGTAGGCGACATGCGGCCCGAACCAGCGCGGGTTCAGGTTGAGCGGCGGCGACAGCGTCAGGATATGCGGGTTGGCCGCGCGCTTCAGATGGGGAATGCAGGCGCGCGAGCAGAGATAAGTGCCGCGCAGATTGATGCCGATCATCAGGTCGAAGCGCTTCATCGGCGTCTCGAGCGTGCCGGTGAGGCTGATGGCCGAGGCGTTGTTGACGAGGATGTCGATGCCGCCGAAGCGCTCGACCGCCGCCTCGACCGCGCGCATCACCTGATCTTCCTCGCGGATGTCGGTCTGGCAGGGAAGCGCCTTGCCGCCCGCCTTCTCTATCGCCTCGGCTGCCGAGTAGATCGTGCCCGGCAGCTTCGGGTGCGGCTCGGTGGTCTTGGCGGCGATCACGACATTGGCGCCATCCGCAGCGGCGCGCAGCGCGATGGCGAGGCCGATGCCGCGCGAGCCGCCGGAGATGAACAGGGTCTTGCCCTTGAGATCGGCCATGTTGCGCTCTCCTCTAGCTGCGGCCGAAGCGCGGTGGGCGCTTGGCGACGAAGGCGTCGACCGCTTCGGTGAAATCGCTGGTGGCGGTACAGCCGGCAAAGGCCTCCGCCTCGGCCTGAAGCTGCGCGTCGAGCGCGCGGTCGAGCGAGCCGCTCAGCAGCTGCTTCGTTGCGGCGATCGCCTCCTCCGGCCCGTCGGCCAGACGGCGCGCCAGCGCGGTCGCGCGCTCGGCGAGCGCCGCGGCCGGCACGATCTCGTTGACGAGGCCGAGTGCCAGCGCCTTGGGCGCGTCGAAACGGTCGCCCAGCAGCGCGATCGCCATCGCCTGCTTGGCGCCGACATGGCGCGGCAGGAAGAAGGTCGAGCCGCCGTCGGGGCTGACGCCGAGATGGATGTAGGCGAGCGTGAACAGGCTCTCCGCGCTGGCGATAGCGAGATCGCACGCCATCATCAGGCTCATGCCGAAGCCGGCGCAAGGCCCGTGCACGGCGGCGATTACCGGCTGGCGCAGGCGGCGCAGGCGCACGATGCTCGGATGCACGCTGCGGATGAAGCGCGCAAAGGCGACGCGCCGCTCCGCCGGCGGCGCCGCGGTGAAGCCGGTGAAGAACTTGATGTCGCCGCCGGCCATGAAGCCGTCGCCCGCGCCGGTGACGATGACGGCGCGCGCCGTGCGGTCGCTCTCGATGCGGTCGAGCGCGAGCGCCAGCCCCTCCGCCAGGTCCGGATTGATGGCGTTGAGCGCCTTCGGCCGGTTGAGCGTGAGCGTGACCACGCCGCGATCTGCGGCATAAAGCAGGGCGTCGTTCATCGCGTCCTCCTCGGCGGCGGCTGCGCTGTCCTAGAACGCCTCGGCGGCGAGCTCCATGAGGGGCTTGGCGCCGGCGGCGATGTTGGCGAAGAGGGCGTTGGTCTCAGGCAGCACGCGCGCCATGTAGAAGCGCGCCGTCGCCACCTTGCCCTGATAGAACAGCGCGTCGTCGCCGCCGAGCTTCGTCAGGCTCGCCTCGGCGATGCGTGCCCAGAGATAGCCGATGGCGACGAGGCCGAAGGCGCGCAGGTATTCGCTCGCCGCGGCGCCCGCCTCGTCGGGATCGCTCATGCCTTTCTGTGCCACCAGCGCCGTCACCTGCTGCAGCCGGCCGAAGGCCTTCATCACCGGCAGCACGAATTCCTGCAGCTCCGGCTTCTCCATGCGCTGGCGCAGATAGGCGTCGACAGGATGGAAGAAGCGGCGCAGCAGGCGGCCATTGTGCTGCGGCATCTTGCGCCCGACCAGGTCGAGCGCTTGGATGCCGTTGGCGCCTTCGTAGAGCATGGTGATGCGCGCGTCGCGCACCAGCTGCTCCATGCCCCATTCGCGGATGTAGCCGTGGCCGCCGAAGATCTGCACGCCGAGATTGGTGACGGCAAAGGCGTTGTCGGTGAGCATCGCCTTGATGATCGGCGTCATCAGCGAGACGAAATCGTCGGCCTCCTCGCGGGCATCCGCATCGGGATGGCGCTCGGCGCGGTCGAGCGCGAGCGAGACCCAGGCGGCCAGCGCGCGGGCGCCCTCGGTATAGGCGCGCATGGTCAAGAGCATGCGCCGCACGTCGGGATGGACGATGATCGGGTCGGCCGGCTTGTCGGGGAATTGCTCGCCCTTGAGGGCGCGGCCCTGCAGCCGGTCCATCGCGTATTGCCGCGCCGTCTGATAGGCGGTCTCGCCCAGCGCGAGGCCCTGCAGCCCGACGCCGAGCCGGGCCGCGTTCATCATCGTGAACATGGCGCGCATGCCCTTATGCGCCTCGCCGACGAGAAAGCCCTCGGCCTCCTCGAAATTGATGACGCAGGTGGCCGACGCCTTGATGCCCATCTTGTGCTCGATCGAGCCGCAGCGCACGCCGTTGCTCGGGCCGACCGCGCCGTCCTCCTTGACCTTGTATTTGGGCACGATGAAGAGGCTGATGCCGTGGATGCCCGGCGGCCCGCCGGTGATGCGCGCCAGCACGAGATGGACGATGTTGTCGGTGAGGTCGTGCTCGCCGGCGGAGATGAAGATCTTGGTGCCGGTGATCTTGTAGGCGCCGTTGCCGGTCGGCTCCGCCTTGGTGCGGATCTGCCCGAGATCGGTGCCGCATTGCGGTTCGGTCAGGCACATGGTGCCGCTCCAGGTGCCGTCGACCAGGCGCGGCAGGAATTTCCGCTTCTGCTCGGCGCTGCCGTGGCGGCGGATGGCGCTGTAGGCGCCGCTCGACAGGCCCGGATACATGCCGAAGGACATGTTGGCCGAGGACACCATCTCCTCGACGAAGAAATTGAGCGTGTGCGGCAGCCCCTGCCCGCCGTAATCGGGATCGGCGGAGAGCGCGGTCCAGCCGCCCTGGCGGAACAGCGCGTAGGCATCCTTGAAGCCCTTGGGCGTGCGCACCGTGCCGTTCTCGTAGGTGCAGCCCTCCTCGTCGCCGCTGCGATTCAGCGGGAACAGCACTTCCTCGGCGATCTTGGCGCCTTCCTCGAGCACCGCCTCGAACACGTCGGGCGTCGCCTCCGCGTAGCCCGGCAGCTTCGCCAGCTCGCCGACATCGAACAATTCCTGCAGTACGAAGCGATACTCGCGCAGCGGCGCCTTGTAGAGGGTCATGCTCTTCTCCTCGGCTGGAAAGGCGCCATTGCGTCCTTCGACAAGCTCAGGATGAGGTAAATTTGAGAATGCCATCTCCCGTTAGTCATCGATGCCATCATCAATCTTCCTCATCCTGAGCTTGTCGAAGGACGCAGGCTGCCAATGCAGCCCCTTTCAATTCCTCAGCGGCCGGCCCGTCTCGAGCGTGTGCTCGATGCGGGCGAGCGTCTTGGGCTCGCGGATGAGCGCCTGGAAGGCGCGGCGCTCGAGCGCGAGAAGCTGATCCTCGCTCGTCTCCAGCGTCATGTCGGTGTCGCCGCCGGAGAGCACCTCGGCGAGCTTCTCGGCGACCACCGCGTCATAGGCGGTGGCCTTGCCCTGGTGCACGAGATCGTTGACACCGAGCTTGAGCGCGGCGGCGCCGGTCGGGCCGGGCAAATTCACGGTGATCGGCTTGGGCGGCTGATAGTCCTTGGCGAGCGCGAGCGCCTTGGCCTTGGCGTCCGCCAGCAGCCGGTCGCGGTTCATGGTGATGGCGTCGCTCGGGCGCAGCACCAGCATGTCGCGCGCCTCGGCAGCCGAGCGCGACACCTTGGCGAGCGCGATCTGCTCGAAGGCCTGCATCAGCGGCGGGATCGGACCGCCCGGGCGCTTCGGGTTGGCGACGAGGCGCGTCACCATCTCCTTGCAGCCGCCCCAGCCCGGCACCAGTCCGACGCCGGTCTCGACCAGGCCCAGATAGCTCTCGGCATGCGCCTGCACCGCGGCGCTGTGCAGCAGGATCTCGCAGCCGCCGCCGAGCGCCATGCCCGACGGCGCGCTCACCACCGGAAAGGCCGCGTATTTGGCCGCCTTGTAGGCGTTCTGCCCGGCGCTCTCGCCCTCCTCGATGAAAGGCCAGAGCGCGACATTGGCAGCGAACAGCGCGAGGCCGACATTGGCGCCGACCGAGAAATTCTCCGCCTCGTTGTAGACCACCAGCGCCTTGAAGGCGCCGTTGCTCTTCTTCACGGCGTCGAGGCCCTTCGACAGCATGGCCATGATGTCGGGATCCATCGCGTTCATCTTGCTGTGGAACTCGAGGCAGACGACGCCGTCGCCGACATCCCACAGGCTGGCCGAGCCGTTGCGCGCGAGCGGCTTCGAGCGCCGCTTGATGTCGGCGAGCAGGAGCACGCCGGGTCGCCGCTCGACCGGCGCGTAGGTGCCGTCGGTCGTCAGATATTCGAGCTGCCCGTCGGCGGTGCGGTAGAACGATTTGCCCGCCGCCTTCTGCAGCAGGGCCGGCACTTCGATGTTGCCGGCCTTCAGCAGCGCAGCGACGTTGTCGACGCCGATCTGGTCGATCAGCTCGAAGGGCCCGAATTTCCAGGTGTAGCCCCAGCGCATCGCCTCGTCGACCGCGACGATGTCGGAGGATATCTCCGGCACCAGCGACGCGGCGTAGGCGAGCGTCAGCCCGAGCACGCGCCGCGCATATTGTCCGCCGCGATCCTCGTGCTGCAGCAGCGCCTGCGGCTTGCGCTCATGCGTGCTGCCCAAGGTCGGATCGGCGCTCGCGCGGTAGGCGCCGGTCTGGAGGTCGATCGCCTCCTTGACGCGGCCCTTCTCGGTCTTGGTCATGCGGTAGAAGCCGCCCTTGCCTTTGCGGCCGGTGTAGCCGTCGGCGATCATCTTGGCGATGAGCGGCCGGTCCTGGTAGATGCGCAGATAGGCGTCGCCCGGCTTCAGCGTGCGCTGCATGCTCGCCGCCACCTGCGGCCCGAGATCGATGCCGACGAGGTCCATGAGGCCGAAGACGCCGGTGCGCGGCATGCCGAAGGGCCGCCCCATGATCGCGTCGGCCTCCTCCACCGTGAGCTTCAGGTCGAACGCCGCCTGCAGCGCCGACTGGATCCACATGCCGCCGATGCGGTTGGCGATGAAGCCCGGCGTGTCCTTGGCGTGGATGACGCCCTTGCCGAGCCGGAGGTCGCAGAATTCCTCGATCGTCTCGACCGCGTCGGCGCGCGTCTTGGCGCCGCTGACGATTTCCAGGAGCCGCATGTAGCGTGGCGGGTTGAAGAAATGCGTGATGAGGAAATCGCGCTGGAAGCGCTCGGGCATGCCCGCGGCGAGATCCTTGAGCGGGATGGTCGAGGTGTTGGACGAAACGATCGACCCTGTCTTGCGGTGCTGTTCGATCTTGGCGTATGTCGCGTGCTTGATCTCGAGCTTCTCCAGCACGACCTCGACGATCCAGTCGCACTCGGCGAGCTGGGCGAGGTCGTCCTCGAGATTTCCGGCCGTGATCAGCCGCGCATTGTCGCGATGCATGAGCGGCGCCGGATCGGTCTTGAGCAGCCGCTCGATCGCCCCTTCGGCGACGACGTTGCGGTTCTTGGCACCGGCCGGGACGATGTCGAGCAGCAGCACGGGAACACCGGCATTGGCCACATGCGCGGCGATCCCGCCGCCCATCACGCCCGAGCCGATCACCGCGACCTTGTTGATGGGCATGGCAGTCTCCCCGTTCACGCGCTCTCGAG
>WNFD01006407.1_pt1 | contig 11777 bp, 12 predicted proteins | sample 5400491 | NCBI WGS metagenome assembly WNFD01 (sample SAMN13153343, study PRJNA577476) | soil metagenome | isolation source: 120 cm saprolite under Douglas fir tree site 2 hole 2 replicate 2 | place: USA:California | collected 2015-04-18 | reverse complement strand
ACTGCCGTCGCCAACTGGTGGCAGATCACCCAGGACGACTGGCACTATGGCCGTCCCCGTACGTTTCAGACCAATGCTGTAGTGGGACATGATGACTCGCTCACCAACCCCAGCCATTTTATTGCCTTAAACTTGAACCGTCACGTAGAGATCATAGAATTTCCGGGCGGTGATGGCACAAAAGCCAGGATATTCATTGGCCCGACATTGATCGGAGATGGACAGGACCTGGCGCCGGTGACTCTGACGTTCAAGGATGTCAATGGTGGTGGCAAACTCGACATGATTATCAACATACAGGATAGCCATTTCGTGTTCATTAATGACAATGGCACCTTCCGCCCCGCGCGCCCCAACGAAAATATACACCTTTGATATTGCTCGTGCTTCACCGCGACGCGAGGTAACAAGAAAGTGGGCAGATACCGGATCTGGGCGATGGCTTCGTTCCATTGTATGGTATGGTCTTTGAGGGCTGCCAGATGTGGCCCTAACTCGGATGTACCTGCGATGAGCATGTCCTCGGGGATTGCATCGGGGGCAAGAAACGCACACACGTGTAACAGATCGGCTGCGGATGGGTTCGCTTGCTGCACCCTCTCAAATGAAAGTTTCCAGGTGGTCGCAACAGGGAGAGGATGATCTTTGCTTGTTCTGCCGCGTCGGCGCAAGAGGTCGGCCCGTGCGTCCTGATAGGCATCCAGGAAGGCAGTGAGAGCACATCGCGTTTCCTCGATATATGCGGCGGCCTGATCAAGAGCGAGTGGGAGACCATCCATCACGGCGACAATGCGCTCGGCCTGTGTACGATCTTCCGGCTTTGCATGGGCAAGCGGTGCATCTGTTGCCAGGAGTTTCGCTCGCCGTAAGATAAGCAAGGTTCCTTCGTCCTTGTCCATCGTGTCAATGTCAATGCTGTCAGTAAGCTTGCCTGGGGACTGCCGGCGTGTCGTGAGCAAAAGGTGGCCGTTTTCGTTGGCGGGAAGGTACTCTTCGGCAAGTGTGAGATCGTCAGCATTGTCAAAGATGAGTAACCAGTGATCGTGTTCCTCTTGGGTCATGGCCCTCTTCTAGTAGACCCCAGCGACCCATCTGAGTAGTTACCACATTTCTTAATTAAAAACGAAGAGACACGAAAGAAATATTTCTCTTCGCCTCTTCATCCCGGGTGAGAGTAAGGAATGTTATTCGGAAGCGACTGATAAGCGGTGGGAAGCAGTGCTGAAATCAGTGTGCAGTTCCTTCTCATGCCGACGCACTAATTTATAGCCCAAACCTGGAACCGTCAAAATGTAGTGAGGATTACTTGGGTCCAGTTCGATTTTCTGGCGTAAGCGATGAATATGGACTTTAATCAAAGAGGAATCCCCGTCGTTCTCAAGACCCCAGAGATGCGACACAATCTGACTGGCCGTGCAAACATTATTGGCATTGACAGCGAGCAAATGCAGCAGCTTGCTTTCCATGGGTGTTAAGCGGGAGCTTTTTCCATGAACCCTGACTTCTTTATGCAGCGAATCAACCTGGATTGGCCCGACGGTGAGGATAGACGAAGGCCGTTGCTCCAATGTGAAACGCGCCCTGCGGCTGATGGCACGAATATGCGCTAACAGTTGTTTGGGGAAAAAAGGTTTACGAATGTAGTCATCGGCACCAGCTTCCAGGCAGCGAATCTCGTCCTGCACACTTTTTCCATCGGTGACTATTAAGATAAGCGCATCATGCCTACGCCGCATATCACGACACATTGCCAGGGCATCGGTGTCTTCGAGTGACGTATCCAGGATGACAAGATCCGGTTTCTGTTCCTCCCATTCGATCCTGGCTTGTTCCCCAGAATAGGCTCGCCGCACTTCGTGTCCAAGCGTTTTTAGCCATCCAATCAGCATCTCAACCAAATCACGATCAGAGTCCACTATGAGAAGCTTCATGCTTTCCCCCTTTTAACGTGGCTTCTTGGATTGTATAAATGCGAGTGACATCTTCTTTCCTTTCTTGTTGCAGAAGCAACGATATCTTCCCAAGTCTATCAGGCTCTCTAGGAGAGGCGCTTGGGAGAAATGCGCTATCAAAAGCGTCTCCGGCATTCGGGCCGTGACGATCATGCCACGCCACTTCTTAACACGAGAGAGGAGGAAAAATGGATGCAAGCGAGTTTCGGGTCGGCGACCGGGAGAATGAGCAAGCCTGGAAAGACCTCTTCGACGATCTCAAAGCGCGCGGGGTCAAAGCGATTGGCTTATGGGTCAGCGATGGCAATAAAGCTATGCTGGGTGCGATCACGGCGAAATTTGGGACGGCTCCCAGACAACGCTGTGTGGTTCACAAGATGGACAATGTGCGAGAGCCTCATCCCAACCAAACAGCAAGAACAGATCAAACCGGAGTTGCGAGCTTTATTCTACCAGAAGGATCGACAAGCCGCTGACCAGGCCGTGGCCGCCTTCATCGAGAAATACCAAAGAGTCTATCCCTCGGCCATCGAGTGCTTGCAACGCGACCTGGAGGCGTGTTTGACCTTCTACTCGGAGCCTTCGGAGCATTGGAAGACGAGTCGCACCAACAATGTCATGGAGCGACTCGTCGGCGAAGTCAAGCGTCGCTCCCATAAAATGGCAGCGGCTTTCCGCAATGAGGAGAGTTGTTTACTGCTCTTCTACGCCGTCATTCGTAGTCTGAAGTTCAACAACCTTCTCAACCATGCATCTGATAGGAGACTCAAGGGATGGAGTTTGGATTTCGCGTTGTCATCTGTTATAAAAGATTCCTTGTTGGCTGCTAGCGATTTGCGGAGAGGTGCTTCTCAATGGTGATGAGGCTTGTCCTGCTGTCGCAGGTTTAACGTTCCAGATACCATAACCACCAGCACTAGGATTGCAAAGGTTGATTTGGTCGAGGCTACAGTAGCTGCCTGTGAGGCTCCCGTCTGCCTGGACGATTCCAGAGAAATGGAGCGGCCCATTGCCGAACACTCCTGGAACCGTAAACTGGATACGTCGGGCAGTATCAACCGTCCCGGTAAAAAATCCATCTCCTCGAAGCCCAGGACCCAGCGCGAGGTGACCGCTAATCTCCCTGCTAACCTGCTTGATGTTTGTAAGCGACATGGTTGAGGTAACATCGGCAGGAGTGTTATGAAGAGTACCCTGATACGATCCAGCAACCATTGGAAGCCCTGATACAGGGGTCGTAGGAAAGGTGGTAGGTGTTCCTGTTGGCTGGGAGGGAGGAGTAACTACAGCAGAAGCTATATGTCGAGGGGTTACGATAGCCGAATGAGCAGGAGTGCCAGCTGTCGCATGAGACCAGAGGCTTACTCCAACGACCAGGACGGTAAATAGCGCAAGTAAGCCGCCTATGAGTATACCGAGTCTCCAGGAGCGAGGAGAGTGCAACGGCTTAGGTACAGGTGCAGGTTTTTCTGCTATTTGCTTACGGGCAAAGGGCCAGAGGGAGCCGAGCTTCCAGGAACGGGAAGCCTGTGGTGGTCTGGGCGCAGAAATGGTAGCGAGGCCTGTCACTGCTTGTGTGGGAGTCGCAGGTGGAGGCAATGAGGTTGGTAGCCCACTCGGTGATCTGCTCAGTGAGAATCGCCTTATCGGAGACCACAATGCTTCCCAGAACTGCTCAACTGACGAGAAGCGATGATCATCCTCTAGAGCCATCGCTTGCTGAATAGCCTCAGTTGTAAACGTGGGGATGGTAGGTACCACCTCGTTTACTGGCTTCAAAAGATCGATCCCCGTGCTGTCCAATTGCGTTGCTCTATAGAGGGCATCAGGGGGAACAAGACCAGTTAAGAGAAGATAGAATGTTGCACCCAGGCCATAGATATCGCTACGAGTGCTGAACTCTTCACTGTATTGCTCAATCGCTCCATAGCAAGGTGCAAAGTAAGGAACAGGGATCCACCACAAACCCTGTACCTTCATGATGCGGAGAAGAGCCAGCACGGGCTCGCCAGTCGTCCGTGGTACGATGATGCTGGCCGGCTGGATGTTTTGATGAATAACAGGAGGGTGCTGCTGATGCAGATGGCTCACAGCACTTATGATGGGGGCCATGATCGTCATGACCTGTGGCAGTGGAAAACGCTGCTCCGGCTGCTGTAACCGTAGTATCTCAAGGTGCGGTTCTTCACTATACCTCACAAGCAGGCATGTCCGACCGAGTGTGTCGTCAGTGAAAACATATTGGGCTCGGGGCAATGCTCGATGACGAAGGGGTGGTGGCAATACATATTGAAGCGTAAAGCGATACCCTTCCTGTTCCTTCGGGTTGATTAGCTCTGCAAGGGCAAAAAGCTTCTGTTTGTCATACTGATCCCGTGTCAGATAGACGTTGCCAAAGCCTCCTTTGCCAAAGAGGCTCTCTACGATATAATGCCTGTTTAGCACAGTGCCAATAGGGAGAATAGCTCGTACCTTTTGCACGTTGTTCCCCCTTGTAACTTTTACATGCAGTCCTCAAAAAATGTACTGCTAGTATTATAGATAGCTGCAATTGTCTAAGCAAGTCCAAGGTTAGTTACCAGGAGAATTACTGTCGAGCTACGCACCGGTCGCTGCCTCCGGGAACACCGGGTGACTCATACGCCAGGAGGTTCCTGTCCCGCTCTAACGTGTGAAGGCAGCGGTTGAGAAGCTATTACTTGCAATATAGTTGGTGCAGAGATTGCCGGCATAGGTTGCGATGGTTGATCTTCCAGTTTGATATTTTTTCCGGGTCGTGGGCGGATAGCCAGTATGGCGAACGTAAACATCCAGGTTAGCAGAAACCCAAGAAGTACCCAGATCAAGACTAACTGCGTTATCGACATTAAAAAAGACCTCTCTACAAGATAATGGATTGAAGTCCTTGTATCGTAATAGACGAATAGAGTGAGCGAAGTTAACGGATCCACGTATATTCGGGCGCCGGGTATACCCTAAAGTCAAAAGTGGAAGGGATGCCCCCTGGCATCCCCCTCTCTGGTAAAAACGCAGCAGCATCGCAAAAAGTTCCAGTATACCGTAAAGTGCTGGATTATCTTGCGCTTTGAAAGTTACGATGCGAAACGTTGTATTAGATAGAGCCGTTTTCTCACTGAGATCTTTCTATCCCAGCAGAGCTGTTGCAAGATCGAGAAGAAGCGGGGGTCCAGGGGGCCTGCGGCCCCCTGGCGGAGCGCGAGGTGTCCTCGCAAAATTCCCCTCTTTTTCCAAGGCCGCCGCAGGCGGCACCTGAAAGGTACCTGAAAGGTTACAAAAAGCGTATAATTACTATTAATAGGTAATGGCTACAAACGCAAAGGGTAAACCGAATGGAACGAGTGGACTGGCAGCGACTACGCGACATCTTGATCAGCATCATCTGCGTTGGCATCTTATTATGGGCGGCATGGTCAATCCTGAGCCAATTCCTGCACGCTGTCGTGTTGCTGCTCCTCTCGATGGCCCTTGCTTTCCTGCTGACCCCGGCAGTGAATATGCTGACCAGGCAAAAATATATGCCGCGCGTGGTTGCTACGCTCATTGTCTACCTGGTAGTGCTGGCAGTAGTGAGCGGCATTGGTTATGCCCTGGTCTTCAGTCTGATCAAGCAGGTGGAAAGCTTCTCATCTGTGATAATAAGCTACTTTACAGCGCTACCGACCAAATTTACTCAGTTCCAGGCATTTCTGGTGAGCCAGGGTATTCCACAGGATAACATTAAGTCAGCAATCGCCCAGATCCAGTCCCAAGCCACGGGTTTTGCACAATCGCTGGCGACCAATGCCCTGAACATTGTCCTCGCGGTAACCGATGCCCTTGTCAATGTTTTGTTGGTGCTGGTATTGGGTTTCTACCTGACGCTGGATGGTCAACACATTCGCGATGGCCTGTTCAATATCATCCCTAAGAGATCGCAATCCTTCTTTCTTTTGTCTGAGGATGCCCTCAATCGCGTGGTGGGCAATTACATTCGCGGGCAACTCACACTTGCACTCATTATCGGCATCCTGGCCGGGGTGGGGTGTGCAATCCTGGGCTTAAAGGACTATGCCTTAATTATCGGAGTACTGGCCTTCCTCTTCGAAACCATTCCCATGGTGGGGCCCGCGCTGGCTTCTATCCCTGCCATTCTCATTTCGCTCCTGTTGCCCGAGCCGTTCCCGCGCACTTTCTACGTTGTCATCTACTTCGTTATTGTTCAGATGTTGGAAAGCAATATCTTTGGACCACGCATCGTAGGGCACGCGGTCGGCCTGCACCCGGTCGCGTCAATCTTCGCTTTGATCGTGGGTGCTCAGTTGTTCGGCGCTTTCGGAGCCTTGCTTGCCACCCCAATCGTCGCGGCAACCTGGGTCGTTATTGCGAGCCTCTATCGCTCCGCCAGAGGCGAGACCGCCGACGAGATGCTCGCCAGGAGGCGTGTCACGCGAACCCTACCTCGCTTGTTTACCCGCGGCCTTGAAAGCGACGATACCCATCCTGGAGGGAATGGAGACCTTGAGCCCGAGGCAACGGCTGCCCATGTGAAGCCAACGCACATTAGCGGCAAAATGGACCAGATCGATCTCATGCGGCCCATCTCTCCTGGGCACGAGCAGCAGCCAGGCGCCCACACTCCCCATACACACAACCACAAGCGGGATAGCAAGGAACTCACCAGCGAGACAAATAAAGAGGAAACGTAAAGACGAATCACACATATGTATCCTTCCTGCTTGTCGCCTGAATTTCTCGACGTTATAATAACATGAGGTCAATGATTTTCTCGTCGAGAAATTCGGCGCTAGGCAAGCAAGGAGGTGTCATGTCGCAGGACTCACGAATGGATGCGCGTATTGCCCGGCGGCTCCTGCGGAAAAAGCAGCAGCTCGACGCGTACCGCCCGTTGGAACCGTTCACCGTGCAGCGGCTCCACCAGGATTTGCGCCTCCTGGCGACCTATCATAGCAATGCCATCGAAGGCAATACGTTGTCGCTGCGTGAGACGCAGATAGTGCTCGAGTACGGCATCACTATCGATGGGCATCCCCTGCGTGAATACTTGGAAGCCACGAACCACGCCGAGGCGTTCGATACCCTCCCAAAGCTCGTCGAACCTTCCATCACTGTTGAAACCGTGGAGATGCTGCATCGGCTGGTGATGGACAAGATTGATCCACATGCCGGTGAACTGCGCACGGTCTCGGTCTCTATCCGCGGGGCTCCGTTCACCCCGCCACTGGCCAGAGACGTTCCTTTGTACCTCACACAGTGGATGCACTGGCTCACCAGTGACACTGCCTTGCGCTACGATCCGGTAACCCGCGCTGCGATCGCCCACCATGACTTCGAGGCCCTGCATCCCTTCACTGATGGGAATGGCAGGGTCGGGAGGCTGTTGCTCAACCTGATGCTCATGCAAGATGGATATCCACCGGCGCTGGTACTCAGAGAATGGCGTCCGCGCTACATCCATGGCTTGCATCAGGCGTACTTTGGTGAGTATTCCCCGTTGGTCGACCTCGTCGGACTCGCCGTGGAACAAGCACTCGACCTTTACTTGGAGGCCTGCGTGGAAAGCACAGCGCACCTCTTACCGATGAAAGAGCTGGCGCCCCTGTTCAACACCACGGTCGATTACCTCGGCCAGCTCGCACGGGCGGGCAAGTTCGAGACAAAGAAACGCGGGCAGTACTGGTACGCCTCCAAAGAAGCCGTCCAGCAGTACTTCCAGGAAGCTGGTACCGAGCCGCGTGGCCGTCCTCGCAAGAAAAAACTGTGACCTTATGCTCCTCTACTAGAATCTGCTCATGCCTGCAATGGTGCTGCAAGGTGTACAATTGGCCTGTAGCGGTCACCATATTTTTTCGGGAGAATCACACGCTTAAGATGTCCAGGAATTGACAACCCCCTTAAGAGCATCTATACTTTACCGTAGTAAAGTCTACTTTGTTGATCTATTTAGTCTACTTTAAGGAGCAATCCATGTCAGCTATCGAGGATTTCCTCAAGGCGAATGAAAGTTATGCCGCCACCTTCCAGAAGGGAGACCTGCCCATGCCTCCAGCCAGGCATGTGGCTGTGCTCACCTGCATGGATGCGCGTCTCCACCCGGCACGCTTCCTCGGCCTCGATGAAGGGGATGCCCACGTCATCCGCAATGCCGGTGGGCGGGCAAGTGACGACGCGATCCGTTCGCTGGTGATTTCTCAACAATTGCTCGGCACCAATACCGTACTGGTCATCCATCATACCGACTGCGGTATGGTCACCTTCAGCAATGAAGACTTGCGTGCCAGGTTGAAGCAGGAACTCCATGTCGATGCAGGAGATATTGACTTCCTGCCATTCCGAGACCTGGAACAGTCCGTACGTGACGACGTGGCGAAGATCAAATCTTCGCCTTTGATCCCGGATAATGTGGACGTCAGCGGTTTTGTCTACGATGTGAGAACCGGAAAGTTGCTCCCTGTGACTTAATGGCCTCTGGGAAGCCTGGGCCGATGAAGAGTACCAGGTTTCCCATATTCAGTTTTCGGTGCTCAACTGCTCTGCCAGGTATTCCCAATCCCTCGGGAAGCGGAACGCCTGCTGCTCAGGCGGCTGTGGCGCCTGTGTCTCCAGCCAGCGCACCGGGACCGTACCCCTGTTAAAGAATCCGTGCGTGCTGCCTACTCCGGTCCACACATAGTCCCCGGCTTTTACGTGGCCAGGCTGGCCATCCAGCAGCACGTCAGCTTCGCCACTGAGAATGAAATATGACTCCTCGAAGGGATGGTCATGCACGATGCCTTCACCGCCGGGCTGGAACTCAACCATGAACAGGGTCAGGTGCTGTGCCCCCAGTGTGCGATCCACCAGCATCTTCAGGGAGATGCCATGTATGTTGCCGCCCCGGTCGCCAGCCATTTGCATTTTGCCAGGCGGGGGCAGCTGCGAGTCGTCGAAGTGACCGAGAAAGCGCGTCCGTAGGTCCCGCAAGTCAGGTGGCCTGCCTGTGCTGGGTGCGCTTCCTGTCTTCAAGAAGAACATATCGCGTTCCCGGCCTGGCGGCTTTGGTTGCGCTGCCAGCATCTCCAGCCAGCGGACGGGCTGTTCCCCAAATGTGCGCCACGCATGTGGCACCCCGGGCAGGATAATGCCGTAATCCCCCGGACCGAACTGGTAGGCTCGCCCATCGATGCTTCCCAGCACAAAACCTTCCAGAATAAAGAAACTTTCCTCGTAAGCTTGAATGTGCGGGGCTAGCGTGCCCCCTTGCTCCAGTTGACAGATACCCAGCCCCATGTGGACCGAACCGGCAGTGTGGTCGATCAACGTCACACGAGAGTAGCCCTGGCTATAGTTCTCATAACCGGGTGGCAGCCGGAAAGCTGCTTCCTCGAATTTCCCGATGTAGTGCAAGTTGAACTCCTTTCGCATTGGTTAGGATGAGCAAGTTATTACTTGCACAGTAGTTGCCTAATCGATGATAAGTCAATGCTATTCTAGCAGATACCCCTCTCCAGGCATACTATCACCAACAACCAATGTCCAGTGCTAACCAGAAAATACAAGCAGGGCCAGGTAAAGGTGAAACAGATGACAAACGGAGCAACATTCTACCAGTGTACATCAAAAAGAATAGCGACCTCGCCTGTTTCAGCAGCGCCAGCAGGCGAGATCAAGCAGTGGTGTGTCACTTTAGGGACCATCGTTGTTGGGCTGCTCGCCCTCGGCATCTTTCTAGTAGCGGGAGGCGTCTTCGCCACGATAGGACCATGGGTAATCTTCGCCGGGGCGCTGGTGCTCAGGAAGCGCTCTGGTGCAGCCACAAGCACTGTTTCATTCCTCCAGCCATGATGAAGGGCCTTGTGGACAGCGGATAGGCTTCCCAGGCTTTTGAGATGGGAAGCAGTTCAGGCTTTTCCAGCGCATACTCATGCCCTTTCCATGTGAGTGTGCATGTCCCAGTAGCTATGATGTTGCGACACCAATCAACATTGGGACCATATGCCAGCGTCAGAACGAATCCATCACCGAGAGGATATGCGGCTAAAAAAGTCACGTATTCTCGGCCTGAGCGACGCCCAACGTGTTTGAGAACGGAAAGGTCAAAGTACAGACTTCCTAAGCGGGTTCCGGCAATCTTCCGGACAAGCGGATCCCCCCTTTTGCCCAAATGGCTGCTCAAACGGCGCACCTTGTCGTTCACCCATTTCAGACGCATGAGCACTGTCACGGCAAGCAAGATGAGGTAGAGCACTCCGTATATGGTGACGAGAATGAGAAGGAACCTGAAGAACACTCGAAACAGACGAGTGACTGGCTTGTTTTGCCTGTTTCTCTTCATCGTTTCACCTGCTTTCTATTGCATGCCTTACATAATCTCTTCGCTACTAAGGCTTCCTCTCAAGAGGATCGACCATGATCCCGTGGACGATAAAATCGATGATTTGCTCCCGTGCATGCGCGAGTGCTTCAGGAGAGGAGAAATCCCTATCCTTCATGGTCATTTGGTAGCGCGGGAGAGAGGTCTGGAAGGACAGGCAGATGTCATAGATGATATTGAGGATGAGAGCCGCATCGAGACTGGAACGGATCAGCCCGGCTCGTTGCGCCTTGGTGAGAATCGCTCGGAACTGCTCAATATCTCTTGTGTCAAATTGTGAAGAGGAGAGCTTTTCCAGGGTCTGCCAGCCTTCAGCTACCCCCCAGGCGTAGATACGCGCAAGGCGAGGATACTCGACCAGAAGATCAAGAATGGTTCGAATCGCTGTCTCAAGGAATGTTCTGAACTTCTGAGCATCAGAGGTGAGTGTTTCATCGGTCAGCAGTGGCCCTAACGCTTCCGCCTGTAGCTGGAGTCCTTGCTCATCAATCCGTTTGAAGACCGCTATATAGAGGCCGAGCTTATCACCGAAATAATGAAAAATCATGCTTTTGTTGTATCCCGACGCGGTCGCAATCGCATCGATGCGCGCACCTGCAAAACCATGTTCGGCAAAAGCCTCCTCGGCAGCATCTAAGATAGTCCGCCGCGCTACGTCAGCAGCACGCTCCCGTTTTGGCGGTGTCGCGGTTGACATCATGGCCCGTGTCTCCCCTCAATTTTCAACCAACTAGTTGGTTGATAACAGGGTGCCCAGAAAATGTCAAGATGAAAAACCTTGACATTCCCTTCTTTCTTCGCTATACTATAATTATTAATTATCCGATCAATTAAATAGAGCCTTTAAGACTCCAACATATATCCGAATAAGTAACCAGGGAGGCATTACTATGTCTGAAGCCACAAGCATTGTCGAAAACGTTGATTGTTGCATTGTAGGTGGAGGTCCCGCGGGAGCCATGCTGGCTTTACTCCTGGCGCGCAGGGGGATAAACGTCACTCTCCTGGAAAAACACATCGATTTCGACCGCGAGTTCCGTGGGGACACCGTGCATCCATCTACCATGGCCTTACTGGAGCAGCTTGGGCTGGTTGAGAAGGTGCTCCAGCTTCGTCATACCACCCTTAGTAGCATTACGCTCCCTATACCTGGCGGCTCTACCATGACATTGGACATCGAGAAACCACTAAAGCGCCTCAAGGTCAAGTATCCTTATATTGTGATGCTTCCCCAGGTTCATTTCCTTGAGTTCCTCACCTCTGAAGCTGAGAAATATTCTGGCTTCCACTTGCTAATGGGGGCGCGGGTCGAAGGGTTGATTGAGGAGGGTGGTGAGGTGCATGGAGTACGTTATCGTTTACACGAGAGTGGGCATGATACCTGGCACGAAATACGAGCCATATTGACAGTAGGAGCCGACGGACGCTTCTCGCGCGTCCGGCAGCTCGCGGGT
>WNFD01006406.1_pt1 | contig 11779 bp, 4 predicted proteins | sample 5400491 | NCBI WGS metagenome assembly WNFD01 (sample SAMN13153343, study PRJNA577476) | soil metagenome | isolation source: 120 cm saprolite under Douglas fir tree site 2 hole 2 replicate 2 | place: USA:California | collected 2015-04-18 | reverse complement strand
GATGGATTCCAAATCCAAGTGGTTGGTGGGTTCGTCGAACACCAGAAAATTGGGCTTTTGCAGCATCAAACGGCAAAAGAGAATGCGCGCCGTTTCGCCTCCAGAAAGCGCGCGGATCGGCTTGGTTACGTCGTCGCCGCTGAAGAGCATTTGTCCCAGCAGCCCGCGCAACTCCTGCTGGCCGGCCATAGCATCCCATTGCGCCAGCCATTCGATTACCGTCAGGTCGTTATCTTTTTCCAGCGTGTGCTCCTGGCCAAAGTAGCCGACAGCAACTTCATGCCCCCAGCGCACCGTACCTCCGTCAACGCCAAAGTGCCGGTCCGCTTCATCAATAAATCCTGGCGAATTGCGGATCAACGATCGTATTAAAGTTGTCTTGCCCGCGCCGTTGCGCCCAAGCAAAGCGATCTTTTCCCCACGTTCCAGATTTGCCGAAAATCCATCGATCACTTTCAAATCGCCGTAGGATTTGCGCAGGGTCTTGAATTCCAGTGGATGCCGCCCCGAGGGCTTCTTCATCACAAAATTAATGTAGGGCCGAGCGATGTTCGAACGCGCCAGAACGGTAGTCTGCAGCCGCTCGATTTCCTTTTTTCTAGAAGTAGCTTGCGCGGACCGCGTGCCCGCTCCAAAGCGCGCGATGAAGTCTTGCAACCTCTCAATTTTCTTTTCGCGCTGCGCGTTTTCCGATTCAATCCGCGAACGCACTGAGGTCTTGGCCATCACCATGTCGTCGTACCCGCCAACATACATCAGCACCGACTCGTAATCGATGTCCGCAACGTGCGTGCAAACACTGTTCAAGAAGTGGCGGTCGTGCGAAATCACGATCAGCACGCCTTCATAAGCATTCAAATAATCTTGCAGCCAATGCACTGAATCCAAGTCCAAATAATTGGTAGGCTCGTCCAGGAGCAACGCGGCCGGAGTTCCGAACAACGCCTGCGCCAGCAGCACGCGCACCTTTTGCCCGCCCTGCAGCTCGCTCATCTTGCGTTCGTGTAGCTCCGACGGCACGTCCAATCCGTCCAGCAAAATTGCCGCGTCCGCTTCGGCTGTATAACCGCCTTCTTCGCCGACAATGCCTTCCAGTTCGCCCAGGCGCATGCCATCCGCGTCGGTCAGCTCATCGTGCGGCTTCGCATACAACATTTCCCTCTCTTGCAAAACCGCCCATAGCACCGCGTACCCCATGATCACTGTGTCGATGACACGAAAATCATCAAACGCGAACTGGTCCTGCCGTAACACTCCGATTTTTTTCGGCCGCGACACGTTGCCCTTGGTGGGTTCGATTTCACCGGTCAGAATCTTCATCAAAGTCGATTTGCCCGCGCCGTTCGGCCCGGTGATCGCATACCGCCGCCCGGCCATAAACGTCGTCGTGACGTCATCAAACAGCACCCGGGCGCCATACCGCATAGATATATTATTGATAGAAATCATAGCCCTTAATTGTATCGTGGAATGCGCTCTGGTTTCGACTCGAAGCCGAGCATCACGGCTTTTCGATTTCGAGACTTTCGCGCTTTTTCTGCCGATTGGCCTCGATGAGGCGCTGGTACTTTGCGAGCGTCTCCGCAGCCTCTGGGGAACGACCCGCCCGCCGGTACGCTTGGCTCAACTGAAAGAAGGCAGCATCGTGGTCGGGCGTTAGTTTCGTCGCAACTTCCAAGTGCTGAACGGCGCCAGCGGCATCGCCCTGCTGCAACAAAGCGCGTCCAAGTTCAAACTGAGCAGGCTCATAGTCCGGTTTCATCTGAATAGCTTGCTGCAAGACGGTAACAGCCTCCGGCAGCCGGCCTTCTGCCAAGAGTGTGTATCCGAAATGGTAGGTCGCGAGAGCATCCCCGGGTCTAAGTTCGAGTTCGGAGCGAAACTCCCCGGCCGCCGCTTCGAACTGACTCTGATGAAGGTACACCAGGCCCGCGTAATAGTGTGCTTCCGGAAGATGGGGATCCAGCTGTAATGCACTTTTCAACTCGCTGCTAGCATTCGCGTAGTCTTGCTGTTGCGCGTAAGCCTGGCCGAGCAGAAAATGCACCGACGCATTATTTGCGTTTTGCAAGAGCAGTCGGCGAAAAATATCGGCAGCCGCCTCCGATTGACGGGTGCGGACTAACGCCGTTCCCCACGCAAACAACAGACCGGGATCATCCGGTGGGCTTTTGGAAAAAGGCTGCAGCACTTCGACCGTCTTGGGATACTTCTCTTCAATAAAATAACTCAATCCCAAGAGCTGCCGAACAAACGCGTCATCCGGATGCGCAGCAAGGCATCGTTCCAGCGGTGGAACGGCTTCGGTATATTGCTCCGCTTTGAAACTGGCAAACCCCCAGTTGCGATCCAGGCCGGGCAGGCTGGGATTCCACGCGGCGGCTTGCTTAAAAAATTCGGCGGCTTCGGCGAATTTCGATTCTTTTGCGCGCATGACGCCCAGGTCGTTATAGGAGCTAGCAAGAACTTCCGAAGCAAACTGGTGATACGCGCGCGACGCCTTGGATTCTTTGGCTTGTGGAACTGTTGGTTGCGGCTGAACGCCGGGACTCTCCCGCACGCCTCCCTGCGCCATCGCTTCTGTGGATTTCTTCTGGTCCTCGCCTCCCGATTCGAGCAGACTGGCGATGCGATCGGAAGCCCTGCTATCGCCGTCATCAGGACCTTTAGGCTGGTCGAAAATGTGCTGTGCGTCATAGCGAAACTTGGCTTCGCGATAGCGCTGTGAATTCGCGAGCGCTTTCTGGGCTTCCTCCACGCGGCCGAGACGGCGTAAGTCCTGACCGAGCAGATAGTACGCCCGGCTGACGTCGCGCGGAACGGCTTGCGGATCTGGCACCAAGCGAAGGTATTTTTCAAGAGCCTCGACAGCCTGCGGGAGCCGCTTCGTTTCAGTGTACGTTTCACCCAGATACAGGTAGGCAAACGATTCCTGAGGACGCAGGCGAGTGGCATGGAGGAGAGCGGCTTCGGCAGCGGGATAGTCGCGCAGTGCGACGTCGGAAATACCCAGGAGCAGCAGTGAGTTGTAATCTTCGGGATGGAGCTTTAGTTCCCGTTCGAATTCCAGGCGGGCTTGCGGATAGCCTTCTTCAAGCCGGAATTCGAGGATGGAGTAGCCAAGCAGAGCGTGAGCACGCGGATATTTTGGATCGAGCTGAATGGCTCTACTAAATTCGGCTATGGCGGGTTCCGGCAGGTGGCTGATCGAATATGCCCGGCCAATGAGCACGTGTAGAGCGGCGGAATCCCCCATTTTGTCTTGCAACTGCTGGAACCACTGCCGGGCATCCGCGGTACGTTTTGCTTTCAGATAGGCAATGCCAAGAAAGTAGGAAGTTTCAAAATCGTCGTCAAGCGCGACGGCCGCCTGCAGATCAGTGATGGCAGCAGCAAAGTCCGCACGGTAGAGGTCGATGCGACCAAGCACGTTCTGGGCACGCGCATTACGTGGGTTAGCGGCGACGACGGATTGCGCCAGTTGCTGAGCCTTCTTTACGTCTCCAACGTGAAGCCAGGCAATTGCAGCGTCCGTTGCGATGTCGGGATTATCTGGCGCAAGTTTGAGCGCTTGGTCGAGTTCGTGCGCAGCTTCATCAAAGCGACCCTCGGCGATGGAGAGACTGCCGAGTTGCCGAAGGCCCAGAGCGATGGTTTGCTTGAAGTCGCGTTCGGCTCCCGGCAAATCTCCCGCAGCGAGAGCCGATTTGGCGGATTCAAAATTGTGCTTGAGGAGAGTGCCGGGGTCGTCGGCAGAACGGGTTGCCGCTCCGAAAAACGCGGAAAAGGCAAAGAGCAACGCCACTCTCGAACAGCAATTCAACGATCGAAGCGTGCGCCGAGATGGCATGGGTCGGCAAGACGCGCGGTGGGCAAAGAGCGGGAAACAAACATTGCCCTCATGCCAGGCAGTCTCGGAGTGGACCTTAATGGCCACCGTTTGTCGCTCCACCAGCTGGCGGCGGCAAAGCCTTGCTCTCGCGAATTCCCGCCCCTTCGACAATGGTGTAAATGGCGTCCGCAGCTACGTTTTCGAGAGTTTCGACTTTGCCGCTGGGCCAGCGAATTTCAACAGATTCCATTTTCTTCAAGGTGCCCAGGCCGAAGTGCAGGCGCAAATCGTTTTGCGAGAGATAGCTTGCGCCGCCGTGGACTTCGCCCTGCTGCTTCACGCCTGCTGCGCGAATGGTTACCTTGGCTCCGATTGCCGCGCGGTTGCTCTTAGTGCCGATGAGTTTGAACAATACGCGATGAAAACCGTTCGCATTCATATTCTTCAAAAGCGAGGGCGGCTCCCCGACATTCAGCAGAAGAACGTCGATATTGCCAGTGTTAAAAACATCGCCGAAAGCGGCGCCGCGACGAGATTTCATGGGCATTTCCTGCAGGCCTGCCTGCTTCGAGACTTCGTCGAAGGTTCCGTCACGGTTGTTGCGATGCAGCAGCAGCGGCTCGCGAAACCGCGGACCGGTGTCGAGAGTGTCAATCTGGGGATAAACGTGGCCGTTAGCGACCAGAATGTCGAGCCAGGCGTCGTTGTCCATATCAAAGAAGGCCGTGCCCCAACCGACATAAGGATAACTGGACTGGCCAACGGCGGAGGTCCAACTCACGTCGTCAAAACCCTGCGGGCCCATATTGTGATAGAGCGAGTTAGGCTGCTCTTCGAAGTGTGTAACAAAGAAGCTCAGGCGCCCGCTGTGGTCGTAATCGCCCCAATCAACACCCATGTTGCCAAGCTCCATGCCTTCGCCGCTAAGGGCCAGGCCAGTGATCATTCCCATGTCGGTGAACGTGCCGTTGTGATTGTTGTGGTAGAGATAGTTCGGGACGGAATCGTTAGCGACTAACAGATCGGGCCAGCCATCGTCGTCATAATCCACCCACATCACGCCGAGGCCGTAGTAGCCGATGTCATCATGCACGCCAGCTTTAACGGAAACTTCTTCAAAGGTTCCGTCACCACGATTGTGGTAAAGAAAGTCGCTTTCTCCTTCAAGGCCCCACGGTCCGCATTGCACTAGAATTCCCTTGAAACGACAGAATTTGTTACTCCCGAATTGCGGGAGATTGTTCATATCCAGATGGGAATAGCGGGAGACGTAAAGGTCGACAAAACCATCGCGGTCGTAGTCGCCCCAGGCCGCCCCGGTCATAAACCCGCTGCCGCCGACGCCGGCCTTTTCAGTGACGTCTTCGAACTTGCAATTGCCGAGGCCGCGGTAAAGAGCGCTGCCCCCGAAGCCGGTCACAAATAGATCGAGCTTGCCATCATTGTCGTAATCGGCCACAGCCACGCCCATGCCCCAGCCGCGACGCGTCAAGCCGGCTTCCTTGGTGATGTCCTTGAACGAGCCGTCAGCCTCCTGGTGATAGAGGGTGACTAGCGGGTCGCCTCCGGCGCGGTATCGCTCAACCGTCGAGCCATTCACCAACAGGACGTCAAGACGCCCGTCATCATCACAGTCGAAGAGTCCCACCCCTCCACTGGTCGAGTCGATAACGTAGTGGGCTTCGGGGGCAGCAATGTGCGAAACGGTGAGGCCAACGTCCTTAGCGATATCTTTAAAAACCGGAACTGGCGGCAGACCGCTGCGATCCTTCTTGGCCGGCGTGGGGAGCTTGGGCAGAGGAACATGGGCGACGCCAGACTGCTGGCTCGGAGCCTGCGCATAGGAGCCGGCTGCTAAAACCAAAATGAATGGACAGACAGAGAGCGTGGAAAGCAAACGGCGCGAGCCAGTCCGAAACATAGTTGACAGTTTAACGTAAAGCTTTTTCCAGCCCAATTTATGCCTCTATAAAAGCGAAGCGTCCCGTCAGGTGTTGACGGGACGCTTCGGAAGTTACGGGTTGAGCCGTAGTTAGAAGATGATCTTCAAGGCGTATTGGATCTGCCGGAATCCGTTTTCACGGACGTTTTGCGCCTGTCCATAGCTGCTGCCGGGTGCCGGAGTGGCCGAAAGGATCTGGGTTGCGCCAACCAGAACACCGTCTTTTTTAGGCGTCACCACGTTGCCATTGGCGTCGCCGAACACAGGAGAGTTGAATGTGATTCTGGAGTTGTTGTTTACGTCGTTGGCCACGTATTGCGGGTGATTGAACAGGTTGAAGAACTCCATCCGGAACTGGACCTTAATGCGCTCCGTGACTTTGAAGTTCTTGTTGACACCCATATCCACGTCCCGTGTGGGAGGTCCGGAACAGATTCCTACTCCCGCAGTTCCATTTGTTCCCAACTGGTAACCGGCAGCGGTGAACATGGCGGGATTGAGCCAGGTTTTTGAGTCGGCGCCACTCGCGCGGCAGGGTTCACCTGGAACACGATCCGGACGGTCCCGGTTAGTAGCAACGCCATTTCCTACACCGGCGGGATCGCCGAGTCCCTGAATAGATACCAGCGGTGTAATCGAAGGCCCGGTGGACGACGAGACGATTGTGCTGGCTTCCCATCCACCCAATACGCCCCGCACGAACCCATTTGAGCCCTGTAGGGCAGGCAGCTGGTGAACGAGGCTGGCCGAAAAGATGTGAGGATGATTGAGAAGATCCGGTCCATAGGTTGCGTGCCGGTCTTGTCCATCCAGGTTGTAGTTTGGCGAGTCGAGCCGCTCTGAGTCCGCGAGCAACTTGGACCAGGTGTAAGACGCCTGGAAAGTTGTGGTGCTACGAATTCGAGAGTTGAAGAATACTTGCAATGCCTGGTAGTTCGAGCTGCTGCCGTGCGAGTAGTAGTTGATGGAATTGTTACCCACAAGCCCGCCATACGGTCTGAACGAAGCCAGATACGATCCAGCGTCTGCGAAACCGGGGGGAAGGTCAGGACTACCGACTTTCGCCGTCGAATTCTCGTTCTGAACATAGGTCAACCGATCCGCCTTTGGCACAAAGTTGACATCGCTTCTTTGTTCCCAGTGGTTATTCTTATTGGCAACATAGGCGACTTCCAGTTTGGCGTTCTTGAAGACCTCGCGCTGGACGGACAGATTCCATTGCCAGGCATTGGGCATCTGGTCTGACGTTGACTGCCCAATGGAAGGCAAGCCGAGACCCGATGAGTAGCAATTGGGATCGCAGGCTGGTAGTTGTACGCTAAACGGCTGGTCCAAGAAACGACCATTTCCGTTCGTACTGGTGAAGCTTGGATTAAACGGTGGATTGTTGCCGGCTATCTGCAAGGGCCATAGGCGATCGCGGTTAAAGAATTGACCGACACCCGCGCGAATAGACCATTTCCCGCTGCCGGTGGGATCCCAGGCGATTCCGAGGCGAGGAGCAATCATGTGGTTATTGTTGTTCATCAGCGCGCGGTTAGGACCAGCAGCGCCACCTGTACCTGCGGGGCATGGATTTGCACCCAATCCTGGTGAATAAAGCAAACCATTACAGGGAGCGTTGCCAAGCGCGGGATCGAACGCCGCAGGGTTAAATACCGTGTATCTGTCGTCAGACAAGTAGGGATTTCTCAGGAAAGACCAGCGGAAACCGTAATCAACTGTCAAGCGCGGAGTCACGCGCCAGTTATCGGTCACATAGAATTCAACATCATGCCAGACGTTTCTCACCTTAAAGAGATTGGTAGTTTCGTTCCAGCCCAGGGCCATGTTGACCAATTCCAAGTCTGCAATGCCGTACCCTGTCTGGTTTGCCACGCCTTTAAATCCGTTCAAGCCGACAGGCCCGCCGAGAGTTCCGAATTCGCCATTGCCCTGTTCCGCCTTGTAATTGCGCGAGTACAGACCGCCGACTTTGATGGTGTGCTTGCCTTTGACATAAGAGAAATCATCCTGCCATGTGTAAAGGTCCTGCTGGTTCTGCCAGGGAGCAATACTCCATACGCTAGGCAATCCGCAGCAATTGATCCAGACCGGTGGGCCTTTGTCTCCAAAGGTCTTTCCAGACAGCGGGAAGAACGTGGGTATGCCGTTATTGAGTTCCTGAACCAGGCCCGGGTCCGAGCCAGCGGGAGTAATGGTGATGCGATTCGCCGAATACGAGAACGTAAAGTCGTTCACGGCTTTCGAACCAATCGTCTTGCTCAATTTTCCGATAACGACGCGGCCCGGCTGGTTCCACGCTTCTGCAACGGGACCGAGGTTGTTGTCTCCCCAGAACCCGATACTATTCGGACCGATGTTCCACGAATCGTTCGTGAAGCGCAGCATGGCGGTCAGGGTCTTGGTGAGATTGATATCGCCACGTGCGTTTTCTTCCCGCCAGTTGGTGGGCACACCAAAGGAGTGGGTGAAATTGTTGTCCGCGCAAGGATCGAGGTTGGTGGGATCCGGGTAGGCTTTAAGAATGATCTGTGCCGCAGGGCTAAGGCGGTCAAGGGGAATAACGTTTGGAGTCGGGAATGGAGCTCCACCGTTCGCCGGATCCGTCAGTCCGCCCGCAGGAAAACTGAACGGGTGACCCGGGCAGGCTGCGAGGTCCCTGAAATCGCCGCCCTTTTCAGCAACGGTCGGCACGCGATGCGTGCTGGTTGCCGCCTGGGCTTGCTTGTTCCATTCCTGGGACCAGAAGAAATATACTTTGTCTTTCTTGACGGGACCGCCAATGGTATAGCCGAAGTCGTTGCGGCGAAGTTTGTTCTTCACGCAAGGGGTGCCCGCGCCGAGACAGCCGGACTTGACGAACGTATCGAATACGTTCAGTTTGTCGTTGCGACCGAAATAGTAAACGTCGCCGTGGAACTCATTGTTACCGCGCTTGGTAAGGATGCTGATCTGGGCGCCGGCTGCACCGCCAAACTGTGCGCTGTAGCTGTTGCGCTCGATCTTGAACTCATCAATGGCGTCCACCGAGGGGAAAACAAGAATGGTGCGGTTGGAGCCGACGTCATTATTGTGAGCGCCGTCGACCAACCAGAGGTTGGCGTCCACCGCGCCACCGCTGATGGACAGGTCCGACCCGCCCTTGAGGCCCTTACCCAGGGAGCTGAAACCTTCTCCGGCAGCCACGCCAGGCACTGAGAGCACCAATTGCATGTAGTTGCGGCCATTGAGCGGCAATTCCGCGACCTGCTCACCGTTGATCAACCCAGCAAGCTCGCCGTTGGTCGTTTCCACCTGAATCGCGTTAGCTTCAACCGTGACCGATTCGTTTATCGTGCCAACCGAAAGGGCGATGTTGAAGACCAGACTGTCGGAAGCGTGCACGATGACGCCAACTTTTTCCGAGACCTTGAACCCGGCGTGTGTCGCGCGAATTTGGAATGTACCAAGCGGCAGGTCAGGGAAATTGTATACGCCGTCCGATCCGGTCGTTGCCGAGCGCGAGAAACCGGTCGACGAGTCACTGATCGTAACTTCCGCATCCGGAACTGCAGCGCCCTGTTCGTCCGTCACGGTTCCGCGGATTGAGCCTTTCACGTTTTGACCCAGTGCCACAGGCACGCCGGAGCTAAATAACACAACCAAACACAGAAGAAGAGCAGAGGCGAATACAGAACGCCACGCTCGCAAAACAACGCTCAGCGTTCCGCTGGCGGTGTTCGTTTTGCAGTTTTCCATCTTCATCACCCCGTCGAAGAAGTATTTTCACCCGGCGCCGCAACTCAAAATCCCACGCGTGAACAACTCGCACAGAATCTCTTGTCGCGATGCCACCCCATGCAAAAATCAGTTAAGACAAGGACCCAATCCCCTAAACCGTCAAAGTAGTGGTTTTCTACTAGGGGCTATATATCACTGTAGCGCTACCTCTTGTCAAGCGAAAATATTGATATTCTTAAGAAAAATAATGTTATTCTAGCCGCCGCCGCAGGTATGGTTTTTGGGAGGCGCTGAAATTCCATCAATAGATTGTCTTCTGCGGCAGGCCTTTATTTTTATGAACTTGCGGCAGTCGACCTTGGCATCGGTCGCAATAAATATGATAAATGGTGGAATCTACTAATATGCGGTTTTGGCGTTAACTGACACGCTGCACACCCGCAGACGCCCCTTAGCCCAAACAGGGGGTTCGAATTAGGGATTTTATTTCAGTAACCTCGTCGAAATCGCATCCGTCGAGTCGAACATATACAGTACCGTCGCGAAAAGTTCGGTGGAGGATCTCTGGATGACTACCTTGGAAAAAAGGAAGGCACCGCCAAAAGTCACCTTGAAAACCATCGCCGATCATCTCGGCCTGACCCCGGGAACTGTTTCAGCGGCCTTGAACAACTCGGCAGCGGCCCGCTCCATACCTGAACATACTAAGGAGCGCATTTTGCAAGCGGCACGCGAGCTCAATTACCGCCCGAACTTTTTTGCCCGCACGCTGCGGCTCAAGCGAACGTTCACGATCGGCGTGATCGCGTCACAGATCGGCGATGACTACGGCTCGCAGGTGATCAACGGAATCGAACATTACCTGCAACAGCGCAACTTCTTCTTTTTGACGGTGGTGCACCGCCATGATCCGAAATTGATGGCCAGCTACTCGCAGCTGCTTCTTTCCCGGGGTGTCGAAGGACTGATTACCGTCGATACTTCTGTCACCGAGACTTTATCCGTTCCCACCGTCGCTGTCGCTGGTCACCAACTCGTAGCCGGCGTCACCAACATTATATTGGATCATAAGAAAGCGGTTCGTCTGGCTCTCGAACATCTTAAGAACCTGGGCCACGAAGAGATCGCATTCCTGAAGGGCCAGCCCTTCAGTTCCGACTCGGCCAGCCGCTGGTCGGCAATCTGCGAGGTTTCCGAGGAACTGGGAATCCGTATACGGCCGGAATTGACCGTGCAGATTGAAGGAACCGACTCTACGCCCAACCTCGGCTATCCGGTCGGCAAGGAATTGCTCGCCCGTCGCACGCCCTTCACTGCTCTGTTTGCGTACAACGATATTTCCGCTATTGGAGCGGTTTGGGCCCTCCGCGAAGCCGGATTACGCATACCCGAAGATGTTTCTGTGGTGGGATTCGACGATATCCCTGGAGCGGCGTTCTGCAACCCGGCGCTAACCACCGTGCGGCAACCTTTGATTCGCATGGGTCAAATCGCCGCGCAAACGCTGGTAGATCAAATCGAAGGACAAGGTAACTACCAGCCGGAAATAGCCGTCGAGGCGGAATTCGTGGTTCGCGCATCGACCGGCCCGGCGCCACAACTGAAAATAAAGCATGAATCAATAGAAACGCGCATCGCCTTGTAGCCAAAGTCTCGCGATAACTTCATCTCTCGCTCCCTGGGCGCGGGCGAAGGGCCATCGGCACGCCGCTCTGTGCCGCACTTCGCTGCGCCCGGCCTCAATATGGCGCTTCTCTCCCCCTCAACTCTACCGCATCGCCAATCGCCTGCTACGATCTCCGCCGGCGCGCTAACTCGTCCCGCGTTGGCTTTACGCAGCATCGCTCTGCTGCTTCATTGACGGCCAACGCGGCCTTCGTTAGCGTCGTAAAGAGCACTGCAATCCACACATCACGCGATGCTCGTCCCGGAACTACTACTTTTCCAGAGAAGGCAGGACCATTTGGCACCGCGGCCCATAATTACGCTCACCACCGACTACGGAACCAACGACCATCTGGTCGGGACGCTCAAGGGCGTCATTCTGAAAATCAATCCGGACGTTACCATCGTGGACATTTCGCACGATGTCACTCCGTACGATCTGCTCGATGGCGCGCTGACCATTGGCTCTTCCTATTCTTACTTCCCTCCCCGCACTATTCACGTGGTCGTGGTCGATCCGGGAGTGGGTACCGAGCGTCGCCCGCTGTTGGTCACCGGCGACACGCAATATTTTGTTGCGCCGGACAATGGAGTGCTCTCACTGGTATACGAACGCG
>WNFD01006404.1_pt1 | contig 11781 bp, 9 predicted proteins | sample 5400491 | NCBI WGS metagenome assembly WNFD01 (sample SAMN13153343, study PRJNA577476) | soil metagenome | isolation source: 120 cm saprolite under Douglas fir tree site 2 hole 2 replicate 2 | place: USA:California | collected 2015-04-18 | reverse complement strand
GTCAAAAGGCCGGACACATGACCGCAAGCGACCTCGTCCTTCCCGTCAGCTCCGAAAGTCCTTGCATGCCGGGGGCCATCCACACATGAGACACTGCCGATAAACCCGCTAACGTGACAAAGCCTGTGCACCTGCTATATTAAACTGCCGGAATGGTTCGTGCTTCTTCGAACCTTCCCGGTCAACAGGTGGTGTTGCGGCCGATCGCGCCTTCACGCTGGTCAAACCGGCAGGTGAGGAGATGCGAATGAAACTCGCGATGCGACAACCGAAATAGCGGGGCGGCGACATGCCTGCCGAGATTCACCGCTTCGGTCACGGCAAGGATGAATTCTATCCGCCGGAGGGACCGCCACGCCGTCTGGCTGTGATCCTGGCCGCCGACATTGTCGGCTACAGCCGTCTCATGGGGATCGACGAGGAGGGCACGCACGCACGGGTGAAGCGGCATCGCCGCGAGCTCATCGACCCGACCATCGCCGAGCATCACGGAAAGCTCATCAAAAACACGGGCGACGGCTTTCTCGCGATGTTCGACAGCCCCGTCGAAGCCGTTCGCTGCGCCATCGTCATCCAACAGAGCATGATCGGGCGGAACGCGGCGCTGCCGAAGCCGCAATGGATTCTCTATCGCATCGGGGTCAATCTCGGCGACGTCATCGTCGAGCCCGAAGACATCTATGGCGATGGCGTCAATATCGCTGCCCGTCTTGAAGGGATCGCCGAACCCGGCAGCGTCTATATAGCGGGCGGCGTCTACGAGCAGATCAAACATAAATTGGTGTGCGGCTACCAACCGCTGGGTGATCACAAAGTCAAGAACATCACCGATCCGATCAGCGTCTACCGCGTTCTGCCCGACCCCTCGGCCATCAGGACGACGCGACAGGTCCGCTGGCTCGCCTCGATGCTGGTGATCTACGTCGTCGCCGCTCTCTGCGGCGCGGCGTATTGGTGGTTTGTGCTCCGCTGTCCCAATTGCGGGGTCGAGACGCGTATTGCGCAACCGCCGCCAGCCGAGACTCCTCCGGCACCGCCGCCGGCTCCAGCCCCAGCTTCTCCTCCGGCTTCGCCGCCGCAAGTCGCGATCACGGCGCCGCCGAAACCGGTGGAAACACCGCCTCTTAAGGAACCACCGCCCAAGGAGTTACCGCCCGGGGCAATCGAGATGGTGGCGCTGCCCGGCGGTACCTTTGCCATGGGCAGCAATGACGATCCCTCGGAAAAGCCAATACAGCGCGTCACGCTGAAGCCGTTCGCCATCAGCAAGTATCCCGTCACCGTGCGCGAGTGGCGGGAATGCGTGAAGGCCAAAGCATGCACTTACGATCCGAGCGGGGACGATGATTTGCCGGTGACCAACGTAAGCTGGACCGACGCGCAGCAATTCACCAAATGGTTGTCGCAAACGACGCAGAAATCCTATCGGCTTCCGAGCGAGGCCGAATGGGAATATGCCGCGCGCGGCAACACCGAGACGAAATTTTGGTGGGGCAATCAGGTCGCTCCCGGCATGGCAAATTGCAAGGGCTGCGGCGAGCCGTACGACCCGCATCAACCGCTAAAGGTCGGAAGCTTCGTGCCCAATCCGTTTGGTCTTTACGACATGGGTGGCGGCGTCGCTCAATGGGTGGCGGATTGCTATCACAAAGACCATCAAGGCGCGCCCCCAGACGGATCGGCATGGGTCAGCGGTGATTGCGCCACGCACGTTCTCAAGGGCGGCTCATGGCGCAACGATCCAAGCTATGTCCGGCCGGCAAGCCGTGACCAATACGATACGGGCGTGCGCTACCCGACCCACGGCTTTCGCGTCGTTCGCCCACAATAAGCGGGAGAGGGGAGCCATGCTGACGAGGCGGGTCCTGTTATCGAGCGTGGCCGCGTTGGCGCTGCCAGAGGGAGCATTTGCCGCCGGGACGCCGGCTGCGAAGGACGCCTATCTCTATATCATTTGGCCGCCGGACGGCGCGAAGATCAAAGGCGCGTTCTGGTGCCGGTTCGGACTGCGCAACATGGGCGTCACCCATGCCGGGGACGCGACGCCCAATACCGGCCACCACCATCTGCTGGTCGATATCAGCGAGCCGCTTGACCTGAACGAGCCGATCCCACAGGACAAGAACCATCTGCATTTCGGCGCCGGGCAGACCGAGGCGCGAATCGATTTGCCGCCGGGCAAACATACGCTTCAGCTTGTCCTCGGTGATTCTCTACACATCCCCTTCAATCCCCCGGTCGTGTCGAAGAAGATCACGATCACCGTTACTTGAATGGATTGGATTTAGGAATTGGCGTCCGCATCGACTTAGCGCTGACGCGCTCCGATGGCGCCAGCCAACCCCCCAATTTGAATCCCGGCCACGCCGGATGTAGAGTCGCACGCCCCGCCCCCTGCCCGGAGATCCCGCGCCATGCCAACGCTCGCCATTCGCCTCAACCCGGCCGACAACGTCGTCGTGGCGCGCGCCGATATCCTGCCGGGCACCGATCTCCCCGGCGAGAGCGTCGCGGCACAGAGTCACATCCCCGCCGGGCACAAGATGGCGACCTCGGCAATCGCGATCGGCGCGCCGGTGCGCAAGTACAACCAGATCATCGGCTTCGCCACCACGGCGATCGCACCGGGGGAGCATGTCCACACGCATAACGTTGCGATGGGCGATTTTTCGCGCGACTACGCCTTCGCCGCCGATTACAAGCCCACCGACTATGTGCCCGAAGGACAGCGCGCAACCTTCGAGGGCATCGTGCGGCCGAACGGCAAGGTGGCGACGCGCAACTATCTCGGCATATTGAGCTCGGTCAATTGCTCGGCGACGGCGTCGCGCTACATCGCCGAGCAGTTCCGCAGCGGCGCGCTCGGCGACTTCCCCAACGTCGACGGCGTCGTCGCGCTGACCCACGGCACCGGCTGCGGCATGGCGAGCGAGGGCGAGGCGATGGACGTGCTGCGGCGGACCATCGCCGGTTATGCCCGGCATCCGAATTTTGCCGGCATCCTGATCCTCGGCCTCGGCTGCGAGTCGAATCAGATCAGCGGCTTGATGAAGGCCGAGCGGCTGAATAGCGGGCCGCTCCTGCAAACGATGACGATCCAGGACACCGGCGGTACGGCAAAGACGGTCCGCGAGGGCACGGCGCGGTTGAAGGAGATGCTGCCCGAGGCCAACAAGGTGCGGCGCCAGACAGTGCCGGCGAGCCACATCAAGCTCGCCCTGCAATGCGGCGGCTCCGACGGCTATTCCGGCATCACCGCCAATCCGGCGCTCGGCGCCTGCGTCGATCTCCTGGTCCGCCATGGCGGCACCGCGGTGCTCTCCGAGACGCCGGAAATCTACGGCGCCGAGCATCTGCTGACGCGCCGCGCAGTCAGCCGCGAGATCGGCGAGAAGATCGTCGAGCGCATCAAATGGTGGGAGGACTACACGCGCCGCACCGGCAACGAGATGAACAACAACCCCTCGCCGGGCAACAAGGCCGGTGGGCTGACGACGATTCTCGAGAAGTCGCTCGGCGCCGTCGCCAAAGGCGGTACCGGCAATCTCGTCGAGGTCTATAAATTCGCCGAGCCGGTCGAGGCGCAGGGTTTCTGTTTCATGGATTCGCCGGGCTACGACCCGGTCTCGGCGACCGGACAGGTGGCTGGCGGCTGCAACGTCATCTGCTTCACCACCGGGCGCGGTTCGGTGTTCGGCTGCAAGCCGACGCCATCGCTCAAGCTGGCGACCAACACGCCGCTCTACAGGCGGATGACCGACGACATGGATATCGATTGCGGTCCCATCGCCGACGGCGCGGCGAGCGTGCAGGAAATTGGCGGCGCGATCTTCAAGCTCGTCCTGGCGACCGCCAGCGGCAAGAAGACGAAGAGCGAGGAGCTCGGCTTCGGCGACGATGAATTCGCGCCATGGCAGATCGGCGCGGTGATGTAGGAAGAAAAGCTGTCAGCCTTCAACTTATTCCTTCCCTGCCGTGGGGGAGCGCCGCAAATTTGGCTGCCGGCTCATAGCTGACGGCTGACAGCTTTCTCTCCGACCCGATCGCCCTCAGCGCGGTCAGGTACTTGTGCACCCGCGCGGCGTTGATGCCGAAATCGCCGCGGCCCTGGCGGCTGTGCGAGCGGATGTCGATGCGGCTGCCGGCGATGTCGGGGGTGACGCGGATGACGACATCGTCGGTGAAGCCGAAGTAGAGCGTCGTATCGCTCGCTTCGATGATGCCGGTCGCGGAGTCGCTGACGAGGATGGTCCAGCCACGCATCGCCCGCGCCGCGGAGAGAGCACGCTGGAAGGCCTGCGGCGGCGGCACGGCGATGGTCACCGGCGCGATGTCGGGATAGGTCGTATGCTGCTGGGTGGCGACCGCCGCGCCGCCATAGGCCGGCGAGACCGCGTTCTCGGCTTCGCGCGCCGGCAGCGAGGCGACGAGAGGTGGTGGCTTGACGGCATCGGTGGTGATGTCGTTGATCGGCGGGCGCGGGCCGCGGATCTGCGCCCATTGCCACGGCACGTAGACGACGACAAGACCGAGAAGGACAAGCGCACCGGCCAGCGCCCGGCTAGCTCCGCTCAGTGTCGCGCGCGCGAAGAGGAGGCCGAGGGCCGCGACCGCAGCGGCGGCGAGCGCGAGATCCTGCGCCCAGGTGACCATCTGGAATGAGGTGCGGAAATGCCAGAGGCCGAAGCGCCAACCGAACGGCACGGCAAGGAGAAGCACCGCCCCGGCAACCGCCAGGGCCAGGGCAATGAAGGGCGTGAGGGAGAGGACGCGGCTGCTGCGACCTGCCGCGATCGCGTGGTCCGTCATGCTGCACCTCGCAGATGGAGTGGAAGAAACGTCATTCTATCAAGATGACCGCGGCAAAGGCGACTCCGGATGTCACAACTGCGTGTCCGTCAATTGTTTTGGCAGTGACCTTTCTGTGGCCCGGCCTTTCCCGGCGGGCGCCGAGGCATCCCCGTGTTTCACACCATGTGCATCGAATAGGCCGATGACCCTCGGGGGAACAAAATGGTAACCTCGGCGTCATGGAAACAGCTCTGTCGACCGGCAAGGTAACCGCGCTGCGCGAGGGCGATCTTGCGCATTACCGCACCCCGCCGCACAATAACGAGGCCGAGCAGGCCCTGCTCGGTGCCGTTCTCGTCAATAACGCCGCCTACCACCGGGTCGCCGAGTTCCTGAGGCCGGAGTTCTTCGCCGACGCCGTCCATGGCCGCATCTTTGCCGCCAGCGCCAAGCTGATCGAGCGTGGTCAGGTCGCCAACCCGGTGACCTTGAAGAACCTGTTCGACCAGGACGGGGCGCTGGCCGAGATCGGCGGCGCCGCCTATCTCGCCCGCCTCGCCGCCTCAGTCGTCACCATCATCAACGCCGAGGATTACGGCCGCACCATCCACGACCTTCATCTGCGCCGCCAGCTCATCACCATCGGCGAGGACGTCGTCAACGACGCCTATCGCCACGATCTCGACCACGCTGCCGAGCAGCAGATCGAGGCGGCCGAAAAGCAGCTCTTCGACCTCGCCGAGAGTGGCCAGGCGGAGGGCGGCTTCCAGAATTTCCAGGCGGCGCTGTCCGAGGCCATCGTCATGGCCGAAGCCGCCTTCAAGCGCAGCGGCCACGTCACCGGCGTGGCGAGCGGGTTCATCGATCTCGACAAGAGGCTCGGCGGGCTGCACCCCTCCGATCTCATCATCCTCGCCGCCCGCCCCTCGATGGGCAAGACGTCGCTGGCGACCAACATCGCCTTCAACGCCGCCAAGGCCTACCGCGCCGGCAAGGGCGAGGATGGCCGGCCGGTCACCGAAGATGGCGGCGTCATCGGCTTCTTCTCGATGGAGATGTCGGCCGAGCAGCTGGCGATGCGCATCCTCGCCGAGGAATCCGGCGTGCCCTCCGATCGCATCAGGCGCGGCGATGTCGGCAACGAGGATTTCGAGAAGTTCGTCCACGCGAGCCGCCATTTGGCCGAGGTGCCGCTCTATATCGACGATACGCCTGCCCTCACCATCGCGGCGCTGCGCACGCGGGCGCGCCGCCTGAAGCGGCAGCACGGGCTCGATCTCATCATCGTCGACTACCTGCAGCTCATGCAGGGCAGCCGCGAGGGGCGCGGCTCCGAAAACCGCGTCCAGGAGATCTCCGAGATCACCCGCGGGCTCAAGGGCGTCGCCAAGGAGCTCAACGTCCCCGTCCTCGCGCTCTCGCAGCTCTCGCGCGCGGTCGAGAACCGCGAGGACAAGCGGCCGATGCTCGCCGATCTTCGCGAATCCGGCTCGATCGAGCAGGATGCCGACGTCGTCATGTTCATCTTCCGCGAGGAATACTATGTCGGGCGGGCCGAGCCGATGCGGCGGCCGGACGAGCCCGACGACAAGTTCAACGACCGCTGCGACCGCTGGGCCAAGGATGTCGAGCGCGTCGCCGGGCTGGCCGAAGTGATCATCGCCAAGCAGCGGCACGGCCCGATCGGCACGATCAAGCTGACCTTCGAGGGCAAGATCACCAAATTCGACAATTACGTCGGCGGCGATCACATCCCCGATGAGCGGTGAAGCCACCGCCAACGCGGTGCTCGATATCGATCTCGGCGCGCTGGTCGGCAACTGGCGGCGGCTCCGCGATCGGCTGAGGCCGGGCGCGATCTGCGCCGGGGTGGTCAAGGCGGATGCCTACGGGCTCGGCGCGGATCGGGTGGCGCCGGCGCTCGCCGCTGCCGGCTGCAAGCTCTTCTTCGTCGCCCAGATCGAGGAGGGGGTGGTGCTGCGCCGCCTGCTGCCGGAGGCCGAGATCGCCGTGCTCAACGGGCTGTTGCCCGGCAGTGCCGGCGAGTTCGTCGCCCGCCGCCTGATCCCCGTCCTCAACAGCCTCGGCGAGATCGCGGAGTGGCGCCATTCCGGGAGCGGACTGCCGGCAATCATCCATGTCGATACCGGGATGGCGCGACTCGGCCTGCCGCCGGGCGAGCTCGCCCGCCTCGCCGCCGACCCGTCGCTGCTCGCCGGCACCGATTTGCGCGCGCTGATGAGCCATCTCGCCTGCGCCGAGGAGGCCGGCAATCCGCTCAACGCAGCGCAGCTCGCCGCCTTCGCGGCGGCGCGCGCTGCGCTGCCGCCGGCGCCGGCCAGCCTTGCCAACTCGTCGGGGATATTCCTTGGCCCGTCCTATCATTTCGACATCGCCCGCCCGGGCGCCGCGCTCTATGGCGTCAACCCGCTGCCGGGCAAGGCCAATCCGATGGCGCAAGTCATTCGTCTCAAAGGCAGAATCCTGCAGACCCGCGACGTTGACACGGGCGACACCGTTGGCTACGGTTCGACCCATCGTCGGGGCGGGCCCGGCAGGATCGCAACCGTCGCCGTCGGCTATGCCGATGGCTGGATGCGGTCGCTCAGCAATCGCGGCAGCGTCGCCATCGCCGGCCAGCGAGTTCCGGTGGTCGGGCGCATCTCGATGGATCTCATGACAATCGACGTGACTGCTCTCGATCCGCAGGCCGTTCGTCCAGGCTGCTTGGCCGAGCTGATCGGCCCCGGCAACGACGTCGACGCGGTCGCCGCGGCGGCCGGCACGATCGGCTACGAGATCCTGACCTCGCTCGGCCGCCGCTATCATCGGGTCTATAGCGGCGGGGTCGCCTGAGCATGCAGAATTTCCTCGCCTCGATCGGCCGCGCCTTTCTCGATTTCCTCAGCGCGACCGGCAGCCTGGTCAATTTCGCCCTGCTCGCCATCTGGTACGGCGTGAGGCCGCCCTACTACCCGCGCCTCATCCTGCGCCAGATGGTCGAGATCGGGTACTACTCGCTGCCGGTCGTCGGCCTCACCGCGCTGTTCACCGGCATGGTGCTGGCGCTGCAGACCTATACCGGGTTCAGCCGCTTCGCCGCCGAGAGCGCCATTCCCAATGTCGTCGTCCTCTCGGTGACCCGCGAGCTCGGCCCGGTGATCGCTGGGCTGATGGTCGCCGGGCGCATCGGCGCCGCCATCGCCGCCGAGATCGGCACCATGCGGGTCACCGACCAGATCGACGCGCTGACCACGCTCTCGACCAACCCCTACCGCTATCTCGTGGCGCCGCGCCTCCTCGCCGGCCTTGCCATGCTGCCGGTGCTCGTGCTGGTCGCCGACATCATCGGCGTCTTCGGCGGCTTCCTGGTCAGCTCCTACAAGCTCAACTTCAATCCGGCGAGCTATCTCCAGCGGACCATCGATTTCATGCAGAACAAGGACGTCGTCGCCGGCCTCGTCAAGGCGGCGGCGTTCGGCTTCATCGTCGCGCTGATGGGCTGCTACAACGGCTATCACTCGCGCGGCGGCGCGCAGGGCGTCGGCGCCGCGACGACCTACGCCGTCGTCTCCGCCTCGATCCTCATCCTCGTCTTCGACTACGTCCTCACCGAGGCGTTCTTCGCGCGATGAATGAGGCGACGAAGATAGCCGCCCCGAAAATATCGGTCAGGGGCCTGCGTAAATCCTTCGGGCCGAAACTGGTGCTCGACGGGGTCGATCTCGACATCGGCGAGCGTGAAAGCGTCGTCGTCATCGGCGGCTCCGGTACTGGCAAGTCGGTGATGCTGAAATGCATCCTCGGCCTGATCGAGCCCGATGCCGGCTCGATCAAGATCGACGGCCAGGAAGTCACCGGGCTGTCGACCGGCGAGCGCGAGAAGCTGATGCGCAAATTCGGCATGCTATTCCAGGGCGGCGCGCTCTTCGACTCGCTGCCGGTGTGGGAGAACGTCGCCTTCGGCCTGATCCAGGGCCGCGGTATCGGTCGCGCCGAGGCGAAGAAAGTCGCGCTGCAGAAACTGGCGGCGGTCGGCCTCGGCCCCGATGTTGCCGAATTGAAGCCGGCCGAGCTGTCCGGCGGCATGCAAAAGCGCGTCGCCCTCGCGCGCGCCATCGCCGCCGAGCCCGAGATCATCTTCTTCGACGAGCCGACCACCGGACTTGACCCGATCATGGCCGACGTCATCAACGACCTCATCGTCAAATGCGTCAAGGAGCTCGGCGCCACCGCGGTGTCGATCACCCACGACATGGCTTCGACGCGCAAGATCGCCGACCGCGTCGCCATGATCTATGGCGGCAAGATCATCTGGAATGGCCCCAAGAGCGCGATCGACGCCTCCGGCAACCAATATGTCGACCAGTTCATCCACGGCCGCGCCACCGGTCCGATCGCGATGCAGGTCCGTGCGCATTGACCGCGATCCGCCCTATTTCTCCCTCTCCCTCCGGGAGAGGGTCGGGGTGAGGGTTTGGCCGCAATGACGATGCAGACCGTCTCGCGCCGATCGTCCGGCGCCCTCACCCTGCCCTCTCCCGAAGGGAGAGGGTTCGTTCGTTTCACTCGACACCGCTGACGTGGCGCGCGCGCAGGCTCGGTTCGTCTGCCAGGAATGCGGCGGCGTGCATGCCAAATGGGTCGGGCGCTGCGAGAGCTGCGGGGCGTGGAACAGCCTGGTCGAGGAGGCGCCGCGCGAGGCGGTGCCGAAGGGGCTCGGCGGCGGCAAGAGCGGCCCCGGCGGCAAGGCGCGCCCGATCGACGTCGTGGCCTTGCGCGGCGTCAGCGCGATGCCGCCGCGGCGCACCAGCGGCATCGCCGAGTTCGACCGCGTCTGCGGCGGCGGCCTCGTCGCCGGCTCGGCCCTCCTCGTCGGCGGCGATCCCGGGATCGGCAAATCGACCCTGCTGCTGCAGGTCGTCGCCGCGCTCGCGACGCGCAGCGCGAAGGCCGGCGAGACCCTGGGCTGCCTCTACATCTCCGGCGAGGAGGCGATCGACCAGGTGCGCATGCGGGCCGAGCGTCTCGCCGTCTCTGGCGCGCCGGTCGAGCTCGCGACGGCGACCAGCATCCGCGACATCGCGGCGACGCTCGACCGCGAGGACCGCCCGCAGATCGTCGTCATCGATTCGATCCAGACCATGTATCTCGACACGCTCGACAGCGCGCCGGGCACGGTGAGCCAGGTGCGCGCCGCGGCGCAGGAGCTCATCCGCCTCGCCAAGCGGCGCGGCTTCACCGTCATCCTGGTCGGTCACGTCACCAAGGAGGGCGTCATCGCGGGACCGCGCGTCCTCGAACACATGGTCGATACCGTGCTCTATTTCGAGGGCGAGCGCGGCCACCAGTTCCGCATCCTGCGCGCGGTCAAGAACCGCTTCGGCGCCACCGACGAGATCGGCGTCTTCGAGATGACCGACGCCGGCCTGACCGAGGTGCCCAACCCCTCCGCCCTCTTCCTCGCCGAGCGCAGCCAGGATGTCAGCGGCGCAGCCATTTTCGCCGGCATGGAGGGGACGCGGCCGGTGCTGGTCGAGATCCAGGCCCTCGTCGCGCCCTCGCCGCCCGGCACGCCGCGCCGCGCCGTCGTCGGCTGGGACGGCAACCGCCTGGCCATGATCATGGCGGTGCTCGACGCGCGCTGCGGCCTCGCGATCGGCGCCAACGACATCTATCTCAACGTCGCCGGCGGCTTGCGCATCGGCGAGCCCGCCGCCGACCTCGCGGTCGCCGCCGCCCTCGTCTCGGCACTGACCGAGCAGCCAGTGCCGCCGGAATGCGTCGTTTTCGGCGAGATCGGTCTCTCCGGCGAGATCCGCGCGGTGAGCCAGAGCGACGCGCGGCTGAAGGAGGCCGGCAAGCTCGGCTTCACCAGCGCGCTCATCCCGCCGCGCCGCGGCAAGGGCGGCAAGCCGCCGCGCGAGGGCGGCATCGCGGTCACCGAGATCGCGCATCTCCGCGACCTCGTGGCGCGCTTCATGGAAGGCGCGGCGGCCAAGGGGTTGCAGCGGCGCGAGCCGGCGCGGCGCTGACCCGTCGGGCGGTGTGAATTTCTTCACACCGTCTCTCGCCGCCGTCTCGGTAGAATTTCGGCCGGATCGCCGACCTGCCTTGGAAGCGGCAATGGTCGATCAGGGGGGAGTCGATGTGCACTCGTCGACATCGTCATTCGGTTTGCTGCCTGCTGCCGCCGCATATTCTGCACGCGGTCTCGCGTAACGGTACGCCGCAGCAGAGCAAGGATGCGTTGCGCACGCTGGAGATCGACGCCAAATCGCGGGCCAAGCGGGCGGCGCAGGCTCAGGCCGCGAGGCCTCCTGCCCCGGCGGCCAAGGCGGGGCTGCGGCGCACCATCTATGACGGCGGCAAGAGCGAGACGCTGCCCGGTCGACGCATGCGCGACGAAGGCGCGGCTTCGAGCAAGGATATCGCGGTGAACCAAGCCTATGACGGGCTCGGCGCGACGTTCAAATTCTATCTCGAGGTCTACGGGCGCAACTCGATCGACGGGCACGGCATGGCGATCGACGCCACCGTCCATCACGGCGACCCCTACAACAATGCGCAGTGGACGGGCACCGAGATGATCTTCGGCGACGGCGACGGCACCACCTTTCGGTGCTTCACCACGGTGCTCGACGTCATCGCGCACGAGCTGTCGCATGGCGTCACGCGCCACGAGGCCAATCTCGCCTATCACGGCCAGCCGGGCGCGCTCTGCGAATCCTTCTCCGACGTGATGGCGTCGCTGGTCAAGCAGTACGCGCACCGCCACGATGTCAAGGAGGCGGATTGGCTGATCGGCAAGGGCATGCTGGTCGCCTTTCCCAAGCAGGCCTTCCGCTCGCTAAAGGCGCCGGGAACCGCTTATGACAATCCGCTGACGCACAAGGACCCGCAGCCGGCGAGGATGAAAGACTTCGTCCATACCAGCGACGACGATAGCGGCGTCCATATCAACTCGGGGATACCCAACCACGCCTTCTA
>WNFD01006403.1_pt1 | contig 11782 bp, 10 predicted proteins | sample 5400491 | NCBI WGS metagenome assembly WNFD01 (sample SAMN13153343, study PRJNA577476) | soil metagenome | isolation source: 120 cm saprolite under Douglas fir tree site 2 hole 2 replicate 2 | place: USA:California | collected 2015-04-18 | reverse complement strand
GAAGAAGGCCTTGCGCGCCAGATGAAGCATGACACTCGAATCCTTGCCCATCGAGTACAGCATCACGGGCTTGCGAAACTCGGCCATGACCTCGCGCAGGATGTGGATCGCCTCGTCCTCCAGCCGTTGAAGGTGCGGCGACAGGCCGGAACGCCCGCCGGGAAGGGGAGCGCGCGTGACCGATTCATTGGCGACGGGACGAATAGCGACGGCGGGGGCTCGCATGAACAACTCTACTTTCCGATCTGGTGTTGGGTGGGCAGGTGGATGCCGCATTCGACCTTGTCGAAGCCGCGCCAACGGCCGGCGCGCGGGTCTTCTTCGGCTCCGACGACCGATGTGCACGGCGCGCAGCCAATCGAGCGGAAGCCCTGGGCCAGCAAGGGATGCGGCGGCAGCTCGTGCGCCGCGACGTAGCCCGCGATGTCGGCGGCGCTCCAGCTCGCCAGCGGATTGATCTTGATGTGCGTGGCGTCGCGCTCGAATACCGGCAGATCGAGGCGGGTGGTGGCCTGGAACCGCTTGCGACCGGTGATCCAGGCATCGAAGCCCTGCAGGGCGCGCTCGAGCGGCGCTACTTTGCGGAAGGCGCAGCAGCCGTCGGGATCCCACGTTGCGCGGCTCCGATCGGCATCGAGGCGGGCTACTTCTTCCGCCGTCGGCCCGACGCTGCGCAGGTCGCGGAGGCCGAGATGGTTGGCGAGCCGGTCGCGATACTGCAGCGTCTCGACAAAATGCCGGCCGGAGTCGATGAACAGGACGGGGACGGCCGGATCGATCGCCGCCACCATGTGCAGCAGCACCGCCGATTCCGCCCCGAATGACGAGACGACCGCAACGCGCCCGGGGAAAAATTCGCGCACCGCGGCGGACAGCACCTGCGTCGGCGGCGCGTAGCCCAGCCGACGCTGCAAGTCGGACACGAGATCGAGCGGACGGACCATGTCCCCCTCCCTAGCGGGTCGCGAACAGCCGGATTTTGGCGAGCCGGACCGGCAGGATGTCGCCCCGGGCGACGGCATGGTCGAGCGGGAGCTCGATCTCGACCGTCGGCAGGCCTTCGGCCAACGCCAGTTCGGCACGGCGCGCCGGCCCGGTGCGGCGCACCGCGACCACCCGGGCCGGGATCGCATCCGCCGCGCCGTCGGCCAGGGCGAAGTCGCGCGGCCGCACGAACAGCTCGGCGGGGCCTGCGACGTTCTCGTCCGCGGTCGGGATCGAATGAGGCCCCAGCCGGATCCAGCGGCCGGCGGCATCGACCGGCAGGCGCACGGCTTCACCGACGAAGCCGGCGACGAACGGCGTGGCAGGCTGGTCGAGGATCTCGTCGGACGTGCCGACCTGTTCGAGGCGGCCGCGGTTGAAGATCGCCACCCGGTCGGCGAGTTCGAGCGCCTCCTCCTGGTCGTGGGTGACGAACAGGGTGGTGTGGCCGGTGCGGTCGTGGACTTCGCGCAGCCAGCGGCGCAGGTCGCGGCGCACCTTGGCGTCGAGCGCGCCGAACGGCTCGTCGAGCAGCAGCACCCGGGGCTCGACGGCGAGAGCGCGGGCCAACGCCACCCGCTGGCGCTGGCCGCCCGAAAGCTGGGCGGGGCGGCGCTTACCGAAGCCGCCGAGCTTCACAAGGTCGAGCAGGTCCCTGACACGGCGCTCGATCTCGCTCGCCTGCGGCCGCTCGCGGCGCGGCCGCACCCGCAGCCCGTAGGCGATGTTGTCGGCCACGGTCATGTGGCGGAACAGGGCGTAGTGCTGGAACACGAAGCCGACGCGACGGCGGCGCACCGGAACGCGCGTGGCGTCCTCGTCGCCGAACAGGATGCGGCCGGCGCTCGGCGTCTCCAGGCCGGCGACCAGGCGCAGAAAGGTCGTCTTGCCCGAGCCGGAAGGACCCAGCAGCGCCATCAGCTCGCCGGCATGAACCGCGAGATCGAGACCGGCAATGGCTGGCGTCTCGCCGAAGGACTTGGCGAGTCCATCGGCCGTGATCGCGACGGCCGCGTCGCGGTTGGCGCGGGACTCAGTGCCGTCGGGCGGGGGAGAGGGCGTCGCCGTGTCGCCATTCGAGGAGGGACTTTGCGCCCAGGGTGACGAGGGCGAGGCCTGCCAGAAGCGAGGCGACGGCGAAAGCAGCGACGAAGTTGTACTCATTATAAAGGATCTCCACCTGGAGCGGCATGGTGTTGGTGAGTCCGCGGATATGGCCGGAGACGACCGACACCGCGCCGAATTCGCCCATGGCGCGGGCGTTGCACAGCAGGACGCCATAAAGCAGCGCCCAGCGCACGTTGGGCAAGGTCACCGTGAGAAAGGTGCGGAAGCCCGAGGCGCCCAGCGTCAGCGCCGCCTCCTCGTCCGCCGTGCCCTGTTCCTGCATCAGCGGGATCACCTCGCGGGCGATGAAGGGAAAGGTGACGAAGATGGTGGCCAGCACGATGCCCGGCACGGCGAAGATGATCTTGAAATCCCAGTCGTCGACCAGCGGGCCGAGCAGGCCCTTGGCGCCGAACAGCAAGACGTAGACCAGGCCGGAGACGACCGGCGACACAGAGAAGGGCAGGTCGATCAGCGAGATCAGCACGCTCTTGCCGGGAAACTCGAACTTGGAGATCGCCCAGGCGGCCGACAGGCCGAACACGAGGTTGAGCGGCACCGCGATGGCCGCCACCAGGAGCGTCAGGCGGATCGCCGCCTGGGTGTCGGCGTCGTCGAAGGCAGCGAAGAAGGCTGCCGCCCCGCGCCGCAGCGCTTCCGAGAAAACGGCAAGCAGGGGCAGGACGAGGAACAGCACGAGGAAGCCTATCGCCAAGGCGATCAGCGTCCAGCGCACCAGGCGGCCCTCGCCGAAGACGCCGTCATGCATGACCGAATCTCCGCCGGCCGAAAGCCTGGATCGAGTTGATGACCAGCAGGGCGGCAAAGGAGATGACCAGCATCACCGTGGCGATGGCCGACGCGCCGGCATAGTCGAACTCCTCGAGCCGGGTGACGATCAGTAGCGGCGCGATCTCCGACACGAACGGCATGTTGCCGGCGATGAAGATCACCGAGCCGTATTCGCCGACGGCGCGGGCGAAGGCGAGCGCGCCCCCGGTCAGCAGCGCCGGCACGAGAGCCGGCAGCACGACGCGGAACACGGTCTGGCCGCGGCCGGCGCCGAGCGTCGCCGAGGCTTCCTCGACCTCGCGCTCGAAATCCTGCAGCACCGGCTGCACGGTGCGCACCACGAAGGGCAGGCCGATGAACACCAGGGCGATGAAGATGCCGAGCGGCGTGAAGGCGATCTTGATGCCCCATGGCGCGAACAGGGCGCCGATCCAGCCGTTAGTGGCGTAGAGCGCCGCCAGCGCGATGCCGGCGACGGCGGTGGGCAGCGCGAACGGCAGGTCGACGGCGGCGTCGAGAATGCGCTTGCCGGGAAAGTCGTAGCGCACCAGCACCCACGCCACGATCGCGCCGAAGACGACATTGACCAGGGCGGCGGCGGCCGAGATGAAGAAGCTCACCCGCAGCGCCGCCAGGACGCGTGGCGTGGTCGCCACCTGCCAAATGCCGTCGATGCCCAGCGCGCTGGCGCGCCACACCAGCACGGCGAGCGGGATCAGGACGATCAGCGAAAGATAGCTGACCGCGAAACCGAACGTGATGCCGAAGCCCGGCAGCACGCTCGGCTTGGCAAGCGACGGCGTCCAGCCGCGCAGGACCGCTGTGCTCATCGCGTCACCGCCTTGCCGCCGGGCTTGTAGATCTGGTCGAACGTGCCGCCGTCGGCGAAATGCTCGGCCTGCGCCTTGGTCCAGCCGCCGAACGCCTGGTCGATGGTGACCAGCCTGATCTTGGGGAAGCGGGCGAGATCGGCCGGATCGGCGGCCTCGGGCTTGATCGGCCGATAGAAGTTCCGGGCGATGATCTTCTGGGCAGCCGGCGTGTAGAGGAAATCGAGATAGGCCTCAGCCACCTTGCGGGTGCCGCGCTTGTCGACCACCGCGTCGACCAACGAGACCGGCGGCTCGGCCAGGATCGAGAAGGAAGGCACCACGATCTCGAACTTGTCGGCGCCGAATTCCTGCAGGGCCAGGAAGGCCTCGTTCTCCCAGGCGACCAGCACGTCGCCGACGGCGCGCTGGGCGAAGGTGGTGGTCGAGCCGCGCGCGCCGGAATCGAGCACCGGCACGTTGCGGTAGACCGCCTCGACGAACTTCCGCGCCGTCGCCGGGTCACCCCCCTCTTTTTCGCTTCTTGTGCGGTCGAGCTCGTAGGCCCAGGCGGCGAGATAGTTCCAGCGCGCGCCGCCCGACGTCTTGGGATTGGGCGTCACGACCGAGACGCCTTCCTTGGCGAGGTCGGGCCAATCCCTGATGGCCTTCGGGTTTCCTTTGCGCACCACGAACACGATGGTCGAGGTGTAGGGCGAGGCGTTGTTGGGCAGGCGGGACTGCCAGTTCGCCGGCAGGCGCTTGGATTCGCGGGCGATGGCGTCGATGTCGCCGGCCAGCGCGAGGGTGACGACGTCGGCTTCCAGGCCGTCGATCACCGAGCGCGCCTGCTTGCCCGAGCCGCCGTGCGAGGTGCGGATAGTGACCTTCTGGCCGGTGTTGGCCTGCCATTGCTTGGCGAAGGCGTCGTTCAGCGCGCGATAGAGCTCGCGCGTGGGGTCGTACGACACGTTGGTGAGCACGACGTCCGGCGGGGTCTGCGCGCGCGCGAAGGCGGCGGCGCCCATGATCCCGGCGGCAATCGCCAAGGCTGAGAGGAAGGATCGACGGTTGGACATGACGCTACCTGTGTTCGGGCGGGGTCAATCAGGATGAATCGGCGCGACGGTCGCAGACTTCAGCCGGGCAGCCGCAGCGTGGCGAACTGCCTCCTGTCCAGTCCGGGGAGAGTAGCATGACGCCGGAAGGTGTCGTCTTCCCCTAAAACGATGCCCGCAGGCTCGGCCCAAGTTTCGATGACGAAGGGTTTTGACATGGCTCCGCTCCCGCCGGCGTTGCGCGCCAGCTCTGACCACTTAAAAAAGATCGTGTTGGAAGAACGCCGGTTCAGGCGAACCGACAGGACATGCGGCGCAGGCCGCATCGACAGGTCGGATGGAACGGGTGGTGCTGGTCCTGGGTCATCGCAGTCACTCTCCTGGCGGAGCCCACGAAACGCTTCGTGACGCGCAAGCTGCTCCATCAAATCCCGCGGTCTTTCGACCTTCTTGAAATGACCTGCTTCGCGCCCTGGGACAATGATTGCGGTTGCCGAAGTTGGGCCGCTTCGCAGAAGAGACCGCATTCCACGGACACCATGGTGGAAGAATCTCCTCCAGCAAACAAAACGCCCGGTCCTCAGGACCGGGCGCCCTGTAACTTCGACTTGGCGGAAGCTACGCCGCCACGGCCAGCCCCGTCGTCTCGTCGACGCCGGTCTTGAGGTTGATGACCTGGACCGCCGCGCCCGACGCGCCCTTGCCGAGATTGTCGAGCGAGGCCACCGCCAGGATCTGCTGCTCGGCTTCGTTGCCGTAGACGGCGAGCTCCATGGAGTTGGTGTCGATCAGCCGGTCGGCCCGCAGGAAGCGGTCGCGCTCCAGCCACTTGCGGTCGGCCAGCGGCCGCACCGGCACGAAGGTCTCGCCGGCATAGTAGTCGGCCAGCACCCTGTGCACGTCGGCCGCCGTCACCTTCCTGGCCACGATGTCGCGCGTGATCGGCACCATCACCAGCATGCCCTGGGCGTAGTGGCCGACCGACGGTACGAACAGCGGCGCGTGCTGGAGGTTGGAGTACTTGCGCATCTCCGGCACGTGCTTGTGCGTGAGCTCGACGCCGTAGAGGCCGAACGGCTCGACGTCGGGGGTGTTCTCATGGACCGCGATCAGCTCCTTGCCGCCGCCGGTGTAGCCCGAGACGCCGAACACGGCGGGCGTCGCATCGGCGCGCACGATGCCGGCATCGACCAGCGGCCGCAGGATGGCGATGGCGCCGGTCGGATAGCAGCCGGGATTGCTGATGCGCTTGGAGGCGAGCAGCTTCGCCCGGTGCGCCTTCTCGAGCTCGGGAAAGCCGTAGACCCAGCCGTCGGCGACGCGGTGCGCCGTGCTGGCGTCGATCACGCAGGTGTCGGCATCACCGAGCGCGGCCACCAGCTCCTTTGCCGCCGCGTCGGGCAGGCAGAGCACGGCGATGTCGGCCGCCTTTGCGATCTCGGCCCGCTTGGCGAGATCCTTGCGATCGGCCATCGGCAGCTCGAGCAGCTCGATGTCCGGCCGGTCCTTCAGCCGGTCATGGATCTGCAGGCCGGTCGTGCCGTGCTGGCCGTCGATGAAGATTTTGGTCTTGTTGCTGGTCATGGACTTCTCTCTCGCAAATTAGGGGCCTTGGGAACTTGGCCGACTGGAGAAGAAGGGAAATGGGAAGCCGCCTGATCCTCTCCAGCGGCTTCACGAAACGGCGCGTTTCTAGGCGCGCGCGTTCCCACACCGCTTTTCAAAGCGGCGGCGTCGCATCAGGAGGAGGGCGAACGACTTCATCGCGGCGGATATTTCATCCGACGGGCATGATGTCAAGGGCCGGCAGCCGGGGAACGGGTCAAGCTCGGTGAAATGGCGCTGCCTGGACAGCCGCTAGGGACGCACCTCAATTGTGACGGTGCGGAGACCTTGAGGACCGGTTGCCTTTTGAACCTCGCGAACGCCCTGGTCCGTACGATTGTAAGAGAACGTATCTGTGCCGGTGAACCCGGGCCTGGGCCTATAGAAGATGCCCGTGCCGGTAAGCTCGTTCGTGCAGTTTGGATTTTTCTCGGTTGCGGGGCGGAGAGTGACGGCGCCGTTTTTCGGGGGATCTGTGATTTCGATCGTGACGGGACCTCCCTGGACACACGAAAACGTACCAGGGGAAGGCTTGAACGCGTTCGAATGCACGCTGATCATCGTTTCGGCGTCTTTCTTCACGGTTCTCTTTATGGCTTGTGCGGACTGAGCAAGCACTGGGGCTGCTGCAAGGAGCAGGATGATGCTCGCGGTCGCCGAATAAAATCGCTTCACGTGCTCTCCTCCCTCGCTGAACAAACGATACCAACGAACGACCTACGCTTCTTTCGTACAGATCCCCTCATTGTGAAACCGGGAATTTGGATTGTTCAGGCCCGGACCCGTGATGGTCATCGAATTATCCGGTTTCCATGTAAATGTGGTCAGCCGCGATCCCCGCGGATTGATAGCGGTAAACGTCAGCGAGTCGCTATTGACGATGGCTGCCTGGGCGTTTGCATAGTTCACCACGGTAATCGTGTGGTCGGCCCCGATGACAAATCGAAGCGTGTAGTGTGGATTGGAACTGTTTGCAGGGTTGTTTATCCCACACGCCCAGACACCTGTGCTGGGCGGCACGGATGGTGGACGTGATGTTGCCGGCATGGCGGCGGCAATTTGCCCGTTGTTGGTTTCCCCGGTCGTTGGTTCGACGGCGGGTGGAGGTGCTGCTTGCTGCAAGCCGTTCTGGGCAGGCTTCGGTGCACTGAAGCTTTGAGGCAAAACGCTCGGCCCTTCGGGCAGGTCCGGCGAATTGGCGACCATCGATACATTGACCGAGCCGTCGTACTTGTTGGCAGCGCCGTTGGATGAATCCACGGCGGCGCCAATCACGGTGGAAATGCCAAGAGTAAACACACCGCCGATGACATTTACGAATACAGCGCCCGCTACTCCCGAACGATTGAGATATATCGCCTGCTGGTATCCCTGCTTCACACACACGATCCAAATATCGTTCTTGGTCTTTTCGATGAGGGCTCTGCCCGGGGTCTTCTGGATGGCGGCAATCCGAATTCCTTCCTCTCGATAAAGCCCGCAATCCGCTCCTGGCGGGTTGGTGTTGACGACAATCTGCTGAGTTGTGCCCTCGATAACCGAAGCACATGCAGAAACGGCCAGCCCCATCGCGCCAAGTGCGGCGACAATCTTGCAATGACGAAGAAGCATAATCCCCCCAAAGGCGGCGATCGCGATCGCCAGATTCCAGAGCATTGGCCGCCAAAATCCACGAGCGATTCTCTGCGTATCGTCTCGAGGCGAGCCTACGTCTTTGTGCATGTCCCTTCGTTATAGAAAGAACCATTCGGATCATTGAGTGCCGGGCCCGTAATCACCATGGAATTGTCCGGCTTCAGCGTGAAAGTCGTCAGGCGCGAACCGCGCGGGTTGACCGCGGCAAACGTCAGCGGACTGCCGCTGACGACAGTCGCGCGAGCATTTCCATAATTGACGACGGTGATGGCGCGGTCCGCGCCCACCACGAAGTTGATCGTGTAGCGTGGGTTGGCAGAGTTGCCGATATTGTTGATGCCGCACGTCCAGCGGCCTGTATCGATTGGCGCTGTGGTTGGGGTCGGCGTCGCCAGGCCTGGTATCGCCACCGGGTCATTCGAAGCACCCCCGCCGATAATCGGAGCCATCCAGGCAGAAGGGATCGCCGAGGGCGCGACACCGGACGAAGCGCTCATTGGTTGCGGCGCCGGTGACGTCGAGATTTGCGCCGCACTGGGCGTCGGGCTCGATGAGGAGCTCAGGTTCCTGCGGATGGAATCAGTGCTATCCCGCATCGAGTGCCTGACCACCAAATTCTGTTCGTTGAACAGTATGACCAATTCCTTCTTCTGCACGTCGCGGCCACCGACAAACGCGCCAACATACGGAATGAAGTTTTCCGCCTTCGCCGTGCTACGAACCCAGCGGTAAATCCAAATATCGGTCTGTGCATTGGCAAAGGACGTGGCATTCGGTGGCCCGTATATGCGTTCGACCTCGCTGCGCGTCGTTTTGCCGTCAATGATGGCTTGATCGACGGCATTGGCGTCTTGCACTCTCAGAACCTCGTTTCCGCCGCTGGCACAGCCGGCAAGCGCCGCCGTCAGGAAGGCGACTGCAGCCCAGATCGTCTTTGAAGACATCCCATCCCCCCCCGGGCCTGTCGTCGTCCTTGTTGCGCGGTGTGCCCAAACCATGCAGCCTTTGCGCGTGCATCCTCGCACCGTCGGTGGGATCCCAATATGAACCAGTTCACACATCCCGAAGGCCTCTCCATGCTGGAGAAGCGCAAGATCGAGGCGGAGATCCTGAAAGAGGTCTACGAGACCCTGAAGGAGAGCCACGGCGAGGAGGTCGCCCGGAAGACCATCGCCGAGTCGGTGCGCCGTTCGGCCATTGAACAGGCCCGCCAGTTCGCCGCGTCGGCGCCGGGCGGGACGTCGCTGAAGGCCTTCCAGGACGTGATGCCGCTTTGGACCAAGGGCGGGGCGCTCGAGATCGAGGTCAAGGAGCAGACCGACACGACCTTCACCTTCAACGTGGTGCGCTGCCGCTACGCCGAGACCTACAAGGCGATGGGGCTGGGCGAGATCGGCCACCTTCTCTCCTGCAACCGCGACGGCGCCTTCTGCGAAGGCTACGACCCCAAGCTCAAGCTCGAGCGCACGCAAACCATCATGCAGGGCGCCAGCCACTGCGACTTCAGGTACCGCTACGAAGACTGAGTCTGCTGCGCCTGCGCGAGACGCTGCTGTGTGGTTTCTTTCAGCATGCGGCTCACCTTGCCCAGCGGGCAAACGTGCAAGTCGCTTATTCTATTTCGTACAGATGTAGTCACCAAGAGGCGTATCCTCCTGCACAAGACAACAGGGGGGCGATGCATCCATGAGTTATCGTAGCGCTGAGGAAATTGGCAAATCATCCAGGTCACAGCGCCGCTCGGCGTCGCGGCGCACCGCGAAGGCTTCGTTGGTCGCGCTGCTGACGGTGCCAAGTGCTGGCCTGATCGCGACGCCCGCAGCGGCCCAGCTCAGCTTCCAGACCTTCCAGTTCGACTCGAGCACGATCACCACGGTCACCGGCATCCGTGCCAACAACATGACCGGCAACTATTCCATCGCCAACAGCGGCGGCAGCACGGGCGGCCTGCTCTTCAACCTGTCGACCGGCGCCTATTCACCGTTCCCCACGGCGACGGCCAACGGCAGCAACTACCCCGGCGCCATCAGCAGCACGCCCTACGGGCCGAACTTCGGATCGGCGGCCGGCATCCTGCGCGTCGTCGGCAGCTACAAGACGGCGGCTTCGAATCCCAACGACCTCGGCTATCTCTACGACGGCGCGCCGACGTCGGGGCAGCAGCTCACGTCCTTGTTCGACCCCTTGGCGACGATCAACACCATCCCCCACAGCAACTTCGGCAATCAGGTCGTCGGCAACTACGACCTCATCCTGGCGACCGGCAACGCCTTCATCTATGACATCCCGTCCGGCACCTACACGACCAACAACCGGCCGGGCGCCGTCAGCACGACGGCCTACGGCATCTACGGCGGCCGCATCGCCGGCGGCACCACCGACCCAGGACCAGGCGGCGTCCTGCACGGCTACATCTATAACCAGAGCACCGGTGTCTTCACGCTCTACGACGCCCCCGGCGCGACGGCCGTCACGCATTTCGAGGGCATCACCAGCGGCGGCCGCGCCAACACCTACAACCTGGTCGCCGACTCCGTCGATCTCTCGGGCAACCCGCACGCCTGGGCCGTCCATGTCGACGCCAACGGCGTGGCGACCTGGACGGAAATCACCGTGCCGGGCGCGTCCGTGACGTCGGCGAACTCGGTCTACGGCAACACGGTGATCGGCGTCTATGTCGTGGGCGGCGTCACCAGGGCCTTCCTGACCAACATTCCCGGCGCCTTCTACAATCCGATCACCAACACCGGCACCCTCACCGTCAGCGCACCGAATGCGGCGGCGATCTCCGTGGCCGGCGACGATGTCATGAACAGCGGCACCATCCTGGCCACCGGCACCAACGGCGTCGGCATCACCAGCGGCACCTACGGCGCCATCACCAATACCGGCACGATCAGCGCGAGCGGCGCCGGCGGCACCGCGGTGCAGATGACCGGCACTTTCGGCACGCTGCTGAATGCCGGGCTGATCTCCGCCGCGCCCGGCGCCATCGCCATCGGCAGCAATTCGAGCTCGGTGGGCACGGTCGTGGTCAACACCGGCACCATCGACGGCCAGGTCGCGATCGCCGCCGGCCCCTACGCCCGCTTCGAGAACAGCGGCTGGATGGGCATCAGCGCGGCCGGCGCCGGCACCACGCACACGACGAGCGGCATGTTCGCCCAGACCTCGCTCGGCACCTTGGCGCTCCGCGTGGGATCGAACGGCGTTTCCGACCAGCTCGTCGTCGACGGCCAGGCCCAACTTGCCGGAACGGCGCTGACCGTCTTCCAGCCGGGCATCACCTTCGCCAAGAGCTACACCCTGGTCTCGGCAACCAGCGGCTTGACCGGCACCTTCGGCGCGCTGTCGACCCAGAACCTGCCCGGCTTCCTGCGGGCCAGCCTGGGTTACAGCCCGACCAACGTCACCCTGAACCTGCGCGCCTCCATCGCGGAGAGGTCCGGCCTGGGCGGCCAACAGCTCGCCGTCGCACGGTCGCTCGACACGGCGTTCAACGCCGGCCCCGGTCTCGGCGCAATGCCGGCCTTGTTCAGCCTTTCCCCCGACCAGATCCCGTACGCGCTGACCGTGCTCTCCGGCAGCAATGCCAGCGTCGGCATATCGGCCAACATGCAGGCGGGCGGCCAGTTCGCCGCCCTCATGACCGGTCGCACGCTGGCGCGACGCGCCGCGGAACAGACCGCCGAGCTCGCGGCCTGCGACAAGGACGCGGCCGTGGCCGTGGCCTGCGACCCGGCGCCAAACTGGAGCGCCTGGGGGACCGCCTTTGGCGGCACGCAGTGGCTC
>WNFD01006402.1_pt1 | contig 11784 bp, 12 predicted proteins | sample 5400491 | NCBI WGS metagenome assembly WNFD01 (sample SAMN13153343, study PRJNA577476) | soil metagenome | isolation source: 120 cm saprolite under Douglas fir tree site 2 hole 2 replicate 2 | place: USA:California | collected 2015-04-18 | reverse complement strand
TCAGGGCACCGCCGACGCTCTCGATGACAACATCCACGCCGCGGCCTCCCGTGATGCGGGCGACGCCGTCGGCGAGGCTCTCGGCAGAGAGATCGATGACATCGTCAAACCCAAGGGCCGGTGCTTGCTCGGCCTTGGCCGGGTTGGTCGTCGTCGAGATCGCCTTGCCGGCGCCCTGGGCTCGAGCCAACTGAGTGACTGCATTGCCGACAGCGCCTCCGATCGCCGGCGCTAGGACGGTCTTGCCCGGCTCGAAGCCCGTCTGGGTGAGGGTAATCTGCGCGGTCAGAAAGGCCACCGGAATACCTCCGGCCGTCGCATCGTCGATCTTGTCCGGAATCGGGCAGAGGTGTTCGCCGCGCACGGCGATCCACTCGCTATAGGTTCCGTCCTCAAAGACCCCGTACGGACCCGTGAACATCACCCGAGCGCCGACTGAAAAGGCCGAGTCACCCGGATCGTGCACGACGCCCGCTCCCTCGTTCCCCAGGACCAAGGGCGCCGTCGCTCGCGGGTAGCCGCCCGACAGGATGGTGTGGTCGAGCGGGGTGACGCCGGCGGCGGTGATGCGGACAAGGACCCGGCCATCAGCCACAACGGGCTTGGGCAGGTCCACCAGTTTCAAGCCCCCGTACCCGGTGAACGATTCGGCACGCATGGCTCTCATCTCTACTCCTCCTCTTCAAATCGGCGACGCTCACCTCGATAGACCGGGGTCCAACGCGGGGAGCGCCCACGCAGACCATGGCGGCTTCTCATGAACGATCATCAGCGTAGGCTGCCTTTGGATCCGTGGCCGAGATGTTGACGCGTTGAGCGAGACCACGGCCGAACGAGATGTTCTCGCCCGGGGTTTCGTAGAGCGTGATCATGAGATCGTCTGGCGCGATGCCGGCCGCCGCGACCACGCCGTCGTTCAAGGCCTTCAACAGGCTGAGTCGCGTCGCCTTGGGACGGCCGGAGATAAACGTGATCTCCAGCAGAATCAGGTCATCCGAATAGTTGAGCCCCAGGAACGAGCGCGTATGAACGAACCGGCTCCGAGGCAACACGTGAATGATCTGGAAGAAGTCTTCCGGTGGGATGTCCAAGGCGCGGATGAGGCCTTGGTGAACCGCGCCGGATACTTTGGCGAGTCGAGCGTCGTCATATTGTCCTTCGAGGACGTGGAGTGTGGCGACCGGCATGGGGAGTCTCCTCTTAGCGTCACGTACTGCGTCACTCTCCGGCGGCGGAGTTCTGGCGACGGCGGAGCGTGATGCTCGTGACGCCGGCGCTCGTCGTGCGCTGCGTAATGTGTGTGTACCGAGCCAGCAGGCGCAGCGTGCGGTAGTTCTCCGTCAGCACGTCGGCCTTGAAGTACCGGACGCCGCGCTGCGCTCCTGCCTGGAGGAGCTCCGTCAGGAGGATCGAACCGAGGCCGAGGCCCTGCCAGCCATCCTCGACGACCAGACCGATGTCAGCTAGGGCCGCTTCCCCGGCAGGACCGTAGCTCGCCACCCCGATCAGGGTAGGTTCCTGCCCCGTCTCGACCTCCGCGACGAGCGCCATCCGCTCGCGATAGTCGACGTTGGCCAGGGCGTGTGCGTCCTCGGCGCGTAGTCGACGGGGGGAAAAGAATCGCTGAAACACCGTGCGCGGACTCAACCGATGGCACAGGGCCATCAGACGAGGCGCATCATCGGGGCGGATCGGTCGAAGGTGAACGGAGGCCCCATTGCGCAAGACGACGACCTGGTCGACATCGCCAGGGAATCCTTGGATTCCAACGGGTTGTTCCGGCCTCCTCGGGATCTGAGCCTGGACGCTCATGGCGCTCGTCCGTCAAAGCGCAGCGTCAAGCTGGCGGGTGGTCTCGGATGGCGTCGATTCATCGACACGCTCTTCTTGCCGGTTGAGACGTCTGGTGGGGGCTGTTTGGATTCAGCTGTAAGATGTAGATGGATAGACTAAGAATGTATATGCATATAAGTACCCTGCCAGGCCAGGCGGTGGCGGCCAGCGTGGCGGCATGGATCGGTACGGACTCCGTGGTGAATGGAACGGAACGAAATGCTTCACTCCAATCAACACCGCAGCGCGAAGTGCGACCGGGTGTTGAAGATGCGCCCAGCGCGTTCGCGTGGAGGTGTTCCGACGGGGGTCTAACAGGAGGCCAACGGGGGCCTAACGGGAGGGTCTAAACGGGGGTACTGAAAAGGGCCGGGCTCTGAGACCTCTGAGGATTGTTTGGTATCGACCTCCCGTGAGACTCGCTGGAGACGCAACGCGACTTTCAGTTCCGCCGGCATGCAAATCTACCCTGGAACGGTCGGTTTAAATCACGGGCCCGCAACCACTTGCAGGCAAATCGGGCACTCACATTCCAGTTCGAGGTCACGGCCTGAAACCCGCGTTTCAGCCACGATCACGGTTTTGCTATCTTACACGGCACGTTGAAGAGCACTTGCCCCTCAAGACCACGACGCGACTAAAACACGCAGCGCAGCATCCAGATCATCGAGCCGGCGGCGGTAGCAGTGGTCATCGGCGACCATCAGAGGTCGGCCCTGGTAGCCTCGGCGCCGCGTATCCATCTCTGGGCATTGGCGCCGCTGCCAGCAGGCGCTATCCCAGGGCGTGGCCCATCCTCACCGCACGTATCCACCCCGCGACACCGGGCACTCCGTGCTCCACGCCGTCATTCGGGAGCACTTGGAGCCCTTCCTCCGAGAAGTCTCGGACCGCGGCGACGGCAGCGGCCTGCCCCGGTTCGTCGAGCAGGAGTTCCGCGAGTTCCTCACGTGCGGCGTGCTCGCCCACGGCTTCACGCGGCTGCGGTGCGCCGACTGCACGTTCGAGCGCCTCCTGCCCTTCTCCTGCAAGCGGCGTGGCTTCTGTCCGAGCTGTGGGGGGCGGCGCATGGCGGAGCGGGCCGCCTATCTCGTCGACGAGGTGCTGCCGAGGGTGCCGGTACGCCAATGGGTCCTGACGCTGCCGTATCGCCTGCGCTACCGACTGGCGTGGGATCACGCCTTGTGCCGCGCGGTGTTGGGCGTGTATGCCCGCGTGCTGCTCGCCTTCTACGCGCGCACCGCGCAGGCGCACGGCATCCAGGACGGCCGGACCGGCACGGTGACCGTGATCCAACGCTTCGGCAGCGGCCTCCAACTCAACGTCCACCTGCACACCCTCGTGGTCAACGGTGTCTTCAGCGAGCCTCGGTCAGGGCCGCTCACCTTCCACCCGGCGCCCCCACCGAGCGACGAGGACGTAGCGCACGTCCTCGCCACCGTCCGCGCCTGGGTCGGGCGACTGCTCGCCCGCCGCCAGCTGGAGCCCGCCGACGACGCGGCGCCGGCGGACCCGCTCGCCGAAGTCTCGCCGGTCCTGGCCGGCCTCGTCGGGGCCTCCGTCCAGGGCCGCGTCGCGCTGGGGCCACGGGCCGGCGCCCGCGTCCGCCGCCTCGGCGACGAGCCGGACCTCGGTCACGTCACCTCCCGCGGCCCGCGTCAGGCCCAGCTCGATGGCTTCGATCTCCACGCCAACGTCTGGGTCCCCCCAAACGATCGCGCCCGCCTCGAGCAGCTCTGTCGCTATCTCCTCCGCCCCCCGCTCGCCCAGGACCGCCTCCGCCTCCGCGCCGATGGACGCGTCCTCGTCGCACTCAAGACGGTGTGGCGCGATGGCACGTCTCACTTCCTCTTCGAGCCCATCGAATTCTTGGAGAAGCTCGCGGCCATCATCCCTCGACCCGCGGTGAACTTGCTTTTATATCACGGCATCCTCGCCCCGCAGAAGTGCCAACCTGTGGACTGGTTACTTCGCCCGCTTCCACACGATTTCCAATGTCAACCCGGCAAGTGTGCGGGGATTCGTGAACTTCATTTCGTCGGCAGTAATGGACGTGATGATCCGGCGCTGATTAGGGGCTCCGACGAGATTTGGAAACGTGCTCGTCTCGATGCTGACGTGGATCGTTTTAGAGTTTTCGTCCACCGCATACGTCCCAGTGTAGGCGATCGATCCTCCTGAGGCAATTGCCATAGCCTCATCAGGAGAAGGGCGGGCAAGGTCGCCCGACGCATACTTAGGCGCGTCGGTGCGCGTCACTATGAAATGGAAGCGGCCATCACCTGTGTACGTCACTGCACCCTGCAAACTCGGCCTTGGCACGTTGCTGCCATCATCACGCTTAGCTGTGCTCGAAACGTAAATCCACGTTCCGACCAGTTGATCCTTGAGTGAGGTTCCTTGGGCAGCGCTGCTGTTTGGGAAAACAGGGATTGTGACCAACGCGATCGCACAAAGGCCAACTGCCCAGCGCGTATTCATGAGAGCCCCTTTCGCGAAAATTGGTCAAAACACACTACCATGCACGTTAATAGGGAACAAGATGCCGCGGCCGTTCTGGATTTCCCCGAGTCTGGGCGACCTGCTCCGGACCTGCCCCCAGAAACTAGACCGTTTCGAGGTTGAGGATTTCGCCTCGCGCGGTCCGGGGATGAGCGGGAGCACTTCATGAGTAAGCGCCTGAAGGGGGAGACGAAGTCCTAGCCAGACCGCTCGACGCTAGGGTAAGGTCAGCCCGCTTGACCGTCCATCGCTCCGTTCCCTCCAGACGGCCGGTCGGGCGGGGGTTCCTTGTGGACCGACGAGCGTTTCTGCATACCTTGGCCGGAAGCCTCCTCGCCGCGCCGCTCGCCGCCGAGGCGCAGCCGGCGGGGAAGATTTATCGCGTCGGATACGTGAGCCCGACCTCCGGGGGCGGTCCGGGCGGTCTAGCGTTCAACCGTGGCCTTCGTGACAGCGGTCTAATAGAGGGCGAGAATGTCCTCGTTGATCGGCAGTTCATGGGCGGCCGTGAGGATCAGTACCCGGCTGTACTAGGGGCCTTGGAACGCCGCGTCGATGTGATCGTCGTACTCGGCCCTCCCGCAGCCCTGGCAGCAAAGAAGGTCGTTACAAACGTTCCGGTGATCTTTGCCGCCGTGGGTGATCCCGTTGCGATCGGCCTGGTTCAGAGCCTGGCCAAGCCAGGCGGCAACTTTACTGGCGTCGCGTTCGACGTCTCTCCGGACATTGCGATCAAGCGATTGGGGTTGCTCAAGGAGGTCTTTCCTGGTCTCGTACGGGTCGCGGCGCTATGGAGTTCGCATGACCCCGTCGGCATACCCACCTTGCGGCACCTGGAGGATGCCGCGCCACGCCTTCCGGCTCTCGTCAGAGCATTCGATGTGAGGCGGCCTGAAGACTTCGATGGCGTCTTCAGGCTCATTGTCAGTGAGCGCTTGGATGGCCTCCTCGTGATCGGCGGACCCGTGAACGTCATCCATCAGAAGCGGATTATCGAGTTCACAGCGATGCAACGGCTCCCCGCTATCTCGATATCAAGAGACTACGTGGACGAGGGTGGACTTATGGCTTACGGGCCGAGTCTCGCAGACGTTATCGGACACGCCGCCACGTATGTGGCCAAGATTCGCAAAGGTGCGAAGCCCGCCGATCTTCCGGTCGAGCAGCCGACGAAATTCGATCTGGTCATCAACCTCAAGACCGCCAAAGTCCTCGGCTTGACGATCCCGCCGTCGCTCCTGCAGCGGGCGGATCAGGTGATTGAGTGATGGATCGGCGCACCTTCCTCCGCACTCTGGCAGGCGGCCTCCTCGGCGCGCCGCTCGCCGCCGAGGCCCAGCCGGCAGGGAAGATCTGGAAGATCGGATTTCTCGGGGGTTCCCGATCCAACGTCGGGTTTACTGAGGCGTTCGAGCAAGGGCTCCGCGAGCTGGGCTACGTGGACGGGCAGAATATCGCCATCGAGTACCGATTTGCGGAGGGAAAGGATGAGCGGCTGCCACTCCTCGCGGCCGAGCTTGTCGACCTTAAGGTCGATGTTCTGGTGGCGCCGCTGACGCAGGGGACCCTGGCGGCCAAGCATGCGACGAAGACGATCCCCATCGTCATGGTGAATGTCGCCGGGCCTGTCGAGAGCGGGTTCGTCGGCAGCCTCGCCCGGCCGGGTGGCAACGTCACCGGGCTGTCCCGGCTCACCCCGGAGCTGATCGGCAAGAACTTGGAGCTTTTGAAGGAAGCCGTGCCGCAGGCCGACCGAGTAGCCGCTCTCGCAAACCCCACCAATCCCCTTTACCCAGTCATGGTGAGGAACGCGAAGCACGCGGCCGGGTCGCTGGGCGTGGAGCTGATCAGGGTCGTGGAGGCGAGGGCACCGAACGAGCTGGATGGCGCCTTCGCGTCCATCGCCAGAGAGCGGGCGAACGCGGTACTCGTGCTCCCCGACGGCATGTTCTGGGGCCAGCGGCGACGAATCGCCGATCTCGCGCTCAAGAACCACCTGCCATCGTCATTCCAGAACAGTGAGCATACGGAGGCTGGAGGGCTCATGTCTTATGCCCCGAACTCGTTTGCGCCTTACCGTCGTGCGGCGGTTTATGTAGACAAGATCCTCAAAGGCGCCAAGCCCGCCGAGCTGCCGGTGGAACAGCCGACGAAACTTGAGTTGACCATTAACCTCAAGACCGCGAAAGCACTCGGCCTCACGATCCCGCAGTCGCTCCTACAGCGGGCCGATCAGGTCATCGAGTAGTGGACTGGCGAGAGGGCCGCACAGAGGCAACCACGTGAGTGCGTACAAGATCCGTCTGTATCAGCAGCGGGATGCAGAGGACATGCACGCAGCCGCCCTGGAGTCTGTAACCGAGGTCTATCCCTGGATGGCGTGGTGCCACGAGCGCTACTCGCTCGACGAAGCTCGACAGTGGATGGCTGCCCAGGAGGAGCTTGCGAACCAGGGCATGGCCTATGAGTTTGCGATACTCGATGAAGCCGGTCGTTTCCTTGGGGGTTGCGGGATCAATCAGATGAGTAAGGCGAATCGATTTGCGAATCTGGGCTACTGGGTTCGAACGTCTGCGATGGGGCGTGGCGTGGCACCGGCTGCCGGTCGTCTTGTAGCGGAGTACGCGTTTCGGGAGACCGATCTGATCCGGCTCGAGATTGTGTGTGCGGTGGGCAACATGCGAAGCCAGAGAGTAGCGGAGAAAATCGGTGCGGTACGTGAAGGTGTTTTGCGCAGGCGCCTGCTGTTGCCAACGGGATCCTCGGACGCCGTTATGTACGGCCTGGTGAGGCCCGAATGAAAAGGCCCTCGAACAACCCGATCAACCTCACGACCGCCAAGGCCCTCGGCCTGACGATCCCGCCGTCGCTCCTGCAGCGGGCGGATCAGGTGATTGAGTGATGGACCGACGGACATTTATAGGAGCTCTTGCTAGCAGTCTTCTCGCCGCGCCGCTTGCCGCCGGGGCGCAGCAGGCGCGCGCAGTCCCGCGCTTGGGGATGTTGCTCACGGGGTCGCCATCGGACATGCTCCAGTCGCGCGAACTGGACGCTTTGACGAAGAAGTTGGGGGAGCTTGGCTGGGTCGAGGGACGGAACCTCGGCGTCGAGGCCCGGTGGGCGAAGAAACCTGACGGTCTGCCCGGCCTCGCGGCCGAACTGGTCCAACTGGGCGTCGACATCATCCTGACGCCAGGCCCCGAAGCGACGATCGCGGTCAGGACGGCGACTTCCGCGATTCCCATTGTCATGATCGCTTCGACCGACCCTCGGGCCGTCGGCGCCGCCGGCCTCGCCCGCCCGGGCGGAAATGTGACGGGCCTGACGATTGGGCAGCTTGAGCTTGTGACCGAGAAGCGCCTCGAGCTTCTCAAGGAGACGTTACCCGGAATCAGTCACGTGGCGATCCTGTGGGATGTCAAGCCGGCCGGAAACGCCGACCGCACTGCGCCCCTCTCGGCCGCCGCGCGGTCCCTGAAGCTGCAGCTTCAGCACCTGGACGTGACGAGCGCCGACTACGAGAGAGCCTTCACGGCAGCAAAGAAGGCGGGCGCTGGGGCCGTCGTGCTGATGGAAAGCCCTCGCACAGTCGTGAATCGGACGCTCATCGCTGCGCTTGGGCTCAAGCACCGGCTCCCGGTGATGAGCCAGTTCAGTCTGCTAGTCGAGGCGGGCGGGTTGATGTCGTACGGGCCGGATCTCAGCGACCTGTTTGCTCGCGCCGCCTCCTACATCGACAAGATTCTCAAGGGCGCGAAGCCCGCCGACCTTCCCATCGAGCAGCCCACGAAGTTCGAACTCGTCATCAACCTCAAGACCGCCAAAGTCCTCGGCTTGACGATCCCGCAGTCACTACTCCTCCGTGCGGATCAGGTCATCGAGTAATGGAGCGACGAACCTTCCTTGGCGTGATCGCTGGCGGCCTCCTCGCCGCGCCGCTCGCCGCCGAGGCGCAGCCGGCGGGGAAGGTTTACAGAATCGGGTTGCTTATTCCCGCGCCCGCGCCGGCTCCGGGGGTTATGCCACCGATCGTTGTTCCTGCGTTTCTGGCTGGCATGCGAGAGCGGGGGTGGTTGGAGAACCAGGGGTTCGTGCTCGAGACTCGTTACGCTGAGGGCAGACTCGAGCGTCTGCCTGAGCTTGCCGCGGAGCTGGTTCGCCTCAAGGTTGACGTGATCGTCGCGATGGGTACGCCGGCCACCATGGCGGTCAAGCAGGCGACCACGACCATTTCGGTGGTGTTCGGTCTAGTAGGAGATCCGGTCGGTTCCGGTGTCGTGCCGAACCTCGCGCGACCGGGCGGGAACATCACGGGGATGTCGGTCTACCTTCCGGAGGTCCACGGAAAAGCGCTCGAGATACTCAAAGAGGCGCTACCACGTGCCGAGCTGGTCGTGATAACAAGCGATCCTGACAATCGAGCGCAAAGCCTCGCCGACGCGCACGCAGATGCGGTAGCCAAAGCCCGCGGTGTCCGACTTCATCGAGTCGATGTCCGTCACATTTCCGACTACGAAGCCGCGTTCAAGATGGCCGTTAGCCAACGGGCCGATGCCGTGCTCGTCTCACCTCAACTTCCTCTGCCCAGGCAGATGGCCGACTTTGCATTGAGCCATCGTTTGCCCATCATGACACTGATTACTGCACCCGGAGCACAGGTCGGCCAGCTCATGATCTACGGCCCAAGGTTCGCTGACCAGGTGCATCGCGTAGCGGGCTACGTGGATCGGATCCTGAAGGGCGCGCGGCCGGGCGACCTGCCCGTCGAGCAGGCAGATCGCTTCGAGCTCACTGTGAACCTCAAGACGGCCAAAGCCCTCGGTCTTACGATCCCACCGTCGGTCCTGCTGCGGGCGGATCAGGTAATTGAGTAGCCCGTGGTGGAACCAGGCGACGAACCCATTCCTGGGTGAAGTCTGGGTAAACGAAAGGGGCTAGCGGCTGTTGCGTCCGCTAACCCCTCGTTCTTCATGGTTGCGGGGGCTGGATTTGAACCAGCGACCTTTGGGTTATGAGTTGGTTCAGGCCAGCGCAACCATCCCTACGCTTGACCTCATGAGGGCAGGCGATTAGCCTGCCAGCATGACCGCGTCCGTCTGCACCTGACGTCCATGAACGACCTCGTCGACATTCTCGTGCGCTACGGATACGTAGTCGTCTTCGGCTGGGTGTTCGCGGAGCAGATCGGGTTGCCAATCCCCGCGATGCCGGTACTCCTCGCGGCTGGCGCAATGGCCGGGACCGGCCGCTTGAGCCTCGTCCTCGTCCTTGTCTTGGCTGGGATCGCCTCGCTCGTGAGCGACGTCATCTGGTACTGGATCGGCCGCCTTGGAGGCGGCCGCGTCCTGGGCTTCTTGTGCCGGATCGCGCTCGAGCCCGACTCGTGCGTGCGGCGCACCGAGGAGACCTTCAGCCGACGAGGCGCGCGCTCGCTCCTGATCGCCAAGTTCGTGCCGGGCTACAGCACCGCGGCGCCGCCGCTTGCGGGCATCGTGCGGATGCGCTTCGCGCGCTTCGTGGTCTTCACCGGCACCGGCGGCCTCATCTGGGCCGGCGTCTTTGTCGGTCTCGGCTGGCTGTTCAGCCATCAGCTGGAACTGGTGGCGAGCTACGCCATGCGCCTGGGCGGTTGGCTCGTCGCGATGCTGGCGGCGGCTTTCGCCGCCTACATCGCGTGGAAGTACCTCGCGCGGCAACGGTTTCTGCGGCGGATCCGGATCGCGCGAATCACGCCGGAAGAGCTGAAGGCTATGCTCGATGGCGGCGAGGACGTGATGGTGGTGGACGTTCGCCACCGGGTGGAGTTCGAGAGCGAGCCGACGATCATCCCGGGCGCGCTCCACCTGACGATCGAGGAACTGGAAGCGCGCCAGCAGGAGGTCCCGCGCGACCGGGACATCGTCCTCTACTGCACCTGACCCAACGAGGCCTCCAGCGCCCGGGTGGCGCTAATCCTGCGGCGCCGCGGCATCGAACGGGTCCGTCCGCTGGCCGGCGGCTTCTACGCTTGGCGCGCTCGAGGCTATCCGACGATCAGCGTGGCAGAAACACCGGGTCGTGGATCAGATCACTGCAATCGAGCCGTTCCGGGTCGAGATATCCAGGCCGCACTCGATGCCGAGAGGAGACAAGCAATGTCCTTCAGCATAGCGACCTTGCTGATCCGCAATCTTCACGACGTCTTCGGTGAAAACGACCCCGCGCGTCGGCTCGCGGCCATCGACGAGATCTTCACCGAAGATTGCGTGTTCTACGAGCCCAGGGGCGTCCATCGTGGCCGCGACGAGATCGATCGCGTCGCGGGCGCGATCAAGGCGACTCACCCTGACTTTCGATATCAGCCAATTGCCGGGCCCGAGGAATTGGGCAACGGCGGGCGGATCCAATGGGTATCGGGCCGCCCTGGTGAGGCGCCAGCTTACGCCGGGACTGATTTCATCATTGCCCGGGACGGCCGGATTGCCGCCGTGTATCTCTTTTTCGACAAGCTACCCTGAGCTGCCGCCGATGCCGAACTGCATGGCCCAGCGGCTCCTGTAGTTGCGGGCATCCGCCGGGAGCAAGCCCGGCAGCTTCGGGGCGCGGGAGCCCGCCGCGGCCAAGAAGCCGTGGTGGCGGTTCTGGTATCGAGGCACGCCGAACCATCCGCTGCAGCAGACCGCGGGGGGAGGTAGGCTCTTCGTGACGGATAGCTCACTGGTGCCCCCGCGGCTGCTGAGCGGTGTCGTTCGGCGAAAGGAATCGTCATATGACCGATAACGGACCGATCCTCGTCACCGGGGCAGCCGGTCAACTCGGGGCGGTGGGGCGAACGGTGTGCGGTCTGCTCCTCGATCGCGGGCTCCCGGTTCGCGCCATGGTGCGCCGCGAAGACGACCGGGCGGCAGCTTTACGGGCCGTCGGGGCGGAGGTGGTGGTCGGAGACCTACTCGAACCGGCCGACGTCTATCGGGTCGTCAGCGGCTGTCGGCGAGTCTACTTCGGCATGTCCGTGTCTGCCGGGTACCTGGAAGCGACGGTCACCATGGCGGTGGTCGCCCGGGAAGTCGGGGTGGACGCCGTGGTCAACATGTCGCAGATGACCGTCTCCCAGATGAGCATTCAGAACACCACCTCGAGCGGTCAGCAGCGGCAGCACTGGCTCAGTGAGCAGGCGCTCGCGTGGTCCGGCCTGCCGGTCGTCACCATCCGACCGACGATGTTCCTGGAGAGCTTTTCCCCTCTGGCCGCTCCGACCGTGCGCGCCCGAGGCCGCATCGAGGTGCCGTTCGGACGGGGCAAGACCTCTCCGGTTGCGGCGGCTGATGTCGCCCGGGTGGTCGCTGCCGTTCTCGCCGACCCCGGGCCGCATCTGGGCCGGATATACGAACTCACCGGTCCGCGGTCACAAGACATGCACGGGGTCGCCCGGGAGTTCTCGGACGCGCTCAACCGTGAGGTCACGTACTC
>WNFD01006400.1_pt1 | contig 11786 bp, 10 predicted proteins | sample 5400491 | NCBI WGS metagenome assembly WNFD01 (sample SAMN13153343, study PRJNA577476) | soil metagenome | isolation source: 120 cm saprolite under Douglas fir tree site 2 hole 2 replicate 2 | place: USA:California | collected 2015-04-18 | reverse complement strand
CCGGTGCTGTGTTTATCTACCACGGGAGAGACTACGTCACGCACGTGCAGTTCCTCGCCCGAACGCGCCATTGCCAGCGTCAGATCGCTCGTCTCACGAGCATCCATGCCACGCCAGTAAACCGCCATTAGCCACGCCGACATCTGGTAATCGGGCACTTGCTCATGGGTGTACTGGTCAACCAGCCAGTTGATCTCGTCTGTGCTCAGTATGTGCCCGTCTCGCTTCTTGCGAATCAGTTCAACTGCCTGCATCGCTCATCACTGCTCCGTCAGCACGATGCGCACGGAATCGCTTTCATAACCATTGCCCGTCTCTATCTGGTAGCGTTTCGTCGTGAGACTGCCCAGGCGCACATTGCGGTCGAAAACGAGTTGACCGTTCGTGAATGAGTACGAGTTAGAGTCTTGCGGCAGTACTCCTTGTACGATGATCGTGTCGAAGCGCTCTTCTTGATGTTCCTTGCATGCCTGGAGCAGCGTCGCGACCTGTTGCCAGGGGGCACACCTGGTGTAGGTGACGCGCACGATCTTTTTACGCCCATCACTCGCCGTATCGCTCACCACTGTATAGTTGAGCGCTCCCTGTTCGAGTGTCTGTAGCTGCTCCATAGTGCGCGGTGGGAAAGGTGCAGGCGGCTCTGGCGGCGGTGGCGCGGGTGGTGTAACTGGGAACTCCGTTTGCCGTGGGCGCACAGCCTGTTGCGGTGGTGGCATGGTCGATGCTGGCCGTGCCATTGTAGGCGGTGCCTGCCCTGGCTGCCGGTAAGATGGTTGCTGCTGGGGTGGCGGCTGGTACTGCGGGTTAGGTTGAGGAGGTCGCGCTTGTCTCATGTCACGACCACAGCGTGCGCAGTAGACAGCTCGATCCTGGTTAATAGCCTGGCAATATGGGCAGCGCATAACTTGCTCTCCGTCTGTGTCTTTGTGGCAACTATATCGATGTTGCTCTAGTATACCACAGCAAGAGCTTAGCGGGGACTATCTATTGGAAGCAGGTAGGACCATTCGCAATCTGTAGCTGCGCGATGTTGAATTTTAATATTCAAGGTCGGTCCTGTCATGCTGAGCGCAGCGAAGCATCTCTGTGCCCATCGAGAGAGACCCTTCGCTTCGCTCAGGGTGACAACACTGTACCGATGTTGGCTGTGAAAAATCATCATCGCGCCAGGGTAGGGAGAGGTATCCTATCAGGAGGACATTCCCGGTGTCGGAGTGCAGCCCCTTGGGATATTCATTAGCGTCGCCGATTCCGTGCTGTGAGTCTGGTCGTTTGCATAAATCACGATGGGAACATTCGCGCAATCGATAGTGAAACCATCCTCGAACTGACCATTCGCATTTACAGTTACTGGGGCCAGTGACTTGCTATTCTTCAGATACTCAAGTACCACCGTCACCTTATCGCCTGGCGTAAAGTGATCGCCGCAGAGCATTAGATACATCGAAGTGCCTGCGGCAGAACTACCACAAATGACCATAGAGGGCTGCGATGTGGAGGATGGTGTCGTTGCCGCTGTTACTGATGGCGTCCGTATCGGAGCCACTACATGTTTTGGTGGATGCTTGTGCTTTGATGTCACCTGTGGCGGAGGTACCAGGTTCCCCAGGTCAGGACTGGGCTGAGTCGTAACTATACCCTGGTGAAATGTATAGGAAATAAGAGGAGTGTGGTTGGTACTGATGGCATATGCCACTGTGGTTAGAAGCATGGCCAATACCAGTGAAATTGCAACCCCGAGCCTGGCCATTCTACGCTTAGGTCTGTAGTCGCGCAGACTCTGCCGGTGTGCTGCCCTTAACTTCCCGCTCTCATACGAGTGTTCTTCTCTATTGTAGAACACCTGACTTGTCACATGTGGATAGAAGTGCCGTACCTGCATTAAAGCAGCTTCAAGTGTGCTACTGATGCGTTTATATTCGTCGCTCAGCTGGCTGCAGCGTTCGCAGTGTTCGATGTGTTGCTGGATATACAGTCTATCTTCGAGGGGTTGCCGGCGAATGTAAGCAAGCAAGATACTCTTATCTGGATGCCCGCTCTGGCGAAGCTTTGCTGCACTACCATCATCTCTAGTCATTACTGTTGTCCTACTATGTAATTATATATCAGCATCCCCTATCTCTACCCCTGGTGTTTTCGTATTGGTCCTTTCCCATATGTCGCGCGGAACTTCTCCACACTGCGTGCCACGCGTTTGCGCACTGCCTCGGCGCCAATACCAAAGACCTGACCTATTTCCTCGTATGTGAAGCCGTCTCCATAGTGAAGTTGCAGAAAAGCCGCGTCTTTCGGCTTCATCATACTTAGCGCCTGCTGGACGAGAATACGCGTCTCTGCCTGCTCTTCAAGCCTTGCAACCATTAAACTTGTGTCGAATGATTCGCGCTCTTCCAGGCCTACAAACTGGCGCAGACGCTTGCGTTTGAGATAGCGCAGGCCGTAGTTTGTGGCAATACGATAGACCCAGGCGTCCAATGCAAGCTCTGCAGACGTCTTTCCGATCTCTTTGTACACCTGTAGAAAAGTATCTTGTGCCAGATCAAGGGCTACTTCGCGGTCACCCACGAGGCGATGTAAATATCCTGTAACAGGCTGCTGTAGCCGTTCAATCAGAGAGCAGAAAGCCTGCGCATCCCTCGCCTGTAGCCGGTCTACCACCTGAACATCCGTCACTATTTTGGCCTTATCTGTTAGGCTTTATCGTCAGCGTATGCCAGCGCGTATAGCACCTTTGTATAGTATAATCGCTATACGCCCATGAACAGGACATTATGTGCAGTGCCTGGGACTATTATCTGCTTTCGTCTTCACGATGCGGTCACAGTGACGGTATGGTAGCCAGATGATCCGTCGGGCAGGGGCGGCTCTTCAATGGGGCTCTGTACGTTACCTTCCAGGTCGATTGCTCGCGCGGTGACCAGGTAATTGCCGGGGTTAGGTTGCCATTCAAGTTCCCAGAGCACCCAGGTAAGCGCCGATAGCGGCTGCTTGAGTGTAGCTCGCTGCCAGGTCCGTCCACCGTCAGTGCTCACATCTACCTCGCTGATGCCCCGGTTGCCCGAAAAAGCAACGCCAGCGATATAAGTAGTTCTACGCGCCGCCACATTTGTACCACCCAGCGGCGTATCGATCCGCGCTGTCATGCGTATAGGAGCAGCATCGCTCCAGCCGCGCTGCTGCCAGTAACCCTGGTAATCATAATTCACGACCTCGATGCGCGTGAGCCATTTGCAGTGCTTCATGCCATATATTCCAGGTACCAGCATGCGCGCGGGAAACCCGTGATTCTCTGGCACCGGGACGCCATTCATATAAACCGCCATGAGCGTGGTAGGCTCCAGGGCTTTGCTCAGGTGGATGCTATCAGTGTAGTTATCGACTGCGTGAAAGACGATTTTGCTTGCCCCAGGCTTTACACCCGCGCGCTGGAGCAGGTGTACCAGTGGCACGCCCTCCCACAGCGCGTTACTCATATACTGGCCGCCTACCTCGTTGCTGATGCACATCATCGACTCGTATTGCTTCTGCATCGGCAGCGCCAGTACCTCCTGGTAGCTGAGTGTAAAGGGATGTTCAACCTGTCCATCGACCGCCAGGTTCCACGACTTCCCATCTACGGTCGGGTCCGCGACGAGGTTTTTCGAGACCACGTAGTACTGGTCGTTCGAGGTGACTTCTGCTGAAAGGAACCGCGCAGGGTATATCACGCCGTAGTTTGGCACCGGCGGGGGCGTGATTTTGCTCTTGAAGTTCTGTATCAGACGGCCCACGGGAATACCAGGATTCGTCACACCCTCGGTAATAAAGCGCCACAGTCCCACTCCCAGCAGCCCTATGCCCACCAGCACAGCCCCGCGCTTTAACAGGTCCCGCCGTGGGATTCCTTCCTCCTCACCATCAGCGAATTCTCGCCTATTTATATCCCCGGCAACTTTGGCGCGTGTCACCAGCCAGTTCTGCGCGTAGACGAACAGCAAGCCGAACACCACACCCACCACCGCCAGGCTCCACATGCTATTGACCACGCCAGCATTCAACTGCGCACCGAAGACCCCCGCGTCCGTAAGCGGCAGCAGCACCAATCCCGCAAACAACCACAGAATCCCTGCCAACAGTAACCCATGATACACCCATAGGGGCGGGGGTGGTGTGGCGTTGGGTGGGGACCCTTGTGGTCGCCCGCGTTGCCCCAGCTCCTCCCGTAGGGGTGGGGACCCTTGCGGTCGCCCGCGTTGTTCCTGTACGTTCAGCACCACGTTGAACAGCCCCCCGCTCAGCGCAAATACCACGCACTGTCCGGCAAAGATAACATAGAAGAGATAATACTTGGCATCAGCACCGATAAGCTCGTGTAAATAAGCAAAGACAGCTAGAGGCGTGAGCGCGGTCAGCTTCGAGCCAACCACCTCAGGCAATGAAAGCCCGCTCCCCAGCGTACTTATCAGAATCATGACGCCCGAGGCGACAAGCCCCGCCAGCAGCCCGGCTATAAAACCTGTCCGGAAACTTCTTCTCCGGCTCGTTCCAAAAGTCTTCATCGGCGTTATCTTTCGCAGAGACCAATACGGACACGTGTTTACTCACCTATTATAGCACTCACCTTCTTAACACGATTTTTCCGCATATAATTTACACCTTTCTGGACAAAGGAGGTGATAGTGTTTTTCTGCTTGCAACTCACCTTGGGAAAAAGGCAGGACTTGAAACTGTTGTTTCCCGGTGGTATCTTCGATGCAGAGATAACCGCAGCGTTAGGTGTATGTATCACTGTTTCCATCTTTTCTCATGAAAGAGCCTTGCATGAAGCAAACTGATCTCTCGCCTCTGGCAATGCTCCGTTCACTTGGGATCCATGGGACGCCCACGGTCACCTCTGTGCAGGGTGGGTTTGACATGGCCATGTGGAAGGTTGAGTCTGAGGACCAGACCTATGCGCTGCGCGTGTTTCGACCAGGGGCCCATGAGGATTGCGAGCGCGAACGGGTCGTGATGGCGGCAGCGCGGGCTGCGGGCCTGCCTGTGCCAGAGGTGCATGCAGCAGGTGTTTGGCAGGATCACCCGGCACTGCTCATCACCTGGCTGGCCGGGCGCACGGTCGCCGACGAACTGCGTGTGCGACCATGGCGGGTGTGGCGGCTGGGGATCGCCTTTGGTCTGCTCCGCCAGCAGCCAGTTGCGTGGATTGCCTGGAAATGCGAAGGGGACCAGACCTTGCAAGATCGCTTGCGCCACCTGCCTGCTGACGAGACGGCTTTGTTGCATCTGGACTATCATCCGCAGAACGTCCTGACCGATGGCACACAGATCACGGGGATTGTGGATTGGACGAACGCACACGCAGGCGACTCACGGGCTGATGCTGCACGCACCGTGTCTATCCTACGCGTCGATCCCCTGGCACGCAAGCCTCTTCTTCAGTGGCTTGGCCTGCACATCTTTGAACTGGCCTGGCGCATCGGCTATCAACGCGCGCGCGGACGCCTCAAAGAGATGGCACTCTTCTATGCCTGGGCGGGGACCGTTCTCCAACACGATCTGGCACCCCGCTACACACACCGACCGCAGGCACTGACTCCTGCGCGCCGCTGGACCAACACATGGAAGGCACGGGCCACGCCCTCGTAAACCTGTCGGAACCTGCTCACACTGCGGCATCAATTTGCAGTGGTTGCCCCGGCTCCAGGACCCGCACCTCCGTTGCCGTTCCACGCTGCTCCATCTCCTGGACAAATTCCCCGGCGGTGCCGGTATATTTGAGCAGCAGGCGGTCGCGCAGGGGACCCCCGGTGAAAGCGTAGTGTATGGGCACTGCGAAACGCGGGCGTAAAAGCTCGGCCAGTTCGGCAGCCTCGCGAGCATTCATCACCACCTGGCGATTGAAGGCCGGGCGGATCTGCAGGCCATTCACGGCCAGGAGCGCGAGGTCGATCCGCGGAAAGCGGGTGGCTACCTCGCGCAACTCCGGAATCAAAAGCGTATCCGCGCCAAAGAAGACCGTGAAATCCTGGCTCTGCACAACATAGGTGTTCTCTGGCACACCATGTTCGGCGGGTGTGGCGGTGACGGTCAGCGCGCCAAGCGTCGCAGTCTCCCAGGGATCAAGTTCTATAAGCGAGGTGAAACCGGCCTTGCGCGCGTCCTCCGCAATCCCACGCTTGACCAGCATCGGCACAGCTTTATCTGGGTAAGCCTGGAAAGCCTCCATATCGTAGTGGTGGTATCAACAGTTGTCAGAGTTGTCAGACAAACCATGACAACAGTGTTCTCGCCGCCCTGACCCGGTCCAGCTTTCCCAACGTTCCTCCCGCATTCCAGGAAGTTATCGAATCAGGTCATGTCCGAGAGAGCATGCGGGCTGGAGCGTGCCCCCGTTGGACCAGCAGATAGCCGTACCACTTTCACGTGTCCCTTTCGGAACCGGCCTGGCCTGTCAGTCTTCATCGGGGTGGCCCTCTGACAGGCTTGTTCTCTCCGACCTCTAGCCGAAGAGAGCGTACTCGTCGCCCAGGGTGTCCTAACCTGTCCTGGGCGGTAGCTTCAGACGTTGCTGCCAATGCCATTGCCGATAAAACGAGTGATGGATATTGACAGATGCATTAAAGTCAGCATTTGCTTCATACTGGCAGGTCGGGCATGCGAAGAGTTTGCCCCATTTCTCCCGGATGCGTTTGCCACCTCGGTACGAGAACCTCTCGCCCCTGGCTCCACAGTGGGAGCAATATTGGCTTGTCCCATGGGGATTGACCTCGACCGTCACCGTGCTGCATGAGGCATAGGCTTTGTCTTTCGTATGCTGATTGATTTTGCCTCGCAACTGATTCGCCTGCTTGCGGTTCATACGCCTTGACTTACTGCTGCCTTTGGCCTGAATTTTACGCAGCCGCTCAAAGAGCAGCACACAGCCTGGATACCTGGTGCAGACGGTAACAATCGCACGAGCTACCTTGTGGGAGGCATCTTCATTCATCCGCCGCACATGTTCCCAGATCTGCTGATTGCTGTGTTCGCCTGCGACAGGTTTCCCCGACTGCCACTGCTTCTTGGCAATGCGTTTGAGATGCCCATACCGGTGCTGATCCAGGCCATGATCTTTCACAAACACGGTTTCAATGGTGTTCCCATCCCGACGGACCGTAATCACCGCGAGATTCTTGACATTCAAATCGATAGCGACGGTCACCAGGTGCGGATCTTCTTTGCTCTCTTTGACCCGCTTGGCCTCAACATGCTTCACCTGCGGGAAGTGCAGAGCCGCGCTCTTTTTGCGTACGATCAGCTTGGGACTTTGGGTTTCCCAGGCGGGATCACGCCAGCGTGCTTCAAAGTAGCGGCTCAGTTCGACGGGATAGTTGTACCACTGCCACTGCGTTCCGGTGTAGACCTTGAGCCGCGCGAAACAGGTGTGCGGACCTGTGCGCAGGTCCGTCGCGTCCAGGTCCAAACAGAACGCTTCGTCATAGAGGGTCGGATGATCGCTGGCTCCTGGACTCCCAGGTTGCCCCTTTTTCTTGCCTCTTGTGTTCCAATTCGCCAGATTCGAGAGGTAGGAGCGCGCCTTGCCCAGGGCATCTTTGATCACCGAGCGGCGGTAGATGAACGGGAACTCAGGAAACTGCTCGCTAAAGGTGTAGGAGGGCAACGGATGAGGATGGGCAGCCGTCACCACAGTGAGGGATTCGGCCCAGGTAAGGAGTTCGTTTGGACTGATCAGCCGTTCTCGTTCCTCTTGATGCTTCTCCGAGAAATACCGTACACGCTCGGTCAGCTTGTCGGGATGCGCCAGAAAAAAGGCGAGGTAGAAAGCACGGGCTGCATCCAGGACCTTGGCCGTCTCTTCGAGATAGGCTCTTTTGCTCGTATTCACTCCGCCACGGGTGCGCTCGGAGAGATCAAGGAGCAACTTGGTGGTGCGGCTGGCCTGCCCCATTCGTCGCCTCTTCCTGCTCACATTCCTTGAGCACGGTTTCTACCCGCTTGCGAACCCCTTGCGCCCGGTGGCCGTAGAGTCTGCCTGCAACCACGGTCACTATGGTGAGCAAATCCTGCACCAGTTCTTCCGTCGGCTCAAGCTGTTTGGGCGGATCGAGCACTTCCAGGCGCACCCCCTGCCAGCGAAAAGCTTCTTCGAGGTACCCAAAGCCAAAGCGCACCAGCCGATCAGGATATTCGATCAACACGACCTCGACGGCTCGTTGTCCTACCAGCGCCAGCAGTCTCTTCATGCCATTGCGGCGTTCATTGAGACTCGAAGCTTGTTCGGTGATCACCTGCACCACTTGATAGTCGCGCTCGCTTGCCGCTTCCTTGAGACGCTCAGTTTGCCACGAGAGATTCCCTTCCTGCTCTTGCCTTACGCTCGATACCCGCGCATAGAGAACGCATCGCTCGGCTCCCGCTAGACCTTTGCCCAGCCTGCGCAGCCGGGAAATCTCCTCGATGGGAAAACGTCTCTGGTTCCCCACTGTGCGCACGGTCCGCAATTTTCCAGCTTCATCCCATCGGATCAGCGTCCTGATGGATACTCCCAATTCTTCGGCTGCTTCCTTGGGATGCAGCAAACGTTTGTTCTTCATCTCTCAAGTATACAGACCATGTCATGGTTTGTCAAGCTTTTTGAAAAGTCATAATGGCCATGGCTCACCAGGACACCATCCAGATGCGGGAGAGACTCGGGCGTATAGGCCAGCGGTTCATCACGCAAGTAGCAGGACGCTCAGAGAACCAGGGATCGGTGAGGATTTTGATCCCGGCAAAATAGTGTGGCTTTACCCCATTTGACATCACCGCCGAAACTCGCTTATAATCAACTCACAAGAACACATCACCATTTTTCACACCAGAAGGAGCAGACCCTTGAAGAAGACACTTCTCGCCTTCATCGTCTAACGTCGTCCCCCAGTCTTTGCAGGAGAACACACCAGATGAACCGCATCTCATAACCCCTTCCAAAACCCCTAACGTCATCACGGCCATTTACCAGGAACATGAGCATCTAACAACGCCTATCACCTTCATGTTTTCCTGATCACTTACGAATAGCGAACGTTCCTGCAAAGAACGACAACAGAATAGAGAGAAGTGTCCATGCTTTTATCCGTACACAACCTTTCCAAAGCATACGGTGTCATCACCGTCCTGAATAACGTATCCTTCATCGTCAATAGCAATGACCGCGTAGGTATCGTCGGCATGAACGGCGCCGGCAAGACCACGTTGCTGCGCATCCTCGTGGGCCAGGAAACAATGGACGATGGCAAAATCTCATTTGCGCCTTCGTTAGAGGTAGGCTACCTGCCCCAGACGACGCCCGATTTTTACGGGCGTACCATCCAGGACCTGATCCTGGAATCGCTGGGCAACCTGCGCCAGCTCGAAGAACGTATGCGCCAGGTCGAGGCAACCATGACCACGACGAGCGAGGATCAACTTCCTATCTTACTGGCAGAATACGACCAGCTATCGACGAAATTCCAGGACCGCGGCGGCTATAACCTCGACTACAAAATCGACACCATCCTGACAGGCCTGCAGCTCGCCTACCTGCCGCGTGAACAGGCAGTGGATACACTCTCCGGTGGCGAAAAAGAGCGTATCGGGCTTGCCACCCTGCTGCTGCGTTCACCCGACCTGCTTTTGCTCGATGAACCCACCAATCACCTTGATATTGCCAGCCTGGAATGGCTTGAGACCTACCTCTCACACTACGTTGGAGCCATTATAGTGGTATCGCACGACAGGCAGTTCCTCAATCGCAGCGTAAACCAGGTCTTCGAGATCGACGAACATAGCCACCAATTGAAACAGTATGCAGGCAACTACGATGCCTATGCCTCGGCCAAAGAGGCCGAGCGAGCGCAATGGGAGGAAGACTACGAGCACCAGCAGGAGGAGATTAAAGAACTGCGCAAACGCATCAAGGAGACCGCGCGCCGTGTGGCACACAACCGTCCACCGCGTGACAACGACAAGATGCAGTACGACTTCTTTGGCGGGCGTGTGCAGCAGACCATCTCGCGCGGTATTCGTGACGCCGAAGAACGCCTCAAACGCATCGAGGAGGATCCCATCCCGAAGCCGCCCAGGCGCTTGCAGGCCCACCCCTACTTCAACACTGAGAACCTGCAATCTCGCGACGTTATCAGCGCAACAGGCCTTGGCAAAAACCTGGGGGGACGCTGCATCTTGCACGATATCAATTTCACTCTCGCGCCCGCTGCCCGCGTCGTGCTCACCGGTCCCAACGGTGCGGGCAAGACCACCTTGCTCAAGCTCATCATAGGCCTTGAGACGCCTGGTGAAGGCGCGGTACGCGTTGCGATGGGCGCTCGCATCGGTTACCTGCCACAGGAGCCCGACCTGCGGGATCTGAGTAAGACGGTGCTGGAAGCGTACCGCTACGACCAGGTCGGCTACGAAGACGAATTTATAGCGAAACTGATAGGTTACGGCCTGTTTCGTCTCGAAGACATATCCAAAACCATCGGACAATTGAGCGTGGGCCAGCGAAGGAAGCTGGAGATCGCGCGCCTGCTGGCCGAACAACCCAACGTACTCTTACTCGACGAGCCGACGAACTACATCAGCCTGGATGTACTGGAGGCCTTTGAGGCAGCAGTGCTCAAATTTCCAGGGCCTGTCATCGCCGTCTCGCATGATCGCCTCTTCATGCAGCGTTTCGGCGGCAAAATCTGGGAGATTGTCAATGGGCAACTTGTGAAGGAAGATTAACCTATTGTTGCCCACACACCAGGCAGCGCTAGTTGCTGGAAGATGCTATCTATCTGTTCCGGTGCATACGGCATCTCGGCCTCCAGCCACCATTTGAACAGGTTGAGAAAGGCCCCAGCCAGGTACTGAGCCACCACTGCCAGGGGAATCGAGGGGGAACGTTTTCCTGCACAGGCGCTTGTCAGGGCCTGCTCAATGTTTCTGCTCAAAAACACCTGCCCTGTTTCCCACAACAGCTCTCCCGCGTGGCCCCGCAACATCGCTTGAAAGTGCTGGCGCTGCGGGTGCTGGTAGACATGCCGGAACAGCTCCAGGCTTGGGACAATCCCCTGCCCGGCATCCCTCTTGAAGAGCTGTTGACCAAACGTCTCGAGCATCTGCTCCGCTATACTCGCCAGCACATCCTCCTTATCGAAGTAGTGGGCATAAAACGTCGAACGCCCGATCCCCGCGCGATCCAACATATCTTGCACGGTGATCGCGTCATAGCGTTTCTCCAACAAGAGTTCCATCATAGCGGAACTCACCAGGTGGCGGGTGCGCTGGGATCGACGATCCTGTTTGTCCTGCTTCACTGGACACTTTCTCCTTTTCGTACAATCTCGCTCATATGTGCGGTAATGAACATTTTGGCCTGATTGATGATTGACGCGAGATGATCTCTACCTCATACTAAAGATAACGAACAGTATGTTCATTACAGAATAGTATGTTTCTCTGAAAGGAGCAAGATCTATGCATTCGTTAACTCATAACCACAGGGAACCGGGCGAGGCGTCTGCCCCCGAAACGCGAGGGCTCGTCCTCAACTGGTGGGGCTGGATCTATGACCTTATAGCGCGCTTCGGGATGTGGTTCATCCTGGGTGGCAGCGAGCAAGCGCTGCGGCAGACGACCGCAGACCTGGCCCAACTTCAACCTGGAGAGGCTGTGCTGGATGTGGGATGCGGCACCGGAACGCTGGTGCTGGTCGCTAAAGAGCGCGTTGGCGCAACAGGTCTTGTGTCTGGCATTGATCCCTCTGCGCAGTTGCTCACCCGTGCCCGCCGCAAAGCGGC
>WNFD01021955.1_pt1 | contig 11787 bp, 10 predicted proteins | sample 5400491 | NCBI WGS metagenome assembly WNFD01 (sample SAMN13153343, study PRJNA577476) | soil metagenome | isolation source: 120 cm saprolite under Douglas fir tree site 2 hole 2 replicate 2 | place: USA:California | collected 2015-04-18 | reverse complement strand
CGAATGAGCTTAACGGCCACGGTGCGGTTGAGGCTGGTTTGCGTGGCTAGATGGACCTCGCTCATTCCGCCGACCGCCAGTTTTCGTTGGAGGCAAAAATCACCGCCCAAGATCAATCCTTCATATTCCGTGGCAGTCGAACGGCTGGCAGGGACAGGGGTTTGCTGGGTGATCTCCAAGGGATTGATGGTCGTGTCCGACGCAACCGTTTGAGCCTCGAGCAGGTTGCCTCGGGACAGATGTCCAAAAGCTACCTGCAAACGTTCGCGAAGCTCGGTCGCCAATTCAGTCAAGGATTTACCGTGAGCATTGCCGGTGATGCGCAAAAGGATCACAAAGTAATTGGGTTCTTCAACTCCGGGAGTCGGCTCCGTGGAAAGATAGGTCGTGACTTGAACGTCCTCCAAGTTGTACCCGAAAGCGGCCAGCGCCGCCGTGATGCAAGCCAAAGTGCCCGCATGGTCCTTGCCGACGACCAGAACCTCAAAGGTGTGCAATGCCAGGGGTCGGACCTCGACATCGACAGGCGGGTCGCCCTTCATCCCGGCCAACAGCCGCAAATGGCGGGCAATGTCCGCGGCCGAATAACGCTCGAAGTACGTGGGCGGCAGTCGGCGAAAATGCCGCTCCAACAAGGCCGGCTCCAGATCGCCGCAGTGATGGCGAACGGCCTCCAACAAGTCAACCATTCCTGGCTCCCAATAATTCAGCCGCGGGGCTGGTCCCGCGCGAAGCTGGCACCGTGGCTAAAGTTAAACCACGCCTATTCTGAAAGGATTGTTCAGATGTTTCAAGGTTCGCTGGCCTCAAGTTTATTTCCGAATAGTCCGGACTCTGGCCACCGCCCTGGCGAATCGGTATTCTGGGTAGATTTGACAGGTTTCAAGTTTCTCTCATGAACTGCGAAACGACCGAACATCCGCGCGATGGTTCTCCAATGGTTCTTGTGCCAGCGGGTCCCTTCCGCATGGGCGCGCCAATGAACGATTTCCTTGCGGAAGATCATGAGAAACCGGAGCGGACGGTAATTTTGTCGGCCTACTGGATCGACGTTTACCCCGTGATCAACGCTCGATTCGCCCTGTTTCTGGCTGCCGGCGGATATGTGCAGGAACGATGGTGGTCCCCGGAAGGCTGGGAATGGAAATGTGGCCACAACATAGATAAGCCGTTGCAATGGCAAGAAGCCGGTTGGGACGGCCCCGAGCAGCCGATTGCGGGCGTGAGTTGGTACGAGGCCGAGGCCTATGCGCGCTGGGCCGGCCGACGGCTTCCCACCGACGCGGAATGGGAGAAGGCCGCCCGCGGAACCGATGGCCAACGCTATCCCTGGGGCAACGAATGGCCCAACTCCAACCGGGCTAACTTCAACCTGATGGTCGGGCGAACGACGCCGGTCGGCCTTTTTCCCGAAGGTAAAAGTCCCTTCGGCTGTTATGACATGGCCGGCAACGTCAACAACTGGACGAGCGATTGGTATTGGTCCAGTTTTGGACAATTCTGTATGGACGGAAATCTTAATCGCAATCCTTGCTTGGACGATGCCATGCGAGGCAAGCTGGACCGGGGCGCCATCACGGAAAAAGTCGACCGGGGCGGTGGATTCGCCACGCCGCTCGAGTTCCATGAAGTTCTTGGATGCACCCGGAAAACCCATTGGCCGCCGGAAATGAGAGAACCGTGGAACGGTTTTCGAACGGCGATGGATCCGAAGGATGGCCAAAGCTAGAGGATTGAAGATTGAGGATCGCGCTTCTGGTCAAGACCAACCGACTAGTCTAAAACAGCATCCACTTAGCAAACTTAATGAGAGGGTCCGATCATGACCGATGCATTGCCAGGGGATTACTCAGAGAATTCCGGAGAAGCTGAACCGGCGCATGACAACACCAACGCCGCGGAGTCACAGACCGTCCAAGATCGCCAAACGACCGAGATGTGGTCCCTTCATACGCAAGGTCGAAAAGGGGCCAACTGGTTTTATTGGGTGGCCGGTCTTTCCATGGTGAACACGGCAATTATCTTGTTAGGGGGGAGCATTTACTTTATTGTGGGTCTCGGCGTCACGATGGCTGCGGACATCCTGGCTACCTTGATTGCTCAGGATCACCCGAACGCAGCGTGGCTAGTTAAAGGGGTGGCACTGGCCTTTGACATCTTCGTAGCTCTCATGCTGGCCGCCATTGGCTGGTGTATTGGTTTGCATGTGGAGTGGCTTTCAGGCCTTCCGAAAACTCCGCGCATTGGAAGTTACCATCCAAGACTCCGGAAATAATCCTCCGGAAGCTATGCCAGCCACATAACTTCCGTCAACGGACCTGCGGATAGAAACTGGCTAAACGGTTTGGGTGCACGCCTCCAGCGGCCAGGCCTGTTAACAGCCAGTTGCGGAAGGTCTGTTGAATCAGTCCCGCTTGTTGCCAGCGGCGCGGGGACACGAAAATGCGGTGGGACAGCAGGCCAACGCGGCCGTGACGGCGAAGAATTCGGCTAAAGAATACATCTTCCATGAACCGGATTTCTGGAAACCCACCCAGCAGCTGAAATAGCCGCCTCGTTAAGAACAATCCCTGGTCGCCATAAACCAGGCCAGTCAACCGCACTCGCGCTGAGGCGCAATCTTCAATCCAGCGGTAAAGTCGACTCCGCGCGCGGATTTGCATGCGGAAGCACCCGGCGACCACCTTGCGAGAGCGCAGGCAATGTTCTGCTGCCTCTAACGCGCCGGTTTCCAAGCAGCAATCCGCATGCAGGAAGAGAAGGATGTCGCCCGTGGTGCCGGCGGCGCCCAAATTCATTTGTCGGGCACGACCCGGAGGACTGGTGAGAAGAACGTCCGCGCCGCGGGCGATTTCGCAAGTCGCATCCCGGCTGCCGCCGTCCACCACGATAATCTCATGTGGGCGCTGATTTCTTAGCGAAATCAATGTCTCACCCAGACAAGCGGCTTCATTCAGAGTGGGAATAATGACCGAGACACTCATCAGGCCCTCGATACCTCAAGCCAGCGTCGTCGGACCTGCTCGAGATTCGCGGTTCCGGTCGTGCCGATTTGTTGAATGGTGATCGAGGCGACGAGGCAGCCGAAGGCGGCGGCCGGTTCCAAGTCGGCGCCCGCGGCCAAGGCGCACGTAATTCCGGCGTTGGCACTGTCGCCGGCCCCGACGATATCAATGGGGCCGGTGACTGGATACGCGGGCACCTCAATCGTGCGTGGCGGGTTTGATCGTGGATCTGCAATAAGGACTCCCCGCTCGCCCCGAGTGCAGAATACTGGTCTGGCGGAGCTTTTGGCCAACTCGCAAACATAACTCGCTTGGCCATCCTCGGCATTCACAGTCTCCTCCACCGCCCGAACGCATTCTCTTAGATTTGGCTTTAGCCAAATGGAGCGAAATAGGCCGATACGCTCCCGGCTATCGGCCAAAATTACCTTGCCTGGCTCTGCGTTTCCCAATTCCGACAGGCGTTGCCGCACTCGCGTCGTAACCACGCCGCAATCGGTTTCACTGACTTGATCCGAAACAATGAGAGCATCCATCTCGGGCCACATTCGGTCCAGAACAATCAAAACCTTTTCTTCGGCGGTGGGTGGCAGTCGTGAACGATTTTTGATGTCCAGCCGGTTCAGCTCCCGAGCCGCCTGTCCAGCCTTTTGAAGCATGGGTTTGGTATAGGTCGGAGTTCGTCGGGTGGGGTTTTGATGAATTCCCGTTAGGTCCATGATTCTGAGCTGGTCCAACGCGCGCAACAATTCATAACCTTCCCCGTCGTCGCCGATGACACTCATCGCGCAAATTCGTTTCACGCCAAGGGCAACTAGATTGTTGATCACAGTTCCCGCCGCGCCGGGATAAGACCGAACTCCGACGACCTGGTAAGCGTCGAGGCTGGTTTCCAGGGAAGGCTCGGTGAGGGTCGCATCAATGTCCAAATATCGATCCAGGAATAAATCGCCAAGCACACCGATGGTGAGATGTGGAATTCGGCTCAAGATCAGCTCAAGGTCTTGGTCGCTAAACATTCTACTGGCCTCGTTCGGCCTGCAAGGTGGCATGATAAAGTGCCGGCACGGTTAGGCGATGATCGCCCTGGACGTAGAAACTCTCGCCACCATCGGCCACAGTTCGCACCAGAATAGTTTTCCAGGGGCGATAGTAATAGCGCGGATCGGCTTTGGGAGCCTCGTGATGAAGGTCGCCTTCCAATGGAATGAGATCGAAAGCGGCCGTGGTGAACCGGCGGATTTCACGATCTTCTTGATGGGCCACGTTGCGCGCCATGGCCAGAGCTTTCAAGTAAACTTCCGGCCCCATCACGGCCGAGCCGAAGTTCAGCATCACGCCGCCTTCAAGCCGGGTGACGGTTTGAGTGTAAATCAAGAAATCTTGATAACTCGCGCGGCCCAGGGCGCCACCGTCGCAATTGGGATGTTCATGGAGTATGTCGTAACCAATGCCCACGTGCACGGTGGCCGGAATTCCTAAGCGAATTCCGGCCGCAAGGATGCTGATATCTTTATGCGGAAAGGGTCCGTCGAGAATGACTCGGCCATCTGGCCCGTTTCTCGCCAAAGGCCGAATTCGCCGGTTTGAACGTATCGGGCCACACTCTCGGTCGTGGCACCGATCAATGCGAACTCCCAATCGTGAATCGGTCCTGCCCCGTTCATGGCGACATGATCGATCCAGCCCCGTTCCATCATGTCAATCAGGAATCGAGCCACCCCCGCCCGGAGGACATGGGCGCCCATCATGAGAATGCGTGCTCGGTTTTGACGTCGAGCGTCGAGTAGACAGCTAGCCAAGACGGGCAGTGCTGGATGGGAAAAAGCAGGCGGCGGCGCGTCCAGTGCCATAAGAGCCGACAAATCCAAATCGTGACGGCGACAGGCCAGGGGTTGAATGTGCAGGCGAGAGCGGTCAAAGCTGGGAAAGGGCATCGGCGACTCTCTCTACAACCATTCGTTGCTTGTCGTTTCGCGCCCGCTTGAAACAGCGCGTGAAAAGACAAGCCGGTTCTGTTTCTGCGGCCTTGCTAGCGCGGCGGGCTAGGCCGAGCCTTTTTCTTGAGTATTGGGCGGGGGTCCCGGAAGCAGCGCCCAAAAAACGTCCCGCACTACTTCCTCGTTGTTCGCCAAGAGCACGAGATCGTATTTCCCGGGCCTCGGGAAATAGATTCCCAAGTTTTGCAAATTGAGAATGCCCACAGCCAATGGATCGTTCATAGTCAAAGGCGGTTCCAGGCGATGCCGCCAGATCACCTCGCCTTCCATGTCTTGGAGCTGCACTTCCAAATGATAGGTTCCTTGGACGCTCGTCATGCGGGCAAAAATCGAAACCGTCACCACGGTCGGAAAAGTTAGCGTGATAATCTGGTGCGTCGGCGCCTGCAACAAATATTCCTTCGTAAACACATCTTGAAAAGTCTGGCGACAAACGGTGAACGACTTGCACGCCGGAGTCGGGGGTTTTCGTTCCATAGTCAGACCTCGGCAAGTGTGAAGCAATGCCCGTAGGGATCATCATACCCGGTTTCAGAGTGAGTGGTGAGTGGTAAACCATCGCGTGCGACCACCTCCCACTCGCTCTTTACCACTGCTGCTTCTTCAGCCAATTCATCTAGGCTAAAATGAGAATGGGCATTAAACTGTCGCCCATGGATAAGCTGGATGATGCCAATACAGTCCTGGACGCAGTTGATTGAAAATCGGCCAATTCAAACGAGTTTTCTCCAGCGCTTTCCCCGAGTCCATCGCTACTATCGCTATCTGCTGCCCTTGATGCCTTTAGCGACCCGAAGTTGGCGGCTGCCAAGCTGCGATCTGGTCTTGAGTTTCAGCCATTGCGTGGCCAAGGCCGCTCAGCCGCCGCCGGGAGCAATTCACGTCTGCTATTGCTTCACGCCCATGCGTTACGCCTGGCACATGCGATCCGCTTATTTTGATACCGATAAGGCGGACATTTTTCGGTCGATGGCGACAAATTATTTGCTCGAAGGGCTGCGCCGTTGGGACCGATCCACGGCAAACCGGGTCGATCATTTTATCGCCATCAGCCGAACCGTCGAGCGACGCATCTGGGAGTCTTACGGTCGGAGCAGCATCGTCATCTATCCGCCGGTGGACACCGATTTCTACTGCCGCGCTTCGGTTGAGCGGGAAGATTTTTATTTGATCGTGAGCGCGTTCGCACCCTATAAGCGATTGGATTTGGCCATTGACGCGTGCAACAAACTGAAATCGAAGCTGGTGCTCATTGGGAGTGGCCAAGCGGAAGGCCGGCTCCGGGCTCTGGCGGGACCGACTATTTCCTTTCTCGGCTGGCAATCCAATGAATCGGTCCGCTGCCACTTCCGTCGCTGCCGGGCATTGTTGTTTCCGGGGGAAGAAGACTTCGGAATTGTGCCGGTGGAAGCGCAAGCGTGCGGCACGCCGGTAATTGCCTACGGGAAGGGCGGCGCCACGGAAACCATCATGGGGCCTGAAAGCCGCCAAGAGCCAACCGGCTTATTCTTCACGGAATCCAGCGCGCAAAGTCTCGCGGACGCCATCTTTCGGTTCGAAACTCAGATTGGTGACTTCTCCAGCACCGCCGCCCGCCGTCAAGCCCTGCAATTTCACTCCCAAAGGTTTAACGAGGAATTGTTTGGGTGCTTGCGGCGGATCGTACACGGTCCTTCCGTGCCCTCCAAACGCCAAGCGGCATAAGATTTAACTTTCCGGACACACCTCATTTGCATGGCGCTGGTGTTTCCAGGCATACTTGTACGCGCACTTTCACCTCGAAAGGCACCAGTTCCAGTGAATAGGACCGGCGGATGATCTCCATCGGCTTGATTTCGCCGATCAAATGAGCGACGTCCCTGTCTTTTTCCACGGTCTTTAAGCAGTATTTGACGATCGGGACTTCTTGCTCGATGGCCTCAATGTCGTAGACGGTTTGTACTATCTTTTTCACGTCCGGGACGATCTTGATCACGGTCTTGGCGCAGCCGGTGCAAGGATCCTTTATGGTTTCTGCCACGGTTCGGGTGCAACAGACCTCGCGGACGACCTCATGCGGAACCAGCTTCGGAATGCAAACTTTCTTAGTTTGCGGGACCGGAACCAGCTCCGGCACTTCATACTTTTGTTTGCAAGGTTCGGGGTGAAGATACAGTTGATCCACTTTGTCCTTCACGTCGTGGGCTTTCAGCTCGGGCCGATACATCGTGATGGTCTTCTCTTCCCAAACGATAGGCGGCGGCGGACAGGGAGCGGCCACGGAAGGACATGGCGCCTTATCGCATGGCCGAGGTTCCCAAGCCTGGATCTGGGTAGCGAAGGGCGTGCCGATGACGAACAGGGCGAGGAACTGCTTCATAGGATTCTCAAGCGATAGGGAAGTTCGCCGGGAGAAGATGGCTGCAAGCTATCATGAAATAGATAGCCGCAGAGACGGGAGTTTGCAAATGCAAATGCCCAATGGGACAAGGACTCTCCAGCAGAGCGGTTTAACGGATGCTACGGTGTGCCTATTCGTTAAACACGAATTCCTTGGTGTTGAGCAAAGCCCAGAGAATATTCTCATAGGCCGATTTTTTGTCGTTAGGGTGTTGGCCGATATGAGCCAAGGCGAGACTGAGCTGGTCAGCGGTGGGTTTGTGAGCGAAAGCCCACATGAAAAGCTCCCCGACTTTTTCCGGATCCGGGCGGGGGTCTTTGGCCATCTGCTCCGCTCGGCCGCCCCCTTGGCTTAGCTTATTCTGGACCTCGTCGGAGTTTAGCAAGTGCAAGGCTTGGGCCAGGTTCGCTTCGCTGACACGCTCGCATTCGCACGCGCTCAAGCGTTGCGGTCGGCCGAACACGTCCAGAAAATACGAAGAGAATGATTCGTCCGGCAACATGATGGCTCGCCGGGGCGCATGGCGATCTTGCGGGAGACCGCCGAAACCGCTCGGGCTCCCCGTGACCTGGCAAACCGCGTCGAAAAGGACCTCGGCGCTCATTCGCCGGGGATAGAACCGGGCGTAGGTCTGCTTGTCGTGCTTGTTGAATTCATTGGGCACGGCACTGAGCTGGTAGGTTCGGCTCTTGCAAATAGTCTGAATCAAATGCTTGAGGCTGTATTTGTGGTCGGTCAAGTCTTTGGCCAGAGCATCAAGTAGCTCGGGATTCGACGCGGGATTGGTGACCCGCATGTCGTCCAGGGGATCAACGATGCCACGGCCGAAAAAGTGCGCCCAATAGCGATTGGCGACGGCGCGGGCGAAGAACGGATTCTTCACGTCCACCATCCAATCAACTAACTTCTGTCGCGGATCATCGCCGGGTTTCAGCTTGGTCGGCTCGGAGTCGAGCGGCTTCATGACGGCGGGCTGGCCGGTTCGCTTGTTGGCGACTCCGCCCGTGGGCCGGTTAAAGACAGTCAAAACTAAATCCGGCTGGTTCTGAAAGCCGCCTGGAACCGGATTGATCTTTCGTCCCAGATGGCCAAAAAATGCCGCAATCCCCCAATAATCATCCTGGCTCCACTTTTCGTAAGGATGATGGTGACATTGAGCACAGGCCAAGCGAAGACCCAGGAACACCTGAGAGGTATCATCCACGAACTGCTCGGGATTCACCAGCTCCTTGTACCAAACCGTCGGCGGATGTTTGTTCTCGTCGCCGGTGGCCGTCAAAATCTCGCGGGCGAATTGGTCAAAAGGCATGTCATTGGCAATCGCTTGGCGAATCCAATTATGAAACGAAAAGGTGCCTTGGGCGAGGGCAGGCTGGCCCTTGCGTTTGACGTGAAGGATGTCGGCCCAGCGGTTCGCGAAGTAATAGGCGTATTCGGGTTTCTCCAACAAGGAATCCACCAGCTTATCGCGCTTGGCCGGGTCCTTATTCTCAACGAATGCGGTTACTTCGGTCGGGGTCGGCAAAGTGCCCGTGATGTCCTGCGAAACCCGGCGAATGAACTGCGAATCGGAACAGAGTTCTGAGGGAACTAGTCCAAGCTGCTGCCATTTTTGTTGCGTGAAATTGTCAACTAGAGTTTGCCCGGGGAATTGGTAAGCGGGGATCTTTTGGCCCAAAGGCACGGTGGCACGAAACACGGTGACCTGCCCTTGATAGCGAGCCATGATGGCCGCCTCGCCGCTGAAGCCGAGTGTCCGAACCAGGCCGCCGGACTCCACGACTGCAATCTCCGTGTCGTTGCTCTCATACTGAGCCCGCCGGGTAATATCCTCGACGGCGCCGTCGGTGTAATGCGCATAGACGGCGATTTGTTGTTTGTTTTGACGCGTCATGATCCGGTGTTCCGGATAGACCAAGATTTTGTCCACGAACGGATCGGTCGGCTTGCCATAAGGGGTACCGGCGGCAATCCATCGTCGAATGAGCTTGTATTCGTCGGAATCGATTTCCACGCGCTTGCCACCGCCGTGGGCAATCTGCCCGCTGGCTTTCTGGAGCACCAAGCTGTGATCCGGAGCGGCGGGAAACAAGCGCCGGCCGCGAGCTTCCTTCACCAGGGCGGTATAATCCACCTCCGGCTCGAAGCCCAGGAGCGACAGCTTGAAACCATTCTGCCCGCTGGCTTTGCCATGACAGCCACCGCCATTGCAGCCCAACTTCGTCAGAACGGGCACAATTTGATTGGCGAAGTTGATGGGAAGATTCTGATCGACCGCTTCGGCCGTGACGGGAATCTTGACCGTTTTCGGTCCGTATACAGATGTGATTTCCGTCCGGCCATCTGCCAGGGGAATTACCCGTCCGGCGGAGGTGACGCGAGCGATCTTCGGATCGGCGACTTCGTATTTTACGTCTTCGCTGAGATCCTGCATTCGCCCTTCCGCCAAGGCGGCGGTAAGGACTAACTGCTGCGAATCGTCGCTGCCTTTAAGTTTAATTTGGCTGGGATAAGCGGTCAGCGATTGGACTTGAGCCGGCGGAGGCAGGAGCGCGAATTCCCCTGGGGTGGCTTTAGTTTTGTAAAGATCACCCGCCGACAGGCGGCCAATCGGCCCCGCGAAGGCCATCATACCCGTCAGCACGGAACAGCAAATGAGTCTAGCCTTCATCAGGCGTCCCCCCTCATTTGGAAAAAATGCAATCCGTTTTTGCCATCAGTTTCAAACCTATCGGCTCGGTCACGGAAGCTAGCCGACGCGTGGCTGGAATTCATGGCAGGCCCGGCTTGGCGGCCGGAGCAGAGCGACTAGGGTAGGATATCAACGTCGCTCGGAACTTCTCCATTCCTTGTTTAGCTTACCTTAAATGGATTCTGAGGCAAGGTGAATTTTGCTGAGTGGTGAGTGGTGAGTGGTGAGTAAGTGAGTGGTGGGCGCGGGTATTCGTTCATGTTTCGCACTAATCCCCGATTGATTCATCGTTTCGCGCTCGGAAAATCGTGGAGACTTTTAGTTCTACAAATCTTTTCATGCGGCGGGCGCGAAACGTAAACGAATCCTTCCGCCGATCACTCACGTACTCACCACTCACCACTCACGACTCACTCGTCGCTAGGAACCATCGGCCGTTCGATGTGGGCGAGGGCTTCCAGCCGGCGAATACGGTCTTGAATTGGGGGATGGCTGGCGAACACGCTATGGGCCTTTGCTTGGAATCTCTGAATGGGATTGACCAGGAACATGTGAGCGGTGGCGCGGTTGCCGGTTTTGAGGATAGCCGGGTCGTTGGCGATGATGCGCAGAGCGTTGGCCAGTCCGAGCGGGTTGCGGGTCAGCTGAACCGCCGTCGCGTCCGCCAAGAATTCGCGCTCCCGGCTGATGGCTAACTGGATGATCTGGGCGAGGATTGGAGCAATCAAAGACAAAAGTACTGCGAACACCACCAGCAAAACCGCCAGGTTGACCCCTTCCTTGCCGGCTTCTGGTTCTGTGGGGGGAGCGGCCCATCCCCAACGAATGATTTGCCAGAACACGTCACAAAGCATGACCACCGCGCCCACCAACACCGCCATCAACAGCATGAGACGAATATCGTAGTTTTGAATGTGCGACATCTCGTGAGCGATCACCCCCTGAAGCTCGTCGCGCGTGAGTTTGCCGCGCAGGCCGGAGGTGATAGCCACGGCCGCATGGTGGGGATCGCGACCGGTGGCAAAGGCGTTGGGCGCCTCGTCGCGAATCAGGTAAATCCGCGGCGGCGGCACGCCGGCAGCGATGGCCATTTCTTCCACCACGTTGAACAACTCCGGGTCGCCATCGTGAAATACTTGGCGGGCCCGGTGGGCGTACATGATTGCGTCGTCGCCCGAAAAAAATCCCAAGAATGAGAAAGTCAGAGCCAAGGCCCCGCCGGTGATGCCAATCATGATGGCCGCCGGCCAGTTGATTTCCGGACCTTCTACCGGCTGGACGACCTGGGGCCGATGGGTCGCCTGGATCCCTTTTCCAGAATCAGGCGCCAAGGGTCCCTCTCCCTCAAATAGTGCGGGCATCACATAAGCCATGGCGCCCAACGTTAAGACAATGGACAGCAACGCCATCACCAGGCAAAAGAGCACGACCAAAATAGTGCTTTTTCTTTTGTTGTCGGCGATCAGGTCACGAAACGTCTGATGTGCTTCCGTCATATCTAAAGCACGCAAATCGCGGCCCACCGGATGGAAATGATCAGGTTAGAATTTGACCTGGGGAGCTTTCTTAACGGCCTCGGCCTCAGCGGCATCGATCTGGAAGAATTCGGCCGGTTTGAATCCGAACATACCGCCGACAATGTTCGCCGGAAAACGCATCAGGGTCGCGTTGAACTCGCCGACTACATCGTTGTAATGTTGTCGCGAAAAA
>WNFD01006906.1_pt1 | contig 11787 bp, 10 predicted proteins | sample 5400491 | NCBI WGS metagenome assembly WNFD01 (sample SAMN13153343, study PRJNA577476) | soil metagenome | isolation source: 120 cm saprolite under Douglas fir tree site 2 hole 2 replicate 2 | place: USA:California | collected 2015-04-18 | reverse complement strand
ACGAAGCCCGGGCGCCGCGCCGCTTCGAGCTCCGGACGCTGCACGAAGAACGTTGCTCGCGGGAAGAACTCGTTGCCTCCGCAGTGGTCGAAGTGCAGATGCGAGTTGGCCACGTAGCGCACGTCAGCGGGGGTCAGACCGAGCCGGGCGAGCTGCGGGATCACATCATCGCCCACCTGCGACTTGACGGTCAGGCGCTTGATGCGCTCCGGGCCGAGGCGGGTCAACGGGTCGATTCGCGCCTGGCAGTGCACGCCGGTGTCGAACAGGAGCCGCCCGCGTGGATGATCCACGAGGAAGCTCGTGACGGGCACGGTCCAGGGCTGGCCCGGCGTCAGGTCGGACACCATGCTGGCGCGGTCGAGCTCGATGTAGCCGGTGCAGAGGGCGTAGACGTGGATCATTGTCACCTCACCTGAGCAGGCATCATACGCGATGCGGTTGGTGCTATGATCCCGCGACAGCCGTGGAGAGTGCAACGATGCAACCGACACGGTTCGGAAGGATCCGTCCGCCGGACGAGGCGTGGCTGGCCAAGCAGCCGCCCGAGCCGATCCTCGAGCCCGAGCTGCCGATCATCGATACCCACCATCACCTGTGGGAGCGGCGGGATCATCGCTACTTGCTGCACGAGCTCCTGGCCGATCTCCGCACGGGCCACAACGTCGTCGCCACGGTGTTCGTGGAATGCCACGCGATGTACCGCGCCGATGGTCCCAGCGAGTTGCGGCCGGTGGGCGAGACGGAGTTCGTCGCCGGCATCGCGGCCATGAGCGACAGCGGCCTCTACGGGCCGACGCGCGTCGCCGCCGGCATCGTGGGCTTCGCCGATCTCACGCTGGGCGATCGGGTGGAGCCGGTCCTGCAGGCGCAGCTCCGCGCCGGCGGCGGGCGGTTCCGCGGCGTGCGCCACTCCGCGGCGTGGGACGCGAGCGAGGTGATCGGCAACAGCGCCGTGGCCACGGGACCGCACCTGATGAAGCGGCCGGACTTCCGAGCGGGGCTGGCGCGGCTGACCGCGCTCGGCCTGTCCCTCGACGCCTGGGTGTTCCACCCACAGCTCGCCGACGCCGTCGACCTGGCCCGGGCCTTCCCCGCGGCGACCATCATTGTGGGCCACGTCGGCGGACCGCTCGGTTACGGTCCCTATGCCGGCAAGCGGGACGAAGTGTTCGCATCCTGGAAGGCCGGGATCAGCGAGCTGGCCACGTGCCCGAACGTGGTCATGAAGCTCGGCGGCATGATGATGCGCCTGGCCGCCTTCGACTATGGGGCACAACCTGCGCCGCCGTCGTCGGCCGAGCTGGCGGCACACTGGCGGACGTATATCGAGCTCTGTATCGAGCGCTTCGGGCCGGCGCGCTGCATGTTCGAGAGCAATTTCCCAGTCGAGAAGATGGGCATCGGATATGCCGCGCTGTGGAACGCGTTCAAGCGTATCGCCGCGGGCGCCTCGGCCGAGGAGAAGCTGGCGTTGTTCAGCGGCACGGCAAGGCGCGCCTACCGACTGGACTGAGCCTCCGCGAGCGAGATGAGACGTGTCGTAGTCCTCGCGATCTTGTTTGCGTCGCTTCCCAGGGCTCGCCCTGGCGGTACTTCGCCAGGGGCAACCTCTCGTGCTGCGCGCCTACGGTCTCGCGTCGGTGGAGCTCGCCATACCGGTGACGGCGGACACGGTCACGGACCGCGAGACGCGCTACTACACCTTTGCCGTGACCGACGACGAGCGGCTCGCCGACCTTCGGTCGTACACCGAGTAACACCCCTGCAATGACGCCCCCAGCGCCGGACGCGCCGATCTCCCCCGTGCAGAAGTGGGCGATCACCTTCACGGTCATGGTGGTCGCCTTCATGCAGATCCTCGACACCAGCGTCACCAACGTCATCCTCACGCACCTGCAGGGCTCCCTGTCGGCGGGGCTGGACGAGGTTTCGTGGGTGATCACCTCCTATCTCGCCGCCAACGCCGTGATCATCCCCGCCACCGGGTGGCTGACCGGGCTCTTCGGTCGCAAACGGTTCTTTCTGATCTGCGCCACGGTATTCGTGGCCAGCTCCTTTGTCTCCGGCGCCGCCCCCGATCTGACCACGCTGATCGTGGCCCGCATCCTCCAGGGGCTCGGTGGCGGTCCGATCATCCCGATCTCGCAGGCGATCCTCTGGGAGATCTTCCCGTTCCACCAGCGCGGCCTCGCGATGGCCGTCTGGGGTGTCGGGTTCATCCTCGGCCCGATCCTGGGGCCAACGGTCGGCGGCTATCTGGCCGACGAATGGTCGTGGCGCTGGATCTTCTACATCAACCTGCCCGTCGGGATCGTCGGCTTCTTCATGGCCAGCGTCTTCATGTTCGACTCGCCGTACATGCGCCGGGCCGCGCGGATCGACTGGTGGGGCCTGGGGCTGATGATCGCGGGCTTCGGGTGCCTTCAGCTCGTCCTTGACCGGGGCGAGCGACAGGATTGGTTCGAGTCGCCGACGATCGTCGCGATGGCGATCGTCGCCGTCGGCGCGCTCGCTGGCTTCCTGATCCGCGAGTTGACGGCCAGCGAGCCCATCCTCGACCTCACCGTGTTCACCGACCGCAACTTCGCCACCGGCGCCACGCTGAGCACGATCGTCGGCTTCGGCACGTTCGCCGGCATGTTGCTGGTCGCCGTCTTCACGCAGAAGCTGCTCGGCTACGACGCGTGGACCTCGGGCCTCGTGCTGGCGCCCGGCGGTCTCGGCAACATCTTCTCGCTGTTCGCCTCGGGGATCGTGACGCGCGTCGACCAGCGATTGATGCTGGGGTTCGGATGCCTGCTCAATGCCGTGAGCCTCTACATGATGACCTCCCTCACGCTCGGGATGGATTACTGGGCCCTGGCGCTGCCGCGCTTCATCCAGGGGTTTGCGGCCGGTTTCATCTACGTGCCGCTCTCCACGCTCACGCTGGCCACGATCCGGCGCGACAAGCTCGTCAATGCCACCGCCGTGTACAGCATGGCTCGCAACCTCGGCGGCAGCGTGGGCATCGCGGTGGTCACCACGCTGCTCGCGCAGCGGAGCCAGTTGCACCAGACCACGCTCGTGAGCCACATCACCGCATGGGACCCGGCGACGCGCGAGCGCCTCGCGCGGTGGGCGACCCACTTTATGACCGCCGGCAGTGACACCTTCACCGCCGAGCGCCAGGCGGTGGCCATGCTCTATCGCGAAACGGTGGCGCAGGCCCAGCTCCTGGCCTACGCGGACGACTTCTGGCTCCTGGCGGTGATGTTCACGGCCGTGCCGCTAATCCTGCCGTTCATGCGTCGCATCCGGCTGGGGTCGCGGGGAGCGGCTGGGGCCCAGGCCACCGAGCGCTCGCCGGCCCGCGCCGTGGAGGGAAACGCCCTGTGACAGCGTGGATCTGCGCGTTCATGCACAGATTTCTTGCGGCTGTCCGGGCACTCTGCTAGTGTCGCGCCGTTGCTGGCGGGTGCCCACGAGGGCCCAGGGAAGGCGGTAAGAGCCCGCTGCGACCCCATCACTGTAAGGCATGAAACCAGCCATCGACGCCTCATAATGATGCTGCCACGAAATGTGAGCTCACGGCGGGCGGCGGGGATTTTGCGAACGGTCTTTGACCGCCTCGGGACCGGGTTCGCGTTCCGTCTCTGGGACGGGACGCTCGTAGAGGTTGGGCACGGCGCGCCCGTGTGCACGGCCGTCGTGCATCGGCCCGAGACGTTCGTGCGCCTCATGCGCGATCCGACCCCGCTGAACTTCGCCGAGGCCTACGTTGAAGGCGCCCTCGACCTCGAGGGCGATCTCTTCACCGCGATGAAAGTCGCCGACGCGATGGAGGAGATCCGACTGGGTTTGCGCGATCAGTTACGGCTCTTCGTCGCCCTCTGGCGGAACTGACGTGGCCGATCACGACGTCATCGTCGTCGGCGGGGGACCGGGCGGAAGCACGGCGGCGTGGCGGCTCGCCCGGGCCGGCCTGCGGCCGCTGCTCCTCGACGCCGCAGTGTTCCCGCGCGTCAAGGTCTGCGCGGGCTGGGTGACCCCGGAGGCGCTGGCCGACGTCGAGGTCGACCCCGCGAAGTACCCGCTCACCATCCAGCCCTTCACCGCTTGTGGGTTCGCGTTCGACGGCGCGCGCCACGAGACGCGCTGGCGCCGGCCCGCCAGCTACGGCATCGTGCGGAAGGAGTTCGATCACCATCTTCTGGACCGGGCCCGCGCGGCCGGCGCCGATGCGCGCGAGGGCGCGCGGGTCACCGCCGTCACTCGCGAGAGGGACGAGATCCGCGTCGTGAGCGAGCGCGGTGTCTTCACGGCCCCGGTCGTCATCGGCGCGGGGGGACACCACTGCCCCGTGGCGAAGGCCTTCGGAGAGGTGTCCGAGCAGGAGGAGGTCGTGATCGCCCAGGAGAGCGAGACGCGCGTGCCGCCCGAGCGTCTCGATGCGCTCCGCGACGGCGCGCCGGAGCTCTACCTGGAGGCGGATCTCAAGGGCTACGGCTGGTACTTCCCCAAGGAGGATGTGCTCAACGTCGGGATCGGGGTCATCTCCGGGCCGGGCGTGGACCTGCCGCGACGACGGGACGCGCTGCTCGCGTCGCTGCGCACGTCGGGCCGCCTGCCCGCCGACCTCCGGATCGAGCCGTTCCGCGGCCACGCGTACGTGGTGCGGCGCCGTGCGCCGCGACGGCTCGCCGGCGACGGCTTCTGTCTCGTCGGCGACGCCGCCGGGCTGGCCCGCGACCTCAGCGGCGAGGGCATCGGACCGGCCATCCGGAGCGGAATCCTCGCGGCCGAGGCGGTGGTGGCGCGCGTGCGGGAAGGGATCCCGATCGACTCGTACGCGCAAGAGATCGTGCGTCGTTACGGACGGGGCGAGACCGGCTGGCTCGGCCGCCAGCTCGGCCGCCTGCCCGACGCCTGCGCGCGAGTGCTGGTGCGGGTCATGTTGGCCACGGGCGCCACGCGGCGTCACGTGGTCCTCGGGGGGATCTTCGGGATGCGGGAGGTGCCGTCATGAAGCCGCGCGGCAAGGCCGAGGACGCCCGGGCGATCGCCCACCACTACGACGTGTCGAACGAGTTCTACGCCCTCTTCCTTGATCCGCTCATGGTCTACACCTGCGCGTACTACCGGGACCCGGACGGAAAACTCGAGCAGGCCCAGCAAGACAAGCTCGACCACGTCTGTCGCAAGCTCGAGCTGCGCGCCGGGGAGACGCTGCTCGACATCGGGTGCGGCTGGGGCAGCCTGGCGATGTGGGCGGCCCGACACTACCGCGTGCGCGCGCACGGCGTGACGCTCTCACGAGCCCAGGCCGACTACGCCACGGAGTGCATCCGCAGGGAAGGGCTGCAAGATATTTGTCGCGTCGAGTACCTCGACTATCGTGACCTGCCCTCGGACGTCATCTACGACAAGATCGCCGCGGTCGGTGTGATCGAGCACGTCGGGATCCCGAACTACCCGGCCTTCTTCGCTGGCGTGCGCTCCCGGTTGAAGGACGGCGGCCTCTACCTCAACCACGGGATCGTCCACGACTTCCACTGGAAGCGCACGAGCCAGACCGAGTTCCTCTACCGTCACGTCTTCCCGAACGGTGACCTGGCCGGCCTCAGCGAGACGCTCACCGAGATGGAGCGCGCGGGCTGGGAGATCATGGACGTCGAGGGGCTACGCCTGCACTACGCGCGCACGTGCCGGCACTGGGTCGAGCGGCTGTGCGCGCGGGCGGACGAGGCCCGGGCGCTGGCGGGGGAACGCACGTACCGGACCTGGCGGCTGTATCTGACCTGCTCGGCGGTCGCGTTCGAGGGCGGCTCGCTCGGCCTCTATCAAGTCCTCATGCGGAAGCACCGTGACCCTCTGGTCGGACATGCGCCACGAACGCGCGAGCCGCTCTACGAACGAGGACCGGCGTGACCACCGGTTCGGCCAAGGAGCAGACGTGGGCCGTCAGATCCTGATCATCGCGATCAGCTCGCTGGTCTTGACGCAGATCGCCGTGTTCGCGACGTCGATCTACCTGCATCGCGCGCTCGCGCACCGGTCGCTGTCGCTGCGGCCGATCGTCGAGCTTGTTTTCAGGATAGCACTGTGGCTGGTGACGGGCGGGAGCCGCCAGCAGTGGGTCGCAGTCCACCGGAAGCACCACACGTACACCGACCGGGAAGGCGATCCGCACAGCCCGCTGCTGCTGGGCTTCTGGAAGGTCCAGCTCGGCAATGTGTACTACTACATCCAGGAAGCGCGCAATCCGCGGACCGTCGCGACGTTCGCTCCCGACCTGACCCCGGATCGATGGGAAAAAACCGTGTTCTCCTGGGGATGGACGGGGCTCGGGCTCGGCGTGGCGCTGGTAGCGCTGGTCATCGGTTGGTGGCAGGCGGTGGTCGCGATGCTCGGGCACGGCATCCTGTTCGTCGGCGTGATCGGCCCACTGATCAACGGACTGGGGCACTGGACCGGCGCTCAGAACTTCCGGAACACGGCCTACAACTCACGGGTCCTCGCCTGGCTGACCGGCGGCGAGAGCCTGCACAACAACCACCACGCCTTCCCCCGGTCGCCGAAGTTCGGCCTGCGCCGCTCGGAGCTGGATCCCTCGTGGCTCGCCATCCGGCTGCTCGCGGCCGTGCGCCTCGTCGCGATCGTGAGCGCGCCGCTCCGGACGGCGCGCGACCGGTAGGGCGGCATCCGGACTGACGGTGATGGCTGAAGGCCCGCTCGACCTGACCCTCGAGCTCGCGCCCCGCGCGCGCTTCGACGTCGTCGAGCTGCGGTCGCGCCTGCCGATCGAGTATCGCGACGCCCTCGCGCCCTACCCCTACTGCCTCTACTGGTCGGCGCACACCACGGCGGGCTTCCTGGATCGAAGCCTCATCGCCCGTCTCGGCCCGGCGCGCGTGCCCACGTACGTCGACGCCCTGCGCCACATCTTCCCGGAGGGCGCGGGCTACGCGCACGACCGACTGGAACGCCGGCTGGACCTCGACGCCGCCCAGCGCGCTGTCGAGCCGCGCAATGCCGATTCCCACCTGGTCTTCATCGCGGGCGGGCTCCGGCCCTGCGTGACGCATCCGAACCGTCCTGGCGAGACCGTGTGCTTCGTCGACCTGGATGGAGTCAAGGAAGGGCGGCCCCGCCGGCGGCTCACGCGCGTGATCGGCTTCCGGCACGAGGCGATCGTCGCGCACACGCGCATCGACGTTCCCGTGTCCCGCCATCCCATCGAGTCCGTCAACCTGAAGGACCCGAAGCTCGGCATCTACGACCACCTCGCCGACTTCGTCGCGCGCGCGGGCGTCGGCACGGGCCGCCTGCACCTGGCGCTCGATCCGGGCGAGCGGCATGCGGCGTTGACGGTCAATGAGTTCGAGACGCTCCTCATGCAGCACGACCTGGCGGAGGTGCTACGAAACCCGCTCCGGTTCGTCGCCAGGCAGTACAGAAGCGTCCTGGCGAACCCGCGCTCCGTGCCCGGCAAGGCGCTGGGCTTCGCCCAGTACGACCTCGTCCGCGTGCTCAACTCTGGACTCGACACGCTGCGTCTTCAAGACTCGATCGTGGAGAAGGTGCTCGCGCGAACCCTGGCCGTTCCCGCCGCCCGGTTCTTCCGCATGCGGCGCTCCGTGAACCTGCTCGTCGCCGAGTGCGAAGACAGTCGCCGCGGGTTCGTGGAGGGCCAGTATCAGAGCCCGATCCTCGTCCAGTGGCAGCGCGGCCACCGCCCGACACGCGCGCTGCACGTCACGTTGACCCGCCTGGAATAGCGCGGCGGCGATCCATGCTTCGCCGCTCGCGACGAGCGACGACTCAGGCCTGCTTGGCCTCCAGCTCGGCCCAGCGCGCGTAGAGCCGGTTCACGTCCGCCTGAGCGGCCTCGAGCGCCGCGGATCGCATCTGGAGTGCTGTCGGGTCGGAGGCGATCGCCGGGTCGTCCACCTCACGCTGGCACGCCTCGACGGCGCGCTCGGCGGCGAGGATCGCCCGCTCCATGCCGTCCCACTCGCGCTGCTCGCGATACCCGAGACGCTTCGGCCGCGGGCGCTCGCGCGCGGACGCTCGCTCCGTCGCCTGGCGCGGCGCCGGCTCGGCAGCGCTCTGGACCGCTTCCCACTGCGCGTAGTCGGCGAACGTCGCCGTTCCGCCCTCGCCGTCGAGGGCGAGGATCATCGTGGACACACGCTCGAGCATGAAGCGGTCGTGGGTGACGAGGACGAGCCCGCCGTCGAACTCCGCGAGGCTGTCCTCGAGCACTTCGAGCGTCGGGATGTCCAGGTCGTTGGTGGGCTCGTCGAGGATCAGCAGATCGGCGGGCTCGCGCATCAGGCGCGCGATGAAGATGCGGGCCTGCTCGCCGCCCGACAGGCGGCCGACGGGCACCTCGAGCTGCTCGGGTCGGAACAGGAAGCGCTTGGCCCACGAGGCGACGTGGACGCTGCGGCCCTGCCACGTCACCGTGTCGCCCTCGGGCGCCAGCGCCCGGCGCAGGCTCTGCGCGGGATCGAGGCCGCCGCGCTCCTGCTCGAAGCGGACGACGCGCAAACCGTCCGCGCGCTCGATCACGCCGGCGTCGGCCGGCAGCGCGCCCGAGATCACGTTCAGGAGCGTCGTCTTGCCGCTGCCGTTCGGGCCGATCAGGCCGACGCGCGTGCCGGGTGTGATCGCGAGGTCGAGGTCGCAGACGAGCCGCCGGCCGCCGAGCGATTTGCTCACGCCGCGCGCGACCAGCAGCCGGCGTGTCCGCCGCTGCGAGGACGTGAAGTCGATCCCCGCCGCGGCCGTGACCCCACGCGCCCGGCCGTCCTCGAGCTCCTCGATGAGCCGCCCCGCCTCCTTGATGCGCCCCTTCGCCTTGGTGGAGCGCGCCTTGGCACCGCGGCGGAGCCACTCGATCTCGCGCCGCACGGTGTTGGCCAGCGATTCCTGATAGGCCTGCTGTCCACGCAGAAACTCGTCGCGGCGCGCCAGGAACTCGCTGTATCGCCCGTCGGCCTCGAACAGGCCATCGGGATAGACGCGGTTCAGCTCGAGCATGCGCGTTGCCACGTGCTCCAGGAAGTAGCGATCGTGGCTCACCACGAGGCATGCCCGCGCGCGCTCGGTCAGAACGTCCTCGAGCCAGAGGATGCCCTCCACGTCGAGATGATTGGTGGGCTCGTCCATCAAGAGAATGTCGGGCGCGGCCGCCAGCTCGCGCGCGATGGCGAGCCGCTTCCTCCAGCCACCCGACAGCGTGTCGACGTCCGCGCGACCGTCCGCGAACCCGGCGCGGCCGAGAGCCTGCGCGATGCGGCCGGGCCGATCCTCCTCGTCCACGCCGGCCAGTGCCGCCATCACGACGCCGCCGACGGTGCCGCCGGCGGAGAAGACGGGGTCCTGGGGCACGTAGCCGACACGGACGCCGCCGCGGAGCGAGCGCGCGCCGCGGTCGGGCGTCGTGACGCCGGTCAGGATCTTGAGGAGCGTGGACTTGCCGGAGCCATTGGGGCCGACGAGCCCGGCCTGGTCGCCCTCGAACAATCCGAACGACAGATCGTCGAAGAGCGACCGCGACCCATAGGCCATGCTGACCGCCTCACAGCTGAGCAGGAGCGGGCGGGCCATCCGGCGCTACTTCTTCTTCTTCTTCGGCTTCTTCTTCTCCTTCCGCATGTTCTGGCCTTTGGCCATGGGCTCACCCCCTCTCGTGGGTCTCTTCGGTGATTATAATTATAGATGCCCCGGCGGCCCGCAGACGAGAAGGAAGACGAGGAGAAGAGCCGCTCAGGCGGCGGCCTGCGCCACGGTCGGTCCGTCGCCGCGGAGCGTGGTGCGACGCATGTCGCGCGGCTCGTGCGCTGGGAAGGGCCGGGCGCGGTGCATGGTCTGACGGTTGTCCCACATCACCAGATCGCCGACCCGCCACTCTCTCGGTTTGTCCCGATTCTAGAGCCTGCGGGCCCCCACGGTCACTTCGCTCAGGAACTCTCGCAGCGCCACGAGCAATCCGGCCGGGTTGTCACCCTGCACGGTATGGCCGGCACCCTCCACCTTCACCCAGCGACCGTCGGACAGGGTCCGGGACAGGCGCTCGGCGTCCTCGTCGTGGAACACGTCGCTTTCGGCGCCGCGCACTACGAGGGTGGGACAGGCCACCTTGGCCACCGCCGACCACAGAAGCTGGCGCCGCCGCTCGTAGGCCGCCGGGTCGACGCCACGACCTCGGTGACGCTGGTCGTACTTCCACATCCACTTGCCGTCGGGCATGCGCCGGAGATTGTGGAGCAGGCTCCGGCGCAGCAGGGTGGCGTTGCGGCGCGGGTTGAATGCCAGGGCCCGCGTCACGAAGTCCTCCACCGAATCGAGCGGCGTGGCCTCCGACGTGAAGGCGGCGATCTTCCGCGCGCCGGCCTGGCGCGTCTCCGGGCCGACGTCGACAAGCACGAGCGCCGCGAGGCGACGGCTGTGGGCGCCGGCCCAGGCCAGGGCGTTGGCGCCGCCCAGCGACATGCCGACGAGGACGAATCGATCGAGGCCGAGGCGGTCGACGAAAGCGTCGAGGTCGGCGGCGTGGCTCTCCGTGGTGTAGTCCATCTCCGGCGACCATTCGCTGTCGCCGTGGCCCCGCTGGTCGAGGGCGAGGCAGTGCCGCTCGAGCCGGAGCGCGGCGCAGACGAGGTCCCAGGTGTGGACGTTGAGCCCGCCCCCGTGCAGGAAGAGCACCGGAGGCTGGCCGCGCGTGCCCCAGTCGAGATAGTGGAAGCGCATCCCTCGCAGGACGACGTGATGCGCCTCGGGCAGGATCAGCTCGGGGAGCGTGAGCCCGGCGGTGGCCGACGCCAGTACCAGATGCTCGCGGAACTCGTCGGGGCTCAGGCTCACGAGTCCCGCGTCCGCGACGTTCTGTTGACGATCACGCTTCACCGGAGGCGACGGGCGGGTGCGGTAGGGGGCGACGGGATCCGTTCCCGCCCGTCGCCTCCGCCTGCGGCGAAGTCTTAAACATGAGTTCCGGGACGGGACACTCGTCCCGGAGCCCCGCGCTCGGCCCGCTCGTCACGCATAGACGTCCTCGTCGACCTGGCTCACGTCCGGGTACGGCGCGGACAGCGCGTACTGCACGCCGGTGTCGATCTCGGCCTTCACGTCGGTCTGGATGCGCTCGAACACGGTCGCGTCGGCGAGCCCCTGCCCCGTGAGCCGCGAGGCCAACGTCAGGAGCGGATCGTGCTTCGTCATCCACTCCCGCTCCTCTTCCCGCGACCCCTCGCCGCGGCGCGCCCGCTCGACGAGCTTGCGCATCGTCGCGTTGACCGCCTGAACGTCCTGGCCGTCGACGCTCTCGGCGTGGATCCCGAAGGCTTCGGCGCGCGCCAGGATCTCGCCGGCGATGGTCTCGCCGCAGGGCGTGTATTCGCCGTAGAGGTTGTTCTCGCAGACGTAGATGACGGGCAGCTTCCACAGCGCGGCCATGTTCATCGTTTCGTAGAGCAGCCCCTGGCCCAGCGCGCCGTCGCCGAAGAAGCACGCGGCGACCTGGCCGCTGCCCCGCATCTTGGCCGAGAGCGCGGCGCCGGTCGCGATCCCGGCGGAGCCGCCCACGATGGCATTGGCGCCGAGGTTCCCCGTCTCGGGATCGGCGATGTGCATCGAGCCGCCCTTGCCGCGGCAGTAGCCCGGCTCCTTGCCCAGGAGCTCCGCGAACATCCGGTTGACCGACGCCCCCTTGGCCAGGCAATGGCCGTGGCCGCGATGGGTGCTCGTGATGAAGTCGTCACGGCGCAGGGCCTCGCAGACGCCCACCGCCACGCC
>WNFD01008883.1_pt1 | contig 11790 bp, 10 predicted proteins | sample 5400491 | NCBI WGS metagenome assembly WNFD01 (sample SAMN13153343, study PRJNA577476) | soil metagenome | isolation source: 120 cm saprolite under Douglas fir tree site 2 hole 2 replicate 2 | place: USA:California | collected 2015-04-18 | reverse complement strand
AGGTCACCCTGGGCCGTGTAGATTCCGGTCACCAAATCGCCCCACTTCGCACCCGGCGCCGCCCCCATCTGATTGACCATGGTAAACGCCTCGGACAGCGCCGCATTGATCAATCCGCGCACGTGGTGGACCTCATGGGGATCGAGACCGCTCGCCAGCGCGGCGTTTTCCGCCGCCGAACGCGGCAGGATGGAGTGGTTGCGCATGATGTCCGGATCCGGCCCCAGAAAAAGCGTATTGTCGGCGAGAAATTTTTCCCGCAGCGCTTGGTCTTCGGCAGCAGTGCTATCGTTCATGGTCTTCTCTCGAGTCATTGACGGAGGAACCAGACCGCTTTTTGGGCGGCGGCGCGAAATGTCCAACCGGGTTCGATCAGATAGGTGGTGGCCCGCGTGGTCACGATCGCCGGTCCCACGATCAGGGTGCCTTCGGCGAGGGCGCGTTCATCGTACAGGCGGGTCGCCGGCGCCCCGTCATGTCCGACGAAATGGCATTGGCGTTCGCCGACAATTGGAGGTGCCTCAATGGAGCAGCCGTTCAATTTGAGAGACTCGAATTGCACGGTCGGCTGTTCGACGTACGAACAAACCCGCAGCGTATTGATCCTGATCCCCGCCTCCGGGGACTGGCTGCCTTCCCCAAAGCGCTCGCCGTAACGCTGATAGAACTGATCCATCAACATCAAGACGTCGCGTTGATTTCTCAGGCGGGACAATTCCGTCACCACCGCCGTTTGCACGCGCTGGTTGCCGTAGCGCATGTCAAGTTCGAGCCGGTAGCGAATCTGGTCCAAGGTCATCCCTTGGCGGATCAAATCCTCGCTTCCGCGGCGCTCGAGTTCTTCAACGCTGCGGTTGAACGCTTCGTAATCGGTAAAGAAGCTTTTCGTGTTCGGATTGAACATGACGGTCCAGGTGGACATTTCGTGAATATGCATCTGGTTCACGTTGCCGGCACCGCAGGCCGAGAAGGTCGACGCAAACGGCGGCGCGAGAATTCTGGAAATGCCGAGCGCATTGCCGATCCCGCAGGCATGAAGAGGCCCATTGCCGCCGTAAGCCAGAATATTGAACTCCTTGGGTTCGTAACCCCGCGTGCGCAATTCGATGGCGATGCCGTTCGCCATGTTCGCGTCGACGGTGCGCTTGATGAGTTTGCAGATATCGACCACCTCCATATCCAGATCGTCGGCGAGCCTGTCGACCACCGCCTGGCGCGAGCGCTTGGGATTCAGCGGGATCCGGCCATTGGCGTAGTTCTTCGGATCGAGATATCCCAATAGCAGATCCGCATCCGTCACCGTCGGCTCGAGACCGCCCCGATCGTAGCAAGCGGGTCCCGGATCGGACCCAGCGGATTGCGGACCGATTTCGATCGCTCTGTACATACGCTCGAATCGCGCGATCGAGCCGCCGCCCGCCCCCAGCGTGACCAGATGCATCATGGGCACACTCACGAGCCAGCGGTCGATGACCGGATTGAAATCGTAGTATTTGAGTCCGCCTTGCACGACGATCCCAATGTCGAAGCTGGTGCCGCCCATGTCCGTGGCGACCACGTTGCCCAATTGGGCTTGCCCCGCCAGGTGCTCGCTCGCGGCAATCCCCGATACCGGCCCGGAATGGACAGTTTGCAGCGCGTCGGTGGAGTTCAGCTGTGCCATGCCGCCGGAGTTATGATTCACCAACATCGGCTTGCTGTAGCCCTGCGCGCGCAGATTGAGCTCCAGAATCCCTAAGCCGTGATACATGGTCTGGTGCAGGAACGCATCCATGATGGTCGACGTGCCGCGCGCATACTCGCCCTTGCGTCCCGCGACCTGATGCGACAGCAGCATCGGAATTGCCCCGAGTAGATGGGCCGGATACTCCTCCAGAAAAATCTCCCGCACGCGCAGCTCGTGCGCCGGATTGACGACGCTGTTGGTAAACATGACCACCAGAGCCTCCGCGCCCTGGTCGACCAGCTCCCCGATGCGCGCCCGGACATCGTCTTCGTCCAATTGCCAAAATACCTGGCCGAGGTAGTCCACCCGCTCGCGAATTTCGCGAATCATCGGAATAGGCACGATCGGCTCCGGACGCCGCGCGTTGGGCACGTCCATCTGCTCCTGCTCGGACAATCCCTCGCCATAGCCGCGCGCGCGCGACAGCGGTATGGTGTGCTTGAAACCGGTGGTCACCAACAAACCGATGCGCGGTCCCTTGCGTTCAATCAGCGCATTCGTGCCCAAGGTCGTCGCATAGCGAACCGAATCGACCTGCGAGAGCAGTGTCGTCGCTTCGACATCCAGTTGTTTGCAGGCGTCGGCCAGCGATTCGTTGAAGCCGAGTGCTAGATTATGGTGCGTCGTCAGCGCCTTGCCTTCCACGTAGCATTCGTTCCAAACCACGAAGCAATCGGTGAACGTGCCGCCGATGTCGACCGAGACTCTTTTCATGGCGATCCCTTGCGCGAGCCGCCATGCTGATGGTCGGCATGCAATGCGCGTTGATTTCGTGCTTTCTCGAGCGCGAGATCCGGGCCGATCGGTTCCTCGGTCACTTCTTTCCGGTCCCGCCATTGCTCCTTGAGCGCGTCGATGTCGAGTTCGATGTCGTAGAGCGGCGGATGACCCGGCGGCAAGTACTCAGCTTCCATCATCGTGCCGCATTGCGGGCAGTAATATTCCAGGATTCGACACCATGTCGGATCCGGGGAGTAGGTGCGTTGGTACTTCTTCGGATCGAGCAGCGGCTTGTGAATCTCGCGTGGATCCCGGTCGTAGACCAATAGGCCGCGCTTATAGTTGTCGCGGGCGCTTTGTAGCTCCTTGCCGCAGCGCCGGCATTCCCACATCTCGCGTTCGAGATCGATGCGCAGATATTCCGTGACGAGAACTTTCATGACTAATCCTGTGGCCTCAGGGTGCGGAGGTCGTTATCAAGCGGATATCACCCGCATCGTTGATCTCGAAGCGCCATCCGGTATCGACTCGGCAGGTAAAGAACGCCTCCTCCAGCACGGCCGGGCCATCCGCAGATGCCCCAGAGGTCTGCTGTTCGACGGTATATAGGGGTACCTGAATATCTTTGCCGTCGAGGCGCAACCGGCGCGTCCCGGCCGATTTCGCCGCATGCGTCGCGACGCCGAACCTGCCCGCCATTGTCGCGTGCATGAGCGGCTTCACTGCAGTCAAGGACAGCGACAGTCGAGCGCCGGGAGGCGCCTTCGGGACCGGCGATCCGTTCAACGCAATCGAGCGTTCATTGCCGTCAACTTCGATAGTGAGCGATTCCTCGACGTGGCAGTTCTCGATATCCGCGCCTTCCGCCGCCATTCCGCGCAGTGCGCGGCGCCGCAAGGCATCGCGCCCCGATTTGAGCCCATCGTCATCGCCGCTCGGCAGATGCGCGGTGAACTCGTGTCCGATGTCCGAGAAACCGATGCCAAACGCCGAAAAGACCGCAGCCAAGCCCGGTATGATGATCTCGGTTATTCCCGCCGCCTCGGCGACCTTGCAAACAACGAAGGGCCCGGCGCCACCGAAGGCCGCGAGCGTGGTGACGGGCGTGATCGTGGTGTACGCCTTTAAGCCGTCCGCCACCTTGGCGACCCACGACTTTTCCATGGCCTCCGCCGCCGCGATTTCAGTCAATCCCAACGGCTTGGCGATCCGATCGGCGATAGCGGCACGTGCTCGCTCGATATCGATCTTCATTTCGCCGCCAAAATACGAATTGGGATCGAGCAATCCCAGTACCAGAAAGGCGTCGGTCATGGTGGCCTCGCGCCCGCCGAGACCGAAACATGCCGGCCCGGGCGTGCTGCCCACGCTCTCGGGTCCCACCTTGATGCCACCGTTGTTCGCGCTGATAATCGAGCTTCCGCCCACACCGACACTGACGACATCGCAAAGCGGAAAGGAAGTGGCCACCCCTTGCACCTCACCGCGGCGGTGCGCCCGCACCGCATCATTCTCGATCAGACCGATGTCCGTCGTGGTGCCGCCGATGTCCATGGTCAACAAGCGCTTGAACCGGTAGTGAGCCGCCAGAGCTCTGGCACCCTCCATCCCGCCACGCGGTCCCGAGCTATAGGTCTTGATCGCCACGGTCTTGGCCACCCGCGCCGAATAACCGTCATTACGAAAGATCAATAGGGGGTTTCGCGTCTTGAATTCGCGCAGCTTGTGTTCGGCGTTGTAGAGAAATCGCTCCATCGAGGGATGCAGGAAGGCGTTGAAAATCGCCGTCCAGGTGCGGCGCGAGTCGTCGCCGTCGTCGCTGAGTTCGTGTGAGTACAGAATGGGCAACGCGCCCAGCAAATGAGGCGGGAAGGCACGCAGCAAATCGCGTTTTAAGTTCGCTTCGAAGGATTCTCGAATGGACCCCGCGAACGCAACGACGATGCGATTGGCACCCTGCGCGGCCAAAATATTGACCGCGCGGACGGCTTCGGTCGTGAGCGCATTCGCCACCAACGTCGGATCGATTCGCTGCGTGCGCTCTCCGACTAGCGCGGTGAATAGGGTTGATGCGTTGGCATCAGGCTGCAATGATCTCAAGTCCATGTTGCCGCCCCCGAAGATGAGACCCAGGCGCGGTCCTTTGCGCTCGACCAGCGCATTCGTGCCCTGTGTGGTGGAATAGCGGATATACCGCGTTGTCAGCAACAGTCTCGGAAGATCTTCCTCGCCGTAGATGATGCGCGAGGCCTTTCTCAGTCCGTCGAAAAGACACTTCGACAGATCATGCGGCGTGGTGATCGTCTTGGTGCGATACACGCGCGCTCCGTCGATCACGCAGATATCAGTGAGCGTTCCGCCATTGTCGATGTTGATGAGCCGGTTCGCCTCGCCGGACGTCTCTTCGGCAGGCGCGCCGCCCTTGTCCACGTTGACAAGCCTGCTCAATTCGCCGGAGGTCTCTAGTGTCGCCTTCATAATTGATTCCCCGTCACGCGTCGCCGAGACGCATCAGCGCCGCGTTGGTCAAATATCGATCGCAGATACCCACATCATTGACACTCATCGTGTGCCCCCTGTGATGGATATCCGTGGTCGTTCTTGCCACCTTCAATCGCCGGCCGAGTTTCTCGATCTGTGCGTACTTGAAGCCTGCAATGCGATAGCGGAACGAATTCACCGCAGCGCCCCCCCTTATTTCACGCAGGGCGACCCCGTAAGTTCCGTCCCTATTTATATCTGGCGTGAGACGCCGGTTTTGCCGAGAGTACGAGCCCTCGGCGCGTGAGGCGCTACACTAACGGGTAGTTTTTATCGGAGTGCTCACTCCTCGGCGAAGCGGCCGCTATCCAATGAAGCCGAGCTGGCGGGCGGCGTTGATTGCCTGCAGCCGGTTCACGACGCCTAATTTGGAATACACATTCTTGAGATGAAACTTGACGGTATTTTCGGAAACGAACAGCTTCTGTGCCATTTCCTTATTGGAAACCCCATTTGCCAGAAAAATGAGCATCTCCTTCTCTCGATCTGACAGAGGCTGCATTGGGGGACGGCTCGCCTTGGCGGGATTTCGAGTGAGGTCGGTGCCCGACGCTGCAAGCAGCTCTTCGATGAAGGCTTGGTTCGCGTCCAAATCGACATCTTCGCGGGTCGGGCCGCCGAAGATGTTTTGATATGCCTCACGTAGAAGTTGAATGACGCCCTCGCCCTCGTCCAGAAAACATCGAACATATCGACCCGGCTTCGCTAGCTGCACGGCCTTGCGCAAACTGCGATGTGCGGCGTTATGCATACCCTCCCGCCGCTTCAGCTGCGCACTCATCAAATAGAGCTTGATCTGGCGATAGGTCCGATTCGGTTGTCGCTGCAGTTCGCGCGCAATACGATTGCTCGCCGTCGTTACATCCAGTGTATGCACGGCAAGTCGGATGCGCCCCAGAGCTTCGCCCTCCAAATCCTCCGACAACGCAATCCACTGATCGGAATTGGATTCATTTCCGGATCCGATATGTGCGGCAATGGCACATGCCCGCTCGATATCGCCGGCAATCAATGCGCGCCGCACGCGCTCCCAATCAGCCATACCGATGAGGCGCATCCACGCGCTGTCGTGACCGATTTTTTCGAATTCGTCCAGCACTTCGAGAGCTTTGTCCGGGCGGCCGCGTGCATCGAACGTGCGCGACACAGCGATATGCGCGAGGGCGATGAAATCCGGAATCACCGATTCGGCGATGTTGTCATGATATCGGGCAAAAACGGCTTCCACCGCGTCGAGTTCGTTGGCTTCATAGAGCGCCCAGATGTAGCAAGATGCCAGCGCCGCCGAGGCAAACGAGCCGTCGATATGGGCACTCTCCTCCGCCATTGCCTTGCGAAATCGATCGATCGCTTCGCGTAGCTGGCCCTGATAGATCAAGCAGACTCCCGACATCGCGAGGGTGTAGCCGCCGCTGAATGTCGCGCCGCCGCGATCGCTGGAAGTGCGCGCCAGCGCCAATCTCTTGCGTGCGCCCTCGAAGTCTCCGTTCGCGATATCCCGATACGACAGTAGATTGCTCGCCGCGCCGATCTCGAACGCCGCGAATCCGTCAGCGTCCCGCTCATGCAGTTGCAGTGCATCCACGAGCGCAACCGCGGCCGGAATGTCATCCTCGAGAACGGCCGCCATGGACAAAGCGACCCTGGGGTTCGTCGTATGTACGAGGTCGCCGGCGTCGATATTGCGTCGCAGAAGATCCAATAGGGGCCGCAGCTTGCGTTCACGCCGAAGAAAGACGAGCGAATAGGCGATCTTGATTGCCAGATCCGGCCGCTCCACGACGCGCTCGAACGGTATGCATTCGGACCAACGCTCCACGGTCATGAGTTGTCCACTGGCAACCAGCCGCGAGGCCCAAACATTCAGTGTATTCGCGGCCAACGTGAAATCTCGGCATCCAATCGAGTGATGCACGACCTCTTCGTAGAGCGATTGCGTCAAATACCACCGAGCCGCTCGCGCATGCACCTCGAGCACTGCTCCTTCGGATAGCTTGCGTAGATTCTCGGCCATGATGGCGGAAAACAGGCCGTGATATTTGAACCATCGGCATTCCGCGTCCAGGCTGCGTATGAACAGACCGGAACGCTCCAGGTATATCAGGAGGTCCTGGGAATCGCCCCAACCCATGACTGCGTCGCATAAATCGGAGTTTAGGCGCGTCAGCAATGAGGTACGTAGCAAGAAATCTTGAACGCGAGGCGATTGAAGCGTGAGCACGTTGTCCGCTAGGTACTCCGCCAATTCGCGCGGACTATAGGTGCCGATATCATCCAGCGAATTGCGTACCTCGGGGCTCACGAGCGTCAGGCGGTACAGTTGAAGCGCCGCCGGCCAACCTTCGGTGCGGCGATAGATCGCGTCGACCTCTTCCGAGCTCATCTTCAGATCACGCGCCGAAGCGAAGAATCGATCCACCTCCGCGGGCGAAAAACGCAGATCGTCGGCGCGCAGCACGAGCGCCACGTTGTTCACCAGAAGCTTCGCCAGCCCCACCTCAGGGAGCGACCGCGACCCGACGAAAATTCTCACGTTTTCGGGAACGCGATCGAAGAACTCCCGAAAAAAGGTCAGAGACTGTCGATTGCGAAGAGTTTGGAATTCGTCGACAAAAACTGCGACCGGTCTTTGCAGCCGCGAGAGACTGTCGAGCACCCAATCCGACCGTCGCGCGCGGCGCGCACCGGCCTGACCGAGTCGGTCCCCGAACAGATCTTGCTCGCACAGCGAATCGATGAGCGCTCGGATGTGTATGGCGAATCGCCGAGGATCGTTGTCTGCATCATCGAGTGTCAGCCACGCCGTAAGCCAATCTTTGGCCTCATAATCGCTCTTGATCTGCTGCAGGGTCGTCGATTTGCCGTGGCCCGCGGGCCCTTGAAGTAAGATGACCCGGACGCTCGCGTTGTTGAAAATCCGATCGAGAATGCCGTCGCGTCGAATCGCACCGGGATATATAGGAGGCGCAAACAGCTTGTGGGCACTCGCCTCCGCCGACCAACGGCCTTCAACGCTCTTGGCGGGGGCTACGGGCGGAAAAAGATCGGCTGGGTCAGCCATGCGCCACGCGGATGGTTATGAATCAAGCTCATCGGTAGGCGCTCAACTCGATTCCGCCCGGGACCCGCGCTGTGGGATCGACAAAAATGTCCGCAAACAGTTTGGAGCCTGCGGTGTGGCTATAGGGTTCGAAATCCGTCACGCCCTTCGCCGCCAATACTTCGTCATCGATCAGAAATTGCCCGGAGTACGCCGCGGCGGGTTCATTCAAAATGGCGTATGCGGCGTCCGCCATGATGGCCGGCGATCTCGATTGCTTGAGCATGACTTCACCGCCTAGCGCGTACTCTACCGCAGCCGTCGCGATAGTGGTGCGCGGCCACAACGAATTGCATGCGATGCCGTCCGCCTTGAATTCTCGCGCCATACCCAGCATCACCATCGACATTCCATACTTCGACAGTGTGTATGGCAAATTCTGCGCAAACCAATCCGCGCGCATGGTTAGCGGCGGCGATAGAGTGAGAATATGCGGATTGGCGCTCTTTTTGAGATAAGGCACGCAGGCACGCGATGTAACGAAAGTTCCACGCATATTGATTTGCTGAATCAAATCGAAGCGCGCGATATCGATCGTCTCCGTTGTGCTCAGGTTAATAGCGGAGGCGTTGTTGATGCAGATATCGATGCCGCCAAAAACTTCGGCTGTGCGCTGCACCGCCGCCTGTACAGCGGCAGCATCGCGAATATCGACTTGCAATGGCAGCGCCTTGCCCCCGGCGCCCTCGATTTCCTGCGCGGCAGAATAAATCGTACCCGCCAATTTGGGATGCGGTTCTGCGGTTTTTGCCGCGATAGCGATGTTGGCGCCGTCGCGAGCCGCACGCAACGCAATGGCCAAGCCAATACCGCGGCTACCGCCGGTGATGAACAAAGTTTTGTTTGCTAGACCCATATGACACGCCGTCGAATTTGCGAGCAGTATACTGGCGGCACGGCCGGGCACCGCGTTTTGATCGTAGGTCATTGTTTTATTTATTAAACATTCTTTGAGGCCTGCTGAGCCCCCCTAAAAAAAAGGCCCCACCAGGAAACTGGCACTACTGCTGTATGGGATTCCGGATCAGAGCAATCACGCCGCGCTGGATCAGGCATCGCGACCGATCCGCTCGTGATAGAGATCCTAACCGATCGATTTCTGGCGTTCGTCGAGCCAAAGTAATCCTAAGGGGGTTACCGGTCTGCCGGCGTAGCCTTTGGTCCTGCAATCGCCATCGCCTGAATGTATGCCGGTCGGGCTTCGATGCGTTTCACATACGAAACCACGTTCAGTAGGTCATCCACAGTACGCCCGCCAAACAGTGGCAAAGTCGTTAGCGGAAACATGACCATCACGTCGGCGCAAGTCAAATCCGGCCCCGCTAAGTACGGTGATACGCCGAGTCGTGCGTTCATGTAATTAAAGTACCGTCCTTCGCGCCTTCCAATGACGCTTTTGATCCTTTCGGCACCCCCGCCGTGCACCCCCGCTCCCAATGCGCTTTTTGCGAAGAACAAGCCGAGGACATTGTTATTGAAGTGCATCCAATACAGGTACTCGGCGTAGTTGGACTGCTCAGGCCCCACGGTGAGCTTTCCGCCGGCGTATCGATGACAGATGTACTCAGCAATGACTGCGGATTCGGTGAGGATCGTCCCGTCATCTTCAATGACCGGTGCCGTTGCGGCTGGATGCAGCGCGAGATACTCATCCGGAGCCAGGCCTGTCTCCGCGCGCTTGTACCATTTCAGTCGATACGGAAAACCAAACGATACGATCCGATTGAGAAACACCGAGATGGTGAATAGTGATCATGTATTGCACTCCGCGATGGGCATTATCGGCACACCATGAGGGCCCTCACAAGGTTCAGCCTCTTCCAATGGGATAGGAGGCTGAGCGCGGGGTTTTAGATCGATCATCGAGGGATGATCATCAAAATGAACGAAACGAAGCTCGCGACCCTTGAGCAGATCCGTGAATTCCCGGCTGGCACGACTGAGGTTGTTTTTGCGATTCCGGCCAAAGAACACCGATTGCGAGCTTTCGTAGCCACCGTGCTGCGTTCCAAGCTTGTTAAGCCTTCATCGCCCGTGCCTGCATCCCGAGCAGCCTGCTTGACCCAATTCCTAGTCACTTGGGTGCGCGTCGCCAAATCGGAGAGGATATCGAAGGCTGCAGCTGCCCGCCGATCGTCGAAGTTAATAAACAAATCGTCGGCGACTAACAACTTAGTCCAAAGTATTCGGCATCTTCTTCGAGGAGCGGGATCTGATCAATCAGCTGCATCGTTCCCAGTTTTGCCATGATCCATTCACTCCTCCATCCACGGTAACTCCTCGTTCGGTCCGTATATGTACCCGTCCTGAATATAGAACCTGCCACTTTTCCCTTTGGGCCGTAGATGTATTTGTCTTGGATGTAATACTGGCCGCTGTGGCTCGGCCCGTATATGTAGCCGTCCTGGATATAAAATCTACCGGACATCTTCGGGCCGTAAATGTAGCCGTCCTGTATGTAATACTTTCCAGAACTCATGGTTCTTTTGCCTGCTGTCTACGCGGCCTGTACCCTCACGAGGCCTAACGCGACGAGCTCTCTCAGCAAGTCAAGTGCTTTGCTGCCCACCTCGTCGCCATGGAATGTGATGTACCCGAGGTCACTGAAGTCGGACGGAAAATTCACGCCGTCCTCGCGCAGGATGATGATCTTGCGATCCCACATTACGCTCGCTGCACCGAGTTCATACACTACATTCTCGCTCGGCCGGTAGACTTCCGTCGGCCCGTCGCCATCGACCTCTTTGAGAAATTTCTCGTCCTTCGTAAAGATAAATATCCCCGCGCTACATTCGCTCATCAGCTGGATCAAACGATTGGAGTCGGGTGGATTGCCCAGACCGGAGAGAATGCCTCAGCTAAGCGGGGGCCCTCTCAGCCCACTTCTCGCTCAAAACGGGAATTCATTGACGGGCTGCGAGACTGCCCTAATTCGCTGATTTCGATCAAAACAGTCAGTCAGGCCCTAAAGGGTGAATTTGAAGGCAATTCGGCGTCATGATCGCGGTGGGTATAGTGTTGACTATGTCCGTATCGGTAGGTATTATACCCACCATGAACAGCAGGGACCTTGTTCGGGTGCTCAAGGATGCGGGCTGGTACGAGGATCGAGTGGCAGGCAGCCATCACATTTTCAAGCATGCAACGAAACCAGGTCATCTATCGGTACCCCACCCGAAAAAGGACTTAGGCACAGGTTTGGTAGAGAAGATACTCAAGCAGGCAGGTTTAAAATGAAATTCACAATTGCAATCGAGGCAGGAACGAAGAAGACAGCGTTCGGCGTCGTGGTTCCGGATCTTCCGGGCTGCTTTAGCGCCGGCGACACGGTCGAGGAAGCCTTCGACAACGCGCGCGAGGCCATCAAAGTTCACTGTGAAATCTTGGCTGAAGAGAAAAAGGATCTGCCTGTGGCAAAAGCCATGAGTGAATGGCAGGCGGATGAGGAATACAAAGGTTGGACATGGGGCATTGTCGATGTCGAGGTCGAGCGTTTCTTTGGACCCGCTGAGAAAATCAACATCACGGTGCCGGCGCTCACGTTGCGACGCATTGACGCCTATGTTGCCAGTCATCACGTCGATTCACGTTCGGCTTTCTTAGTGAAAGCGGCCGAGGAGACCATGCGCCGCGAGACAGCCGAAGCCGCTGCGGCGTGAGCATGGTGATCACGCGGCTCACGCCCGCAGCGCCACCATCATGA
>WNFD01006394.1_pt1 | contig 11793 bp, 15 predicted proteins | sample 5400491 | NCBI WGS metagenome assembly WNFD01 (sample SAMN13153343, study PRJNA577476) | soil metagenome | isolation source: 120 cm saprolite under Douglas fir tree site 2 hole 2 replicate 2 | place: USA:California | collected 2015-04-18 | reverse complement strand
TGCTCGAGGCGCTGGGGCTGGAGCCCCTCCTCGACCTGCGGCTGCGCGCAGGCGAGGGGGTGGGGGCGGTGCTCGCGCTCTCACTGATCTCCACGGCGAGACAGGCCCGGCGAATGACTGCCGCGACGGACTGACCGGGTGCGCTGTTATCGAGGCGGCGCCGGCGGGCCGCTGGTGTCCCAGCGGGATTCGATGTTGCCAAATCGCCACGCGGCGAAGGCTACGGCCCACACCACGATGAACAGCCCCGCGATGGTGAAGCCCGCCTTGTTGATATCGAAGCTGGCCAGGAAGCCCCAGAAGGAACCGTGCAGGTGCAGCTCGGTGGTGAGGATGCCAAGGATCTCGACGGTACCGATCAGGAAGGCGGCGGCGATCGACAGCCCGGTGATGACCAGGTTGTAGTACACCTTGCGGACCGGCCGGGCGAAGGCCCAGCCGTACGCGAAGTTCATGAAGCAGCCATCAACAGTGTCGAAGAGCGTCATGCCGCCGGCGAACAGTAGCGGGAGGGCGAGAACCGCGTAGAAGGGCAGCCCGGAGGTGGCTGCGTAGACCGTGGCGGTGAGCAGGACTACCTCGGTGGCGGTGTCGAAGCCGATCCCGAAGACAAGGCCGACGAAGAACATCTGCCAGGTGTGGTTGATCGACCGCATGAACCGGCCGAAGAACCGGTACATGAGGCCACGGGCCTGGAGCTGGCGCTCCAGCTCCTGCTCGCTGTAGCGGCTGCGCCGCATGTCGCGGAAGACCCGGGCTATCCCTACCAGCACGACCAGGTTCAGCGCAGCGATCACGTACAGGAAACTGGCGGCCATCAGGGTTCCGGCCATCCCGCCGAGCGTTTCGTAGGCCGAGCTGGGATTGACCACGGCGCCGAACACCACCCTGGCCGCGACCGAGATGGCGCCCCCGACGGCGACGACGACCGTGGAGTGACCCAGGGCAAAGAAGAACCCAGTGCCCAGCGGCCGCTGGCCGTCGGCCATGAGCTTGCGGGTCACGTTGTCGATGGCGGAGATGTGGTCAGCATCGAACGCGTGGCGCAAGCCGAGGGTCCAGGCCGTGATGGCCACACCGAGCCCGACGCCGAGCTTGTCGTAGCGGAAGTGGTGGGGCAGCACCGTCAGCACGAAGATGCCCCAGCCCGCGGCGTTCAGCGCCACGATCACCGTGGCCATGGAAGCGAGCCGACCTCGCTCGGCCGGGAGGAGCGCGCGTGCCGCGGGCCGGAAACCGTCGGGCGTGCCGTCCAAGGCTCGTCCTCCTCAGCATGCCCGGAGGAGGACGGGGGTCGCTGCGGGCCTGCGGCGGCCCGCACGAACCGCCCTTCCTCCGAGGACTGGATCCGTGCATGCGGCGGCAGGCGACCGGGCTCATCCCCGCGTCAAGGGGCTTCACCGTTGCGGGACAGCGCCGGGCTTACACCGGACTTCGCTGCCGCTGCACCGTCGCGGCCCATGGCTGCGACTGCGCAACCATAGAGGCCCCCGTATCACGATGTCAAACCTGCATAGGTACTGAGGTGTACAGGTTATGGCAGACTTGGCGCATGCACCTCGTCCCCCCCGATCGCGCCGGTCACCGGGCCATCGACGGTCACCGGGCCTGCCAGGCCATCGGGGCGCTTGGCGATCCAGAAGTCGTCGCTTCCTGGGCGCAGCGGTTCTCTCTTCTGGCCGATCCGGGCCGACTGTCTCTTCTCGTCTGCATCCGCGCCGCTGGCCCGATCAGCGTCACCGACCTGGCCCTGGCCACCGGGATGAACGACACAACGGTGTCTCAGGCGCTCAGGCTGCTCCGCGCCGCCCGGGTAGTGGCCCCGCAGCGTGATGGACGGATTGTCCGGTACACGCTGGCAGAAGAGGTGATCGGCTCGCTGCTGGAGCGGATGTCACCTCTCGCTGCTATGACACGGCCCGCACCGTAACGTCGTGGCGTGCGTGCCTGGCCTACCTTGACGCCCGTGCTTTACGTGTCCGCCAAGCCCCGCCTGTCCTCTCGCTGCCCAGGCAGGCTTCCGTCGCCGTGAGTGAGCAGCTGTTGTAACCGAGGTATGGCATCGCAGTGTCCCGGGCCGGAGTCTCAGTTGTCGTCGGCCACGACCGCGGCGAGGTGGGCGCGGTGGGCCACAGCAGGCGCCACAGTTCGGCCCACAGGGTGTCCGGCCCGATCTCGGCCGCCGTGCTGATAGTTGGGCATGTTGGAGCGGGGCGGCGGGGGGGCTGCTGCGTGTGGACGTAGTTGCGCAGCCCCGAGAGCACCATGCGCGATGCTGTGCCGGTCTTACGGGCTGCCTGAGCGTGGCAACGCCGACCTGCTGGCCCACCGCGCCGCGCAATGCGTCACCGGCTGCAAGAACCGGTCATCTAGCTCACAGCGCACGCCTCGCCGGGCCAGTTCATCGCGCAGCGCGATCAGATGCTGCTCACACGGGTCCATGCCCGGCTCCCGGATTGGGCGTGACGGCTTCTTGCCTGGCTTGCGTGCGTATCGCGTTTCGCCTGATAGCCGCAGCTCCCGGGAACCCGTCCGTGGCCGGCCCCGGCGGCGGTGTGGCACTTGTCATCGCTGATGGTTCTCACAGCCGGTTCAGGCCGTCGAGGACCCGGCGCAGCGTGTCAGGCCCGGCGGCTGGCTGAACGTTGCTGCCCGGCCCGGCCGCGGGCAGCACGTCCCGGGCCCGCCGGGGCAGCGCCGGCGTGGCGGGCACCGCGACGCCAGCAGGTGCTGGGCTGGTGGCGGGGGTGACCGGCAGCGGTGGCTCTTTCTTCGCGTCGCTATCGCCGATGACGAGCCCAGCCAGGACAAGGCCGGCCTGGATCTCGCCCAGGCGGCGCGGCCCCAGCCCGGCGGCTTGGCTGAGCCGTTTCTGCCGCAACAACGCGATGACCTGCCCGACGGTGGCCGGCAGGTCGAACAGGGGAGTCTCGGCTCGTGCGAGCGTGTTGAACGTGGCCATCGTCAGGACCGCCTGCAAGCAGTCGATGGGGCAGGCCGGGGTGAAGACGTGACGGCAGCAGCGCGCTGGTATGTGATCGCTCATGGTTCCTCCCGCACCTGGGGGCGGCTGCCCGGGGCGGTCACGCACACGCCGGTCCGGCCGCGCCGGTTGTCAGCAGCTCAGGGATGAATGCCGGGCGGTTGCCCCGCGCCGGGTGCTGGCCACCTGGGCCGGGCCGCCCCATGCCGGTTCGGGCGGCGTGGGCGGACCTCCCGGGAGAAGGGGCCCGGCCAGCGGCACCCGGCCCTCGGCTGGACTGCTGGGCGGGTTCATCGGCGGCACCGGGGTGAGCGTGCCCGGCGGCTGGAGGCTCTGGCGAGGTATGGGAGTCCAGCAGCCGGTACAGCAGCCCAGCCAGCTCCCGTGCCGACGGTGCGGACACCAGCCCGTCCTGGCCTGCCACCGCCCACCAGGCCAGAGTGGAACGCCCGAACCAGGCGGGCACGCCAGCGAACCGCCGCGCCAGCGCGGCCTCACCGTCGCGGATCGCCGTCTGGTAGGGGTCCTGTGACGACGTCGGGACGGCGGGGCTGGGGCCATCCCAGGGGACCTGTGCCCATACGAGCCGGCCCCGCTGGTCGCCGGTGTGCCCTGTGCGAACGGACAGGCCGCGTACCAGCAAGAGGCCCCGGCCACGCGCACCGGTCGGCTCGTCGATCACATGCGGCTCGGCCGGGCTTCCGAAGTCCGTTACCGCAACTTGCGCGGTGGATGGGCGCCAGGTGATCTCGACGGTGAAGGAGCCTCCCTGTCCGCTCGCGGTGTGCTGGATGGCATTGCTGCCAAGCTCGGTCGCGACGCTGAGGACATTGTCCCGTGCCGGGCAGTCCGGTAGCAGCAACGACAGCCATCGCCGTATGTTCGAAAGCTCACGTTCGTGGCCTGGGAATACCCGCCGCCAACACAGGTCGGGCGCTAAGGGCGATGTTGGGCTGGTGGAGCCCCTGCTCTGCCCGGGAGTTCCGCTCGCAGTCGGCATCTGTCCTCCTCTACCCGCCGGACGGGCCACCAGTGAGGTTCAAGTGACGACGACCATATCATGTAATATTCACTATGAATATGCATGGAGAATATTTGCTAGTCAAGCGGCTGGGCTCTGGGCGGGCGTAGGCTGACGGACTGACCATGCGCCAGCCTCGATCCATCTGGCATGGGGGAGGGAGCGCAGCAGTGCCCGTCAGCAGCGAGGGGCCGACTGTCCGGCTTCGGCGTCTTGGCATGGAGCTGCGCGTGCTGCGCGAGGCTTCTGGCCTGAACTCGCAGCAGGCGGCCGAGGAACTGGGCTGCTCGCAGTCGAAGATCAGCAGGCTTGAGAACGGGAAGTCCCCGGTGAGCGTCCGGGATGTCCGGGACTTGCTCGGCCTGTATGGGGTCACTGACGAGCAGCAGCGCGAGCGGCTCCTTGGCCTGGCCCGGGAATCGCGGCAGCGCGGCTGGTGGGCGGAGTTCGGGTCGTGGCTGCCCTCGGGGTTCGACACCTATGCCGGAATGGAGGCTGCCGCCGCCTCAGTCCGGGCGTATCAGGCCCAGCTCGTGCACGGGCTGCTGCAGACCGAGGACTACGCCACGGCGGTTTTGCGAGCGCTTCGGCCCGAGGACACCCGCGAGTCAGTCGAGAAACTGGTCCAATTCCGGCTGGCCCGGCAAGCCCAGCTCACCCGGGCTGAGAATCCTCTTCGGCTGTGGGTCATCTTTGAAGAGGAGGTGCTCAGGCGGCCCGTGGGCGGCCTTGCGGTCATGCAGGCCCAGCTTCAGCATATCCTTGCGGCCGCTGAGGAGCCGGGGATCACCATCCAGGTCCTGCCAACCGCACGGGGAGCCCATGCCGGGCTGGACGGCTCTTTCTCCCTCTTCGAGTTCCCCGAGCCGGGCGATCTGGACGTGGCCTATGTCGGAGGCCAGGCCGGAACTGTCTTCATCGAGAAGATCGAAGACGTCAAGCGGTTTGCCACGAGGTTTGACCATCTGCGGGCAGCCGCCCTGGACATGGGCGACTCGACCGAGTTGATCACCCGCATCGCAGGGGACATGTGAGAAGGGCGGGCCCCGCCCGGCGCTGAATTCACCGCCGCCAGATGCCACGCAGTAGCGGAGAATCGCTACCAGAAACGCAGGACGTAGGAGATGCAGTGACCCATCAGCCTGGATCCGCGCCCGCCGGGCCGGATCCACTCACTGGCGCAGCCTGGCGGAAGGCCACCGCCAGCGACGCCAACAGCGGCTGCGTCGAGGTGGCGTTCCTCCCCGATAGCCGCGTCGGCATCCGGGACTCCAAGGACCGGAGCAAGCCAGCGCTCGCCGTCACCGCCCACGCCTGGGCCAGCTTCCTGGCCCTCGCGAAGGGCGGGCAGTTCGACCTCCGGCCCTAGCCGGAACGGCCGGCGCCAGGCGAGAGGCGGTATTGCGGCACCCAGACTATTCCTGCTATAGAGGAATATAGCCAGCTATTCTCAACAGATAGGACTGTGATGTTACTCGAACTCATTCGCAGCGAGTGCTCCGACGGCAAGACGTGCCCTGCCCTGCACCGGACCGACCGCGGAACAGTTATCGTCCAGGGCTGGGAAGTGACCGGTACCGAGTTGCCTGGTCAACTGGATCTGCCTGCTGGCGGGCTGGCCGTGGAGGTACCGGAGAGGCTGCTCGCGGAAGTGGCCGGCAGCTGGCCCGCTCTGCACCGGACTGGCCATGGCACCCTGATCGTGCCCGGCGCCGCAGTGACCGATCCAGACGCGCTGCGGCAACTGCGCCTGCCTGCCGGCGAGCAGGCGATCGAAGTGCCGGCCACGCTCCTCGCCGAGGTGCTCCAGGCATGCTGAGCGAGGCCGAACTCGACCCGTACTTCGACGCCATCCGGCACGAGGCGTTCCGGCTGGAGGCGGTGCCCGCCTACGCTCTGGCGGTGGAATCGGAGGGCCTGCGTGCTTACCTGGCCGGTGAGCCCTTCCAGAAAAGCGAGGCTGGACAGGCTTTCAACGAATACGTCCGCAGCCAGGTGGAAGCGGGCGTGACCTGGCACCGAGTCCGGGTGATGCGCGGCCCGCTCAGCGACTACGAACGGTGGGAGTGCGAGTGGGGGTACACCATAAGCGAAGAGTCCGGCCATCACACCTTCGTCCTTGACCTGGCAGAGACCACTGATCCGCCGAAGCTGCCGGACTACGACTGGTGGATGCTGGATGAGCGGGTAGTCCTGCGTTTCCACTACGACAGCAATGGCGCCTTTCTCGGTGCTGACCCGCTGGAGGACGCGGGCCAGCTGGCGGAGCATCGCCAGTACCGCGACGCGGCCCTGGCCGCTGCCGTCCCGTTCCCGGCGTACTGGGCCGCGCACCCGCAATACTGGCGCGAGAACTGGCCCGGAACCCGGGCATGATCGTCAGCGGCCCTAGAATCCGGGGGTGAATGGACCCGGAACGTTACCTCACTGAACGCGAGCGGCTCGCCACCGCGCTGCGGGACCTGCGCCAGAGCGCAGGGATGACCGGCGTTGAGGCCGCACGCAGGTCGCGCATGTCGCAGCCCAAGATCTCCAAGCTGGAAACCGGTCGCCTGCTGCCGTCGGTAAAGGACGTGCAGGCGCTCCTCGCCCTGTACCAGGCACCTCCAGCCGCCCGCGAGGAACTGCTCGAGGTGGCGGGCCGGCTGCACGCCACGATCGAGAGCAACCGGACCATCTTGCGCCGCGGTGCCGCCCGCATGCAGGCCAGGCTCAGTGAACTCGAACACGAGGCGACCACCCTGCGGTACTTCTCCCCGGTCGTCCTCCCCGGGCTGCTCCAGACAGCCGAATACATGCGGCGCGTGTTCTCACTCGAACTATCCGGCTCCGAACTCGCCCGGACGGCCGCCGCCAGGCAGGAACGCCAGCAGATCCTCTACGACACCGCCAAGTCATTCACGTTCGTCATCACCGAGGCGGCGCTGCGCTGGGGATTCTGCCCGGACAACGTCATGGCAGCCCAGGCCAGCCACATCGCCTCCCTCGCCACCCTGGCAAACGTCGAAGTCGGAGTGATCTTTCTTGGCTCCCCCGTGGGCGACATCCCCCTGCACGGATACCAGATCTTCGACGACCGGCTGGCCAGCATCGAACTGGAGCACGCCGTCGTCACCGTAGCTGACCCACGCGACATCGCCACCTACCTGCGGCTGTTCGCGACCATGTCACAGGCGGCCGAGTTCGGCCAGGCAGCCCGCTCCCGCCTGGCCGCGATCAGCGCCAGCCTCAACGGCGGGAACTGACGTCCCGCTGATCAGACGTTTCTCGCATTCAAGATATCTGAGCAACTCTTGAAGTATTCATACTAAGTGTGAATACTTGCCGAGAACCCTTCCCGCAGCTGCGCACCCCAGAGGACAGCGTGATGACAGATTCGCTTCCGTCGGGCCCGCCCGCGGCCCGGGCGCCGGTCGACCTGCGGCTGGACAGGCCGACGCCCGCAAGGATGTATGACCACTTCTTGGGTGGCAAGGACAACTTCGCCGTGGACCGGGAGGCCGCCGAACGGGTCAAGCAGGCCATACCAAACACTTACGAGATCGTCTGGGAGAACCGGCTCTTCCTTCAGCGCGCGGTCCGCTACCTGGCCGAGGCCGGCATCGATCAGTACCTTGACCTCGGTACTGGCCTGCCGACCCAGGGCAACGTGCACGAAATCGCACGGGAGATCATTCCTGACGCCCGGGTCGTTTATGTTGACAATGACCCGATCGTGCTCGCGCACGGGCGCAGCCTGCTGGCCGGCAGCCCCGGCACCACGGTCATCACGGCTGACATGCGCGAGCCGCACGCGATCCTCAGCAACGCGGACCTGCAGGCGCTCATAGATTTCTCCCGCCCGGTCGCCGTGCTTTTCGTGGCGGTGCTCCATTTCATAAGGGACAGCGAGGATCCCGCAGGAATAGTCAAGGCTTTCCGCAGCGTGATGACGAGCGGGAGCTACCTGGTGCTGTCTCACCTGACCAGTGACGGGCCGCCGCCCGCTGCGGTAGCCCATACCATCGAGGTGTACGAGAACGCTACCTCCCCCATCGCGTTCCGGACCCGCAACCAGATAGCCCAGCTCTTCGACGGGTTCACACTTCAGCGGCCCGGCCTCGTCCGCCCCTGGCAATGGCGCCCCGAGCCGACCGACACCATGCACACCAAGTGGCTCTACGCGGGAGTCGCGCAGATCACTGACACCCCAACGGGCCGGCAATGACGTCCCAGCCATGAGCACCCTCTTCTCCAGATCAGGGCCGCATGAGGCCGGACGCAGCCCATGCGCGCTCTGCGAGGGCACAGACGCCTCCGCGTACTCACCCTTGCAGCGACTGCTCCGACGCGCGGGCGAATTAATTCCGAAATGCGGGCGACATGCTCGGCGTACCTGGGTGAGCGCGGGGGAAAGGAAGCAATGCGAGGAATATCAAGCAAATAGCTCGGATGCCCCGCTGGCGGTGAACTCTGCCTTTGCTGAAAAGCGATCTTCCGGGAGGAGCCCGCCCAGGGCATCCCCCTTTGCGTACGAGGAGCGCCCCGGCCGGCGCTGGAGGCCGGACGGGTAGTGGTGTGCGACCGCTACGTGACCACTGCCATGGTCCTGGATCAGATGGATGGCGCCGCCCCCGAGTTCATCTGGAGCATCTACCGGTACCTGCGCTGGCCGGATGTGGCGGTCATCCTCACCGGTGACCCGGCTGTCTGCCGGGCACGCACGGCAGGCCGCGGTGTCTACAGCCGGTTCCACGAAGGCGGCACCGACGCCGGGAAGTCCGAAGCGGCCCTCTACGCCCGCTCCGCCTACCTGCTGGCTGAGTACGGCTATCCCATCGCGATCCTCGCTATTGATGACCGCACCGCTGAGCAAGTCGCCGGAGCCGTGCTCGGCCTCATCCAGGACCGAATGACCACCCGGAATAGCGATGAAGGAGAACCCTGAGATGAGAGTCGCGCTGCTCTACCCCGAGGTCTACGACATGGCCCGCTTCAAGGACAAGCGCAAGGAGTTTCCGCCGTTCGGCGTTCTGTACTTGGCGGCTGTCATCGAGCAGGCCGGTCACGGCGTCACAGTGGAAGCGGTGGCGCCCTCGCATACCCGCCTGGATCTGAGCGGCTACGACGCGGTCGGGTTCAGCCTGGCCTCCTCAGCGACATACGGTTTAATGCTCCAGGCCCGCCGCGAATCCCTGTTCGCCGGGCAGGCGCTGATCATGGTGGGCGGGGTGCACTGCAATTTCTTCCCCGAGTCCAGCCTGACCGATTTCAATGCAGACCTGGCCGCCTACGGTGAATCGGAGGAGACGATTCTGGAGATCCTGGAACGCGGTGCCCGGCGGGACTTCTCCGACATACCCGGCATCTTATGGCGCGGCCCGGGTGGAGAGGTCCACCGCAACCCTGCCCGGCCGCTGATGCGCGACATCAGCCAGCTGCCGCTCCCCGCACGGCACCTCCTTCCCGCCGACAACGTGGTTCTGACCGACCGGCTCGCTGGGACCGACCTGCGCATGGCTCACGTCATGTTCAGCCGCGGCTGCCCTTTCCCGTGCAGGTTCTGTGCCGCCGGCCAGACCCGTATCCAGTACCGGGCCGGCAAGTCCGCCCTGCTCGAACTTGAGCATCTCATCAGCGCGTATGGCATCGAGGGGTTCGCGATCGTCGATGACAACTTCATCGTCAACAAGGCCAAGGTCGGTGACATCTGCGACCACATCACCGGCCTCGGGCTGCGATGGTCGGCCCTGTCACGGGTCGACACCATCGACGCTCCGCTTCTGGCCAAGATGGCCGCCTCGGGCTGCATCGAGGTCAAGTACGGGATGGAGTCCGGCAGTGAGGACTTGCTGAAAGCCATGCGGAAGAACACCAAGCGGGAGCAGATCCGACGTGCGGTCCACGCCACAGTGGACGTCGGCATCGCGGCGAAAGTGTTCGTCATCCACGGATTCCCCGGCGAGAACGATCAGACCACTGACGACACCATCAGCCTGCTCATCGAACTCGCGCCCGACCTGGCCCGGGTGTCACTCTTCCGGTTCGTACCCCTGCCCGGCACTCAGGTGTACGCCAACCCCGACGCATACGGGGTAACCGGCACGCACCTGCAACCCGGCTGGGATGGCGACTGGTCAGCGTTCCACATCCATCACAACACCCGCCGCTGGTGGGGCACCGACACCCAGTGGGCGGTGGTCGAATCCTCCTACCAGCGGCTCCGTGACTTCATCGAAGCCACCTGGGGCCCGCAGAGCTAAGCATGCCGCCCATCCTGGCAAAGGCAGGTTTACGGCCCGGCACACTCGGCTAGCCTGCCACCGTGGCCTCACCTACCCCGGCTGCGCCCGCAGTCGGCAGCGCGCAGCGCGTACTGGATGAAACGGCCGCTACGCGGGCCTGGAACTGGATCCTCGCCCGGCAAGGCCTCACCGACTCACGCCGCCTTAGCACTGCCTGGCAGGTCGCCGACGCCGCCCTCGGGCTTCACGCGGCCCGGCTGCCGTCCCCCTACGCCATCGTCGCCACCCGCACCAGTGACCCGGCCATACCGGCCAGCCTGTTCACCAGCCCAGTCCGAGCCTCGCTCATGACCGTCCGGTGCATGCGCAAGACGCTGCACACCCTGCCGCTGCCCCTCGCTGCCGCTGCTCACACCGCCACCCTCAGGTTCCGTTATCGCGACGCCCGCCGGGCCGTACTCAACGCCGGCCATGCCCCAGCCACGATCGACCGGATGATCGACCAGCTGTGCGTGCTGCTCCAGGACGGCCCGTTACCGCACCGCGCCATCGAAGCACGCCTGAGCACCCGCCGAGCCGGCGTCCACTCCTGGCGGCTGGCGATCAAGGTCGCATGGGAACGCGGAACGATCGCCTACATCAACGCGGCCACCACCTGGAACCGCGAGGCCCGGACCTTCGCCCTCACGTCCGCCGCCTACCCCACCCTGAACGTATCCCTCACCAGCGAACAGGCCATCACCGAACTGGTCACCGCCTACTTCGACCGTTACGGGCCAGCGACCGTACGAGATGCCACCTGGTGGTCAGGCCTGTCAGCGACCGACATCACTGCGGCGTTGCTGGCATGTGGTCGTCCCGTCATTGCGGTCGCTACGCCCTGGAGCGACGCTCCCTGCCTGATGTTCGCTGACCAGCTGGCAGAAAGCACCAGCAATGACGCAGTCATAACGCGGGTGCAGTTCCTCGCCCACGAGGACAGCGCGCTCAAGGCCTACTTCCAGACCCGCGGCCGCTATCTCGGAGGCATCCCGCAGCAACGGGCGTTCAACCAAATCGGGGAGGCGCTGCCCTGCGTCATCGTCGACGGCCTCGTGGCGGGCACCTGGTCCTGGAATAACCGGACCGCCAGCATCGACGTCGACCTGATTCGCGGCAAGGCCACTGCGCCTGTCCGGTGTCAACTGAAGGCCCGCGCCGCCGCGCTGACCGAGACGCTTCGCTCGGCGTGGGCGCCGTGCCCGCCATCGAGGCGCGCCATCGGCGACCAGGCGCCGCTCTTCCCGGCTGTCCCGGCGATAGCCCCACTGCCGGCCCGGCTGGCTGCTAGCGTCACAACCCCGCCAGCCTCGCACCGCAAATGAGGTGACCACCGCATGGACCCATTGAGCCAGGGTGCATCCCTACCCGGAATCCAGGACTACGTCGCCAAGATGGAAGCCGAGCGGGGCCTGGACAAGCAGGATCTGCCCTCCCAATGCCTCAAACTCGGGGAAGAGGTCGGCGAACTCTACCGGGCCAGGCGCGTGAACACTCCACGCCGCTGGGTAATCCGGAGATCTTGA
>WNFD01035109.1_pt1 | contig 11796 bp, 19 predicted proteins | sample 5400491 | NCBI WGS metagenome assembly WNFD01 (sample SAMN13153343, study PRJNA577476) | soil metagenome | isolation source: 120 cm saprolite under Douglas fir tree site 2 hole 2 replicate 2 | place: USA:California | collected 2015-04-18 | reverse complement strand
AGACAGGATATACCCTATGTGATAGCGTGCAACTCACCGAGATAGCAACGCTGGGGGCATTTACGTTGTGGATATGGGTAAATGTTTGCCGAGTGAGCGATACGTGATAACTCGATCGCCGCCCCCAACGCAGGAACATCTCCTTCGCGCTTCGCGCAACCTTACGTGTACATGTACAGGTGACAGATCTAGAACGTTTGAAGACGAACTCTGTTGTAGCGGAGCGACCCACCAGCGTCTCGAGTTGCTGGCAGCTTTGACTATACCATCACGGTCCCAACTAGCCTCATTCAATGTCATCCCTTACTCTTGAGCGTCAGATACGTCCAATATATGGTGTGTCAGCATTTTTTCAGAGTCTGCGTCGACGTTATGACAGCTCTGTAAACTAGACGCTTTGGACAGTGGGTCCCATAAATCGGCACTAGTGGCCTGTAATAAGCTACTCAAAAAGCACCCCAAAAATGACCACCTCAAGGTACAGTACGCTTCTTCTGAAAACTCTGTATTAATTTCTCACATATGGTTTAGGCGCTGAAGGCTCTTGCTCTTACCCGCGCCCAGAAATTTGAAGAAGCTATTGTACTCTGTGAAGAGGTGCTGGCGACGAAACCAACAGACGATGGGACCATAAATGCGCTGATGCACGCCCTTCGCCATCTCGGCAGATGTCAGTACGCAATGAATTTGGCCGCCAAGCTTTCTTTGCGAATGTGCGTGCAGGGAACTGGAAAGCCGCCCAACTGGTGAGGTTCTCTCCATACATTGCTTACAGGCCGGCTGCAACGTTTTGTGGTCAACCCTGCCTTCCCGTTGCTCCTTTACCTTGTAGCAGCTCTCTTAAGCTAATTCGCCTTAGCTAGCCAACAGATTAAACAAACAATTTCACAACGACCGCTACGTATTCTGGGGCATAACATGCACACTTTTACAGGTAAGTTTACTGTCCTCATCCTTTCTATTATACTTATACTTAGTTGTAGGCCAATGACCCCATGACCGCCACGGAGATGCGTGATATCCTACTCAAGTTGGCTAACCGACTTATAGTGGCTGCTTGGAAACAAGTGGAAGTACATCCGGATCGACTCTATCTATATACCACTATTCTCCACCAACTTGGACTCTATAAGGATGCTCGGGAACTGTTAGACACGGAGTCAGGGCGGTTCCTCTGTGCCCGCAATCTCTCCTGCGACTACTTGCGGCGGGAGATCATGAAGGCCGGAGGTTGGCAAACGGAAGAAGGGGATGTAGCAGAGCAACGGATAGTAGAGAAAAGGTCAGCCATACTGCAATATATCGAATACATCTGCCATCTAGAGGCCTCTGCAGGGATCGTAACTGGCTCGAGTTTGTCTCTATCCTAGATGCCACGTTCCTAACCTCGACCTCGACACACCAGTCAACGCAGCCTGACCTCGTACAGCGTGTGGACAAAACACGAGACCTCTTCACAAAGGTTGCTGAGGAGGACGGTAGTCACGATAGGGCCGCCTGGTTGGGTCTGCTGGAACTTGAGAGGCGTTGTGTGGTCCACCAGGTACCTTTGGGTGTGTAAAGTCTCAGTTTCCGATAGGCCCACTCTAACATCAGCAGAACCTTCTCGTTCGTTGAATCTCTTGAAACGTTATTTCGAGATTCTCGGAGACAAGGCAGCATGTTACGAGGATCTACGGCCATATACGGACCTTGATCCTGAAATATTGGTCGACTGGATTACCTTTCTCAAAGAAACCGGCCACACCCCTGTACGTTTCTCAAACTTGTGCCTAGTCCAATGCTAAAGCCCATACAGTCCTCAGGGATCGCACTTCGGCGATCTATCAATGCTCATAAGCTGCTACGAAACGGCTTGAGTGCATCCCAGTTGACTGTCGACCAGGAGAGTATCCGAGCCGCAGACCTTGTTCGTGAATATTTCGAAGCCCTTCCATTAGGAACAGACCTCCCAAAATTGGAGCTGCAACCCTCGGATGACCTGGCGATCCTCGCCGCGCAGGTATACGTGAACATGTTCACCCTCGATAACGCGGTGGCCCACCTTCACAACGCAGTCGTCGTACTGGAGTATGCTTTAAGAAAAAGCCCCCAATCATACCAAATCCACCTGGAGCTGATTAGGGTTTATCGCCTGTTGGGTATGTTCGTGGGTTCTCGACGCTGTCTCCCAGATGCCTTAGACTTTCTTCAATGTTAGGCGCGCCGCAACTAGCTTTGGACCACTATCGACTCCTGAACGTGAAACAAGTCCAGAACGACACTCTGTCATACTTGATCCTCTCGCGTGCCACTAATTTCTCGTTAGCGGCTACGGGCGATCTGACGTATGCTTCCGAGTGCCTGGAGTCCAGTCACATCTACTTTAGTAACTCTCAGGAAGCAAGTCCAAATTCTTATCCTCACGTTAACCATTGCTAATAATTGTTAGACTTCTGAGTTCATCGTCAAGGCATTTAGCACGGAAAAGTACTCACAGGTACGTCCTGTTCGATTCACAACTACGCACAGGCTGACTGTCTGTATCAGATCCCTGAACTTGTTGTCTTCGAAGAACGACTAGATAACTCACTTCAGCGAGACCTTGTCAAAGCTGAGCATGTTCGACTGCGTATCTCTCATGAACAAATCAGCTCTGAACTGGTGGATATGGAGTTGATCGAGTTGAAATTCATCTTCGATCGATGTGCGTTTTTGTTTGCGATATACACTCTACTGCAACTGATTTGGATATCAGTGCACCATGATAACCGGGACATGGAAATTCTCCTTAATTACCAACCGCGGGGTCAGCCATCTTTTTTTTCACAAACAACTCTCTTTGGAAAGGAACCAGCTGTAAGTACACCTCATTCTACAACGCGGTAGCCCGTGTGCAGCTCACTCGTCATCAGGCAGGATGGCTGTCCGTGTTCCTCAAAATATACATCAAGGCCTTGTCAGAAGCCAGCGACCTGGATCTCTCAACCGAGGACGATAAGCTGCTCGTCGGCGATCGCCCGAGACAAAATTTTAGCCCAGGCGCGAAAATACCCCTAAAGGAACGCTTAGCCATTCAAAGTGCGGATGAGCTATCAGAGGTAAATTTCTATCACTATTGACAGTCCCGTTCCCTCACCGCCAGTCAGCTTACCGAGGACGAACTTGCTCTCTTCCATTATGTGACTGATCTGACAAACTGGTTGGATCCATTCCACAACTTCCTTCGGCCGAGGGCAGAAGCCGCCAAGCAACCCGCAAAGAACAGTCACTCTCCAAATGACGTGGCGCCCTCGAATGGACATGGGCGAAAACCCGAAGACGCGCCGCAAGTTATTGAGCCCCCTGACTCTATCTTGTCATATTTCAAGAGTGAGCGGCTCCGATATATCTTTATACCTTCTGAATTGACGCCCCGGCAGACGCACAGACCCGGTTCACCACAGCGGTCGAAACAACACGTCCAGTTCGAAGCTTTCGTAGCTCGTTCAGCATATTAAAAGTTTGCGTGCAAGTGCCATCGACGCTGTCAGAGAGATCAGTGATCAGCTGATAAAGATCAGCGAGCTAGAGGGGACGTCTGATAAGCGGAAGCAGTTTGTTGAGCATTGCAAGGCCCTTCAGACCCATTCCGAGGTGAGCCTCTACATCTGCGCGTCTGAAACTATGCTTTATTCACCCGCGATTAAGATAACCCATGAGTATGTCCTTGATGTGGGCAAAAAATTGACAGAGTCTCAGAAGAAAGTTATGGAAGGAGTTGGAAGAGGGATAGAGCGGGTTTGTAAGACCCCCATGTAGTAATCTTTAGCCATTAGCCATACAATTGTGTGATGATCTGGCTATATCATCACATCATCATCACCAAGCCAAGGAGACCGTGACACAGTGCACGTGACCCTGTCACATCGTGAGACGTGACAATAGGAGCATCACGCGTCGAATAAATAGGGGACGCGACGGTCGACTCAAGCACCAAATCCACCAAAGATTCGACATGAGCCAGCGTGAGTGAACTTTTTACCTGACCGTTCGCCATCTAAGCCGTGCAGCTGTCGATTTCTATGGGAGTACAAGTAAAGGTGGCTATTTGACTGGAGGATCGCCGTTTGGTAACACAAGTGATAGCCCTGGAGGACTTGGTCGAGTACGATCTGGCTGAGCAACATTCTTACCCCCTTCTGACTTCCTCCATAGAAAAGCGCCTTTTCACAATCCATTCGACGCATTACCGTGAAGCAATTTAACCAAGCTACGCAAGCCCACCCGGATGCGGAGTGGATGTTTGAAAAAAACGAGTTGGGTCATGTAAGCTTTCCTTTGGCACTTGACATTCTGTTCTCTCAACAATTTGCTTAGGTGGTGATTGTCGCGCATGTCATCTCGGTCCAGAAACAGACGATGAATTGCGTCTACATGCTTTCTGACGGCACGGGGAGCCTGGAGGCACGATATTGGTCCGATTCAATTAGCCAAGACGATGAAGATAGCCAGGACGAGATCAAGTGAGATTTACACCTGAAGCAGCACCCTTTCTAACACTTACTTGTGTAGGCCAAACACCTTCGTCCAAGCCACCGGGACGATCAGAAACTACGGACAAAAAAAATACTTCAACGCAACTCGAATTCAGCCCGTCCGGCATGGTCATGAAGTGTTTTTCCATCAGTTAGAAGCAATGGCCCTGCAGCTGTTTTTCGATCGTGGCTCTGTAAGGATTCTCTCGTGGTTTCTGCGCTACAGCCGGCTGATTGCATATTAAGTCAGGGTCTTCTATGAATGCACAGACGTCCGGCGCAAGCGGAGGGCAATCGGTTTCTGCATACTCTGCCGCCCAGGCCCATCAGTCGGGAGTCCAGGACCAATATGCGCACCTTCCACCCGTTCCTCGCAGCATTGCTCATTTTATGTTGAAGCAGGCGCCGAGACCAGAAGGCGTGCATGTCAGCGCCATCGCGAAAGCCGTAGGAGCAAACGCAGAATCTATCGAGTGAGACTTTTTACCTCCTGAAGTCAACGGTGACTTACATGATTGTGTTATAGGCGTGCTCTGGAGACCCTGATGGATGATGGCATCATCTTCAGCACCATTAACGAAACACATTTCCAAATATCGCGGTAAATTTGTGTGCAATCGCCGACAATGTCAAGGTTTGGAGCTTGAGTGCCCATAAAAATTTATGCCTAATACTACCTGAAATTACGTTTTGCGATGCGGTCTGTGTAGTTATGCCAACTGTCTACCTCTACCTTCTAACCTTTGTAACGCCTCCTCCCAATTTCGTACTCTCCAAATGTCATCGTCACTGCGAAAGCTTATCGTGTCACCTTTCCACCACTCGTTTCCATCCTCGAGTGCCAATTTGTCGTCGTATGTCCAGGGGTCACCGGTGTCAACTCGTTTATTCCATTCATAGTCCCCGAAGAGAAGAACTGGACGGTCAGCAGTTCTTCCGAAACACAACGCTGTCTCCAGCGAGTCATCGATGAGCAATATTGATTGCATTTGCTCGCTAATCTAATGGACAAGTCCTCATCAACACAGAACCCGCCATACTCAGGCTAAAATCAAACCTGCAGCTTGCTGAGCGTCGTGCCGATACATCGTCCATCGTATGTAAGAATGTTGCTGTCCTGCGACGAGAACACGATGTGGCGGAATATTCCTTCGTGGCATGAGCTTGTCGGCGTAGTCCTCAATTCAATTATCTCATATGAGCTTACCAGCGAAATGCTTGTCAACCCAGATAAATGTGCTTCCCAGCTCACGCGGGATCGACCGAGCCGTTACTATAACAAGGTTATATCCTGTCTCACGAAGACGATTCAGAGCATCCAAAGACCCTAGCACGGGGTCTGCATGCACGAGTCGGTCAGTGTTGTAGAACTCTTCGAGTTTGTCCGCAGTAGTGGCTATTGAGCCCCAACCTGGATTCTATGTCACTTAGATCGGCACAACTTGAATGATTCATGTGGGCATGATCGATACTTTATACCAAGTCGAGTCTGCCAGTAAAGCTTGTGGGTATGGGCGTGATGGCAACGACTCCAAGGGGAACGAAATGGACTGACAATAGAAATGTTTGATTTGCATGTCCGTCCCAAACCTGCGATTATGCCCTGCGCGGCCCAGGTCCAGGAGGTCAGGCACAGATTAAGAGGCATGAATGAGCAACGACGCACACTCCGCAACGCATCTAGTCGTTTGACACAAAACGTCGTCGAGATCTATGGCAATCAAAGGGCGAGCACCACCTGACAGTTCGAAGACGTCGACTAGCTTTGCTCGCGCGACCTTCTCGGAAACCTCTAGAATGTCACAGTATCTCTGGTCTCCGACCGACTCTGAGTCCGACATTTTCCTGGGCGTTTGTCGGTGCCAGTGAGTTGTGGTATTTGAGGTGGCTACAAACTCGTCTCTTACTACGTAATCATCGATATCTGCGATCCAATCGCTTACTTACTGACGCAGCGCGGGATCAGCTAGGTCTGTGGACACGTGCTTCAAGGACTTCTCATGCCCTTATGACATTGTTGTTTGTGTTGCTCACCAGCTAGCTCTGTCCATTCGTTTGCAACATACACTGCACGTTGTTTGTTCTGTTTATGTATATACATACTGGATGTTTGGTCTGCAAGCAGAGAACGAAGCAGCAAGGGAGGTGCTGGTAATGGGTCGAGGACGACCTTGCCGCGATGGCAGGAATGGGAGAAGATGGGAGAGCGTGGCCCTCCAGCAACCCATTCTGCTAGCCAATGCTTTGCACCACAGAAGCAGCAAACCATATCCATTCATCCAAATGACAGTGGCTGAAGTGAGGGCAAACACAGACGTCATGCGAGAGGTGTTATGGATGGATCTTAATGTGGTGGGGGGGGCAGAAAGATGGTAAGAAAGTGATGGAATGGAGGAGATGGCATACGTACAGGATGGCGTGGGTTGTGACGATTGTTCATGTGAGTCAGCTGTGCTGCATGACGGCGGATTGCGACGGCCACAGCATCGCAGACATGGAGGACTAGTCGATGATGAATCAAATGGAACACAACCTGATGGAGTTTGCTGTGTTGCAGGAGGTGATGGAGACCAAGCAGGGCGAGGATGTGGCTCCTGATGGCGGAACGGAGGGGCGTGATGCACCACTTGGTGAGAAGAAGGAGGTGATGAAGGCAGTGCAGATTGAATGCGCTGTAGGTGTTCTTGTTCTCGTTGCTGACGTTGACCTAGTTGACGTGGAGTTAGAGACACCTCCTGCGAGATCTCGTCTTGGCGGTGGGTGTTCGGCAAGTCAAACAAATCACGTTGATCACACAGTCAACTGTTGGTGATGGCTGTTGTGATATAAATGTTCCCATCGGCTCTGCTGCCATTGTGCCACTGTTTGAGGAGGGGGGGGGAGAGAAAGACAGTGTGGAATGAATATGCTGTAATCGTTCTCGTTCCCGTTGGCAACGTTGTCCCTCTTGACGTGCAGTGAGGGACGTTGAATGTGGGCCTTGTGCAGCTTGCTGTATGAATTCCATGGAGAACTACACTCCAACGTGAGCTCCATGAACCCATGAATTGCAATACTCATTTCAACCAGAAGCAACGGACACTGTAGTGAAGGGTAAGCAGATGGGCCCCTAATTCATTGTGTTCAGTCAGCACACCAGTCGGACAGGGACAGGGAACGGGTAAGCAGATGGGTCCCTTATTCATCGTGTTCAGTCGGCGCGCCGGTTTGTGTTCGGCTGGCCGGCCGGTTTGTGTACCTGACCAATTTCAAACGCTCAACTTTATATTATAGTAGATAATAACTCTCGTAACTCCCTCCATTTCACCACGAAGCTTGTGGCTTACTGTACGCCAATGGTCAACATCACGCTACTTTGTTGCATTATCGAGAAGCCCGATTACTCATTTGCCATCAACATAGCGAAAAACAAGAGAGTGAGCGACCTAAAGGACGCAATTAAGGAGAAGAACCCCAATACACTCAAAGTCGATGCTCTATACGTCAAACAGTGCTCGGGAGCCCCGTACGATCCACGAAATTGTTATCTGCTGTTTTCCCTTCACCGCTACCGATGGATGTGGTTCATGTTCTGATCAAGTGTGAGTTGGCTTCACTGTGTCATCGTATCGAACGGGATAAATTGTTTTTTTTTGCTCGACAGTGCCTGAAGTTGAAAAAGCTCCGTGTGAGTGCAAACCGGCAAAAGCGCTCGCTTCCCTGCTATATGTTCATTCATTTTCGTAGCTGCCGAGTCTCATTTGATATCAGAGCCAGAACTCAAGCTCGGCTGTCTAGTCCATGGCGAAGACGCCGATGGAATATTCTTCGTCACAATCAAAGCATCTGCAAAGGTTTACGATCTCAAGGTGGCCATCCGGCTGCAAAGGAAATACACGCTCGAAAGAATCGATGCGGTCAAGCTCAGGCTCTTCAAAACTTCAATTCCTATCGGGGATGCTTTTGATCAGGCCATAGGTGACGCGAACCTCACCTATGGAGAACCGTTAAGGCCGACCGAGTTATTATCCCAAGTTTTCCCCGTCCAGCTCCCGCAAGGACACGTCCACATCATCATAAAAGGTCAGCGTTTCTGCTTTTGCCTCAAGCACTTTCTCATGCTGGAATTTGTTGTTGCGTAATATCTGCCTTGATGGACCATTTCCCCTTCGAAACAATCCACGTCGATTGGACACCACGAAAGTTCCAGCCGTGGAATTGCAACGTACTCCCGGGGTCGAAGAACCAGTTGTCGATACGGTAAAGGCGCTTCGCGTCTGGAACTGCGCGAAGGTTCCAAAGAAAGCTCCATCCACTCTCGGGCAACCAAGCACATTCCGCGACTACCAGGACAAATTGAGATTCTTTCACTTCGAGCGACCATCCCTCACAGACGCTCATGACATCCCCCTGACGCTCCTTCATCCCATCTTCGGGAAGTTTGTCGATGACTGCGAAAAGCATGTTCCAACGAGGGAAGATAACCTACTCGCGCATGGCCTGCAATATACTATGTCCAAGATTTTTAGCGACGAAAGCGAACGCGTACACGAGTTCATCGAACTTCTGAGAGAGCACGGCATTGAAGCACGTGGTTCTGATATATATAACGAAGGAACAACCTGCCGAACTGATGCAGACATCCAAGTGAATGGCTTTCGCTTCGTTATCATTGAATTCAAGAACGAGATAGGCGCAAATGGCTCTGAACCTCTGCTCCAAGGGATCTGGTATTACCAACGAAGTGTATCCCGGGGTGGGGAGATGCGTATGCAAGTGGCAAACTACCCGAATTCTTCGCTTCCTTGCCTTATATTATATGCATTTGGTTCGTTTTGTCCCCCCCCCCTAACTTTTCCTCTCATGCTGTTACTGATTCTGATGCCTGCAGGTGCGCATATAGGTTTTTCTGGCGCTGCGTATGGGAAGAGCCCACATATACAAGTCCTCTCTAATCCGCTGCCACTCTTTTATCATCGCAATGACACGAGACTACAATTGATGGCGGCGCGCCATATTGGCGCCTTCAAGAACGCCATCAAGTCGCTGCGTGAATACTACGAGAATCTTCCAAAGCCTAGCAACATGGGCGTCAATGAGCGAGCTATATGTTATCCACATCCATACCCAACGCAATTCGAATCTCTTCACGATGGCCCCGAGTCGATCCTCCATTACACGTACAAAGAAAAATTCACCGACAAGCTTGTCTTTGAGGCGACACTTGCTGACGGCGATCCTATATGTGTCAAGTTTGTGCAAAGATATTCAAGAGAAGTGCATGAAGAGTGTATCAAGCTTGGATGTGCACCGACCCTCCGTGGCTTCGAGCAATTAGATGGTGGCTGGATCATGGTCGTCATGGATTACCTCGACGGCGACCACTACCGTTCCTTCGATGACTCGCACGTATCTGAAGAACTCTACGCATCCATGCATGAGGTATTGGAGAAACTGCACCAAGCAAGTTTAGTCCATGGGGACATACGGGATGTCAACACGATGGTGAAGAATGATGACCCGTCCAAATTTATGCTGCTAGACTTCGACTGGGCTGGTAGAACTGATTATGCTCGGTACCCACCCAATGTGAATAGGTCAGCAGAGTTGAACCGACCAGAAGGTGCCGTGGACGGTGAGCTAGTTCGGGCGGAGCATGATATGGCGATGTTGGCTGTTATGTTTCGCAAGAATTTGTTGTGTTCTTAGAAATCCATTACAGTAATTCAGTAACATCAATCACCTAAAATTATCGACGGAGATGCATGGTACCCAAAGACGAACAATAAACTGCTGCCAACACTGCTGTCAAGGCAGCAATCTACCCAGAGTCACGAGTTCATACTGACCCCCTCTGCCAATGACCAGCTCCCATGGAGACCTGATAACTGTACCCGTACAACTCTCCGAGGCTCGGCATTCTGGGCCCCATGTTTGGACTTGGGCCTCGTAAAGGCCTCCCGACAAAGGCGGGGCTTCTGAGGAAAAAAGAATTAAAACTGACGAGTAGAGAGGGACGTCAATCCGGGAGGGGCGAGCGAGGTCTTCCATGTTCTTGCTCACATCTTCCTTAGTCGAGGGGGGTTAAGCGTTTCTGCGTCTCGCATGCGGGAAATGTGTAATATTTATAACTGGCGATGTCCTATGACAGTGTAGCACGTTGGCGTTGACGATAAGCTATAGCAAGGGCGAAGGGATCAGCGGGAAGGCAGCTGATGGGAGCACCCGAGGCGGAACGTCTCGTCTGTTCTACGATCATCGGCAACTGTCTTTTGTCAGCCTTACACTTCACACATGAGAGAAGCGCCGGCCGATGATCGATGGCACTGCACAGGAAGGCAGCCTTGAAATGGGCTCGGACTCTTCCTATGAGAGGTCTCACGACACGGGGATGACGGGACGAGTTGACAGCTAGGGCCCAGCTCTGCGGCACCAGATCAATGAAAAGGTTCCCGTATCCGAAGCTCAGGACTGGCTCGGTGGATGCGACCGTTGCGACGCGTTGGACCAGAGAGATTTGAGAGATCATAGAATGCGCCTGTCTGCGGAGGGAACGTGGTACTCGTTAATTGATCGAGGATAAGCGTGCTGGCTACCACCTTGGACGGAGAAATAACGAAGTGTGCTTACAAGCAAACCAACTCGCATTCCATGCAAGGAGGGCCTCGGTGCGAGACGGACGAGTTGCCAAGTGGGGGCGGCGTGGCGTGGCGAGCCGTCCGCACCTGCATATATTGCCTCGGCTATACATCCGACTCTCCGACGGGTTTTGCCATGATTGCCTTTTGATTTACAGCGCCTACATGTAAGATTCAGAGAAAAGGTTAAAAAGAGACGAACAAGGGTAAGCCAAAGGATGTGAATTCGCTTCGGCGTCAGAAGCCCGTCGAGCGCCTGTCTCCTCACATGGGACACCGGATCTGGTAAGAACATAGGCACAAGTATTTTTTTTTTTTCCCGGTGACAATACTGTACAGTTTCATGAAACGCGCCTTGTTGGGCTGGGTAACGCCTGCAAAGATTTTGCTCCTGCCATTAGTCCAGGAAAGTACCTCAGTCGGGCTTGCCGCTAGATTTCATTCTTGGCAGTAATCCGCGGCGTAGATAGGTTCGTTTCTTCTTTTTCTTTTTCTGCTTGAAGGGCATCATTCTTTTCTATCCGTACAATGTTTCGAACGGTTCGGTGACCAGTCGCAGTAGCAACCTTGTAAGCGCTAAACCCCCCAAGGGTGCCGCTTCCCCCCCGCTAACCCCCCCCCCTCTCCTTTTCGGCTGTTGCCGGAGCCAGACTGCAGAATGCTAGTATCATTCTACAGTACTG
>WNFD01017408.1_pt1 | contig 11796 bp, 12 predicted proteins | sample 5400491 | NCBI WGS metagenome assembly WNFD01 (sample SAMN13153343, study PRJNA577476) | soil metagenome | isolation source: 120 cm saprolite under Douglas fir tree site 2 hole 2 replicate 2 | place: USA:California | collected 2015-04-18 | reverse complement strand
CCAGCGACTTCCCTATCGGACGGTTCTCCATCGCTGGAGGGCGGTGGCCGCGATGGCGCTGCAATAGCAGCCTGCTGACCGCCCACACCGACTTCCTTCTCGGGCGATTCTGGATCGGTGGAGGGCGGTGGCCGCGATGGGACCTTGTCGCCATCAGAGCCAGCATCCTCATCAGCTTTTTCTGCAGATTTGTCGGACGTCACCAAACCCAAGGAGAGCGATGACGAGAAGTTCGATCAGGAGGATCCAGGGCGGTCGCTGTCAGCGCTTCTCCTCGTCGGCCTTGTCTGCACCGGAACCGGCGTTCTCGTCGGCTCCGAATAAAATGTTTTGTGCCGTCGGTCACCTCTCGTTCGACGTGCCCCCTGATATACTTCCCTTGCAGAACTTTGCTAATCGCCTCGTTCGTTCGCGTCGCGGACGTGGTCCGGGGGTCTTTCTTGCTGCCCTGCATTTCCGAAAGTTCCGCTGGCAGTTCTGCGGTGCGGATCAGTCGTTGCTTCGTCGCCACCATAAATGCACCGTGCCCGCCGCCGGCATTACCGGGGAACGCGTTCGCTGCAAGCCGCAGGGCAGCAGAGAGCACCATGTTTTATTGCCGTCAGTCCGTCCGTCGACTTAGGAAGACCAAATTCAGCAGCGGCAACGCGGACCGATTCCGAAACCAAGCACCCTGCGCACTCCGGCGTTGGCAACTTTTTGCTATCTGCGGCCCCGATTTCGCTGCCGGATCTTCACGGGCGTTTACTATTTTGGAACTTGGTGGTTGCTGGGCGGGTTATAGAATGGGTTACGAACAGCTCAAGGTTTGACAAATAGGGACTGCAGCGAAGACGGGCAGGAAGACTTGGTCGGGCTATGACGATTTACTGCATCGTGGCTCACAGGGAGCCTGCGAAACTCGGCGCGAAAATTAAGTCCCTCTATCCCGATGTGTACGAGCTCCCGCCAGACGGGTGGCTGGTTGTGGATACGGGCACACCCCCTCAGGTCCGAGAAAAGATTGGCCTCAACGCAACGGGGCTTGGCGCTGAAGGTGTCCAGGGCATCGTCATCCAGAGCAACGGGATTGCGGGATTCGCACCAAGCGACATATGGGAGTGGAAGCGAGCTAAGTCGGAGTCCCCAGCTGGTCCAAGGGCATTATCAGAGGCAACCACGACTGAGCCGCGGGAGCTGCAGCCCACATCTGACATTCGCTTTGTCACTTCTGAAATCGGTAAGCTGACCTCCAAAGTCGACAGGTTGATTGAGGACGTCGGCAAGGATAGCGAAAAGATAGTCACCGTCCGCCGTCAGATGACTTTTGTGAAAGGTGCGCTGTTGGTCATTGGCTGCGTCATTGGCTTCGTCATCGTTGCCGCCGGCATCTCGTCACTTGGTACGTCGCTGGCAGGTCTTCGATAGACGCTTTCCCTCGGGGGCCAGACCAAGACTTTGGTGCGAGCTTTTTCGAGGTGACGCTGACGCGCCGCGCGCGTCATCCGGTAGCGATTTAACCATTCCTGGCCGAGTACGCTGGCGGCTCAAAGGTCCGAGTGGTAGCTGTCCTTGTCCCCTTGTCCGGTCGTCGCCGCAATTGAAAACCCAGATGTAACCACATTCGTGCCGCCTCGAGTGGCCAAATGGGGAACTTTGTCGAAGGCTTTTTTCGCCTGGATCATTCGCATACAACATCTCGATTTCTCCGTCACGGCAGTCGCGGTGCAGTGGTTGGTATAAGCTCGAGGGAACCAACGCCCCGCTCGGTCATTATCCTGCGGATCCGACGTATTTCTCGGTTTGCCGGCATCGAACTGCATGGTCGGAACCAACCAATGCACATTGTTGCGTCCGCAGTTTTCACGCTGGCCGCCATCGTTGGATTGGCCCCTACGCTGGCCTTTCTGATATTTTGGGATCGATTCCCCAGTTGGCTAGATGACTTGTCGAAGCAGCAGACTCTCTTCGTCGCGCTTATCTTTGCAGCTAGCTTAGCATCGATCGCAGCAGCGCTGACGATTTTGAATCGGACGATAGTTGCTACCAGGCAACGTGCGGCCCAACGATGGGAGCAGGACCTAAAGGTCGGTGTTAAGAAACAGCAAATTGCGTCAGCGCATATTGGCGTGATTGACGTAATTCTGAACGAGCTGCACAATGAATTCTTGATACGTGCAATCGAGAATGCACTTCGCATTATGGAAGCAAGGACAGGAATAATTGAGGTCGAAAAAGTCCGCATCGGCAAGTATGCACAGAGCTTCGACAAACGCCAAATTAACGTTAGCCTATTTCCAAGCACCATTTCCAAAGGACTGACACGGTTTTATACTGTCGTTGAAGAAACGAACTCGGACCTTGATTGGTATTCCCGCGTTATCGAGATGTACACCGACCAACAGGTTCGTATAGTTAAGCATGAGCAATTGATTGGTTTGCTCAAGAAGATCCGCGGTAAGATTGATCTGTCCTCAAAATTAGGTGAAAGGCTCGTCGAAGATCTTAAGAACATTCGACACACTGAAAGTAAGCGTCCGACCAGTGACGAATGGTGGAGCCGTCAGACAGTCGACTTCAATTTCAAGAGCACGAGTTTGCTACAAGATTGATCGGATTTCGAGACTGGGGGCAGTTTTCCGGGGAACGCTGCGATGCGTCGTCGAGGAGTCGAACAGGATGTAGGTCGTGTTTGGTGTGATGATGATTTCCATCGGGATGACCGCGTTCATCGCGCGTGGCATGCCGCGAAACGCTTGAGCTCGGTGAGCGAGCAGTGGTTGAGAGCGCCCTTCGTGCGTGGCCCGCAAGACGACGTGGGCGCTTGTCCGAGGGCTTCTGTCTCAGGGGTTGCGCGCTCACATCGATCGAAGCCGCAGATGTCCCAGACCCGGACAGTTTCTCACATTCGCGCACGATGCTCGAAGCCGAGTTCCGCTTGATCGAACAGCGGTCGCTTGCTGATCGAAAGCGAACTCGACACCGTGGCGAGTTCTCGGGGACTTCAGGATAGACGGGCTCACTGCGATTTCAGATCACCTCCACGGGCCATTGGCTGGAGTTCACCGAAAGGAAAGAACAATGGGTTTGTCCTGGCAGCAAGGACCGCTTTCACCAGGAAGAATCGGCCGGTTCCTCGTTCCAGATCCATTGCCGGATAGACTGCTCTACGCCGAGCCGCTGCGCCGGCGCATGCGGGTGCGCTTCGGCGGCGCCTGGATCGTCGATAGCGATGACGTGGTCCTGCTCCATGAGCCTGGCCGCTACCCGGTCGCCTACTTCCCGCAGCACAGCGTCGCCGCCGGCGCGCTGCAGCCGGGCGAGTACACCACCCACCACCGCGACCTCGGGCTCACATCCTGGTACACCGTCCGCGCCGGCGAGCACAGCAGACCGCGTGCGGCGTGGCAACACACCGAGCTGCCTGCCCCCGCCAGTGAGCTGCACGGAAAGGTGGCGTTCGCGTGGCCGGCCATGGACGCTTTTTACGAAGAAGACGAACGGATCGTTGGCCACGCCGCCGACAGCTACCACCGCATCGATATCCGCCAGACCAGCCGCCACCTGGTAGTCCGCTCCGCTGAACGCCCCGTCGCGGACAGCACCCGTCCGTTGGTCCTGTACGAGTCCGGTTTCGCGCCCCGCTGGTACGTCCAGCGCGCCGACATCGAGGAGTCAGCGCTGACCCCAGTCGAAGGCCAGACCTTCTGCCCCTATAAGGGCTTGGCCAGCTACTATGACATCGGGGACGCGCGCCGCGCGGCTTGGTCTTACCAGGACGCCTGGACCGAGGTCAGGCGCATCTCCGGCTTGGTGTCGTTCGAGCCGGACAAGGTCGCGATACACCTTGATGGCGTCCAGCTCAGGCTCGAGCCGGGCCAGGCCGTGATCTCGCATGGTATTGACCGAGACCTCACCGTCGGGGCGATCGCCGGCACGCCGGCCGTGACCGCCATCGCCGGAGTCCCAGAAATGCGGCCGTCCCACCAGCCTGCAAGCTGATCCGCGGCCAGCGGCCAAAGCGGACTCAGCGGAACCCCGCCGGGCGAGGCCGCCGTCAAACACCTCGCCACCAAGCCTTTGGAAAAACCCGACGGCGATCAGCGCGGAAGAAGTCAGACGCCATCGCTACTATCGGTGAATGTCGGCAAGCCGCGGAACGTGGCCTGGAAAGGAAGGACAGTTTACACCGGTGTGTGGAAAGACCCGGTGCAGGGGCCCCGGATGGTTCGGCGGCTCAATATCGATGGCGACGGGCAAGGCGACTTGGCCGGGCATGGCGGCGAACAGCGGGCCGTCTTCGTCTATCAAATCGACTCCTATCATTATTGGCAGAGCCAGCTCGGTCGCGACGATTTCACCTACGGGCAGTTCGGCGAGAATTTCACCGTCGACGGCCTGTCTGACCACGAGGTGTGCATTGGCGATCGTTACCGGATAGGACAGGCTTTGTTCGAGGTCACGCAGCCGCGTGTCACTTGTTATCGCGTGGGCATCCGCATGAACGAACCGAAGATGCCCGCGCTGCTGGTCGCGCATGGCAGACCCGGTTTCTATTTCCGTGTCGTGGAAGAGGGCGAGGTGGAGGCCGGCGACGACATTGTGCAGGTCGCGGCGGCCCCCGAGCACATGAGCGTGTTCGAGATCAATGCGCTCTTGTACATGCCTGGTCACCCTCGCAGCCAAATCGAGCGCGCGCTGCGCATCCCGGCGCTGAGCGAGGGGTGGCGCGCCTCCTTCAAAGCACTGATCGAGCAGGGGGACACCGCAACAGGAAATGCGGGACTTACCGCAACGTCCAGCCAGGCTCCCGCGTGGTCGGGGTTTCGTCCGCTGCGGGTGTCGCGCAAGATTCGCGAAAGCAGCAACGTGATCTCGCTGGTGCTCGAGTCTGTTGATGGGCGCCCCTTGGCATTCGCTGTCAGGCGAACCGAGTGCCGAGCGCTATCGGGTGAGCATCAAGCACGAACCCTATGGCCTCGCCGGCGCTTACATCGATGACAAGCTGCAGGCTGGCGATGTAGTGGACGTGAGCGCAGCGCGGGGCAGCTTCACGCTTCGGCCGGGTGACGCGCCCATCGTTTTCCTGAGTGCCGGCATCGGGGTGACCCCCGTGCTGGCCATGCTCCACGCATTGGCAGCTGACGCATCGGCCAGAGAAGTCTGGTGGCTGTACGGAGCCCACGACGGCCGTGAGCATCCTTTTGCCGAGGAGACGCGCACCTTGCTTAAAGCCCTGGTGCATTCCTACGGCCGCATTTGCTACAGCGCGCCCCGTCTCGAGGATAAGGCAGGTCTGGATTTCGATACACCGGGACGTTTGAATTTGCGCGTGCTCCAGGAGCTGCAGATCCCACGCGACGCCGACTTCTACCTCTGCGGACCGCCCGCCTTTATGGGCGATCTGACAGTGGGCCTTACAGGCTGGGGCGTTGCTGCAAGCCGTATCCATACCGAGAATTTCGGCTCAGCTCCGCCCAGGACACCGGGCGTTGCCGGCTCGCCTCGCCCGCCGCCGCACGCGCTGGCTGGACCGCCCGGGACGGAACCGCTGGTCTCGTTCGCGCGAAGTGGTTTGAATGTCCGCTGGCGATCTGAATTTCACAGCGTGCTCGAGCTTGCCGAAGCGTGCGACGTCCCCGTGCGATGGTCGTGCCGGACCGGTGTCTGCCACACGTGTGAGACCGGGCTCGTGGAGGGGACACTTGCCATCTTCTCGCTCGGAACGGCGTTTGCTGCTGCCCGAGGCATGAAAAGCTATCTTGAGGCGCTCGCCACCGAAGGCGATACACGCGGCGCGCTCCAGCGTATGGTCTTATTCGACGACTTCAACAAGCTAATCGGGCTCGATGCGCACGCCGAGTTCGAGAAGCGCTACAAGACCTAATATTACTGAGTCATTTAGGTGAGTCGGTTGGTCGCATGTGATGTTGGTTTAGAATCAGATGGTTGTCGAGGTTCCTATCAGCGGGAGGCTGGGATGGGTCTCGATAGCGGAACGGAGGTCGCGGATCGTTTGGCGACTTACCTTGGTGAACTGACGAAGGCAGTCGGGCATGCCGACCGGGCGAAACCGCTGCGGGATTATTGCTCTGGGCTGCTCGGGACGGAAGGCCGGCGCAGCGTGGAGCCGATCGCGGTGGTGACGGATCCGGCGCACGTTCAAGTGCAGCATCAAAAGCTCCTGCACTTCGTCGCCAACTCCCCGTGGTCGGATGAGCAGATGCTGGCCAAAGTGCGCGAACAGGTAGTGCCGAAGATGATGCGGCGCGGCCCGATCGAAGCCTGGATCATCGACGATACGTCGTTTCCCAAGCAAGGCCGGCATTCGGTAGGTGTGCATCATCAGTATTGCGGGCAGCTCGGCAAGCAGGCCAATTGCCAAGTGACGGTGACGCTGTCGATCGCCAACCATCATGCCAGCCTGCCGATCGCCTATCGGCTGTATCTGCCGCGGGTGTGGACCGACGATGCGGCCCGTCGCGAAAAGGCGCATGTTCCGGCCGCGATCAGGTTCAAGACCAAGCCGCAGATTGCGCTGGAGCAGATCCGCGCGGCTCTGAAGGCGGGCGTTGCTCCCGGCGTGGTGCTGATGGATGCGAGTTACGGCAACAACAGCAAGCTGCGCCAGGACCTCACGGGATTGGGGCTCAGCTACGTCGCAGCCATCATACCGACCGTCAAAGTACGCCCGGTGCGCGAGGACGATCCGAAGCCGCCGCGCGTCAGCGTCGAAGCATTGGCGCTCAGCTTGCCCAAGCGCGCCTGGCGCACCGTCACGTGGCGGGAAGGCACCAACGTGAAGCTGCGATCGCGCTTTGCCCGTGTGCGCGTGCGCGCTGCGCCGATCCGGGGCGAAGCACGTTTCGCCGAAGAGACGCTGCTCATCGAATGGCCCAAGGGCGAGGCCAAGCCCACCAAATACTGGCTCACAACCGTCGACCCGAACATGTCGCTCCGCCGCCTCGTCGATCTCGCCAAGCTGCGCTGGCGTATCGAGCACGATTACCGCGATCTCAAGCAGGAAATCGGCCTTGGACATTATGAGGGCCGCGGCTGGCCGGGTTTCCATCATCACGGCACGCTGTGCATCGCAGCCTACGGTTTCCTGATCTCCGAACGGGAGAGGATTCCCCCCTCAGAACCACATTCCGCCGCTCGAATCGAAAAATCTCCCGTTCCCAGTGGTTATCGACCCCGAGGCGCCCCCGATCCGGCCGCAGCGCCACGTCCCCAATTCGATCGCCACAATCCGCCGCATGTTGGTCGTTGCGATTGCAACGACCTTGCAGCGATGCCAGTGTTGCCTCCGCCGCCTGCCGCGCAACCAGAGACGAAATTTATGACACAGTAATACTAATCGGCCTGACGGACCCAAGGACGTGGTGCCCCTTTGCCTCTTTGGTGCCAGCCGGGATGGGATGGCGCTCCACGCGCGAGTGAGCACGGGTCGGCAAGGGCCGCCCGTTTTTTTTTACCCACTTCGCCCCTTATGGGGCTCCCATAATATGAACATGTGCCCACGGCGTGCCAGCCCACATGATGTATGCGCCAGTCGGCTTGTGTGTCGTCGGCAGTCCTGTCGCCTTCTGATCAAAGGGCCACAAGATCATCCAGTGCGGTCCAATGGGGATAGGTGGGCTAGTCTTGTCGAACGGATCGGAATCACTACGCTGTGTGGCCCCGGCCAACATATATTCGATGCCAGGAACAGTCGTACTTGGCCTCGCTTCGTGGTGCTCGAAGTCGCTATTCCATTGCATCGCGACTTTATCGGCGCACATTGCCGGCGTACCAACTCCGGTAGGATCGCCGGGCATGCAAGTAAAATCGTTTGTTCCTTGACGTAGGATCTTCATCCGTCCATCAGAGTCGATCTCCGCAACCGAGGCATCATTCGTGATGCTTGAGGGTCCGGCCGATAGTGTCCGTTTGATCTTTTCTGTTGTCGATTCCTGTGTCTGAATGCTTTGAGCCGCCGATGGAAGTTCATGGATAAGCAAGAACGCTAGAAACACGCTCGTGAAGGCTGCGGCGCCACATTGATGCATGGGTGGAGATGCTTTAGAGACCAAAGAAATCTCCTATCTCTTTTCTAAGACAGAGGCCTCATCAGACAGCGTTTTGTTATTGCGCACGTCTCAATTTGGCTCGTATTGGCTTCCTTCGTCACGCGGAGACAGGCTGACGCTTGACGGAAGGCTTCGACCTGTTCCAGCGGTATCTGGCCGGTCAATTCACTCAGATCCATAATAGTTCCAGGCATCGCCGCCCGCCCGCCGGGCGGTTCACGGAGTTCGGCGCCTCGGATTCCTGCCCCAGGGAATGGTGGTGCCACAGCTGCGCCGGTGCTACGGCGCAACTTTTTGAACGCTTCACGTTTGCACGTGGCGCAGCCACCACTTCGCTATGAGAAATCGTAGACGCTAACTGGAATACTCTGTACGCCGAGCGTTTCTTCGATAATCGGCTCGATCTCTTCCCAGCCAATCCACATCCGATCCTCGGCATCACGACACGCTGGCATCGTTTGATGACCGCCGTACCTTCAGCTGCGGCCCCACGGTGCTGGTGGGGCGGCGAGTGATGACGATACATGCGTCCAACTTACAGCGATTGACGGCAGTACCGGCGCACGCGAATTTGCGCGGTACTTCTGGGCTTTCCGCGCGCCCACGTGTCTGCCCAGGTTTGCGCCGCGCGCCCGGTCGTAGGAGGCCCTTCTGGATCAATCCTCCATGGATTCCAACGCATGCGTTGCAATCTGCCCAGCCTCGGTGATATCCGGGACGGCAAAAAAGACGGATGTGTCGTTTGAGAGGATCCCAGCGGTACCCGCGGATCCTGCCCTTCGCGCCTTCAACGCGCCGGCCACGCAAATCGACACGACAATCGAAACAAACCCCAACTTGTCTCACAAAACTTGATACATTCGAGCCAAGTGGCGTTCCTAAGTAAGGCTAGAGCAACGGATCCGAATCCGGCATCTTCACTCAGAATCCGAGCATTGAAATTGCGTAGTCAGGGAGATCCAATATGCCAAGGCGGCCAGGAAGCTTGAAGGCTGGAACGTCGGTGGCTCTTGTATCGGTGGCGCTGTTCGCATTCAGCGTGGCTGCGGGTCAGGCCCAGACAGCATCTGTTCCTCGGATGCCAGACGGCAAGCCAAACTTGACTGGGGTGTGGCAGGCGCTCGGCACCGCCCACTGGGACATTCAGGACCATTCACCTCAAGCGGGACCGTTCCATCAACTTGGCGCGATCGGCGCCATTCCCGGCGGGCGAGGCATCGTCGACGGGAATGAGATTCCGTACCAGCCATGGGCAGCAGCAAAAAAGAAAGAGAACTTCGCCAACCGGCTGACGTTGGATCCGGAGATCAAATGTTATCTGCCGGGTGTACCGCGCGCCACCTATTTGCCTTTTCCTTTTCAAATTATTCAGTCGCAGACGGATCTCGCGATTGTCTACGAATACAGAACTGCCAACCGGCTGATTAATGTTGCTAAGCACCGAGCGCCGGCCGTCGACACTTGGATGGGCTGGTCGAACGGGCATTGGGAAAGTGATACGTTGGTTATTGAGGTCACCGGGTTAAACGGCCAATCGTGGTTCGATCGCGCCGGAAATTTTGCGAGCGAGAACGTGCGCATTGAGGAGCGTTACGCATTCGCGGATCCGGACCACCTCGACTACGAGGCCACCATCGATGACAAAACGGTCTTTACGCGCCCCTGGAAAATCAGTCTGCCTCTTTATCGGCGTAAGGAAATGAATGCACAAGTAACCGAATTCAAATGCGTAGAGTTCACCGAAGAAATGCTCTACGGGCATCTGCGCAAGCAGGCGGACAAGTAAAGGAGATGAGGTATGAGCTCTCGATCTCTAACATCGGCGTTGGCCGTCGCAATGGTACTCATATCGGGTGTCCTTGCCTCTGGCCAGACTCGCCCGTCGGCGCCTGCCGCCAAAACCACGCCTGCGGCCGAGACATGGACGGCGCCGAAGACACCATGGGGTGACCCGGATCTGCAAGGGATATACACGAGCGATGACTACATGAACACGCCGCTTGAGCGGCCCACGGCCTATGGAGAGCGGTTCTACTTTACGGAAGGGGAACTCGCCGAAGCAGCGGCGAAATTAGCAAAGCAAGCCGAGGCAGAGCTTCAGGGAACCCTTCAGCGGGATCAGGGCCTTCGCGTTTATACCGTGGGGGACCCACGATTTGATTGGGGAGAGCGGCCGAGACGGCCGGCGCGGCAAACATCGCTCATCGTGGATCCGCCGAATGGCAAAATGCCTTCGTTGACGCCGGAAGGTCGAAAGAGGCAGTTGCAGATCAGACAAACGGCTATCAGTGCTCAGGCACCTCCTGCATCGTGGAAAGACTATGACTTCTATATCCGCTGCATCTCGCGCGGCCTGGCAGGTTCCATACTCCCCTCGAGCTACGGCAACGGGACGCAGATTGTGCAGGCGCCCGGATTCGTGACGATTCTCCACGAGAAGGTCCACGAGGCACGCATTATCCCACTGGACCAACGGCCGCATGTCGGAACGAGCATTCGCAGCTACATGGGAGACTCACGGGGCCATTGGGACGGCAACACCCTGGTCGTCGAGACGACGAATTTCTTAGATGGTACGACGAGCATCGGGAGAAACGGTGGCAATGCCGTAGCGACGAGCGACGCTCTTAGTCTCGTTGAACGCTTCACGCGCGTCGACCCTGACACGATGAACTATGAACTGACCGTTGACGATCCGAGGATCTTCACCGCAGCCTGGAAGATTGCCTTTCCCATCACGCAGGAACCCGGGTACGAGCTTTTCGAGTACACGTGCCATGAGACGAATTACTCGATGACGAATATGCTCAGCGGGGCGCGCGCTCAAGAAAAGGCCGAACAAGAGAAACAAAAGTAGTTTCAGGCGCGAACATGATTTGCGCACTTCATCGAGCCGACCTGCCCCGGCCTTTGATGACCGCGGTACGCTCAAGATTGGTGCGCCGGCCGACGTGGCGATCATGGAGCCGACGGAAGGTCCGTTGGAATTCCTGGACAACTATAAGGGCACGCGCGCCGGCCACCAGCGGCTCTTTCCGGCTGCGACCGTGTTTGCCGGCAAGCGGACCCCACACGCGCGTAGCCTCGCGCCTGCCGACGCGTGCTTGGAGAGGGAGAGTGCGCCCGCGAGCGGGTAATCACGTCGCGAATAAAGGTGTTAACCGCGCATTGAGCAGTGTCACTTTGACATGCGGCGCACCACCCTAACGGCTACTGAAACGGTCATCGCTTTTTGGCCCTGTTGCCCTTCCTGGGTGCTTTCTTTGTTACCTGCCTGGCGGTCTGGGCAATGCTGAAGTGTGCCAAACGCGGGGCTCCTATTGGTCGTTGGACGCCAGTTTTGCCGGGCTTCCCACGCTAACCAAGGCTCTAGAATTTGTTGACAATTGAGTCGTATTTTAGCATGCCCGTTGCACCGCAAGATGCGCGCGCAAAGTTAGGCGCCTTATGCGGCTCGCATCTGTTTGACTGCATGGAAATCGTCGGAGGAAATCGGATGAACTTGAAATCAATGACTATAGGTCGGCTTACCGACCTTCGCCACCGCGTCGAAGCGGCTCTCGCAAGCAAGGTTATCGATCAGCGACGGACGATCGAATCCGAACGCGCAAAACTCACTCGGTTGCAGGGCGCTAAAACGCTGCGAAAAAGTGGCTCGGGATTCGGATTAAGGGGACCGGTTGCGCCGAAATATCGTAACCCGCAGAATCCCGAGGAGACTTGGGCCGGACGTGGATTGAGACCA
>WNFD01006390.1_pt1 | contig 11797 bp, 10 predicted proteins | sample 5400491 | NCBI WGS metagenome assembly WNFD01 (sample SAMN13153343, study PRJNA577476) | soil metagenome | isolation source: 120 cm saprolite under Douglas fir tree site 2 hole 2 replicate 2 | place: USA:California | collected 2015-04-18 | reverse complement strand
GTAACAAGAGCTTGGCCGACACCTCGACCTTCGTGCACCCGACGGCGGACGTCTCACCACGCGCGACGATCGGCGCCGGAACTCGAATCTGGCACCAGGCGCAGGTTCGCGAGGGGGCGGTCATCGGCACAGACTGCATGCTCGGCAAGGGCGCTTACGTGGACTCCGACGTCCGCATCGGCAACCGATGCAAGCTGCAGAACGGAGTTTCCGTGTTCCACGGTTTCAGCCTCGAGGACGGCGTTTTCCTGGGGCCTGGAGCGATGCTCCTGAACGACAAGCATCCGCGAGCCATCAACCCCGACGGCTCGCTCAAGAGCGCCGAGGACTGGGAGGTCAGCGAGGGCGTCGTCAAATACGGCGCGGCGGTGGGCGGAGGGGCGGTCGTCCTGCCGGGCGTCCGGATCGGCCGGATGGCCGTCGTCGGGTCCGGCGCCGTGGTGACCCGCGACGTGCCCGAGCGCGGAATCGTCGTCGGCAACCCGGCGCGTTTGCGCGGCTTCGCGTGCGACTGCGGTCACACGCTTCGCGAGGTCCGGTCCGAGTCTTACGAATGCCCCAAATGCGGCCGCACCTATCAGCTGTCCGCCGCCGCGGCGAAGGCGAGATGACCGAGGCGGAGCGAATCGCACAGGCTTATCGCAGCCGGGACCAGGGCGCAGTCAAGCGATGGGACCTGGGCAATGCCGGCAACCGCCAAATCCTCGCCGAGCGCCGGCGCCTGACCACGCAGCTGCTCGACCGCGCCGGCTGGCTGCCGCTCGCCGGGCGCCGCGTCCTCGACGTCGGATCGGGGACGGGCGCCGAGCTTGCCTGGTTTCGCGAGGTGGGCGCACGCGACGCCAACCTGGTCGGGATCGACCTGCTGCCGGAGCGAGTCGATGCCGCGCGCAAGTCGTATCCGGGGATCGAGTTGCACACCGGGAACGCCGAGCGCCTTCCCTTTCCCGATGCGTCCTTTGACCTGGTCGTGGCGTGCACTTTATTCAGCTCGATCCTCGACGCGGGAATGGCGGCGAGCGTGGCGGGGGAGATCCAGCGCGTGATGCGGCCTGGCGGCGGGCTGCTCTGGTACGACTTTCGCTACGACAGCCCCTCGAATCCGAACGTCCGGGGCGTCGGCGAGCGCCGGGTGCCTTCTCTCTTCCCGAATCTCACCGGCGAGCTCATCCGGCTCACGCTCCTCCCACCGCTGGCGCGGCGCCTTGGTCCGCTGACCCCGGTGGCCTACCCGATGCTGGTCGCCATCCCGCCGCTCCGCAGCCACCTTTGCGGCCTCCTGCGGAAAGCCGGCTGATGCGCGCTGACTTTCTGCCATTCGCACCGCCGCTCATCGGCGATGAAGAGATCGACGAGGTGGTGGAGACGATGCGCAGCGGCTGGCTGACGACCGGCCCGCGCGCGCAGCAGTTCGAGGAGAGGTTTGCCGATTTCGTCGGCGCGCCGGGCGCGCTCGCGCTCAACTCGGCCACGTCCGCCATGCACGTGGCGCTGGCCGCGCTGGGCATCGGCGAGGGCGACGCGGTGGTCAGCACCACGATGACGTTCTGCTCGAGCATCCACGTCATCGAGCACCAGCGTGCGAGGCCGGTGCTGGTGGACGTCGAGCCCGACACGCTGAACATCGACCCGGACAAGGTCGAGGCGGCGGTCAAGAAGGCGCCGGGAGTCAAGGCGATCCTGCCCGTCCATCTATATGGGCATCCCGCCGACATGGACGCGATCTATGACATCGCACAGCGCCACCGCCTCGCGGTCGTCGAAGACGCGGCCCACTCGCTGCCCGCGCGGGTCGACGGGAGGATGATCGGCGCGCCGAAGCCGGGCTTCGACCAGCCGAACCTGGTCGCCTTTTCGTTTTACGCGACGAAGAACCTGACGACCGGCGAGGGCGGGATGCTGACCGGGCCACAGGCGCTGCTCGACGAGGCGAGGGTGTGGAGCCTGCACGGCATGAGCCGCGACGCGTTCAAGCGCTACACGGCGGAGGGCTCGTGGCGCTACGAGGTGGTGGCGCCCGGGTTCAAATACAACATGCCGGACATCCAGGCCGCGATCGGGCTCCACCAGCTGAAGCGCCTCGAGGAGATGCAGCGGAGGCGCCGCGCGATCGTCGCGCAGTACGACGAGGCGCTGGGCCAGATCGAAGAGCTCGAGACACCTACGTCGCGCCCCAACGTCGAGAGCGCGTGGCACATCTACCTGCTGCGCCTTCGCCCCGACACGCTGAGCATCGACAGGGCGGAGTTCATCGAGGAGCTGCGGCGGCGCAACATCGGCGCCAGCGTGCACTTCATCCCAGTGCACCTGCATCCGTACTACCGCGATCGCTACCAGCTGAAGCCCGAGCAGTTCCCGGTCGCGCAGTCGAACTTCGAGCGCATGCTGTCGCTGCCCTTGAGCCCGGCACACACGGACGATGACGTAGCCGACGTCATCGATGCAGTCACGGACATTGTCCGCACACACCGGCGCTAGCGGCGGAGGGGGGATTCCGCATCGTTGGCGCCAACGGGGCCTGTGCCCGCAACGGATTGCACCTCCTTGGCGCCAACGGAGCGTTCTGGACCGGCGCTAGCGGCGGACGATCACCCGGGCCAGCGTTCTCCCGATGATCTTCAGGTCGCCGGGAAACGTCGCGTCGCGAATGTAGTCGAGGTCGAGCGCGAGCTTCCGCGGCATGATCGTCGTCACGTACTGGGCGACGGGGTCGGCGTCCGCCAGCATCTCTTCCTCTCTGATGTAGGCGAGCGCGGCCGGGCTCGTTAGGCCCGGCCTGACCGAAAGCACCCTGCGTTGCTCCTCTGAATAGTGCTTGACGAAATCGGGGTGCTCCGGCCGCGGGCCGACCAGGCTCATGTCGCCGCGGAGGACGTTCACGAGCTGCGGCACCTCGTCGAACTTGGTCTGGCGCAGGAAGCGCCCGACGGGCGTGACGCGGGCGTCGGCCGCGGTTGTCACGGCGGGTCCCTGTGTGTCGGCGCCCGTACGCATCGTCCGCAGCTTGAGGATCTGGAAGGTGCGCCCATCGCGGCCGACGCGGACGCCGCGGTAGAGGGCAGGTCCCGGTGAGCTGAGCCTGACCAACCCGGCCGCCGCCAGCAGTAGGGGGGACAAGACGACGAGCCCGCCAAGGGCGACGCCGAAGTCGAAGACCCGCTTCACGCCGCTAGTCTTGCCGAATCGATGACCGATGAGCCGGCGCGCCAGACACCGCTCGTGCGGTCGGGCACCATCACGCTGGCCAGCCGGATCGTCGTTTTCGGCCTCTCACTCATAGCTGGAGTGATCCTCGCGCGCACGCTCGGTCCGCACGGCCGCGGCCTGTACGCGCTGGCGTTGGTGGCGCCATCCGCGCTCACCCTGGTTGCGAACCTCGGCATCAGCCAGGCCCTCACGTACCACCTCGCGCGCAAGACGTACCCGGTGGAGCAGCTGATCGGGCAGGCGATCGCGCTGGCGCTGGTGCTGGGTGGGATCACCGCGCTGATCCTGATCGCGGTCATGGCCGCGGCAGGGAGGTGGATCCTGCCAGGGGTCCCGCTGAACCTCGTGATCATCGCGGCCGCCTCGATTCCACTGGCGCTGTTCTTCTACTTCTCGCTGTCGTTCGAGCAGGGCCTCGAGAACTTCATCGGCTTCAACGCGCTGTACCTCGTCAACGCGGCAGCGCTCGTCCTGCTCCTCATACCGCTCTTCTTCGCCCGCGGCAACGTGACCTTCGCCGTGACCGCGTGGTCGCTGAGCTGGATTCCGACCGCGGCGGTCGGCCTGTACCTGCTTGCGCGCGCCGGCCACCTGAACGTCCGGCTCGACTTGAAGGTCGCCCGCGCGCTCCTCCGCTTCGGCATCGTCGGCTACCTGAGCTTCGTGACCAACTTCCTGAACTTCCGCCTCGACACGTTCCTGGTCAACATCTTCGCCAACGCCACGCAGGTCGGCTTTTACGCCGTCGCGGTCGGTTTGGCGGAGACCATCTGGTATGTCGCTTCCGCCGCGGCCACTGTGCTCGCGCCCAGGGTCGCGTCCGCCGAGGCGGCCACCTCCGACATCACCACCGGCCGGGTGAGCCGGGTGGTCTTCGCGACGAGCCTGCTCGGCGCGCTGGCCCTCGCGTTGATCGCCCCACTGCTGATCCGCATCCTCTTCGGCAGCGCATTCGGGCCCAGCATCCTCGCCGTCTGGCTCCTGCTGCCCGGGATCGTCACGCTGAGCGTCGCTCGCGTTCTGTCCAGCTACCTGCTCGGCCGGAACCGGCTGCGGGTCGACTTCGTTGCTTCGCTGGCGGGCCTGGTCGTCACGCTGGTTCTCGACCTGGCGCTGATCCCCCGCTACGGCTTTGTGGGCGCCGCCATCGCATCGTCCGTGGCGTACACCGCGACATTGCTCGTGAACATGAGGTGGGTCGTCCGGAACTCAGGGCTCACAGTCCGGAACCTGCTGGTGCCGACGCGCGCCGACCTGCGCTCGCTCCGCCAGTACTGGCCGCTGAAGGCTTAGAGGATCCGCAGACGTCCGGAGTGTCGCAGCTGGCGGAGCGTCATCGCCGGCAGCATGAGCGCGGTCGCCAGGGCAAGGTACAGGTTGCTGAAGTTCACGCCGCCCAACAAGAAACTCTCGAACGACATCACGCCCAGCATCCCGAGCATCGACACGGCGAGCGTCGCCTTGGTGGGGTCCGGGATGCCGGTCCTGCGTTCTCCCGGCGCGCGCGGCTCCTTCGGACCTCGCAAGAAGACCCACGCCGACGTGAGCAGCACGCCGATGAGGAGGAGCAGTCCGGGCGCGCCTTCCTCGACGGCGGTGCGGAGCCAGGTGCTGTGCGACGTGAGGCCACGGTAGATCGAGTTCGGGCCTGTCAGGTACGGTCCGACGGCCGGCACGTTGTTCCCTGGGCCGTAGCCGAGCAGAGGCCGCTCCTTGATCGCCTCGAACGATGCCTTCCACAGATGGTCGCGCCCGCTCAGGCCGGTGCCGCCCCGTAGCGCGGCCTCATCAGTGCCTGGTGCGGGCGCCGGGCAGCCGGCGGTGCAGTCAATGGTCGCGACCGCGTTGGCTCCGACCTCGTTCGCCAACATCCCGACAAAAAAGATCGCGAAGAAGAGGCACACGAGTGCACTGATGACCGCGGCCGCCTTCCTCGCCGACGGCAGGGCGGCGAACACCCCGCTGGCGATGATCGCGCCGAGCCACGCCGAGCGGTCGAGCGTCAGGATCGTCGCCGGGACGATGAACACGATGGCGGCCCGGCCGGCCCACATCCAGCCACCTCTCCGCATCGCGGTCCACCCGAGGAGGGCGAGGATCGCCATGACCATGATCACGGCCGGCTCGAGCGGCGCGAGAAAGACCCCCGCCGACTTACCGACGTAGAACCCGGTCGGGTGGCCCGCGACCGTCAGGTCGACCAGCTGGTAGTCGCTGACCCGGCGGCCGAAGATGGTGACACTGCCGACCACCGAAAGCGCGTAAACGGTGGCGGCGACAACGACGCCGAGGGCGCCGACCACCGCCAGCATGAACTCCCGGTCGTGTCGGGCGCCGGAAATCCTGGGCACGACCCAGAACGCGAGTGCGCAGACGGCCACCATGCCCACCCAGTAGCCGGCGCTCACGCGCCGGTCGATCGAGGCGATCGTCGCGATGGCCGCCCATCCGACGTAAAGCGCGACCGCCAGGGCTACCGGTTCAGCAGGTGGACGCACGAACCTTTGGGTGACGCGCCAGTCGAACGCGACGCGCATTGCGACCGCGCCGGCAATCGCGGCCACCGGCAGATAGTGGGTCGAGTCGGTCACCAGCCCGCTCGGCACGAAGGCGCTCGAAGCGATGAGGGAGGCGACCAGCACCCGTGGAGGGTGCCGCGTCGTGGCGTATGCGACTGCCGCCGCGAGCACGGCCGCGGCGATCCAGCCGAACGCTGGGCGTGTGAGGACGCCAAACAAGACGGGCAGCCACGAAACGGCGACGAGGGCGGCAACGCCCATGAACTCCGCAGCCGGCCCCCCGCTCCTGCGTTGCTCCGCGATCGGCTCGGCAACCGCCGCCGCATCCACCACTTTCAGTAAAACCGCTACGTCCCGCGCGTCACCTGATACGACGGGCGCCCGACTTTAGACTGCATCGACCTCGGATTTGCTCGGAAGCGCACCTCCGCCGCAGAGCGAGGGCACTCCGTTCCACCCACGCGGCCCCTGCAGGTTCTTCAAGAGCGGGACGTTCTCGGGTTGTGCAGCCCGAGCAACGCTCAGGCTTGAGTTGAGTGGCTCGAACCCAGTAAAGCCTTCAGCTTCCGCTTGAGCCTTCTCCTGTTCTTGATATAGGCGGTCTGAGGATCCCAGAGCGCGGTGTTGAGAAATGGGCGGCGGTCCTGGATCGGCCTCCGGAGGACAAAGCGCCCGCTCAGGACATGCAGATCCAGGCGGCTGAACATTTGCGCCGCCGATCCGAGCCTTGGCATGAGGTCTGCGAGGTACTCTTCAGTCGCGAAGACATTTGCCTCGCAGAGTTCGATCGCGAAGCCCGCCTCGTTGAACACATTGATGAAGTCGGACTGTCTCCAGCGGTTGCCGCACGAGCCCTGCGCGTAAACAAAATATCGCGAGAACTCGGCGCGCGACAAAAGGAGGTATTCGAGAGGCTTTGAGAAATCGCGATGATCGCGGAAGTCGATCTGATGGATTCCGAATCCTCCGGGTCGGGTGACGCGCATCATTTCACGCGCGGCACTCTGGGGATCCTCGACGTGTTCAAGAACGGCGTTTGAAATCACGACATCGTAGCTTTTGGAGTCGATCCCCGAAAGGTTCTCGGCCTTACGGTGGTAAGTACGAAGGACACTCTGAGAATAGGCGCCTAGCTCGACGATCCGTCGGAGGGGTGCTCGGTCCGCTTTTGGGAAGTTCTTGGGCAACGCTTCGAGGAGGTGGCGATAAAAGAGGGGGTGATACTCAGAGTCCCACGATGAGAGATAAAGGTCCGAAACTGCGACCCGCGCTCCGAGACAACCGAAGATCAGTGTCGAGCCGAAATTCTTGCCCGGCCCGAGCTCCAGGATATCTTTACCGACCGGGGAAACGCCCATTCTCTCGAAGATTTCAAGGTAGGTCCGCACGATCTTGTTCGCGTACTCCACGTCCGCGGTCAGGGCGGATTCGCTCGCGTCGATAACCATGTTTTGTGAATGAGCCGAAGCGAGCAATTTGTCGAGGTTCCGTTTGAGCACACTCACGCCTTAATGATGATTCGGGGGAGCATACAAGATTCTGAGTCGCCCACGCAGTCGTTCAGAGTGTTCTGCCAGCTGTAGTTCGCGGGCATGTTTGCAGCTGCTGTCTACGAGGCCCATGACCATGCTGGTCAACATGACGTGCGCTCGGTGCGGCAGCTCTGGGCGGCGAGGGCCTGGGCTGGGTACGGAAGAGGCCCGACGAACGTCAGAGGGGTTTTCTGGCGCGGATCAAGAGGCCGCCGTCCGGGCGTTCGGGATGCTCATTCGTCGGGGTTTCCATTGCGCTCAAGACCTCGAGTCCATCGCGTGGAAACAGCTCGAGCCACATCGGGATGGTGTAGCGGTTGGTGTACGAAGAGCGATTCGACGTCATCAGCAGCCAGACCCACCCGGGGAGGGCGAGATGCTCGGTTGGTCGCGAGAAGTCGAGGTGGTTTCTCGTGTCGATCTGGTGCGACGTGTAACCACCCGGCCTCAGCAATCGCAATATCTCGGACAGGACCTGCTTCGGTGCGTGGACATGCTCGAGGACCGCATGTGAGTAGATGAGGTCGAAGGTGAGCGATGGCAATCCGGTGTTCTCGGCCATGCGAGGAGACAGGTATGTCACCTCGTCCAGCGCATCATCGGGGCTGTTGCGCTTGATCAGGAAGTTTTGCACGTCGATCGCGACCACGGACCTCGCACCGTGCTTGCGACAAAGGTAGGCCGACCACAAGCTGGAACCGGGCCCGATCTCGAGGATATCCTTGCCTTCGATGCCGAATCCCACTGGTGACAGTTGCTCGACATGCGTGGCGTAGATGCCTTCCCCGTATGACTTCCAGTCCGAGTAGTAGTCGAGCGACTTGCGCCACGGCAGGATCGTCGCAGCTCCGTTCCGGGCGATCTCGATGGCGATTTCGAAGGCGTTCACTCCCGGCATGTTAAGACAGCTTTCGGCTTAGACTTCGAGCGATGTCCAAGCGCAAGCGAGCCCTTGTCACCGGCATCACAGGACAGGACGGTTCCTACCTCGCCGAGCTCCTTCTGGAAAGGGACTACGAGGTCCACGGCCTCATTCGCCGGTCGTCTTCGATCAACACGCATCGCATCGACCATCTCTACGAAGACCCGCACGTCGTCGACCGACGGCTGATCCTCCACTACGGCGACATGTCCGATTCGGCTCGACTCGCGCGTCTCATCGACGAGGTCCGGCCGGCGGAGGTGTACAACCTGGGCGCGCAGAGTCACGTCAAAGTGAGCTTCGAGGCGCCGGAGTACACGAGCGATGTCGACGCTCTCGGCACGCTTCGCCTGCTCGAAGCCATCTATCACTGCGATCCCTCGATCAGGCTGTACCAGGCGTCGACGTCGGAGCTGTTCGGAAGCGCGCCCCCGCCGCAGAGCGAGACGACGCCGTTCCACCCTCGCAGTCCCTATGGCGTGTCCAAGGCGTTTGCTTACTGGATCGTCGTCAACTACCGCGAGGCGTACGGCATGTTTGCCACCAACGGCATCCTTTTCAACCACGAGTCGCCGCGCCGAGGCGAGACGTTCGTCACACGCAAGATCACGCGCGCGGTCGCGCGAATCGTGGCGGGGCATCAGGACGCCGTTTACCTCGGCAACCTCGACGCCAAGCGCGACTGGGGTTACGCGCCGGATTACGTCCGCGCGATGTGGATGATGCTGCAGCAAGCCGAGCCCGCCGACCTCGTGCTCTCGACCGGCGAGCAGCACTCGGTCCGGGAGTTTGCCGAGCTGGCTTTCAATCTCGTCGGGCTCGACTGGCAGAAGTTTGTGAAGATCGACCGCGCCTACCTCCGCCCGGCGGAGGTGGACACGCTGCTGGGTGACTCGAGCCGCGCGCGCAAGGTGCTGGGCTGGGAGCCGACGACTTCTTTCCCCGACCTCGTTCGACTCATGGTTGCCGCCGACCTCGAGCAGGAGGGCCTGAATCCGGAGCGGACCATGACGGTCGGGGCCAAGCGCGCCTCGTCCTGACGCTCAGCGGATCGCCGCCCTCTGCGATTCGAACCACTCGATCGTCCGCTGCAGGCCCGCCCGAAACGGCGTCTCGGCGACGAAGCCGAACTCTCGCCTGGCCCGCTCCACGTTCAGCTTCCGCCGGGGCTGTCCGTCGGGCTTCGTCGCGTCGTACACGATCTCGCCCTCGAAACCCGTCAGGTTGGCGATGAGCGAAACCAGGTCGCGCACCGAGATCTCGTCCGCGGTGCCGATGTTGACGGGATCCGGCTTGTCGTACTTCTCAGTTGCGAGCATGATCCCGCGCGCCGCGTCCTCGACGTACAGAAACTCGCGCGTAGGAGAGCCCGTGCCCCACACCTCGACCTTCGTCGGTCCGGCGAGCTTCGCCTCGATGCATTTGCGGATCAAGGCCGGGATCACATGTGAGGTGTGCAGGTCGAAGTTGTCGCCCGGACCGTAGAGGTTGACCGGGATCAGGTAGATCGCATCGAAGCCGTACTGCTGCCGGTACGCCTGGGCCTGGACCAGCAGCATCTTCTTGGCCAGCCCGTACGGGGCGTTCGTCTCTTCCGGGTAGCCGTTCCACAGGTCGTCCTCAGAGAAAGGCACCGGCGTGAACTTCGGATAGGAGCAGACCGTTCCGATCTGCACGAATTTCGCGAGACCGTTTTTGCGGCCCTGCTCCATGAGCTCGATTCCCATGATCGCGTTGTCGTAGAAGAACTTCCCCGGGTTGTCGCGATTGGCGCCGATGCCTCCGACACGCGCGGCGAGGTGAATCACGACCTCAGGGTCCTGGGAGAGGTAGAGCTTTGCCACGTCAGACTGGCGTGTCAGGTCGTAGTCGCTGCTGGAGAAAGTCGAAACGGCGGCGCCTGCTTTCGTCAGCATCTCGACGAGGGGACGGCCGAGGAATCCCCGTCCTCCGGTCACAGTGACGCGCCTGCCTGGCCAGTAGCTCACTCGAGCAACTCTACTTGGAGACGGGTTGGGGTGGCCGCTAGACTGATGTGCCGATGTCTTCGGCCGAACCCGACGGTTTCGCGTGCCCGATCTGCAGATCCAACAGAGCCAGATTTGCCGCTGAGCATCACCGCCTTCGAGTGGCCCGCTGCCTGGATTGCGGACACGGCTATGTGTGGCCTGTTCCGTCCGCCGACTTCCTGGACTCGATCTATCGCAACAAGTCGTACTACGCGGGAAGCGAGGACAGCATCGGTTTCAAGGACTACGCATCGCTAGAGCCAGCCCGCAAGCGGATGTTTTCGCGGCACCTCGTCCGAATCGAAGAAGACGTGCGCCCGGGGCGCATTCTCGACGTCGGATGCGCGAACGGCGATTTCCTGAAGGTGGCCCGCGACCGCGGATGGCAGGTGTTCGGCGCCGATCCATCGGCGGCTCGGGCGCAGGTCGAGGCTGCGGGCATCAAGCTCGTGGGGACCACCGTGCACGATGCAAAGATCGAAGACGGGAGTCTCGATGCGGTGACTTTCTGGGACGTCCTCGAGCACGTGACCGACCCGGTGGCGGACCTGACTCGGGCCGTCGAGCTCCTCAAGCCCGACGGCGTCCTCGCTTTGACCGTGCCCGACTCGGCGAACTTTCTCGCGCGCGTGAGCGGGCGCCGCTGGTTCGGCTACAAGACAGCGGGCGAGCACCTGCAGTTCTTCACGGCGGCGAGTCTGGCCAGAGCCTTCGCGCGGGCGGGTCTCGAGCTTCGCGTGAGGCGGCCGACGACGTGGAGCTGCACCGTCGGTTTCCTCGCCGACCGCGCGAGCCTGTACCTCGGCTCGCCCGGCCGTGCGGTTGGCGCCATGCTGTCGCGCTCGCGGCTGGCGTCGGCGGTGGTCGACATGCCTCAGATCAACCAGTTCGCGCTGGGAACAAGGACGCCGGTGCCGGCCACAGCGGCTCAAGGAGCGACGCCCTGAAGCTCCAGGTCATGCCCCGGACCGTCCTGGATCCGCAGAAGGACCAGATCCGAGAGCACTACGACGGGCTCGCCGACCACCGTGACGAGTGGTACCGCCGCAACTCGTACTACCACTCCGAGGTCGAGGCCCGGCTCAAGTCGATCATCCCGCCCGGCAGCTCCGTGCTCGAGCTGGGCTGCGGCACCGGCAATCTCCTCGCCGCGCTGCGGCCATCTCGCGGCATGGGCATCGATGTGAGCCCCCGGATGATCGAGCGGGCGCGCGCCAACCATCCCGGCCTCGTGTTCGAGGTGGGGGACGCAGAGAGCTTCCGCGTGGACGAGGCGTTCGACTATGTGGTTGCGTCCGACCTGATCGGCGAGCTCGGCGACATCAACGCGATGTTCGAATGCGTGCAGCAGGCGAGTCCTCCCTCGACGAAGCTGATCCTCACCTTCCACAGCCCGACTCTTGAAGGGGTCCTCCGGATGGCTCAGCGCTCAGGCCTGGCCATGGCGCCCTTCCGCCAGAACTGGGTGGGCGCCGAGACCGCGCGCGGCCTGCTCGCCCTGTCCGACATGCGCGTCGTCCAGGAGCAGCACTCGCTCCTGGTGCCGGTGCCGATCCCGGTCGTCTCCGCGACGATCAACCGGCTGCTGGCGGGCCGGCGCGCGTTCAA
>WNFD01006384.1_pt1 | contig 11799 bp, 11 predicted proteins | sample 5400491 | NCBI WGS metagenome assembly WNFD01 (sample SAMN13153343, study PRJNA577476) | soil metagenome | isolation source: 120 cm saprolite under Douglas fir tree site 2 hole 2 replicate 2 | place: USA:California | collected 2015-04-18 | reverse complement strand
TCAACGTCGCGGCACGCGGTGTCGGCATCGCCGAGGGCGCGCTGCGGCTTGCCACCAGCTACTCCCAGATCCGCAAGACATTCGGCAAGCCGATCTGCGAGCACCAGGCGATCCAGCTCAAGCTCGGCGAGATGGCGACGCGCGCCCGCGCCGCGCGGCTCCTGACGCTCGATGCCGCCGACGCCTTCGATCGCGGCGAGCGTTGCGACCTCGAGGCCGGCATGGCGAAATACTTCTCCTCGGAGGCGGCGCTGGAAAACAGCATCGAATCGATGCGCATCCACGGCGCCTACGGTTACTCCAAGGAGTACGACATCGAACGCCTCTATCGCGACGCGCCGCTCACCTGTATCGGCGAGGGCACCAATGAGATGCAGCGCATCATCATCGCGCGGCAATGGATCAAGCGGAACGCCGTCCTGTGAACGCCAAGCCTCCCTCTTCAAAGCCACTTGAGGGCGTGCGGGTGCTGACGCTGGAACAATTCGGCGCCGGGCCCTACGGCACCATGTTCCTGGCCGAGCTGGGCGCCGAGGTGATCAAGGTCGAGGCGCCCGATGGCGATCCATCGCGTCATGTCGGGCCCTACAGGCTCGGCGCCGCGGACAGCGAATATTTCCAGGCCTGGAACCTCGGCAAGAAGAGCGTGACCCTCGACATCAAGTCGACGGAGGGCAGGCGGCAGTTCGAAGCGCTGGTGAAGACCGCCGACTGCGTGGTCAACAATCTCCGCGGTACGCAGCCCGCCAGGCTCGCCATCGATTATGCGAGCCTGAAACACCTCAAGCCCTCGATCGTCTGCCTGCACATCTCGGCCTATGGCCGCGCCAACGAACGCGCCGACTGGCCGGGCTACGATTTCCTGATGCAGGCCGAAGCCGGCTTGATGGAGCTGACCGGCGAGCCCGACGGCCCGCCGACCCGCGTCGGCGTGTCGATGATCGACAGCATGAGCGGATTGACGGGCATCGTCGGCTTGTTGAGTTGCCTGTTGCGCGCGCGCACGACGGGCGAGGGCTGCGACGTCGAAACCTGCCTCTACGATGTGGCCATGCATCAACTCACTTATCCCGGCGTGTGGTATCTCAATGAAGGCGACGTCTCGCCCCGAGTGCCGCGCAGTGCGCACCTGTCGCTGGCGCCGGTCCAGACCTTCCCGACGAAGGACGGCTGGATTTTCATCATGTGCATGACCCAGAAGTTCTGGCTGTCGCTCTGCACGGCGATGGGGCGTGCCGAGTTGGCGAATGACCCGCGCTTCCCCGATCCCAACACGCGGGCCGCTAACCGCGCCGAGTTGACCGACGAGCTCGATCCGACGTTTCGCACGCGCACGACGGCGGAATGGCTCGGCCGGCTGAACGGCCTGCTGCCGGCCGCGCCCGTCTACCGTCTCGACGAAGCGCTCGACAGCGGCTTCGCGCGCGAGGCCAACATGGTTTCGACCGTGTCACATCCGGTGAGGGGCAGCCTGCGCGTGATCGCCAATCCCCTGCGCATCGACAGCAAGCGGCCGGCGCAGGCCGCCTGTTCGCCGCTCGGCGCGGATAACGACAAGCTCTTGGGCAAAGCCAGATGAAACTCGAAGGATTGAGGGTCGTCGACCTCTCGTGGTTCCTGCCGGGACCCTATCTCACCACCTCTCTGGCCGATCACGGCGCCACCGTGATCAAGGTCGAACCGCCGGGCGAGGGCGATCCCGGCCGACGCATCAAGCCGATGGACGAGCGCACCTCGGTGTTCTTCCGCAACATGGGCCGCGGCAAGAAGAGCGTGGTGCTCGATCTCAAGAGCGCGCAGGGCCGCGCCGATCTGTTCCGGCTGGCCTGCGAGGCCGACGTGCTGGTGGAATCCTTCCGCCCCGGCGTCGCGGCGCGCCTGGGCGTCGGCTACGGCGCGGTGAGCGAGAGGAACCCCGGCATCGTCTATTGCTCGATCAGCGCCTTCGGCCACGATGGCGCCTATCCCGGCCGCGCCGCGCACGATCTGGCGCTCGAGGCGATGACCGGCGTGCTGTCTCTCACCTTGGGCGACGACGGAAGGCCGGCCATCCCGGGCATTCCCGTCGCCGACCTCGTGAGCGGCCTGCATGGGCTGAGCGGCGTGCTGATGGCGCTGCTGCGTCGCCAGACGACGGGTCGTGGCGACTACATCGATGTCTCCATGCACGAAGCCTTGATGGCCTCCTGCGCCAATGTCGTCGGTTCCGCCTTCGCCGAGGGCAGGCAACCCGACGTCAAGCAGCAGCGCACCACCGGCGGCTCGGCCTTTTATCGGATCTACGACACGTCCGACGGCCGCCAGCTCGTGCTGGCCGGCCAGGAGATGAAGTTCATCCGCAACCTCCTGGGCGCACTCGGCAAGCCCGAGATGGTGGCGCTTTGCGAATGGCCCGGCCCGCACCAGAAGCCGGTGATGGATTTCCTCGCCGCGACATTCCGCGAGAAGCCGCTGGCGCACTGGATGCAGTGGCTCGACACGCTCGACATCTGCTACGGCCCGGTCAACACGCTGCCCGAGGCGATCGCCGATGCGAATCTGATCAAGCGCGGCGCCATCGTGACCGACGCCGACGGCCGCAAGCACTTCGCGCCCGTGGTACGCTTTCGGGACGAGCCGTCACGGCCGCTCTATCGCGAGCCGCTGCTCGGCGAGCATACGGAGGAAGTGCTGGTGCGTCGAGAAGAGCGCAGGAGACTGGCCGAGTGACCGGCAAGCGAGGGCCGTGGGGCATCGTCTCCGGGCATGAGGAGTACGACAATCGCTGGATTCGGGTGACGCACCATGAAGTCATCACACCCTCCGGCGCGGCAGGCATCTACGGCATCGTGCATTTCAAGAACAGGGCCCTTGGGATCGTGCCCGTCGATGCCGACGAGCATACATTCCTCGTCGGTCAATATCGCTTTGCTCTCGATGCCTATAGCTGGGAGATTCCCGAAGGTGGCGGCGCGCTGGATGGCGATTTCCTGGAGTCGGCCAAGAGAGAACTGCGGGAGGAGACCGGTCTTCGGGCTGCTCGATGGCAGAAGCTTCTTGAGTGCGACTTGTCCAATTCGGTGAGCGACGAACGAGCCATCGCCTTCCTGGCGTGGCAGCTGGAGCAGGGGCCGTCCGCACCGGAGCCAACGGAAGAGCTGGCGGTGCGCCGCCTTCCTTTGGTGGAAGCATTCCGGATGGTCAGTTCGGGGGAGATCAGGGACGCCATAAGCGTGATGGCTCTGCAGGCGGTGGAACTGCTCGCCCTCAAGGGTCGCCTGAGGTCCTTGCTGAAGACGTGATCGCTCGGCATTGCTGACAGGTATTTCTAGTCGAGCGCTGCCGTGATCTGCTCGACGGTCGCACCTTCCTTCTCATCGCGCAGCAGCACGTAGAAGATCGCCGGCAACGGCTGCACCACGGTCGCCGCGACGGCGGAGTAGACCCAAAGGACGAGGTGGGCGATCGGGCCGTGGCCCAGCAACAGGACGATCACGACCGCGCCCCCGCCGAAGATCACCGCCCACAGCACGAACGTGCCGAGGATCGGCAGGCGCCGGTGGCGCGTCAGATCCATGCTGCGATTGAATGCCCCACCGATGTCGGTGCGCTCGACCATCATGGCGGGAATCGTGACGGCCCACAGCGGCAGCAGGAAGAATGGCGGGACGACAAGGATCGCCGAGATTGCGATCACGAAATACTGGATGCAACCCAGCAGCAGCAGCATTCCGAAGTTGGGCCTCTGCAGTTGGCGCAGCACCGGCTCCCACTAGAGCGTGCGGCCGCCCATGACCTGCAGCGCTCCCCAGGTGATGCAGATCGAGGTCGCGACACTGCAGACGAGATGGATGAGCCCGCCGAGCAGACCCAGGCTCAGCACGTCCACGACGAGCGAGACGGCGGCGAAGACCATGGTCACGGTGACGAAGGCGGGAAAGTTGTCGCGCGCCATCGCGTAGGATTTCTCGAGCACCGAGACGACGGTCCAGGTGGGAGGAGGTGGCGCGGTGGTCATAGCGCTATCCTACCAGAACCGTCGCCTTGGCGAGCGAGCACACGAAAGAAGTGCAGGAGCGCTAACCGAGAGCGGCGGCGATCTGAGCCGGAGTCGTGCCCTCCTTCTCGCCGCGCAGCAGGGCATAGAACACCACCGTCAGGCTGACGAGGACGGTCGAAAGCGCCGCTTCCAGAAGCCACGTTACGAAGAAGATGCCGGTTACGGTGCCCACGATCTCGACCACGAGAATGGCGGGAATGGCCACGAGCACGAAGATTCCCAGCACCAGCCACCGCCGCTCACGGGTCAACGCCGCGCTGCGGTCGAGCGCTCCCCCCACGGTCGATCGCTCGACGATGATGGCCGGCATGGCCACCATCCAGAGGCTGAGCACGTAGAGGCCCGGCGCGATGAAGGCGATCAGGCCCAGCATGATCACGACGTTCTGAACGATGCCAAGAGCGAGCAGCTTGCCGAGGTCAGGCCGGTTGATCTGCTGCACCAGGACGGTGAAGCCGGGCCGCGCGCCTGCCATGGCCTGAATGGCGCCGATCGTGAGGCACACGGTCAGCAGGACATGGGCGACAACGCTCACCACCAGCTCCACGGCAAACCCGCCGCCGATGAAACCGATGACCAACGACGGCGCGTTGAAGAGGAGCGCCACGGCGAAGAACGCCGCGAAATTATCGCGCACCAGCGTGAAGGTCGTCACCAGGGCTGAGTCGAGGTTCCAGGTCATGGTCAGCCTACCAGGGCAGTGGCTTTGGACAGCGGGACGGGCTTGTCCTGCAGCAGCAGGTCCATCGCCTCCTGCTCCCACGCGGTCTCGCTGAGCGACAGCGGGTCCTGCGGCGCCAGCCGATGCTCGATCACCAGGCGCGACAGCAGCAGCCGGCGGGCGTCGCCGCCTTGCGCCCCGAGGGTCGCGCCTTCCCAGGCCATCAGCGCCGCCGTCGTGGCGTGGTAGAGCGCGCCCGCCGCCAGCCGGCAGCGCTTTTCCTGCTTGGGATCGGCCGCGACCGCTTCGACGAAGCGCTCGACGCGGTCGAGCGTGGCGCCCAGCAGGCCCTTGTACTGGCCGGGCAATGAAGCCGAGCGCTCGTATTTGTCCTTGAGCGCGGCCGACAGCGTCTTGTGGCCGCCCGACTTGCCGACGGCGCGCTGCACGACGTCGAGCGCGTTGATGTTGGAGGTGCCCTCCCACAGGGTGCCGATCTGCGCATCGCGCACCAGGCGGGCGGTCACCCATTCCTCGATGTAGCCCAGCCCGCCGCGCACTTCGAGCGCGTGGCTGGCGACCGGGATGTTGTCGCGGCAGGCGCGGAACTTGTAGACCGGCGTGAGGATGCGCAGCAGGTTGGCCGCTTCCTCGTCGCCGGCGTTCGCCCTGCCCATCGTGTCGGCCGAGAAGGCGTACATCGACAGCGCCTGCTCGGTGGGCAGCATGATCTTCATAAGCTGGCGGCGTAGCAGCGGATAGTCGCCGATGGCATGGCCGAAGGCGCGGCGGTTCTGCGCCACCACCATCGCCTCGTTGAGGCAGCGGCGCATCATCGAGGCCGCACGGACGCCGTGGCTCAGCCGCGAGAGATTGACCTGCTCCATCATCTGCTTGAAGCCCTGGGTCACGTCGCCCACGAGATAGGCCGTGGCGCCGTCCAGGATGATCTCGCCGGAAGCCATCGAGCGCGTGCCGAGCTTGTCCTTGAGCCGCACGATCCGATAGCTGTTGCGGCTGCCGTCCTCCAGCCGCCGCGGCAGGGCGAACATGCCGAGACCCCGCGTGCCGGGCGCCGCGCCGCGCGGCCGCGCCAGCAGCACCGCAACGTCGGCATCGGCATGGCTGCAGAACCATTTCTGGCCATGGAGCTTCCAGCGCTCCACGCCGTCGGCGCCGACCCCGATGCGCTCGGCCTCGGTCTCCAGCGCGCCGACGTCGGAGCCGCCGGCCTTTTCGGTCATGAACTGCGTGCCCTTGAGCATGGTCGCCGGATCCTGGCTGAGCAGCCGGTCGAGCAGCAGCTTCTTCAGTGCCGGAGAGCCGAAGCGCTTGATGATGAAGTTGGAGGTATCGGACACCGAAACAGGGCACATCAGGCCGAACTCGGCCTGCACGAAGAGATAGGTGATGCCGTATTTCACCAGCGGATGGGCGGACTCGGTCATGCCCAGCACGCCGGCGCGATGGGTCATGGCGTGCATGCCGAAGTCTTCGAAGGCGATCTTCTCCATCTCGCGGTAGGCGGGGTGGTAGTCGATCCAATCCTCGTCGCGGCCGAAGCGGTCGCGCGGCTGCAGCACCGGCGGGTGCTTGTCGGCCACCATGGCGAGATCGTCGAGGCGGTTGCCGGCGAGCGCGCCCAGCCGCTCGAAATGCGGCGTCATCGCCGCCCGCAGGCCGGGCTCGAGATAGAGCGACAGCAGGTCCTGGAACTGCCGGTCGATCGCGTAGAAATTCCGGCCATGCGCATCGGGCGCGATGTGCTCGGCACCGTGCGGCTGCTTCGCCAGGGCGGTTGGCATGTCAGGCATGATTTCCTCCTTACTGAGGCCATCCACGCTTGAGGACGTGCTCGACATAGGGCGGCACGATCCGGGTGGCGGGGCCATAGATGTGTTCCTGGAACAGCGGCTGGCTGTCGGTCGGCTCCAGGTTGAGCTCGACGGTGTGGACGTGCGAGCGGCGCCGTGCCTGCAGCACGAAGCCCGCCGCGGGATAGACCTCGCCCGACGTGCCGATCGCCACGAACAGGCCGCAGCGTTCCAAAGCGGCGTTGATCTCGTCCATGTACATCGGCATCTCGCCGAACCACACGATGTTTGGCCTGAGCTCGCCTACCGTCTTGCAGTGGGCGCAGACCGACTGGAGCGTGAGGTCGATATCGGAGGCGAACACGGTGCCGCAGTGCATGCAGCGGATCTCGCCGTCGAGGCCATGCATGTGGATGATGTTCCGGGAGCCCGCCTGTTCGTGCAGCGGGTCGATGTTCTGGGTCACGATGGTGACCTCGCCATCGTATTTCTGCTCGAGATGCGCCAGCGCCTTGTGGGCGGCGTTGGGCGCGATATGGGCGGTGCGGAACATCTTGCGGGTCTCGTTGTAGAAATCGAGCACCTTCTTCTTGTCGCGGTGCCAGGCCTCTATGGTGGCGACCTCCTCGAGGTTCACCCGGTTCCACAGCCCGTCCTTGTCGCGGAACGTGTCGATGCCGCTTTCCTTGGAGATGCCCGCGCCGGTCAGGACCACGATTCCGGCGGGCAGGAAATCCTGATGCATGCCGGCCAATCTAGCGCCGTGCTAGGGTGCGATTCCATGACCATCGGGGTTCTCTTCGTTTGCACCGGCAACATCTGCCGCTCGCCCATGCCGGCGAGCCGCCGTCGTTGCTTGCCATCAAAGCAGCGGAGCGCCGCGGCTACGACATCTCCGGCCTGCGGGCACGCCCGGTCGCGGCTGCCGACATCGCCCGGTTCGACCATGTGCTGGCGATGGATCGCGGCCACATGACCATGTTGCGCAGGCTGGCGCCGCGCGAGCTCATCGGGCGGCTGCAGATGTTCGCCGGCACCGACGTCGCCGATCCCTATGGCGGCGGCGCGCGCGACTACGAGCGTGCGCTCGACGTGATCGAAGCCGGCTGCGGGGATCTGCTTGCGACGCTGACGCCCGAGGCAAAGGTGAAGGCAAGGGCTGGCTGACTCTTTTTCATACTCCTCTCCCCCTTGGGGGAGAGGCTGGGTGAGGGGGTCACACCCATGGCTACCCCCTCACCTAACCTCTCCCCCAAGGGGGAGAGGAACATGAAAAGTCGCCTCTAGAACGGCCACTTCAGGCCTAGCTCGCCGAAGCGGTTCACCACATTGAAGGTGAGTCGCGAGACGTCATTGTCGAACTTGTTGTGGGGCAGGCTGCCGCAATAGGTGATCGAGCCGACCGAGAACACCGCGCCGCCTTTCGGCTTCTCGATGTAGGTCATGTCGGCGCGTATAAGTTCCTCCAGCGTCTGGCCGGGAATGGTGGTGGTGAAGCCCAGCCGCTCCTCGTGGACGACGACGAAATTCTTGCGGTCGTGGCCTTCGGACGAAGCGAGCACCACGGCATTGAGCGGGCTGCCCAGACGATGGTCGAGCCGGTCGAGCTCGAAGCCCGCCGCGCCGCCGCCCGAGAAGCCGTAGCCGCCGAACAGCTCGTCCTTCACGCCCTCGAAGACCCAGGCATGATGGTTGTCGCGCGCCGCCGGCGTCTGGCGATAGGAATCGCCCACGAACGTACCCTGGCTCGAGAAGCCGATGCCGCAGAGAAGATTGGGCGGCCGGTCGGAGCGCCGCCACAGGCCGCCATAGGCGCCGTCGAAGGCGTGATAATATTCGCCGGGCTCGGCCGGCCAGGTGCGGATGCCGCCTTCGGTGCGGCGCACCTCGATGGCGCCCGGCACGTTATCAGACAACGCCACGCGCCAGTAGAAGCCGTTGCCGCCGAGATACATCAGCCGCCCGCCGTTCTCGGTGTAGGCTTGCAGCGCGTCCAGCGTGCGCTCGGTGTGGTACTCCGGATGCGTGCCGGTCATCACCACCTTGTAGGACACCAGGATCTCCACGCCCTTCTCATGCAGATCGTGGTCGGTGACGACGTCGTAGGCGATGCCCATGCGGTCGAGCCAGCCGGTGAGATGCGTGTCGGCCGGCAAATGGCGCAGGCCCGAGCCCGCGGCGTCGTTGAAGGAGAGATAATCGGGCCGCCAGGTCAGCAACGGCCGCAAATGCGAGGAGTAGGCCACGCCCGAGCCGTCGCGGTGGAAGTTGTAGGTCGACAGTCCGTAGTCCTTGTGGTCGTCGGGATTGTTGGCGGCGGCTTTCCAGTCGGCGACCCGCTTGCGGAACGGCTCGTCGAAGACGCCGCGCGAGAAATTGGCGTAGACCTGGTAGGTGAAGGTCGAGGCGATGTAGCAGACCTTGCCGCGCGCCTTGCCAATCTGCGGGCGCACGAAGAAGGGGATGACGTCGCGATGCGGCCCGCAGCGCAGCTGGATGCCGTAGACGCCGCTTCGCATGTCCTTGGGAATCGTGAAGCTGAAATCGTCGGCCCAGCCGCAATCGTGCAGGTCGTCGTCGTGGAAATGGATGGCGGCATAGTGGTGAGGGGCGACTTTCCAGTCGCGCTCCTCGCCGGTCCACGAGGCACCCTTCATGGCGCGCGTCGGCAGGTTCACCAGCTTGCCGTGCAGCCCGTTCGGCCCGCTGTCCTCGATCTCCATGGTGGCCATGCGGCGGGCGAAGTCCCACGCCGCGACGCCCGCGATCCGCGGCGCCTCGATCTTGCCGTTGAAGCAGCGTTGCGCCGGGCGGTCGGTAGCTGATTCGGCGCCGATCAGGATGGGCTGCGGCGCGTCGAAGGCGAGAGAGGAGGTGGTCGTGCCGGCCTCGCCCTCGTCGTCGACGGCGAAGGCGCGCTTCAGCGGCTGCTGGCCCACGCGCAGCATGCCGGTCGCGGGATCGGCACTGGCCCACACGCGATACCAGATGCGCGAGCGGAGCTTCTTGCCGACGACGACGCGCGCGCTGCCGCTTTCCAGCGCCATGCCGTCGGGGGTCAGCACCAGCGCGAAGCCCGCGCCCGTCGCGGGATCGCGCCGTGAGAGCACGGTCTGCGGCCCGTCCTCGGGCAGGGTCGGCCAGATCAGCGCCTCGACGGCGAGCGCGCCGGATAGCGTCACGTCCTTGGCGCCCTCGATCAGCGCATAGGAGCCGGGCCAGGCGTTCTGCTGCCGCGAGACGAAGCGGCCGTCAAACAGTTCGGATTGGTCTTCGAGCTTGGTTGGCAATCCGCCGGGATTGGGATCGCCGCGGATGATGCGCACCAGCATGGCGTGATACGGGCCGGGGCCCGCACTCGAAATCTTGAAGGCGATCTTTTCGCCGGCACGTACCGAGATGCGGTCGGCGTAGCCGGTCAGCGGTGCTGTCACGTTGGTCTCCCCTAGAGCGGACGATATAGTCGCCCGAAGACAGGGAGCATTCCATGACCAAGATGATCCGTCGCCGCATGGCGATGGCCGGCACGCTTGTTGCACCGATGCTGGCGCGCCACGGCTGGGCGCAGTCGGCCTATCCCAACAAGCAGATCCGCATGGTGGTGCCCTTCGCGCCGGCCGGCACGACCGACTTGCTGGGCCGCATCGCGGCCCAGCATCTCGCCGAGGCATGGGGGCAGACGGTGATCGTCGACAACAAGAGCGGGGCCGGCGGCAATGTCGGCGCCGAGGTCGTGGCCCATGCACCGCCCGACGGCTACACGCTGCTGCTGGGCACGGTCGGCACCGCCGTCACCAACCAGTATCTCTACAAGAACATGCCGTACGACAGCGTGAAGAGTTTCGCGCCGGTGGCGCTGTTCGGCGAGGTCGCCAACGTGCTGGCCGTCGACCCGAAGCTGCCGGTCAAGACGGCGAAGGAATATGTCGATTATTGCAAGAAGCAGGGCGACAACAAGGTGAGCTTCGGCTCGCCGGCCGTGGGCGGCACCGGCCACCTGGCGATGGAATATTTCGAATCGCTGGCCGGCTTCAAGGTCGAGCATGTCGTCTATCGCGGCAGCTCGCTGGTGCTGAAGGACCTGCTGGCCGGCCACATTCCCAGCACCATGGACAACCTGCCGCCCTACCTGCCGCATATCCAGTCGGGCACGTTGCGGGCGTTGGGCGTCAGCTCGGCCAAGCGCTGGTTCGCGCTGCCCGACGTGCCGACCATCGCCGAACAGGGTTTTACGGGCTTCGATGCCGCGCCATGGTGGTATGTGGCGGCGCCCGCCGGCACGCCGCCCGAGATCGTGAAGAAGTTGAGCGACGAGCTGGTGAAAGCGTCCCAGTCGCCCGACGTCATCAAGCGGATCCGCGACGCCGGCGCTTCGGAGTTGGGCGGCTCGTCCGAGGAGCTCGCGAAACACATGGCGGCCGAGAACATCAAATGGAAGAAGGTCATCGACGCCGCCAAGCTGGAGCCGCAATGACTCGCGCCGACCTCAAGGGCAAGATCCAGACCGTCCTGGGCCTGATCGCGCCGGAGTTGCTGGGCCGGACGCTGATGCACGAGCACGTGCTGTGCGACATCCGTCCGCCCGGCACGCGCTCGGACAACGATCTCGGCCCCGAGATCACCCTGGAGAATGTCTGGCAGATCAATTACGGCCGTGGGCTGAAGCGCGCCGGGCGCAAGTACATGCTCGACCTCGAGGACATCGCCACCCGCGAAGTGGCGATGATGAAGCACGAGGGCGGCGATGCCATCGTCGAGCTGACGTGCGGCGGCCTTTCGCCCGATCCCAACGGCCTCAAGCGCATCGCCGCCGGCACCGGCGTGCACCTGATCATGGGCTGCGGCTACTACGTCAACGACTACCAGGACCCGAAGAATCATGGGCGCGCGGTCGAAGACTTCGCCCAGGAAATGATCGGCCAGATCCTGCACGGCGCCTGGGGCACCGAGGTGCGCGCCGGCATGATCGGCGAGATCGGTTGCAGCGCTCCGTGGACCGATACCGAGAAGCGGGTGATGCAGGCGGCGTTGATCGCCGCGGCGGAGACGGGCGCGGCCATCAACGTCCATCCCGGCCGCGATCCCGACCAACCGCAGGAGGTGGCGGATTTCGCCAAGGCGGCCGGCCATCCGACCGACCGCATCGTCATCAGCCACATCGACCGCACGATCTTCGACGAGGCGCGGCTGCTGCGGCTGGCCGATTCGGGCGTCACCATCGAGTTCGACCTGTTCGGCCAGGAGGCGAGCTATTACGGCCTCTCCGACATCGACATGCCCAACGA
>WNFD01008418.1_pt1 | contig 11801 bp, 9 predicted proteins | sample 5400491 | NCBI WGS metagenome assembly WNFD01 (sample SAMN13153343, study PRJNA577476) | soil metagenome | isolation source: 120 cm saprolite under Douglas fir tree site 2 hole 2 replicate 2 | place: USA:California | collected 2015-04-18 | reverse complement strand
CCCGATCACGCGCTGGCGTGATCCCCGATCACGTGTTGGTATGAGGTTGCGCTGAAGCACCCCCGATTCGTGGTTGAGTTCGACGGGCTTACATGCTCTCGTTGCGAGAGCTAGGCGCACGCCGGTCATGCGGTAGAGAGCGTCTCGGGGAGGCAGCCATGGAGTCCATTCGCGTCGAATTCGACCCGAACGACATCCGCGACGTGATCGCCAATGGAAATATCATCGGCGCAACCGAGACGGACCTTCTCGTTACCGCGAATTTCTACGTGATCCGGATCTCCGGTGACAAATACAGCCCGCGGGAATGGAAGGGGCAGGTCGCCAACACGACGCCAGAAAACCCTCTCGTCATCACGTTCAAACCGAGCCCGTGAGGGGCAGGGGCATGGCTGATCCTTCACGGTTCCTGCGCGGGTTGGCCGTGCTGTGCGCGCTCGCCACCGGCGCTTGCGGCACGACCAGCTTCGAGAACGCTCGGCTGGAGGCCGCTCAGAGCAACCCGGAGCGGCGCAGCATCGAGCCGGCGGCGCCGGATCTGCCCGTCATCCTGATGAGCTTCTCCGGCGGCGGATCGCGCGCCGCGGCGCTCGCAAGCGCAGTGCTCCGCGAGATGGCGGGGACGACTTATGAGGCCGGCGGCGGTCGGCGGCAATTGACCGATGATGTGAAGCTGATCTCGTCGGTGTCCGGCGGCAGCGTCACCTCTGCCTGGTTTGGCCTGCGTTACGGGCTCGGTCATTCGGATGGTGATCTCGACGAGTTGCGCGAGAAATTCCTGACCCAGGACAACATGACGTCGCTCGGTCTCGACGCGATCAATCCGATCACCTGGTTGCGCATGGCGTTCGGCAATTTCTCGCGAATCCAGGCGCTCGAATCGTTGCTCGACGAGCGCCTGTTTGCCGGCGCCAGGCTCGCGGCCATCAATCAGCCGGGCAAACCCTTCATCGTGCTGAACACCACGGACATGGCCGGCGGCGAGACCTTCGCCCTGGTGCCCCGGCGCCTCGACGATATCTGCTCAAGCCATGACAGGCTCGCCGTTTCGACCGGCGTTTCGGCGTCGGCCGCGTTTCCGATCCTGCTCACGCCGGTCGCGTTCAGGAATTTTTCGGCGGGTTGCGCCGGCCAATTGCGAAGCAGCGAATGGTCGGGGATCGACCTTTCCAATCCTTACACGCCGTACCTCAACCTGCCGGAATATCGCGATGCGCGGTACACCAATGATCTGCGTCGCGGGAGCTCCCCCTTCCGCGATATCGAGTACCTCTATTTTCTCGACGGCGGACTCGCGGACAATCTTGGCGTCCGTTCGCTGCGCTCGGCGATGATCAATGCATATGACAGCGCCGGCGGCTTGCGGGCGATCAATGACGGTAAGATCAAGAAGCTCGTCGTCATTATCGTGAACGCCCGTTCGGATCCGCCGAATGATGCTTATGCCGACCAGAACCGGCCGGGAATCATCGGGATGGTCAAGAGCGTGACGTCGGTTCCGATCGACGCCAACACGGCGAGCTCACAACTCGCGCTGGACGGACTGCTGAAGGAGCTGGCCGAGGCGGCGGTCAACAGCGATCGGGCGAAGTTCAAGGGAATGGCAATCTACGGGGTGACCATCGACTTCGACCAGCTTCCCGCCGATACCGACGACCATCGAAGGCTCCGCGACTTGTGCAGGATTTGCGAGCGACGCCGCCCGGCCCCCCGGGCGATGTGATCGTGCCGCCGATCAAATGCGTCACCGCGATCAAGGTCGATGCCGACGGAAAGACGTCCCGGCTTTCGGCGGCTCCGTGAAACGGATCGAACGGGACGAGGCCCGACGAGGCTCTCGACGATTCCTCCAGCGTGCGGCCGAGGGTCGAGGCCTGAGGGTGTCCAAAAAATCATTGACTGATATCCATAAAGGTCATACTTTCACGGCAGTTTGGATATGCCGGGATGCCGATGTCGACCGACGCTCTCCTCGCCACGACCGGGCCCCTCCAGCTCGACGGCCTTGATCTGCGGTGCCACAAGGGGTCGCCGCGCCCAAGATGGCGATTCTCTTCTCAAGAGAATCATAACGCGCGCATACCACCGTGCTCCTGTATTTTTCCTGTTATTTACAGGAGCGACCCCGCCCGCTCGGGCGCTCACGCACCTCCGAGGCGTCGCCTAGCGTCGTCGCAGCCAGGGCAGCGCCGCCAGCGACAGCACGAAAAACCCGCCGAGGATCAGGAAGGCCTCGTTGAAGCTGGCGGTGGCGGCGGCGCGTTCGACCAGCGGCTGGACGAATTCCTTGGTCGCCGCGTCGATCGGGCCGAGCGGCACGTTGTGGAAGCGCTCGAGCGGCAGGCCGACGAAGCGGGCCGCCTCGGGGTCGCCGGCTTGGAGCCGCGCGACCAGGGCATCGGCATGGCTCGGCGCCCGCGCCTCGAGGATGGTGTCGATCAGCGCGATCCAGATCGCGCCGCCGAGATTGCGCATCAGGTTGAAGAGCGCGCTGGCATCGGCGAGCGGCGCGCCGTGCTTGCCTTCGAGCGCCACCGCCATGGTCGGCAGGATGCACAGCATGACGCCGGCGCCGCGCAGCACCTGCGGCCAGACCAGGCCGGAGAAATCGGTCGCCGGGGTGGCGAAGCCGTTGGCGGCGAGCCCGGCGGCGAAGAGGGCATAGCCGATCGCCGTCAGCTTGCGCGCCGTGACGCGCTTCTCGACGAGAGCTGCGAGCGGCGCGCAGACGAGCTGCGCGATGCCGGTGACGAACATGATCTCGCCGATCTCCAAGGCGGTATGCGCCCGCACATAGCCGAGGAAGCGCGGCAGCAGGTAGATCGAGCCGTAAAGCCCGCCGCCGAGCACGAAACTATAGAAGCAGCCGCAGGCGAAGCCCGCCTCGCGCAGCAGGCGCAGATCGACCAGCGGGGAGCGCCGCTCGAGGCAGCGGCGGATGCCGGCGACGCCGCTCGTCGCGCAGATCGCCAGCAAAGCGAGCGAGGCGGGATCGCTCCAGCCGCGCTGCGGCGCGTCCTTGAGGGCGAGCTCGAGCGTCGCCAGCGCGGTGGCGAGGCAGGCAAGGCCGAGAAGGTCGAGGCGGCGCAGCGCCGCGGGGTCGCCCGGCGCGGTGCGCAAGAAGGCGCAGGCGACGAGGCCGGCGAGGAGCCCTGGCGGGGCGTTGACGAGAAACAGCCACGGCCAGGAATAGGTCTCGGTGATGTAGCCGCCGAGGGTCGGGCCAAGCGTCGGCGCCAGCATGGCGACCGAGCCGGCAATCGCCGTCGCCCGGATATGCAGCCGCTCAGGAAAGAGGGCGAATACCGCTGTGAACACGGCGGGGATCATGGCGCCGCCGCAGAAACCCTGGACGACGCGGAAGGCGATCAGCGCGGCAAAGCTGCCGCTCGTCGCGCAACCGGCGCTCGCCAGGGTGAAGCCGGCAACCGCCGCGAGGAAGAGGCCGCGCAACGACAGCAGCTCGGTCAGCCAACCGGTCAGCGGGATGGCGATGATCTCGGCGATGAGATAGGCGGTCTGAATCCAGCTCAGCTCGTCGAGCGGGATGGCGAGGCCGACTTGGATGTCGGGCAGCGAGCTGGCGACGATCTGGATGTCGAGGATCGCCATGAACATGCCGATGCACATGGCAAGGTAGCCGAGCCAGGTGGCGGGGCTGGCCGAAGCAAGGGCGATCTCGCTCGATGCTGGCGTCAAGACGGCGTGCCCTCCCCGCCGTCGGACAGTGGCGGCAGCGCAGAGGATAGAGGCTGCGCCGGCAGTAGGACAGCGGCGAGCGACGCCGGCACGACGCCCGGCGACGACCCCGGGAAGACCGGCGGGAAAACCGGCGGGAGGACCGGCATGACGACCGGCGGAACAACCCCGAGATCGGTGCGTTGACCGGTCATGCTCGCGGCCATGGCCCGGCAATGACCCAAGCCATGACGACCCAGCAGATTCTTGTCTTCGCCATTCTCGCCGCCATGCTGGGGCTCTTTCTGTGGGACCGGCTGCGTTACGACGTCGTGGCGCTGCTCGCGCTGCTCGCCGCCGTGCTCACCGGCGTCATTCCGCCGAACAAGGCCTTTGCCGGCTTCAGCAACGAAGTGATTCCGTTGATCGCCGGTGCGCTGGTGGTCAGCGCCGCTGTCGGCAATTCCGGACTGGTCGATTCGCTCGTCCGCCGCATGGCGCCGTTGCTCACTTCGGCCGATCTTCAGGTCGGCGCGCTGGTCGCGCTGGTCACCGCCCTCTCGGCCTTCATGAAGAACATCGGCGCGTTGGCGATCTTCCTGCCGGTCGCCTTCCAGCTCGCCCAGCGCGGCGGCCGCTCGGCGTCGGAATTCCTCATGCCGCTATCCTTCGGCTCGCTCATCGGCGGGCTGGCGACACTGATCGGCACCTCGCCCAATGTCCTCATCGCCGGCATCCGCCACGACCTCGTCGGCGAGCCGTTCTCGATGTTCGATTTCACACCGGTCGGCGCCGGCATCGCCCTCTGCGGGGTCGCCTTCCTTGCCTTCGGCTGGCGCCTGCTGCCGGGCGGCCGCAAGCCGCAAACCGGGCCCGAGACGGCGTTCAAGATCGAGGCGTATACCGCCGAGGCGATGCTGCCGCCGGGCGCGGTGATGGTCGGCCGCACGGTTGCCGATCTCGAGGCGCTCGGCGACGGCGAGCTGCGCATCGTGGCGATCATCCGCGAGAAATCTCGGCGCTATCTCCCGTCGCCGAGCTGGACTCTGTTCGAGAACGACATTCTCGTTCTCGAGAGCGACCCCCACATTCTCCATTCGGTAATCGAATCGGCAGGGCTGAAGCTGATCGGTGCCGACGAGCTGCCGCACGAAACGCAACGCGCCGGCAATGTCGGCAACGTCGAGGCGGTGATCACCGCCGGTTCGCCAATGGCCGGCGCCACGCCGACTGAGCTGCGTTTGCGCGAGCGCTATCGCGTCAACCTCTTGGCGATGTCGCGGCGCGGCCGGCGAACCACCGCGCGGTTGCATCGCATCCACTTCCAGCCCGGCGACGTCGTCGTGCTGCAGGGCGATGCGGCGGCGATGGCCGACACCTTGGCCGAGCTCGGCTGTCTGCCGCTCGCCCAGCGCAATCTGCGTTTCGGCAAGCCGCGTCACGCGGTGCTGTCGTTGGCCATTCTCGCCGTCGCGATGATCGTCTCGGCGTTCGAGATCCTGCCGGTCGGCATCGTCTTCGTCGCCGCCGCGACGCTCATCGCGTTGTTCGGCATCCTCACCCTGCGCGAGGTCTACGACGCCATCGATTGGCCGATCCTCATCCTGCTCGGCGCGCTCATTCCGGTCGGCGAAGCCGTGCAGCACACGGGCGCAACCGCGCTCATCGCCCACACCATCTCGCTCATCGCCGCCGCGCTGCCGGGTTTCGGCGCGCTCGCCCTCATCATGCTGATCACCATGCTGCTGACGCCGATCCTCCACCACGCCGCTGCCGTCATCGTCATGGGCCCGGTCGCCGCCGTGCTCGCCAAGCAACTCGGCTTCAACGTCGATCCGTTTCTCATGGCGGTGGCGGTCGGCGCCGGCAGCGATTTCCTGTCGCCGATCGGTCATCAGTGCAATACGCTCGTGCTCGGGCCCGGCGGCTATCGCTTCGCCGATTATTGGCGGCTCGGTCTGCCGTTATCGATGATCGTGCTCGTCGTCGGCGTGTCGCTGATCATCGTGGTTTGGCCGCTGCACGGATGACCGGGCCGGGGGAGAGGGAGAGTGGCGTTGAGGACGATAATTGTCGTGCTGCTGACCGCCGCGCTCGCCGGCTGCGGCGTCTACCATTGGCGCAAGACTGGCGCCGACGATGCCGCGTTCCAGCGCGACAGTGCCGATTGCGAGCAGCAAGCCGCCGCCGGCCAGTGGAAGGACTGCATGACCGGCAAGGGCTGGATCTACGACAAGCGCCTGTGACGGGCATTACCATAGCTGGCGTGCCCGCGATGGCCGTCGGGGCGGACCGGCTTAACGCTTGGTTAGTGCCCAGCATGATAGAAGGCACTCGGGGCGGTGGGAAAAGAGATGCCCCGGTAAGTTGCTCAACAAGGCGCCGCATGCCAATCGATGCCGGAGATTCATCGCTCGCGACGGTGCGCAATCAGCGCGACCGCTTCGTCGGTTTCGCCTTCGCCGCCGCCGATCTGCTGATCGAGGTGACGCGCGCGGGGACCATCACCTTCGTCGCCGGCGCCGCGCAGAATCTCAACGGCTGCACCAGCGAGAACCTCGTCGGCACCGCCTTCAGCGATCTTATCGCGCCGGGCGATCGCGCCGTGGCCGGGGCGCTCGTCGCCGGGCTCGATCGCGGCGGCAGGCTGACGCCGGTGGTCGTCCGGTTGGCGCGCGACGGCGCGCCGCCGGTCATTCTCGGCGGCTGCCGGCTGCCCAACAACACGACATCGCTTTTCCTCTCGCTGAGCATCGCCAGTCTGCCGCCGACGAGCGCGGCGACGCTGGCCGTTGGCCTGCTGTCGCGCGAGGATTTTGCCGGCCAGGCGAGCCGCCGCATGCTCGACGACCCGAGCGGCGACTACCGGCTCACCCTGGTTGCCGTCGACGAGCTCGAGGCGCTCCAGGGGCGGCTCGCCGCCGACGTCGCCCACGGGCTGACCGAGACGGTCGAACGCTACCTGCACGGCGCAGCGCCCGACATCGAGGCGGCGGGCCAGCTCGGCGGCGATCGCTACGGATTGCTGCACAAATCCGAGCTCGACGCCGGGCGCCTGCAGCACGCCGTCGAATCGATCTCCAAGGCCGTCGATCCGACCGGTCAAGGCGTCACCCTGCGCAGCGCCACGATGGATCTCGACCGCAGCGGGTTGAGCGGCGCCGATGCCGCCCGCGCCCTCGTCTACTGCATCAACCAGTTCGCCGACAGCGAGGCCGGGGATTTCTCGGTACCGACGCTGCGCGACGGCCTCAACCAGGCGCTGGCGAGTGCCGTGGCGCGGATCGGCGATCTGCGCTCGACGATGACCGACGGCGCCTTCGATCTCGTCTTCCAGCCGATCGTCGAGCTGCGCTCGCGCAGCGTCCATCATCTCGAGGCGCTGACGCGCTTCCATGCCGGCGATTCACCGGCCAGCGCCGTCGCCTTCGCCGAGGCCGTGCGGATGATCGCGGATCTCGACCTCGCGGTCTGCCAAAGGGTCATATCGATGATCGGCGAGCGCCCGGCCAATGCGGTGCCGATCGCGGTCAATCTTTCCGGCCGCTCGCTCGAGAGCAGCATCTTCTTCGGAACCTTGCTGGCGCTCTGCAAGGCCAATCGGGGCCTGTCGCGACAGCTGCTCTTCGAGCTCACCGAATCGGCGGTGATCACCCGTGTCGACGAGGTCAACGGACGGCTGCAGGCGCTGCGCGAAGCCGGCTTCAAGGTCTGCCTCGACGATTTCGGCGCCGGGGCGAACTCGTTCCACTATCTGCGCAGCTTCGAGGTCGATTTCGTCAAGATCGACGGCGATTTCGGCACCGCCGCCGCGGGCAATCCGCGCGATGCGCGCCTTTTACGCTCGATCGCCGAATTCTGCCGCGAGACCGGCATCGCGACGATCGGCGAGAAGGTCGAGAGCGAAGTGCAGGCGGTCGAGTTCGAGCGGCTCGGCCTGACCCACGGCCAGGGCTACCATTTCGGCAAGCCGCTCGCCCATGCGCAGGCGGCGCCGCCGGTCGATCTCCTCGCCAAGCCGAAAACCGTGCGGCCCAACGTCAAGCGGCGCGGCGTCGTCACCTCATGGGGTTAGCGTCGTGGGGTTAGCGTCGCCGGTGTTCACTTCGGCGACATCACCATGACCATCTGGCGGCCTTCCATGCGCGGGAACTGCTCGACCTTGGCGATCGCATCGAGGTCGTCCTTGACCCGCATCAAGACATTCATGCCGAGATCCTGGTGCGCCAGCTCGCGGCCGCGGAAGCGCATGGTGACTTTCACCTTGTCGCCCTCGCCGATGAAGCTGACCATGCTGCGCATCTTGACGTCGTAGTCGTGCTGGTCGATGCCGGGGCGCAACTTGATCTCCTTGACCTCGATGACCTTCTGCTTCTTGCGCGCCTCGTTCTTCTTCTTCTGCTCCTCGTATTTGTATTTGCCGTAATCGAGGATCTTGCAGACCGGCGGCTCGGCGCCCGGCGCGACCTCGACGAGGTCGAGACCGGCCTGGTCGGCCATGGTGAGCGCTTCGTTCCTGGTGACTACCCCGACCATACGCCCCTGCTCATCGACGAGGCGTACGCTGGGGACAGCGATTTCTTCATTGACGCGCGGACCTTCGCGGGTCGGCGTGAAATTCATTGGTGGCCTGGCTATTTACCTTCTCCTGTAAAACATTGAAATGCCAGCCTGCCAGCGGCGTTCCGCCGCTGGCAGGCGGTTAGCAGCGTCCTCATCCATGGGGGAGGGCGGACTCGGCAGTCAATCTAGCGATGGCGTCGTCGAGTGCAAGAATTTCCTGCTCTTTGCCGCCGAGGCGTCGCAGGGCGACATTGCGCTGCTCGGCCTCGCGCTTGCCGACGACGAGCATGATCGGCACCTTTGCCAGACTGTGCTCGCGCACTTTGTAATTGATTTTTTCGTTGGCGAGGTCGATTTCGCCACGTATTCCCGCATCGGCGAGACGGCGTCCCACCTCCAACGCGTATTCGTCGGCTTCCGAGGTGATGGTGGCGACGACGGCTTGCACCGGCGCCAGCCAGAGCGGAAACTTGCCGGCATATTGCTCGATCAGGATGGCGATGAAGCGCTCCATCGAGCCGAAGATGGCGCGGTGGAGCATGACTGGCCGGTGACGCTGGCCATCCTCGCCGATATAACTGGCGTCGAGCCGCTCGGGCAGCACGAAGTCGACCTGGAGCGTGCCGCACTGCCAGTCGCGACCAATGGCGTCGCGCAGCACGAACTCGAGCTTCGGTCCGTAGAAGGCACCCTCGCCGGGATTGAGCGTATAGGGCAGGCCGGCCGCCTCGGTCGCGGCCTTGAGGGCCGCTTCTGCGCGGTCCCAAACGGCATCGCTGCCGGCGCGCACTGCCGGACGGTCGGAGAATTTGACCGATACGTCGTCGAAGCCGAAATCCTTGTAGACCATGCGTAACAGGTCGCAGAACTTGATGCTTTCGGTCGTGATCTGGTCTTCGCTGCAGAAGATGTGCGCGTCGTCCTGGGTGAAGGCGCGCACCCGCATGACGCCGTGCAGCGCGCCCGACGGCTCGTTGCGGTGGCATGAGCCGAACTCGGCGATGCGCAGCGGCAGATCGCGATAGCTCTTCAAGCCCTGGCGGAAAATCTGCACGTGTCCCGGGCAGTTCATCGGCTTCAGCGCCAGCACGCGCTCGTCGGCGCTCTGCGCGATGAACATATTCTCGCGGAACTTCTCCCAATGGCCCGAGGCTTCCCACAAGGCGCGGTCAAGCAGCTGCGGCGTCTTGACCTCGACATAGCCGCCTGCCTCGAGGCGGGCGCGCAGATAATTTTCGATGACCCGCCACAACGTCCAGCCCTTGGGGTGCCAGAAGACGCTGCCGACCGCCTCCTCCTGTTGGTGGAATAGGTCGAGCTCGCGGCCGAGGCGGCGATGGTCGCGTTTCTCCGCCTCCTCGAGCATGGTCAAATGGCGCGCAAGATCCTTGTCGTTCGCCCAAGCGGTGCCATAGACGCGCTGGAGCTGCGCGTTCTTGGCGTCGCCGCGCCAATAGGCGCCGGCGACCTTCGTCAGCTTGAAGGCCTGGCCGAGCTTGCCGGTCGACGGCAGATGCGGACCGACGCAGAGGTCGACGAAGTTTCCCTGCTTGTAGATGCAGATCTCTTCGTCGGCGGGAATCTCGCCAATCCATTCGGCCTTGTATTTCTCGCCGATCGACTTGAAGAAGGCGACCGCGTCGTCGCGCGACCATACCTCGCGGGTGATCTTCTCGTCGCGCTGCACGATCTCGCGCATGCGCGCCTCGAGCTTAGCGAGATCGTCGGGAGTGAACGGCGCGTCGCGGGCGAAATCGTAATAGAACCCGGTTTCCGTCGCCGGTCCGAACGTGACCTGGACGTCCGGGTAGAGCTCCTTCGCCGCCTCGGCGAGGACGTGCGCCGCATCGTGGCGCAACAGCTCGAGGGCTTCGGCGGAATCGCGGGTGACGATGGCGATCTTGGCATCCCGCTCGATCGGCGCGGTGAGATCCTTCAACGCGCCGTCGACGCGGATCACCACCGCGGCTTTGGCGAGACCGGGACCGATCGAGGCGGCGATCTCGCCACCCGTCACCGGACCCGGATAGGAGCGGGTGCTGCCGTCGGGCAGGGTAATTGTAACTTGCATGCCCGGGGTTTAGCCGATGGCGAGCGTCGCGGCAACCTCCGCGACCGCAAGATCAGCGAGATCCGCGCGGCGCAGGACGACGACCCCCGTCCCGCGCGGCGCCGTCAGCGCCGGGTCGGACGCGGCGGAGTACAACACCGTCGCCTTGCAGCCAGCGGCCGCGAGGAGGTGCATGGGACCGGTATCGTTGCCAACCGCGTGCAGCGCCTGTTGGCCGAGGGTGACGACGTCGCCGAGCGCGGTCTGCCCGATGAGATCGCGCGTTTCCGCACAGGCTGAGGCAATATCTGAGCCGAGCGCGGCCTCCGCGCCGCTGCCGATGACCACGGGGGTGATCCTTCTGGCGGCGAGACCGGCCGCAAGCTCGCCGAATGCGCCGGAAGGCCAGCGCTTGGCCGGGCGATGCGCCGCGCCGCCCGGCACGAGAACGATGAAGCGATCCGGCAGGGCAAAGCGGTCGATGTCGGTCGCCGCCCACGCCAGATCAGGCGGCTTCACCTCGGTGATGCCGGCGCGGCGGAGTTGCTCGGCTTGGCGATCGAGCGTGTGCATGAGGTCGCGCCGTGGATTGTCGTGCGGGTGCGAGGCGCCGCGCGCGATGCCGCTCCATTCCGGGCGCGCGCCGGGGCCCAGCAAGCCGGAGCCCAGCAAATGAAAATAGGCGCTCGACCGGTCGCTCGTCTGCAGATCGTAGACTCGGGTGAAACCTGCCGACCGCAGCCGGTGCCGCAATGCCAATAACGCGCGCGGCATCCATAGCTGCGGCCGTTCGTCGATCCAGACCTCGTCGAAATAGGGTGCCCGCCGGGCGAGGTCCGCATAGGCAGCGGTGGTCAGCAGCGTGATCGTGGCGTCGATGTGATGCGCGCGAATGGCGGCGGCGGCCGCCATCGCTTGAACGAAATCGCCGAGGGCGCCGAGCTTGATGACAAGGATACGCGACGCCGCTGGCCGAGCGATCGCGAGCTTCATGCCGCCTCGGGATCGAGCGTGACCGCTCCCGCCTTCTCCTCCGGGAATAGGATCTCGCGGTAGACGGCGAGGGTCTCGGCGCACATCCGCGTCGTATCGAAATTGGTCCGCGCGTGAGTGGTGGCGTGCTCGGCGACGATCGCACGTTCGTCCGGCGTCAGCGCCAGCGCTTCGGCTATTGCCGCGGCCAAGGCTTGAGGCTCGCGCGGCGGGACGAGCCAGCCGGTTTCGTCGGGCAGCACGGTCTCGCGCGCTCCGCCGTGATCGGTCGCGATGACCGGACGGCCCATCGCTTGCGCCTCGACGACGACGCGGCCGAACCCCTCTGGCCGGTTCGAGGCGGAGACGACGACGTCGGCAAGCATCAACGCAGCCGGCATGTCGTCGCAATCCTCGACAAGCTGAAAGACCTCACCGAGACCGCATGCGGCGATTGTGCGCTCGAGCTCTTGGCGATAGGCGGGGCGGCCCTCGTCCGAACCGACGAGGAGGCAGAGCAGGTCACGGCGGCCGAGTG
>WNFD01006382.1_pt1 | contig 11801 bp, 10 predicted proteins | sample 5400491 | NCBI WGS metagenome assembly WNFD01 (sample SAMN13153343, study PRJNA577476) | soil metagenome | isolation source: 120 cm saprolite under Douglas fir tree site 2 hole 2 replicate 2 | place: USA:California | collected 2015-04-18 | reverse complement strand
CGGCGGTGATCAATCCGCCGGAGTCGGCTATCCTGGCGGTGGGTTCGATTACGCCGACGCCGGTGGTGGAGGATGGGCAGGTGGTGGTGCGCGACCGCATGAAGGTGACGCTGTCTGCGGATCACCGGGCTATCGATGGAGCGACGGCTGCACGTTTTTTGCAGCAGGTCAAACGGCTGCTGGAGGAGCCGCTGGGCATGCTGGTATGATGGATTGGGGGACGGTGATTATGTCGACCTTCCAAAAACATTGACAAAGGGAGACAAAGGCAGTACACCCGTGAAGGATGAGGAACATGTATTCCAAGAAAGCTTGACGCCAGATGGGACAGGCAACACGTACAACCAAGCTCTTCCTCGACCTAGGCAAGCGGGAGGAGGGAGGAGCCAATAGCGGGAAACGAGCCTACCTGGAGGCGACTGCCGAGGTGCTCAACCAGGCTCGTGCGTTTTATCTGGACTTCTTTCTCGCTCATGCAGAGAAACTGGCTGAGCGCGTCAGCTACTACTCCCAAAAGCATCTGGAGATGCGCACGCGTCTCATCAACCCCAACGAGTTACTGACCTGGGCGGAAGCTCACACCGTGGCTACCCACGAGCATCCAATCCCTTGGGAGGGCTGGAACTTCAGTGAGCGCTTCCCCCAGATGCCCTTTGTCTACCGGCGGGCTGCGATCAAAGACGCGATTGGGAAGGCACGATCGTATGTGTCCAATCTGAGCCGCTGGGAAAAGAGTGGCAAGAAACGAGGGAAGCCGGGCCTGCCTGGGGCGGTTAATCACCCCACGCTCTACGAAGGTACGGTCCAGCTCGACCTGAGCAGCAGCGAGAGGGAGCGAGCGCGCTTTGTGCGGCTCAAAGTCTACACGGGCACGACCTGGCAATGGTACAACTATCCTATCCAGAACAATCGGTACTTCCAGCAGCGCCTGAATGATCCGGCCTGGGAAAAGCAGAGTCCCAAGTTGGTTTTGCGCAAGACATCAGCAGAACTGCACTTCTCCCAGACGCGAGAGATCCGTGCTAAGAAGATCGTCGAAAGTAAGCAAGACCCCGACCTGGTGACGGTCGCTGTTGATCTGAACGTAAAATTCCTCGCAATGGTTACGGTGAGACAGGGAGATCGGATTATCGAAAGCCGCTTTCTCTCTGATCAAGGACTTGACCAAGCACGCTACTGCCACCTCAAGCGCATTGCAAAAAAACAGTGGCAGTCGGGCAAACCAGTCAAAGGTGAACAGAGCAACCAGTCGTTGTGGAGACATATTCGCCGGATGAATGAGAGCGCTGCTCACCGTATTGCGCGCGCCATTGCCAACGTGTGCGCTAGATATCCTGGCTGCGTGCTCGTGTTTGAGCGATTACGCAAGATCCGGCGATCTGAGGGAAGCAAGTCGCGGCGGATGAACCGCAAACAGACCAACCAACTGCGTGGCAAGATCAATCAGCACGCCCGCGAGAAAGCGTATGCACTTGGAGTAGTGAGCGTGGAAGTCAATCCGCATGGCACCAGCCAATACTGTTCGCGCTGTGGCGCCAGGGGCGAGAGGTTCTCCAATCTGAGCGGAACACGCATCGTCGTCAAATGGGGCAAATTATTTCGATGTCCGGTTTGCCACTACGAAGCGCAAGCCGACTTTAATGCATCTGTGAATCTCCATCACTCGTTTTACAGAGAGTATCACTGGCAGCCACGTCTCAAACGCAGTGGCTGAGCCATATGCACACGCTCTCTCCGGCTACAGGTCGGAGGGAAAAATGCCTGCGGAGGGCAAACCCGATGAAGCAGGCCAGGCCGGTATGCAAGTGAGCATACACGTTGAAGGTGGTGCGGCTATCGTTGGTCCAATGGAGGACGTTCCAGTCTGCATCCTCTCTCGGACAGCACCTGAGTCGATAACATCCTGGAATGTGGAAGGAACGCCAGGAATGCGGGACTGATTCAGGGCGGCGAAAACGGCTGTTGTCCAGGTTTGTCAATGATCTGGACAACTGTTTGACACCACACGTACGATTAATGGGGTGACGCTGGCGCTGTTACAGCTTGAGATACTTCCAGATGAAGGGGATAAATCTATGAATCGTACGATAAATGGGGTGACGCTGGCGCTGTTACAGGGGGACATTGTGAAGGTGCAGGCGGATGCGATTGTCAACGCTGCGAACGCGGGGCTGGCGGGAGGTGGCGGGGTGGATGGGGCGATTCACCGCGCGGGTGGGCCGAGTATTATGGAGGAGTGCCGCAAGATCGGCGGCTGCCAAACAGGCAGCGCGGTGGCGACGACGGCGGGGAGTCTGCAGGCGAGGTATGTGTTCCATGCTGTGGGGCCGGTGTACTATGGCCGGGATGAGGACGAACGGCTTTTGAAGGGCGCTTACCAGAGCTGTCTTGACCTGGCAGAGCAATATGAGCTGGAGACCCTGGCTTTCCCGTCGATCAGTACGGGTGTCTATGGTTATCCGCTGGAGCTGGCGGCGCCTGCAGCGCTGCGCACGGTGATCGAGCATATTAAGAAGCCGACACGCTTGAAGCAGGTGACGTTTGTGCTGTTTGGTGATAGGGCGTACCAGGCGTTCGAGCAGGCGCTGGCGATGATTTTGGAGTGATGTGGGGACGCCTGCAGAGAGTCCGCAAGAGGGGCCCCTACATGTAGAGCAGAGCTAGAGTAAGCCTGTGGGGTGTTTATGCTAACGACAGAGCCCCAGCTCACCCCAAAACGTTACTGTAAATTACCTGCCATGCAGCCTTGAATGTTAGCGTTCTTCCTCAAATTTCCTGCAAATGCTACTTTGCCACTGTAATAACCTTGCCACTTGAATCATTTTCTGGTATGGTTAAGTGAGACCCGTTATTCCTCTTTCAGGCTGTCCCTTTACGTTGTCCTTCCATTCAGAGGAGAGCAGACGATGTTACCCCCTGGATGAACGTGGCACAGTGTCGTAATTGCAGATATGAATGATCTGCCGAACTCACTGGCACGGCTGAGATCGCGAAAGGATGTAATCCTATGATAAATTGGCAAGACCCTTTGCGCAGCCAGAGAATACAGATAGAGGAGCAAGAAAGAAAACACCGCGAAGAAAAGGGGATCTACAAGGCCCCGCCCTTTCTCCTCTGGGGCTTTTTCACCGTTATCGCTTTATTGCTAGCGGTTGTGATTTTGCTATACCTCTTCCGTTAGTTTTAAGGGTGGGTCCAACTTTAGCATTTCAGAAGCACCATGTGCCCTTGGATGAATTGTCGCTTATTTGATTTTGTCGATGCCGACAGCGGCTATGATGAAGATGGCTAAACTCGCGGCTGCGAAGCTAATCCAACCTGCTGTTCCTCCGATGAAAACAACGAAGAGTAGGCCGAACAGTAGGAGCATGACCATTGAAATCACGGCAAGTGCGAAACGGAGCATGTTCTTGTTGTCGCGCGGAAGCGGGTACACTTTTCCGACTGGCTCTTCTCTCAGATCTTGCTCGTAGGAGGTGTCATATTGTTGGCGGGCTGATGATGTCTGATTTCCTTCGTATCTCCCATAGGTTGGAGCTGCTTGCTCGTGTATCGACTCACTGGCTTCTCTTTGTGGCATCATGTGGTGTTTTCCTCTGGTTCTAACTCTCCTGGATATACAGATTTCTCATTCGATATACGCTTGAGAGGATGCGGGGTTGTATGAAGCGATTTGGCGAAACCCGAACCAGTGAAGGAGACTTCATTCATGGTATTTCCAGGTGCAGGTTTTGTCTCAAAATATTCGGTGTCAACTCGCGCAGTGCCGCCACCCGCTACGCCATGGAGCAGCACCTGATCTAACCTGCTCTTGCTCTTTTTTCTCCTGATCTCTGAAATATTTCCACGTTCTCCTGGTAGGAACCTCTGCCCGTGAGCATCAACCCCAGTAATTCTACCGGTATCTCTTCACAATGTTTCCTTCATGGTCATGCAAAGACTGGTAATCGAGCAGGTAATTCTACAGGTGTGTTCCGGCCTTGCGCTCAGTAGACTATGAGCAAGAGTTTTCGTTTTTGAGAAGACCTGGATACCGAGGGCAAGAGAATTACTCGAGATGTCGTCACCCAATCGCGGTGAAAGGGAGTGATCCTTGCAACTTGTTTGCATTCCATCAATAGTGGATCATTTTGTTCAACTTGAGCAGAGGAGAACCAGCGATGGTAACAACAACAGTAACAAACACACACATGATGACGAGTGAGCAGGAAGCCACGAGGCGACGACAGAATTCTCCACTTCTCCTCTCTCTTATGGGACGTGTAGCGCAAGAGCAGCAGCCGTTCAGTTTCGTCAGTGAGATTGCCTCACACATCACCCGGCGGGTCGAGCAACATGTTCGGGTCTCAGTTGTCCCTGCCATCTATTGCGACGATCAGATGTGTGATTTGAGCGCGTTGCCTGATCGTCTCGGCGTGGCGCTCACCGCATGGTTGCATCAAGGTGTGCGACGCCTGCTCCTGGTGCCATGGGGTGGCGGGCAAGCGGTCGATGCATGGATCGAAGCGACTAGCAGCGCCTTGCAGAGAGCGATGGGAGAGGAAGTCCGTAGGACGACGATGGCATCTCCCTGTGTCCACGTGGATGGTGTATCAGTCAGGAGAGCATTCGAAGGGTTTGCCAGCGTGCAAGATCAACTCAATCCCCTCGTGGAGCAATTCCCTGGATGGGGTCGTACATACACCTGTTTCTCTGCTGGGGATGCAAAGATCGCGCTGCTTCACTCTCCGAAGTGTACGAGGCAGCAACCACGACGGAATGCGTTAGAGGCGTCTACTGTGAAAGCATTAACTGCGGCGCTTTGTTCCACCCAGGTGAGTCTCACACCAGCGAGCGATCTCGCCCAGTGGAAAAAAGACGGTCACATCTATGCACACTACCTGATCTCTCTGTTGTGTGCTGTGACAGAGTCACTCCAAAAGGAACGAACATGAAGCGCGTGGTCTTGATCACTGGAGCAGAACACTATGATGCAGCCTCTCAGACGTCGCGTGAACCCGATGATGAGGTGCTGCGACAGGCGTTGCTGGAGAGGGGCATAGACGTGCAGGTAGCTGTGTGGAATGACCTGACCATCGACTGGAAACACATGGCCTATGGAGCCATCGTTGTGATCCGCTCGTGTTGGGATTATCACCGTGACCGGGAAGGCTTTCTTGCCTGGTCTGAACGCATAGCGAGGATGACCACGCTGCTCAATCCGGTGGAAGTCGTGCGCTGGAATACCCATAAGCGCTACCTACACGTACTGGCGCGACACGGCATACCCACTATTCCAACGATCTGGCTGCCACGAGGCACATCTCTGGTCCTCGCGGATCTCCTTGCTGAGCGAAGGTGGTCGTCTGCTGTCATCAAGCCGGCGATATCGACGAATGCCTATGCAACGCTCCTCGTCGATGCGGCATCGCTCTCTGCTGGCGAGGCACAGGCACGTCTCAATACCTGGGCATTGGAGCGCGAAATGATGATTCAGCCCTATCTCGATGCCGTGAGGGGGGTTGGTGAACACTCGCTGGTGTTCATCGCCGGAGAGCAGACGCATGCCTTTCGCAAGCGAGCCGTGTTGTGCGGTGAGGCCGACAGCCTGGGTGAGCACCCGATCATCCCTACAAGTCAGGAGGTTCACCTGGCGCAGAAGATTCTGCGGATGGCGGCGAAACTGCTGGGCATGTGCAGCTCTTCGTCCTTCCTCTTCGCGCGGGTGGATCTCATTGACGATTCTGGAACCCTACGCCTGATGGAACTGGAGCTGGTCGAGCCTCGACTCCGTCTCGCTGATGCGTCACGAGGCAAAGAACGACTGGTGGCTGCGCTAGCTGCCCACGGTGTTGCTTCTCGTAGACAGCTTCTCCCATTAGCATCTTGAGAACGGCAAGGATTAAAGATCTCTGTTAAACTAGTAATTCCCTATTAAGAGAAAGGATAGATAAAGATGCTTCAAGTAGCATGCACAACTGTTGAATTGCGTGAACTGCCTTCTTGTGAGAGCATCATCTCTCCTCACCAAACCATTGCTACTCCAGTTGGACCAATTTACCTCCGGCATCGTTGTTCCTCATCGCTTGTCGAAAGCCTGAGAGTCGACCGTGGGCTGTGTGCCTTTGCTCGTCTGCCTGAGCGTGAACATGCCCTGCTCCTCGGCCTGGCGCGGCGTTCCGATTCCCGGCTCGCCCTGGCCTATACTCCTGCTGGAGAGATCGTTGGACAGGTCACGCTCACTCCCGCCGATGCCTGGTGGGAAGGGCTTGCGAACACCTACGAGATCGCTGTCGAGGCCAGTTCAGGCTGGCGCAAGCTCGGCATTGCGCGCCAGTTACTGGCGCTGGTCTTCGCACAGGAAGCTTTGGAGCGTCACATTATCCTGGGCATGGGTCTCTCCTGGCACTGGGATACAGAAGGGTTGGGAATCAACCGGTTTCGTTACCGTGAACTGGTCAAACAGCTCTTCGCGCCTTATGACTTCGTCGAGTACCTGACCTCGGAGGCCAATATCCGCATGGATCCCGCGAACATCCTGCTGGTACGCCTTGGCCGCGATGTGGACCAGGAGACGCTCAACCACTTTTTCCATCGCCTGCTCCAGTCTGACACCCTGCCAGGATTATAGACAAGAAAGAGAATCAAACATGGCATGTGCCAAAAAGTCGCTGATCGATGGTGTGCGGATTATGCGGTTTAGGCAAGGTTCAATTTGAGACTGTTCAAACTTGACAGTTTGAACAGTCTCAAATTAATTCCTCGCCCCATCGGAAGCGGTTCGGCGACTATTGAGCTATGTGAAACTGTCAAGTGCATTTGAACCATGCCTTAACAAATTCTTGAAGTCCTAGTCTTCTGTAGCCACTAGACTGCAATCACTTCACTCTCTGCACCCCACGCATTCCTCTTCCTCATCCTGCCACATCTACACATTGGTGCCCGGTCCTGCTCGGCATGTCGTCATGAACGCCTGCGTCAACGAGCCAGGGACCGTGTACGCTATAAATTTGTCTTCAATCGTTTTGCTAGCGATGAACCGGACTGAGTGTGACTTCTTCTGAGCAGATCAACGAACGGATGCGGTATAATAGAGCGCGAAAAGTTCCCGCAGGCAGCGTTGGAATCTGCAAGAACGACTCGAGCAACCCTTCATCGATGACTGGTGACAACCAGGGGAAGTCAGCCATGCAGGACAAGATATACGTCCTCCCTCTGAGGAAAGCCGATGAGCCTGGACGCGTTTCAAGGCATAACTTGCCCGTGCCACTCACCCCGTTGATTGGGCGCGAGCAGGAGGTAGTGGCGGCCTGTGCCTTCTTGCGCCGCCCGCAGGTCCGCTTGCTGACCTTCACCGGGACAGGCGGTGTGGGCAAAACACGCCTGGCTCTCGCGGTGGTGACTGAGCTGCTCGATGACTTCACCGATGGTGTTTGCTTCGTCTCGCTTGCCCCCATCAGCGATCCCACCCTGGTGCTTCCTACCATGGCCCGGGCACTTGACCTCAAGGAGATGAGCGAGCAACCGCTGTCAGATCTGCTGAAGGCCTTTCTGCGCGATAAGCATCTCCTGCTGTTGCTCGACAACTTCGAGCAGGTCGTCGCAGCAGCTCCCGTGCTGACTGACCTGCTAGCAGCCTGCCCTGAACTGAAGATCCTGGTGACGAGCCGGGCCACGCTGCGCATCACTGGTGAGCACGAGTTCTCGGTTCCTCCACTGGCCGTACCTGATCTCAAGCATCTTCCCGAACTTGAAACCCTCTCCCAGTATGCAGCAATTGCACTCTTCATGCAGCGCGCACAAGCAATCAACCCCAACTTCCAGCTGACGAAGGCCAATGCGCCTGCTCTTGTAGAGATTTGTGCCCGCCTGGATGGGCTACCGCTGGCAATCGAGCTGGCGGCAGCCCGCATCAAACTGCTGCCGCCCAAGGCCTTGCTGGCGCGCTTAGGCCAGCGGTTAGTGCTCTTGACGAGCGGGGCACGGGATGCACCAGCGCGCTCCAGTGGAGCTACAACCTGCTTACTGCGGATGAGCAACAACTCTTCCGGCGCATCTCCGTGTTCGTGGGTGGCTGCACCCTCGAGGCTGCCGAAGCCGTGTGCCAGACGGATGGCGAACAGGCCTCCTCTGTGCTTGAAGGAGTCGCGTCCCTCCTCGACAAGAGTTTGCTGCAACAGACTGAACAAGAGGGTGAGGAGCCACGCCTCGTCATGCTGGAAACAATCCGCGAGTACGGCTTGGAGGCTCTCGAGGCGTCTGGGGAGATGGAGGCGACCCGGCAGGCGCATGCCCTGTACTACCTGCGGCTTGCGGAGCAGGCGGAGCCAGAACTCAGAGGCCCACAGCAAGCCGTGTGGCTGGAGCGATTGGAGCGGGAGCATGACAACCTGCGGGCGGCGATGCAGTGGTCATTAGAGCGCGGGGAAGCTGGACACAGCATGGAGACGGCCTTGCGCTTAGGCGGAGCACTATCCCTGTTACGTCTGTGGCTGGTGCGTGGTCCCCTCAGTGAGGGGCGGAGCTTTCTGGAGCGGGCACTGGCGAGAAGCGAGGGAGTTGCAGTAACCGTACGCGCGAAGGCACTAGAGGCTGCTGCAAATCTGGCCAGTCTCCAGGACGATACCGATCGGGCAGAGTCCTTGTTCGAGGGCAGCCTGGCGTTGTACCGGAAGCTTGAAGACAAGCGGGGCATGGCGGCTTCTCTCTTTTGGCTCGGAAGGATAGCCGGTCTGAGGAACGACCTTGCACGGGCACATGTGTTGATCGGTGAGGCATTAACGCTCCAGAGGGAAGTGGGCGACAAGGAGGGCACGGCCTGGTCCCTCTTCGGCTTGGCGGCTCTGGCAAGCATACAGGGTGAGTATACCAACGCATGCGCCCTCTATGGGGAGGGCCTGTCGATGCACAGGCAGCTGGGGAACAAGCACGGTATAGCCTGGTCCCTCTTCCGGCTGGCAGAGGTGCTCTTTGTGTCCCAAGGTGACCCGGCAAAGGTACACACCCTGCTCGAGGAAGGCCTGGCCTGCTTCAGAGAGTTGGACGACAAGGATGGTTTTGCCTCCTCCTTCCAGCTCTTGGGGCGGTTAGCCCTGAGCCAGGACGATGCTGCTGCCGCTCGCTCCTGGCTCGAGGAGAGTGCACGGATCTACAGAGAACTGGGGCATCGACAGAATACTGCCGAGTCGCTCTCCCTCTTGGCGAGGGTGGAAGCACGTCTGGGTGCCCACGCGAGAGCGCATACCCTCTCCGAGGAGAGCGTCATGTTAGCCAGGGAGGTTGGCGACGGGTCGACTATTGCTTTCACAATGGAGGGATTGGCAGGCATGGTCCTAGCGCAGGGATACCCAAGCTGGGCAGCACGACTTTTAGGTTCGGCAGAGTCCCTCCGTATGGCCAAGGGTACGCCCATTCCCCAAGTCGAACGCGCCGACTATGAGCGTTTGGTTGCTACTGCACGCACCCTGCTTGGTCAAGCGACCTTTACCACCGCATGGGCCGAAGGAAGGACCATGACATTGGAACAAGCTCTGACTTCCCCGGGACCAGTGGCAGTACCCGAAGAGGTCGCCAGCGCGGCACAGTTGACCCCTGCCAAGACACTTTCCACCTATCCCGCTGGACTCACCGCCCGGGAGGTGGAAGTGCTGCGCCTGATCGCACAAGGGCTGACCGATGCCCAGGTGGCCGAACAGCTGGTCATCAGCCCGCGCACCGTCAACTGGCACCTCACCTCCATTTATGGCAAAATCCAGGTCTCCTCTCGAGCTGCAGCCACCCGCTACGCCATCGAGCAGAAGTTGCTCTAAGGAACTGTTTCTTTTTCGGTTGGCCCTGCGAACTCCCGCTCTTGGCCATCGATCCGGATGAGCACTACCTGGTAATTCTACCGGTACACGCTCGACCCCTTTTTTTCAGAGCCCACAAACTGGTAGTGACATCAGGTGATTCTACAGGTGCGCAATCACTCGCTGCGCTGTAGACTAAGAGGAAGAGTGCTCGCTGGTGAGTCCAGGGTGACGGAAGGAATGTCCAAGCAGGCTTTCCCAAATTCGGCACTGGTATCCATGGCGACGGACAGCTCTGTGATGAGAGAGGTTTTTCCTTGCTCTGCGATCAAACAATGATTGAAGAGCGTACTTCGTGAGAAAGGGAAGGACAACATGTATCGACGGGAACCGCTGTTGCCTCTCGTTATCAACAAGACTGACTACGAGGCGATTCGACCGGACGCAAACCTCTGGCTCCTGGTGATGCAGGTCATTTGCCAGCGGCACGGGCTTTCGACTGAGAGGCTGGTGCGGTTTGGCGATGGAACTGATACTGCCTTTGGATCTAATATCGTCTTTGCCGTGGATGAACAGCATGTCATCAAGTTGTACCCTCCCTATTGGAGACCATTGTTTGAGGCCGATCTCAGCGTGGCTGAGCATGTGAGTGGGAAACTGAGCATCATGACGCCTGAGATTTATGCATACGATACGTTGGATGGATGGCCCTATCTCGTGATGAGTAGACTGCAAGGCATCTCCCTGGCTGCTCTCTGGAATACCTTGGGGGAGACCGAGCAACTACGTCTCGTCGCGGAGCTTGCAGAGGTTCTGGCGCAACTCCATGCCCTGCGCACACATGATCTCCCTCTCCTGGAAGCGGACTGGCCGGAATTCGTCATGACTCGAATGAATGGGTGTGTGCGACGGCACCAGGAACAAGGGGTACCCGAACCGTGGCTGCAACAGATGCCTGAGTATCTGGCGTTTGCCGCGCCACTCTATCCGTCTCACTTCATCCCGGCGATTGTAAGTGGTGATATCCATGACTATCACCTGCTCGTGAAGCAGGAACGCGACCGATGGCGGCTCTGCGGACTGTTCGATTTCGACGATGCGAGGATCGGCTTCCACGAATATGATCTTGCATCAGCTGGGCTCTTCATGATGTCAGGTCGCCCGCAGCTCCTGCGTCTATTCCTTTTGACGTACGGGTATGCTGAGACGGCCATCGATGAGCGCTTGAGTCACCGCTTGATGGTCTACACCTTACTGCACCGTTATCGCCCCTTGAACTGGGTCTGTGAGGCGTTCGCGAAACATCCCTGCTCGACCTTTGAAGAGCTTGCCCAGGTGATCTATGCCCTGCGATAGAGACTTTCATCCATCAACTTTTTCTCACAAATGAGGTCAGAACATTCTGGCCTGCTACACTATTGAGCCTCTCTTTCGGGCTTTGCTGCAACCAGCTGTTGTAAGGATTGCTCAGACCTGTTTTTTCTGTTGCCCGCATTACCTCTTTTCCCTATTCCCACTTACTGCTCCGACCATGGGCAAACCCCAAGCATGCGCAGCGGGGATAGCGGCAACTCCGCCACCAGCCGACCCAGGTCTCCCACTCGTGAGCCCAGACCTAAAGCTGGCTTGACCGGCCCGGGAGGTCAAAGTGCTCCATCTGGTGGCCCAGGGGCTCACCGACGCCCAGGTGGCCGAACAGTTGGTCATCAGTCCGTGTACCGTCAACTGGCACCTGACCTCGATCTATAGCAAGATTCAGGTTTCTTCGCGCGCCGCTGCCACTCGCTACGCCATTGAGCAGCACCTGGTCTAACGCTCCCGTGCTGTTTTTCTGCTGATCCCCTGAATTCCCTCCATACGCTTTGGGGCCGATACATCGGCGGTGGCCGCGATCAATGACTCTGTTGGGAAATTCTGTAGAGATGTCCGAACATCAAGCCACCTCCCGCTTCTGCAAACGAGCAAACGGGGATTTCGGGCGCACAGGACGGGTGGGGTGGTCGAGGGACCGTGCATGCAGATGAACCGCAATGC
>WNFD01020552.1_pt1 | contig 11802 bp, 15 predicted proteins | sample 5400491 | NCBI WGS metagenome assembly WNFD01 (sample SAMN13153343, study PRJNA577476) | soil metagenome | isolation source: 120 cm saprolite under Douglas fir tree site 2 hole 2 replicate 2 | place: USA:California | collected 2015-04-18 | reverse complement strand
GGACCGCGGGTGAGAACCATCTTCCACGACGACAAGACGCAGGTGACGATCATCGCGCTCGCCAGGCAGTGAACCTGCGGCAGTTTCTCCTGCCAGCGCGCCCGAAGCCCGGCGGCGCTATTGCATTCTGTACTGAACGGTGACGTTGGCGTCCGCCGGGCTGGTGGTACAGCCGGCTGCAGCCGTTTGCACCAGGACTTCCCCCGCTCAGCGGGTTCCAGCTTTGCGCCTGCGCCGCAGGCCGCTGTTTTCCATCAGTTCGAGCAGTTCACTTCCCAAGCAGGCACCGACCATAGGGAAATTCATAGGGACCGCTGGCCCTGCACCATGTAATTCAATTAACTGCGTGTCCGCATTGCGCAATCGTAGTACGCTTATGTCGTCCGATTCGCGTCATGTCATCAGTTACAATATCGACTATAATGCAACACAGTAGCGAGGAGGAACGCAAGGCCGCTTACCGCGAATCTGGAAAAGCAATTGCGGTCGCTCTCATTGGGTTTACCCTCCAAGCAGTTTCTGTTCTCTCGACTTCCGACGAATCCGGTACCGTCTCAACCGCAGGATTCACTGCATTTAAGGAACGTTCTGTAGCGACTTTTCAAGAGCTAACGTTCATTTCTGCGGCGGGCATTTGGGCCGAGTCCTTGGTGTTCCCCCATGAGCAAAAATCAGACATGGAATCAATTTTCGGTCGTCTTAATCTGGATCATGCACGGATCGACAAGGCAGAATTGAAATTTGGCTTAGACTATCTAGCGGATAACTATCGAACTGCCGTGCTTGCGATAGCGCAACGGCTGCTACAGCAAAAAATCATAAATGGGATCGAATGCGGCCAGATAATTTTGGCCCACCGACCCCTCCCCGGAACAAAAAAAGTGTAAAACCCGGAATTGCGTTCTGGAGTCGTCGTTGGCGTTTGCACTATACGGAATGAGATTCAGGTATGAGGAGATTTACAGTGACCGTTGACGGGCCCGGAAACGCTCGATTCTCTTCTGCGCATCTTCCAAGTGCCCTTTGGACAGGTGAACATATCGCTGCGTCGTACTCAGGTCCGCGTGACCCATCAGCTTCGCCACGCTGAACACGTCGATGCCCGCTTCGATGGCCCGTGTTCCATAGGTATGCCGAAGATCGTAGAGCCGGAATGGCGGCTCGATTCCGCTTTTCCGCAACGCCCTCTGATGCGCTGGTTCGAGTTCCGTCATCGGCCTCGACCAGTCGTACCCATTCCCAATCCTTCGCGGAAAGAGATACTCGCCCTTTGCCCTCGAAACCCGCCGATTGAGAACAGGCAGGGCTCGCGACGTGATCGGAACATCGCGAACAGCCCTATCGGACTTCCCTTGCCTGACATGAACATAAGGCGAGGGCGGCTCGATCCGCACGTCCTCATGGCGCAACTGAAAGATCTCGCCGGGCCGCAGCCCCATCCCGACCATGATGATCCCGACATCACGGAGTACCGGCGCCGCGGCCTTCAAATATTTTCGCTCCTCGTCGAAGGAAAGCGTTCGTTCCCTTCCCTTTTCATGCAAGAACTCCACGCGCCCGCCGAAGAAGGGACTCTTTTGAATCAGTTCCTCCTTCACAGCAATCCCGAGGATCTGCCGTAAACAGGACAGGTCGCGATTTATCGTGGCGGGACTCCGTCGCTTCTCGATGCGTGCTTCCTTGAAGGCGCGAATCAGCTCGGGCGTAATCTCATCCAGGTATTTTCTGCCAAAGACAGGTTCCAAGTTCCGCACACAACTCAAGTACGCGCGATGGGTGTTGCGCCGTCGTTCTACTTTGACAGTGTGCAGAAAGCGCTCTGCAAAATCCCGGAACAGAGGAATCTGCTTCTTGGGGAGAATTCCTGCGCGCCTCTGGGCGAGCTCGGCCTTTTTGATGCATTCAACGCGGTGCGCGACGGTCTTGTTTCGGAGATGAGTGGAGGCCTGATATCGCCGCTTTTCGAAATAGAAGTCGTAGTAGTAATAGGGAGAGCCGGGCTGCTTGTAGATGGTCATGGCATACTCCAGGGTTTCGAAACAGTTTCAGATTGACTGGTTTTCATACCCGGATGGCGGGCAGATATGCATTTATAGAAGGATTAGAAAATTGAGCCGTTCTCAGCGAGAAGTCTGTCGGCACCGGGCCTGGGTATGGAATGAACTGAATGCTTTGGAGGTGCCTGGCAGCGACAGCGAGAGCGTCGGTGCATTCGGCATGGTCGATTCGTCGCAGATCTTGCGTTATTCCAATAATGGACGTATACTTCTCCAATAATGGATGTCGTGGAGGATTGGCAATGGCGACGCTGAATCGACTCGCCGCTGGAGTGGCGTGGGAGAGACCCGCGGACCTCTCCAACAAGGAAGTCCTGCGAGAATTGACTCCGTCTGCCTTGAGGGCGTTCTTGAAAATTCGTGAGCTCTGGGAACTGCGTGATGAAGATGCCCGGGCGTTACTCGGAGGGATGTCGAATGGTGCCTTCTACGAGCTGAAGAGGAAGACGCCTGCCACTCTGGATCAGGATCGGGTGACTAGAATCTCGGTGCTGATCGGAATCTTCAAGGCGTTGAATGTCCTCTACAGCAAGAAGCTAGCAGACCGTTGGATTCAATTGCCCAACGACAACCCCATGTTCGAAGGCGGAACGCCGCTGGCCTACATGCTCCGCGGAGGACTGCCTGGGATGCTGCGCGTGAGACAGCTTGTGGACTCTCGGCGGGGCGGCCGCTAAGTGCTTCCACGAACCGTCGAAATCAAGCAGGACGACACCCACCGCTTAATCCCCTCCCGCTACATCGACAAAGGCGAGACGATTCTCGCCAGGCTTACCGAAGATCCCGAGGATCTGAACAAGTTGTTCGAGCTCGAAGGTGCCACGAACGACAGACTCCTTGGGGAAGCCGGGCTTCTGCCAGGGATCACCGTGCGAGAGCTCGTGTTCGGTCTCTCCTACTCGCACGTTGTCAATGCCGCATTCGCGCACACCAGCCCCTTGGGAAACCGCTTCAACGGACCCGAGCGAGGCGCGTGGTACGCGGGCTTCTCGAGAAAAACCTCCGAGCTCGAGGTGGCCTATCACAGATCACAAGAGCTCAAGGAAGTACGCTGGGCCGAAAGAGAAGTCTTCACCTATGTCGATTTTCTTGCCGACTTCCGCGGAGAATTTCACGATCTTCGTGGCGCTACTCCATTCGGAAATTGTCTTGATCCATCGAGCTACAAGGCTTCGCAGCGATTGGCGGGCGAGCTGCTGGAAGCTGGATCCGCAGGCGTCGTCTATCCAAGTGTCCGGCACGCCGGCGGCGTCTGTATCGGATGCTTTCGGCCAGCGCTGGTAAACAATGTCAGGAAGGGCTCGCGACTATCGGTTGCCTTCGAGAACTACTTTGCTACGCCCGTTATTACGGAAATCTAGCGCCCCTAGCCGCTGGCTGTCCAATCGTATCAGAGGAGTGTGAAATTCAGAGAAATCAATGCTTCGTCGCTCTCTTGAAGAACGCTCTCCACGCCGGAGAACCTGTAACACGCACGACGCTGACCAGTTCCCACTCCTGGGCACCGAGCTGGTTGGCTTGATCGACGACATCCTGCTCGCTCACGGCACTGACCATTTTGTACTCCCATTGCTGGTTCTCAGACCCGTCCAGTGGGCCGGACACGTTCAGCGCGATAGTCTGGCTGTGCGAGCGCCCATTCGCAGACCCGGTAACGATTACCGGGAATGAGCCGTTGGGAGCGCTGGATGTTGCCGACAGAATTAATTCGGCCTTCCCGCTGGTGCCAGGTGCGATCCGGGAAGTAACACTGGCTGGCAGTCCAGATGTGCTGAAGTCGATGATAGGCAAGTTGCCTCCGCCAACTGGAGCGGCGGTGATACTGACAGACGACGAACCGCCTCCAAGTAGGTGCACTGCTGGCGGCGAGATGGAAATAGCAAAATCCCCGCCAAGAGGTTGCGGATTGAACTCGATCTTAAGCACCGGGTGCAGCTCGATCACATTGGGAGCGACCCCATGCTGATGATGAAAGAAATCAAAGAAGCCGACGCCGGTTACGCGCACAGGCACATTGGCAGTCTGGAATGATGAAGTCGCAGTGAACTGCGCGTCAAACTTTGCGCGGGCGCTGACGATCTGTCCTGCGAATGGACTGCTCGCTCCGACACAAGTAGGAGAAGGAATCTCCGCGACCATGGTGTTGCCTCGGTCGTCTTGCAGCACAAGATGGTAATCGGAGTCACCGGTTGAGCCAGTCTCGAACTTAAATCAGGTCTCCGATAGTTGCAGTTTTGGGGTTAGTGAGGTCGATCTGACTTGCGCCAGCGTCAGTGCCGGTTTTCACCGACCAGCGCTCCTTCCCGCAACGCTGGCCAAGGGCGGTGGGTATGAAGAAACAAACCAACGCGAGCAGAACCAATGTCATCTTGAGACATTTCGTCATGACTTTCCTCCACGATGGGCATTGAGCGATGAAAATCCGACGGTTCGATAATAAAGAGAGCTGCACGTAGCATAGCAGAGTAGGTACCGACATGCTAGATACAACAATATGAATCATATCTTCATGAAAGACGGCGTACTGTCCCTACCAAAAACTCCGTTCACATTGAAATCATTGCATTTACAGAGTCGCGACCGGTAGCCTTCCCAGGCCATGCTGACTCTACTCTTCTCTCTGCGAGATTGTTTCCGAGCCCGCGCTGTTCTGCGGGCAGAGATTTCTGCTCTCCGGCACCAGCTCTTGGTCCTGCAGCGTTCGAGCCGTGGGCATAGGCTCCGTCTCAGGTGGGCTGACCGAGTCCTCTGGGTTTGGCTCTCACGGTTGTGGAACGACTGGCGATCGGCATTGCTCCTTATCAAGCCGGAGACCGTCATCGCCTGGCATCGGAAGGGATTTCGCCTCTATTGGACATGGAAGAGTCGGTGTTGCAAAGGTCGCCCGTCTGTATCTCCGGAAGTTCGGAATCTCATCCGGAAAATGACCCTCGCCAACCCTCGATTGGGAGCCCCGCGGATCCATGGCGAACTCCTGAAACTCGGTATTCCGGTGTCACAAGCAACCGTCGCCAAGTACATGGTCCGGCACCGGAAACCTCCCTCCCAGTCGTGGCGAACCTTTCTCAAAAACCACGCCAAGGACTTGGTCTCCATAGACTTCTTCGTCGTGCCGACCATCACTTTTCAACTCCTGTTCGCCTTCGTGATTCTTGGCCATGATCGGCGACGTCCGGTGCATTTCGCTGTGACCGCTAACCCGACAGCCGAATGGACTGCTCGACAACTTTTGGAAGCATTCCCTTGGGACAACGCCCAGCGGTACTTGCTGCACGACCGCGACGCAATCTATGGAGAGAAGTTTTGTCAGACATCACGATGGATGGGCATTCACGAAGTCCTGACTGCACCTCAAAGCCCGTGGCAGAATGCCTACGTTGAGCTTTTCATCGGTTCCATTCGGCGCGAGTGCCTGGACCACGTCATGGTCTTCCATGAGGCGACCTGTCGAGCCTCCCTCACTCGGTCATGTAATCCAGATTCCAAAAGTCGGCGGCCTGCATCATCTTTACACGCGTCAAGCTGCCTGATCGAAAAAGACTTCCAAACGCTCGCGTGAAAATGCAGAACGACCCGTGTGCTCGTTTGCTATGCGAAGTTGAGTTTTTGCGGAAGGACGCTCGCCCGCTGGACGTTTGATCCCGGACATCAGGCAGCTGAGTACAGCTTATTTCGCTGAGGGTCGGCCAACCGAGTTTTTGGTAGGGACAGGCGAGCAATGCCCCTTTTTCATAAGATAAAGCTCTATGAGACACGACCTTATTTCCAAAGTCATGCGTGAGATGGGCAGAAAGGGCGGGAAAGCTGCCGCGGGAAAGGGTGGAAGGAAACACATGGCATCGCTTACGCCAGAGCAGCGAAAAGAGCTTGCACGAAAAGGAGCGCAAGCGCGGTGGGCCAAGGTCAAGAAGAAACCCAAACCGTCCGCCAAAACATAGGGGAGAGAACGGCGTATAATCACAGTATGGCTAAAGATGTGATCCACGTTTCCGAGGCGGAAGCGACGAGCGGTTTTGCTGCGCCGATGGCACGTGTGCGGACGGGCGCGAAGGTCATCATCGAGGATGGCGCACGGCCCGTCGCGGTCCTTCATGCCCCTGAGCCGGTGCGCCGCACCATCTCTGAGTGCATCGCGTTAGCCAAAGCGCACGAAGAAGAAACCGGCAAAGCCCCGGTCCTCGATCCTGACTTCGCGGAAGACGTGGAAGAAATTCTCAGCCACCGTAAGCCGTGGAACCCGCCAGCGTGGGAATAGTCCCCGGTCTTTCACTGCGAAGACGATACCCCCACTAATACCCTCTCTTCATAGTTCCTCCGTTGGCTTATCGTGACTAACACTTCGCGAAATTCCGCATCCCTGTATATGACGTGAAGATAGAGACGAGAGGGTGCCCCCGTTAGATGTTTTGATTGGATTTGCAACCTGCCTGAAAATGCTACGAATCGGGCCCTGCTGTATGTCGCCTAGGGTATTCTCCCTATTCTATTTTCATGGTTTCACCCGATTGCCAATTAATGTTTTCAGTCTATCCTTGTTTCGGCTGAATCAGGAAGTCGATCCGGATTTTGTGGAACTTCTTTCGTCAACTCCTCAATTTTTCATTAGGAGCATCAGCCAGGCGATCCGCGCCATGTTCTGAACTCCCACCCGGCACAAGTCAGGAACTTGGTGCCCGTTGGATAACGCTTCACCGCTGGTGTCATTCGCCTCACGCCTAAGCCCAACAAAGAGAAAAGTACGCGGTCGAGTAAAGCTTTCGCGGTGAGAGACTCGATAGCTCAGGCTGCCGGCCGCAAAGAACTTCATATCTCTTTGTGACACAGAAGGTTGTGGTCAATGGACCACGCAGCGTTCGCGGCTGCTGGCGTGCAGTAATAATGGGTTGCGGCACAATGTTTGATCGTTTGGGGGCAAAAACTGCTCGGCGCGAATCGCAAGGAATCGGCAGCGGGAGCAAGCTCTCGCGAACAACGTCATCTCAGCGTGCTGCTGGACGTAGGACGTGCGATCAGCACAGGTCTGGCCGTTGAGGATGGCCTGACTGCCATCGTCGGCGCAGCAATCGATCTTACGCGCGCGCGGTACGGAGTATTGCTACTGGTCAAACCCTCGGGCGGCCTTGAGGCCGCGGTGGCGCGTGACGCGCAGCGGGTCCCACTTGCGTTCGATCAGGCGCACGTTTCCTCCAGCGTCCTGGAGCGCGTGATGTGTTCCCGGCGCGACGTGATCGTCGATGGAACCAGGGCAGAATCATCCATATGTCGAGAGGCGAGTGCCGCCCCGCCCGGATTGCACTCCGCCGTCGCGATCCCTGTAAAATCGAGGGCCCGCGCATCAGCAGGCAACCTGCCTCTTATCAAAGTTCTCGACATGACCATTGCGGAGCGTCGACGCGAATTGCTTGGCGTCCTATACCTTGCTGATGGTATGCCGTCGAGCTCGTTCCTTAGTCTTGATCACGAGGTTCTCCGGATGCTCACTCGCGAAGCCGCTTTGGTCATCGAGAATGCGCGCCTTTTCACGACCGCACGCGAAAAGGCTCGTCTGGATCATGAGATGGAGATCACAAGCCAGATCCAGCGCCAGTTGCAGCCAGCCCGGTTTCCTCGGCTGCCGGAGCTGGAAGTCACCGGCTTCACAGTCGAGTGTCACGCGGTCGGCGGCGATTGCTTCGACGTTATCGAGCTCTCAGATGGGCGCCATGGACTGTTTGTCGGTGACATTGCTGGCAAGGGAATTCCGGCTTCATTACTCGCTACCTTGCTGCAGGGTGTAATCGGAACCATCGGTGCTCTTGATCTTCCGTTGGAAGAAGTCATCTCGCGCGTGAACCTGTATCTGTGCGAGCGTAGCGCCGGAGACCGGTATGCGACCCTTTTCTATGCCATCCTCGATTCGACCGGGCGCTTCGATTATGTGAATGCTGGCCACATACCCGCCTTGATCCGCCGCCGTTCGGGGGAAGTGGAAACTCTCGAATCATCAAATTTTCCGGTGGGCATGTTTTCCCATGCGCAATATACGCGCGAGACGGTTGAGATCGAACCAGGCGACTTCCTTGTTATGTATACGGATGGCATCTCCGAAGCCAAAAACGGCCGCGGCCAACTTTTCAAGGAGGCGGGGGGACTTCAACACCTTTTACAGAGGTTCAATGGCCAGACCGTGGATAGCCTCGTCGATGCCATCCGTTCTGGAGTGCGGGCCTTTACGGAAGGCGCCCCGCAATCGGATGACATCGCAGTTCTCGCCGTCCACTATCGTGGGCACGCGCCAATGAATCGGCCCAGCGAAACAGAAGCTTGCATACTCACGGAGGATAGACTATGCCATTCAGAATGACGGAACAAGAATTGGAAAGCATTACTGCTGTGGCTATGACAGGCGAGATTGTCTTGGGAGAGGAAAGCAATGCGTTCCGGGAGAAGATCGCAGGCTTGCTCACAGCGGGCAAGAAGAGGATCGTCCTGAACGTGGCGAATGTCACCTATATTGACAGTACCGGCGTGGGCGCGCTGGTAGCCTCCTTCCATAGTGCGTGTTCCCACGGTGCCACGTTGAAGTTGGCAAATTTGGGGTCGAGATTCCACGAGATACTCCAGATGACAAGACTACTGACGGTGTTCGATACTTACGATAGCGAGGCGGCCGCCATCGAAAGCTTCGCGAAGTCGCGACATGCCCAAGCCTGAACCCTATTTTCGTGATGGCAGTACTCGATCCAACCCAACCACATGGGAGTTCTTGTCATAGCTTCATTGCCAGGGCCGCCGCGCGGATGGCAGACATTTGGGAGCAGGGACCGCGGAGGGTTACAGATTTTGGCTCTTCACGGAGGGAATGACCGCAATGTGCCGCCAGCAGTCGCTCAGCGGTTTATCGAAAAAGCTTTCGGATCGGACGTTTTGGCTCCAGTGGATAAACACTGGTATGTTCTAAAAGATGAAGACCATGTTCTTCATCTTGATAGCTCCTGGGCCGTCGAGCACGCCAAAAATGAACTGGCGCTACGTTTCTTCTACCCCATCTTATTTGACTGCAGCAAACGCGGCTGGCGCTAGCGGATAGGGGCATTGTCCCCTAGACCCAGGGCCGTTCTTTGCAGACCGCAAACGTCCGCGAAGGCTTCCCATCTGAATTTCTGTCATGGAGCGAGACGACAGGACGGCACAACATACGACTAAGTTTCTTTACCGCCTCTGCGCAAGGGTCTGAGTCTTCCTACGCTCTGTACGGAGTAATTCTCCCATTTGACCGAGCGATCCAGGAATTCTACACCCAGGCAAAAGCGCCCTCCCCCATTTTTGCGCCGGGAATAAACCACTGTTCCTACTTGCGGAAACTCACCAGTCAAGGGGGCAATCAGCGCTTCTTCGCCAGGCCGCCAGGACCGCTTGCTGATTACGCGGGCACCGTGGGGACTGACGTTTTCCGTAACCGTTCGTTCACGGGCGCGGGGTTCTCCCAAGCTTGCGAGGTAGACTGGAACTGACATAGTGAGGCGCTTCTCAAGTCTGCCATCGAAAAGCCTTTGGTTGGGTCTTCTTCGCTGGCCACTACCGTTCATAACTCACTTACGCAACATTAATCTGGACTTGCTCGATTTCTGTTCGAACGTGGCTGCCCCGCCCCCCTGCGGTACGAGTTCTCTGAGCGAGACATTACGCCGGGCCGCAGAATGGAAGGGCTCACTCGTCGAGACGCGCAGTCCCCACTGGCGGGTCTTTATACCTAACAACTAACTACTCATGATCGATTGAGCTGTCAATCCGTAAAAGACTGCAATCGCCGCTCAGGTGATTCCCCGATGTGACATATCAAGGGTTATCTCCCGTCCGCAGAGAACAAGCCTCTATCATTTTAGCCCTGCGCCTCCCCTTATTCTTGAGGAGTTGTCGTCCATGAGACCGATAGAACGACGCCGCACGGAACGCTTCGACCTCAGAATCGGGCTCAGTGTTTCCCTCCTAAACTCCGGAGCGCGAGAGCAGAGGACCGAGACGCTCAATATCTCCGCAGGAGGCATGCACTTTGCGACCAATTTGCCCCTACGCCGAAGCACCGCTGTACAGCTCCACTTCAGGATGCCAGAGGAAATCAGCCACGTGCCTGCAACCGATTGGATTTGTGTCGGCCACGTGGTTCATGTGAAGCCCGTCGCTTCTACGAACGGTTTGCTGAGTGTAGGCGTGCAGTTTGATTGCTACGAGGTCGTGGCCACTGCAGAGTCCTTGGCGAGTCGGGCCTCCTGAAAATTCACGACCATTCAATCCTGAGCAAACGTGAGTCTCACCCTGGGACGCTTCACGTTCCTAGTCTTCCTCGCCATCGCCGAGAACCTATCACTCGCCTCGTCCACGGGGCAATCACGCCGCTCCGCATGTGCCCAATCCGAGAGTCGGAATTTACTCCGGTCACTGGCTGGACTTTCCCGAAATCCTCGCAGAAAACTGGCGGGAACGACGGGACTCGAACCCGCGACCTCCTGCATGAACAGTCAGGCGCGCCCCAGCCGTCGGCTTGGACGAATTCCCCTACAAATTCGGATAGTTGCACGGTACCGGGAACTTGTTGACAGGACGAACAATTGATTGCAGAGGACTGCTTTGAACCGACAACCATCGGCGATTGAGCAAAGTTTTCCGCTGGATCCAATGCGTCCGGCATTGCCTTTTTTTGTCAAGCTCGTTTTTGCGTGGGGCGTGCGTTAGGAAAGAGATTTTTTTGGTGCACAGTTGGTGCACCAAGACGGAGTGGCATCGCGTCGTTGCCTGGAACGGCCTCGTGAAGACCAACCGAACGAGTGCACATCAGCGCATCCACTCGGTGGGTGGAGCCAAGCCAGATGGAAGTCATTGGAAACTGACGCAAGACAAGGCTATTTCATACATCGAGGATGGAACTTACGCGTTGTACATTGAGAGACCAGCGGGTCACCGGATAGACGTAATCGTCGCACTGAGCGTTGACGGCAGCAAGTCCCTCAACAAGTACCTCAAAACGATAGCGGATAGAGAGCAACCGGATAAACTTCTGTCTCTGCCAACTTGTCCCTAGATTGAGGCGCAACGTCTCAGGTACATTTGAAAATTATTGGTCTCAAAGGCGGACAGAGTCTTGGCGTACGACAGCTACCTTGTTGAAATTACAGCTGGACAGAATTTTGGCGACGGACAGGTCAATTCGGCGTGAAGTCTGTCGGTCTATGTTTTGACGGTCGAAAGTATTAAAACGGCTCCGCAAATTTCACTAGAAGCTATTGCACAACCCTCCGCAAGACGATCATGAAGCAGGCGATATGAAAGAAGGCACGATAAATCGTGACCGAACGGTCGTAGCGCACCACCAAGCGGCGGAAGTTGCCGAGCCAGGCGTTGGTGCGTTCGATGATCCAACGCCGCTTGTAGCGGCGCAGCCGCCGGCCATCTTGTGTCGCCGGTTTCTTGCGGTTCGAGCGATGCGGCGCGATCAGTTCGATGCCTCGCCGTGCCAACCGTTCGCGCAGTGCATCACTGTCGTAGGCCTTGTCGGCGATCACCCGCGCCGGCTTCTGCCGCGGTCGCCCCGCCCGATGAGTTCGCCCTACTCGGATTGCCGCGAGCGTCGTTTCCGCGAGCCGGACTTCCGCGGGAGAGGCAGAGTGAAGGTACTCTCCCAGAGGAAGACCGCGGCCGTCGACCACCACCATCCACTTCGTCCCCTTGCCCCGCTTGGTTTTTCCGACTCCGCAGCCCCTTTTTTCGC
>WNFD01008132.1_pt1 | contig 11803 bp, 12 predicted proteins | sample 5400491 | NCBI WGS metagenome assembly WNFD01 (sample SAMN13153343, study PRJNA577476) | soil metagenome | isolation source: 120 cm saprolite under Douglas fir tree site 2 hole 2 replicate 2 | place: USA:California | collected 2015-04-18 | reverse complement strand
TCCAGTGGGACAAAGAAGACTGTGCCGATCTCGGCATCATCAAAGTGGATCTGCTCGGTCTGGGCATGATGGCAGTGATCAAAGACTGCCTTGAGTTGATCCCAGAGCACTATGGCGACAAAGTCGATATGGCCCAGCTGCCTGAAGATGACGATGTGTACAAAGTGCTGCAACAGGCAGACACGGTAGGCATGTTCCAAGTGGAGAGCCGCGCACAGATGGCGTCTCTACCTCGGAATAGCCCCAAGCGGTTTTACGATCTCGTGGTCCAGGTTGCCATCATTCGGCCAGGCCCTATCGTCGGGCAGATGATGCACCCGTACATGCGACGACGGCAAGGGAAAGAAGAGGTCACATACCCGCATCCTTTATTAGAGGAGACGTTGAAACGCACTCTGGGTGTACCGCTCTTTCAGGAGCAATTACTGCGCATGGCGATGGTTGTCGCCAACTTCTCAGGCGCGGAGGCCGAAGAGTTACGCCGTGCCGTAGGGATGCGCCGCTCCTGGGAACGAATGAAGAATCTCGAAGTGAAACTCCGCGCCGGCATGACCGCAAACGGCATCGACGCAAAGACGCAGGACAGCATCGTGCAGAACATCAGCTCCTTCGCGTTGTATGGCTTTCCAGAGTCGCATGCGGCCAGCTTCGCTCTGATCGCCTACGCCTCGGCCTACTTCAAAGTGAAGTACCTCACCGCATTCACTTGCGCCATTCTCAACAATCAACCGATGGGGTTTTATTCCCCTGCTGTGCTTGTGAAAGACGCCCAGAGACACGGCCTCCGCGTGAAGCCCATCGACATTCAGGTCTCGGATTGGAACTGCGCGGTGGAACACGAAGAGGACGGTACGCTTTCGATGCGGATGGGCCTCGGCTATGCCAAAGGCATGCGAAAGCAGTCCGCCGATGCCCTGATCGCTTCTCGCGAGCAAGAGGGAAAGTTTCGCTCCGCAGAGGATCTTGCACTGCGCGTTCCGTCGCTGAACCGAAAGGAACTTACATTGCTGGCGCGAATCGGTGCCTTGAATCAGCTCGAAGGAATAGCCCATCGGCGCGATGCTCTTTGGCAGGTAGAGTGGGCCGGCAAACCTGAAGGACCGCTTCTCCGGCAAAGGAGCGACTGGCTCCGCGAGGGCAATAAGAGTTTGCCGCTCCGGCAGATGAATACCGAGGAGCGTCTGGTCGCCGACTATGCCGGTACGGGGCTCACAGTCGGCAAACACCCGATGCACTATCGGCGTCGTGAGCTGCGGTCGCAGGGAATCTTGTCCTCGGAGGACCTGCGAAACTGCCGGGATGGACAATTTGTGCGGACAGCCGGCTGCGTCATTGCACGACAACGGCCAGGCACGGCCAAGGGCTTCATCTTTCTTTCGATGGAGGATGAAATGGGGATCGCCAACATCATCGTTACCCCCGATCTCTATGAACGGGATCGCCTGGTAGTGACACAAAGCAAGTTTTGCAAGTTTTTGCTTGTCGAAGGCCTTCTACAGAATCAGGATGGAGTAGTTCATGTCAAAGCATCCAGTCTGTTGGCGCTTTCCAATAGTGGCCTGAATCTGCGCTCGCATGATTTCCATTGAGAATCGATTGGTGTCCCCGATGGGATTCGAACCCATGTTATCGCCGTGAAAGAGGGATAACTAACCCAAAGGTCTCGCGATTCTGAATCGTTTCCAGTCGATGGAGTGTGTTCTAAACTATCTAGTTTTACTGGCGTTTACACTCATACTCCGATTTTGGGTCGGTGCGTTCGTCCGTGAATGTCCGTAGAGAATTACCTTGATTCGTGGTCATAATTGCCGCATAATTGCCGCACGACTATGGCACGCAAAAGGCAAGACTCCAGAATAAGTACACGTTCGGCGCGAACGGCGCTGAGGCAACGTTCGGAACCTTATTGGCGAAGCATCTCTAAGGGTCTTTCTGTTGGCTATCGCAAGGGCGCTAAAGGGGGAACCTGGATCGTCCGTCACTTCAGTGTTGAGACAGGACGTCGGATAGAGTCTCTGGGCATTGCTGACGACTTCGCTGACGCTGACGGCATCCGCGTACTCTCGTTCGATCAAGCCCAAAGTGCGGCACGCGAATGGTGGATGAGGAAGCTGCAAGAACACTCAGGCGAACTTGTTCCAGGCCTCTACACAGTTGCTATGGCGATGGATCATTACATCACTGACAGCGAAAATTCCAAACGAAAGAAACTTCCGAAAACCAGACTCATCATTGAGGCGCACATAAAGCCAACGTTAGGCAACGTTGAATTAGCCAAGCTCACACACAGAAGAGTGAAGGCTTGGCGCGACGCGCTCGCTACGATGGCTCCACGACTGCGTACACGCCCCGGCAAGCCACAAGCGTACCGTGACGTGGATATGAGCGATCCCCAAGTCCTCCGAGCGCGTCAGGCGACAGCCAATCGCATTCTGACGGTCCTGAAAGCTGCACTGAATCACGCGAAATCGGAATTGAGACGCATTACGACAGATGCGGCTTGGGTCGATGTGAAGCCTTTTAGCGAAGTTGACGTGCCAAAGGTGCGTTTCCTTACGATGAATGAGGTTAGCGCGTTCACTCCAGCGTGCGAATCTGATTTTCAGGAATTGGTAAAGGGGGCGCTGGTTTCTGGCTGTCGTTATGGCGAATTGACAGCAATGAAGGTAAACGCATTCGACGCAGGGCAGGGAACTGTCTACGTCGCGGAAAGTAAAAACGGCGAATCGCGCTACGTCGAATTGAACGACGAAGGCATCGCGTTTTTCAAGGAACTGACGCACGACAGGGAAGCGAACGAAACGATGTTCCTGCGATCAAACGGCAAGCATTGGAAAGCGTCAGAGCAGCAGCGGCCTATGGATGCGGCTTGTGATGCCGCGAAGTTGGAAGGTGTAACGTTTCACATCCTGCGTCACACGTATGCTTCCCATGCTGCGATGAATGGACTTCCTATCAAGGTGCTTGCTGACAATCTAGGCCACAAGGACACGCGGATTACAGAACGTCACTACGCACATCTATCCAAGTCATATAAGCAGAAGTTGATCCGAGAAAACGCGCCAACATTCGGATTCGGTCGTCCGCAACTTGTGAAGTCAGCGTAGTCAATCGAATGCAGCGGTAAGCTGTCGCTTCGAAAGCAATCAACGTTGCATTGAAGCGATGCACGCGACCTTTTTTATACAAGAGAAGAGAGACACGGGCGATAGGATTTCCCGTCTGCTTTCTTGACACCTATCTTCGTACGATTCGTATCTTTCGTATCTTTCGTTCTTTCGTCTAGGTGTGCGTCTCTTCATGAAGAGATATGAATAAACAATAGTAAACATCAGTGGACACTAAATAAAAACACTCAAACAGAGAGACAGCCTACGAACGTACGAAAGAACGAATTTGACGAATTCACGAACCAGGGGTGTAGCCTACAGCCGACACGCTGCGGACTATAGCCGACACCCGCATAAACATTGACGATTTCGCAAAAATATATTTTGCGATCAGGGTTGCAAATCGCATTTTCTATGTTAATTTTGCTCATTCGCTTGAACGCACAAAGCGATAAAGAGAGGGTCACAACATGTTCGATTTTACGTCCGCCTTGGTTCATCTCAACGCAGATAAAAGCATTCAACGCAGCATGAAGAATAATTGCAACGGCAATCAACCACTTCGCTTGAAAACGATTGGCAAGAGGAAATTTTTGTTTGCAGGCGATAGAGCCGCTCAGTTTGATTGGGATGACGTTATCGCAACGGATTGGGAAGTTATTGGTGCGAGCGTTCCCGCACTAGCAGACAAACCAAACGACAGCAGCTCTGCCGCCAGTCTTGCGCGACTCTAAGCGAGCTTTGCCTGTTGTCTTCAGCGTATCCAGGGCGCGTTGCAACTCATCCTTACTTTTGTTTCTTCCAAAGTGAGCGGATATTTGAGTGAGCGACGCGCCTTCTGGCGTACTGGCGAGCATGTTCAATATCCTGTCAGCGGTCGTATCGCCCGATGCGCTTCCAAAACAGTAATCAACGCTGTCCTGACAATAGCGCCACACTTCCAACGCAGCGCGTAGATGATGAACATCCACGTTATTACAACCGTCTAAAACGGCGTATATGAGTGCCAAGCGAAGCGTCTGCGCTTCAGCTCTCGCGCTCATGGCTCCAGCTAAGCCAGTTTTGCCGGAACTTAGACGACCGTACTCTTTAGCCCACATCGATGCTGCATCCGGCACCCATCCGCATTTACCGTAGTACATCGAAAGACTAATAACGTGGGCAGCTCTTGCAGCAAGTTCGTCTAAAGCTGCATCGTCTACGTTTCCGCCCCAAGGGAGCAACTGAGAACGCCGCGCACACACCCAAAGGAAACGATTAGCGAAGCCGTTGTTTCTGTCAGTCGTAGTCAATAGGCGTTGTAATTCGTCAAGCGTGATGTTTCCAAAGATCGAGATATGCGGTTGTCTGCATACATTCTTGTTACTACGCGCCAACGTACGCAGCTCATCACCATCCCAGGCCATGCGAAGCGTCGCGCTAAGCGTATTGCCGTCACGCGCAGCGGCCTGCAATGCTTGACCCATTTCGCTCTCAGTTACGAGAAGCCGTTTGTCAGCGACGCCGTTATCGATCACTTTAGCAATCGGTATTTTTGCGCCGTCGATAGGTGAATCGTCGAGACGCGCATCGCGCACAGCTTCGATCAAACCTTCACCAGATGAAAGACCACCTAGCATTCGATTGGAGATTGTCGCATCGATCATCTTGGCGAACCGTTTAGCCTCCGCCATGACTGTCCCTTTTCGACCCTTGCTTGTCTCCGCAACGATCACTGAGAACAGATTTGGATAGTGCAACGTTGGTCCAACGGAAAGATATGCTCCGCGTCCCATGATTGACCCTACGACAGTAAGGAACGCCACCAGCAACGCACAAGGATCACCTTCGGTGTGGGGAGCTACCAGTCGAATGAAATCACCAGCGATGCCAATGTAGGCATCAGCGTTCATTGCAGCAGGCCACTCTTTAGCAGGTTGACGCGCCTTGTATTGGCTGATGAGATTTTGTTGTGTTTGCCTGATGTACTCATCCGATATGCTGCCATGACTCAATAACGGTCGTGGCTTGGTGCGGCCTGCTGCGAGTCCAGACGTGATGGTTTGCTTGGCCGCCGCTTCGCCATCCTTCGCCGCATACCCATTCGCTATCGAAGCCTCCCATAGTGCCTCAGCGACTTCGTTTAGATCGATCCATCCGTCCATCGTTCCGAGGGAATGGGCAGCTTCATTCAAGGCGCGGTTGCGGCCTGACCCTTCGCCCATAGCTCGCAGCTTCGCAACCTCGTCCGCGAGCGCAGCCGACGCGCACAGCCGTTCACGCTCGCCTATAAGGGAGCTGTCTGCGGCGCTGGCGAGCGTGGGGGAAGTCATAGGCCGCTTTTCCCGCAGGAAGCTCGCCAGCGCTTCAGGAAGGGGCGGTATCGCGTCCCAGGAGCCGTAGACGTGCCTGTAGCTGCGTCCGTCCGGCAGCGTGGCTCCAGGAGCGATAACGTAGCCGCCTAGACCGCGCACGTCGATTCCATCCGGTAGCGAGCCGCGAGAGTTGCCGTATGGCGCGTCTGTGCGCCAATAAAAATGTAGGCCGTCGCTTGGCGTCTGGACTACGAAGGCTGTCGAGAGATCGATTCTATGTTCTGCGCACAGCGCGTGAAACGCAGCAACGCCGTCAGCTCCACCCGCCTTGCGGTCGGCATCGATCACAACCAGACCATGAGCGCCAACGGGGAGCGCAGGAAGGGACTCAGGCGAAGCTTCCCACTTCACAGCAACAGCAAACTGACTGTTGGTAGCAGCTTGCTCCCAGGCCGCGACGCGTGGCGTCTTGTCTGGATTGCATGGAAAGATGCGAAGGCCACGATTTGCCAACGCCAACGCCGCATCTTTGTTCGCAGATGGAGCGACGATCAATGAACAACCTCGCCCTTCACTGAATGCGACGCTTTTGTTTGTTCATTGTGTATCTGCTCGAACTGCTCAAACTCCAGCCTGTCGATTCCGCCGCGCTTCGCCATCTCCGCGACGATTATCACGACTTCGTTATCCGTCGTGACACCACTAAAGAACGGCTTCCCGCGATACAACGGCGTGAGCAGATGCGAACCAATCGCTAGTTGATTTACCAGCACATGCAGTTGTGGAAGCTTCAGCCAATCGGCTATGGTTCCCACTTCAATATCAAATTCATTGAAATACGCTGGACGAAGCATCAACCGACGTTGCGGCGCGGCCTTGAAAAAAGCCAGATCATGCCCGTACGCCTCACCGTTGTTGCTCGCTGGCGAGTCGATACGCATACCGCGCAGTGCGAAGAATGGGGGACAGAGTCTAAAGCGAAGGTCAGTCCTCATCGCTTGCTCACTTGCTTGAGTTGAGATTCGGGAAGCGATGCGGCCCATGCCGTGAGGCTTGCAACGTCAACAAGGCGACGCTTGCCAGCCTTTACCGACCGGATCGAGCCATCGGCCAAGCGCTCATAGAGAAAACTGCGCCCAACGCTCACTCGTTCGAGCGCTTCGGGAATGCTGCAAAGTAACGTTTCCATGTGAACTCCGTATGACGCCTTCTCACAATGGGTCACGAAGCGACAAATGTCAACATTTATGTTGACATTATCGGAGAGCATCTATAGATTCACGATGAGGAAATATGACGAAGACAAAGAAAGCCGCGCCGAAGTCCAATCGTTCGGACAATCTCAATTTGAGGTTCGAACCTCGCTTGAAATATCTCGCTGGCGTCGCAGCAAGGAACGAGCGTCGAACGCTCTCTCAATTGATTGAGAACGCGGTTCAAGAGTATTTAGAAAAAACGTTCATCACGATTTTCAACAAAAAGATGTCAGTTCTTAGCATGAGTCAAGAGCTGTGGTCAGTACATGAAGCGGATCGTTTCGTCATGCTCGCTGAAACGTTGGAATTTCTTCTCACATTCGAAGAGGAACAACTGTGGGCAATCATTCAGGAGCGTGAACTGGTGATGCCCAATCGTGCCGAAGAACTTCGCGCAACCTTTCCAGCACTTCGAGATGAAGCATTGGAGAGAGCGGCTAATGCTCCTATTGTGTCGGTCGGTGGTTTTCCGTTTCGAGGCGGGAAAATGGATGACACGATGCCTGTATCGCTAGTTCGTCCGTTGAAATCTTCGAAGGCAAAACAGCGAGGCTCCGGCAAATGAGCGAACCAATCGACCTTGAAAAGGAAGTTGAAACGCTCCGCCGCGTCAACGCAGAGCTAGTCACGAAAGCTGCCAATCGCAAAACGAAGATTACTGAGCTTGAATCGACCGTAACCGAATTGCAAGGCAAGCTGTCAGAGGCTAACGATTCATTCCATGAGGTAACTGTCGGCCTTCCGCTGAAGGCAATGGCCGAGTCGATCAGTTTCTCGCCTGAGTTGTGGCTAGAGCAATTCAGCAAGTCTCACAAATTGGAGATGGTGAAGGGTCAGCTCACCTTGCAGACTGCTGACGGCAAACCTGTATTGAAGGGTGAAAAGCCAGTTGCGTTCGAGCGCTCAGCATTGATCGATTTGCTGACAAGCGATGCACACCCGCAAGCGAAGGTATTCAAATCGATCACTATAGCGAGTCGTGCTAGCGGAGCAGGTGGTCAATCGAACACTCGCACCACCACCAATCAACCAGCGAAGGAAGCAAAGCCGCAATTTGGCCTGCGATGAACTATGCGTTCCCGCGCCAAGCGGGTGCTTCTGGCGCTGTCTGTGGCGTCGCCTTCGCAAGGTGAGCTGGTATCCAGGCGGGTGCGGATTCGACAGGCGGAACGTATGCGGGTGGCGCTACTGTCGCCTCAATCTGCTTTGGTGGACTGCCAGCGTTCGCGACTAAAGCGCGTTGCTGCGCCACTGCCGTAGCTTCCCATTCAGCATCCGAACCGTGCGAATGTACTACTAGGACAGATGGCGCGACGTTCACGCCGACGTTGACGTTCGTGTGCTGAGCGGCCTTGTCGTCATAACCGTGTCGGCACTTCAATAAGAACATCGCCGCGACAATATCTCCGCCGAGCGCTTTTCTCGACAGAGCGTTATGGAGCTTGTGTCGCTCCTCATCCTTGCCTTGCTCGAACGCTTCTGCGAGATCGACATCTTCTTCTAACAAGCGATTGAGCGTTTCCTTAGCCACTTTGAAATGCTTCGCTATGCCGACGTATGTTGATCCATCCGCTGCCAAGGATCGAATCTCGACGGCGGCATTTGGCGGAGGACATTTCTTGTGGCTCATACATTGCTCCGATGAAAAAAAGCGAGAGACACGTCTCTACCGTGAACGTGTCTCTCTATCCCGTCAGCGGCGGGAGTGTGGATTACTTGCTAATCAGGAACGCAAGTGGGACCGATTTGCGCTGTGCGACTGCGCGAGTCCAGTTCGACGCGGTAGCAAGCTCCACTATCGTCGGACTATCACCTGCGACCGATGCCGCTGCGAAGGTGAAACCAAGCGGATGAATGCCGACGTTCATACGACTGTGCAATACAGATTGACCTCCGCCGTGTCCGGCATCGGGTTTGCGAAACAGTTCCGTCCCCCATCCTGTTCTTGGCTCTGCTACGCCGAAGCCAACCGCGCTCATCCCCATCAGGATCGTGATGTAGACACCAGACGCAGGAGCGAGATTGTCATCAATGATGACAGCCATGCCCTTGTAGGTAGCTACCTCAATCTCGTTTTCAGATGGCTTGAAAAACTGAATCTCATCGTTTTTCAGTGCTTCGCCGTAGATCGCAGAATGCATTGCGATGGCCTTTACATCGCTCAGACGATCACCCAACGTCAAAGCCGTATCGATCACTGCACCGCCGTTGAAATTTGCCAACGCGCCTGCTGCTCCAGAAATGTCATTCACCATGTCACTCGCATTGTTGGCGACGTTGGAAAAGAGCACACCTTTCAGCGTCGCGATAAGCCGCTTTTCAAACTGTCGATCCCAATACGCTGACACACGATTCTGAACGCGAGCAAGAGCGTTGTCTCCACTCAATTCAGATGCCAGTGACATCTCGCTCCAGCTCTGATGCAGGAACGATTTGCGGACAACTTGCCTTGCAGCGGTGATCTTCAATGGGGTGCTAAGGTCGGTCGGATCATCGTTCGTGATGTCCGCTTCCGACTCGCCCAGGTCTGCCCAAAACGGAACAGTGAACGACTGCGCTCCGGCCTGAAGCTGCGAAGTGATTTCGTTGTTGCGCACGGCAACGCCGGACTGAAAGAGTGCGGTGGATACCATCGAATTTTCGACTTGATAGGCGGTGAATTCCGCAGGAACAACTACGTCTGCAATTTGGGTAACAAGCATGTGGCAACCTCGAATCAAAGTGAACTGATTGATCCAGGTTTGGCCGACTGGCTAGACCCGCTCGCTACCGCGAGGGCGTTCCATTGGTGCTTAGCGCGACTGCGCTTGAAGGACAATAGCGCAAGTATTAGTGCGATGCAAGGCTTTTATTTATATAAACATAGGCGAACATCGACGGACGATTCTAGATTGCGCGAGCATTCGGATTCTTCTCTCGCGCTCGCATTCATCTCACAGTTCACGCGAGATATTGCGATAGGAATCGCTCTACCTCTTCAATCATCGCTTTGACATCTTGTTTCGTAAATTCTTCAGCCTTCCCGTGAGCGGCGCTGTTACGAATCGCGGCCAGCGCGGTGATTCGCTTGTGTACCAGACTGCTATAAATTCCTGCTTTGGCTAGATCGTCATTCATTCTTCCGAGCATTGCAGGCGGAATGTTGTGTCGATTACACAGTTCACGCATCGCGGTTTCTAAAACGGCTCCAGCAATCACGGCTGCTGCGGTGGCATATCCGCTTTTGAGTAATTCTGATGCCTGTTCAAGTTCGGAGCTGAACACTTCTGCTCGAACCAGATCATGTGCAGAAGCGAGGTATCCACCTTCGAAGTCCTCTTTCGCTGCAATGAATACGGCTTTCATCCTTTTGAAGTTGTCGAAGTTGGTACGAAAACTCCCACCCTTTTCGGCTTCAGCAAAATGGATGAAATGCTGCGACTCGTTTCCACAAACCTTCGATAGCGTGTCTTGCGTCTTGACAGTCCATGTCAGAAGCAAGTCACGGTCTACGTGCTCACGTATGCTTTCTCCGTATACGGCGCTACCGTTTTGCTTCGTCGCTTCGACTCTCTCTGCCTGCTCTGCTAACTCATCGAATCGCTTTTTTAGCAACTTGTTCATTGGCATCCCGTAAATTCTTAGCGAACGTAAAACTCAAAAGCTGGCGGTATCGAAGACAGCGATGTGCCTTGCTGCATGAACAATAGGTATTGACCCGATACAAGTTGCTTACTCTGAAGTATGAAGTTTCCTTTTGCATCACGCTTTTGGTCGATTGCGACGGCCTGTTTTTTGTCAATGTCAAATGAATAGGCGCTTCGAAGTGCGCTATATGTGGCGACCTTTATCTCTCGACCATTCTTCTTCTCATTCGTTCGTCCCAGGAAAAACGTTGTGCCTAGCGCAACTCCTGATGCGCAAAAAGACGCATCGTTGAGCAGTGCTAACGATGACGATTGATCGGAATATACAGCGATGACAACGCCGTGAAATGGAAAGCCTGTTCTAGCTTTTTCCTTTTTCGCACGGGCAGTCGGCAGTTCGACCCAACCTGAATCCTTCAGAGCGTAGACACCGGAACGGCTGGGACAATCCGGAGGAGTTTGAGCATTGCATGACGCTATAACCGTGCAAAGCACTACACAAGGCAAAACTCTTCGCATTAACTTCCCTGACTGAAACGTGGATTTAGCGCAATTGTAAGACAAGCTGAAGCTGCTAGTTGGACGATTCGAAAAGGTCTAAATCTCTCAGTAAAACCCCGATCCGTTCGTTGAGCGCTTCAAATGTTGTGTTGGACGCTCTTATCCAACGTTCGGAATCGGACTTGTTCGAGGCCCATATTACCTTGCCTAGTTCATCTCTAAGTTGTTTGAAGGTTTCTCGGACTTCGCCATCCCTTATCCGACCACTGAACATGATCGTTCGCGAGGTAGCTTCTCCCAGTCGGTCGCCCAACTCTGCTGGATAAGGTATGTCGGGCCACTCGCCCACTGCATCGCTCCTAGACGTTTGCAAGAAGTGAACCTCCCGCACGCATCGAATCCATTTGGCAGTTTCATCCTGCAAATCAAGCAGGGTCTGCGTCTGAAAAGCGTTGCGTCTCTCAATCCACGCGTCGCGCCTTCCTGAGTCTCTACTCTCTCGCTCCCGCTTGTATGCACGATTGTCCCTAAACCACTCAAGGGTGATTCCCGATACTATGCCAACAAAACCTGTCACGAGTGGGAGCCAGTAACTGACTGTCTTTGTTGCCGCATCGTTCACCGCCGCGTCTGCCATTCTGTGCTATCTCCCTGCGACACCACTCTACCTTATGCATACTGGCCCGAATTTCATCTTTGACCCAGGACGGACGGATGCGCTCCCTGCGCAGCGTTGCATGTCGTTTTTGGGGTGGTGGGGGGTGTCCTGAGAACAACGACATTGCCGCATAATTGCCGCACGCGTCAGGGTCATCAGAGGAGAAATCAACGAAACGCCTGTGTTTATTGGTGTCCCCGGCGAGATTCGAACTCGCGTTGTCGCCGTGAAAGGGCGGTGTCCTGGGCCGGGCTAGACGACGGGGACTCTGAAAAAGATGATGGCTCCAGCTGCACCCTCACCATCACCAACGCTAACAATATAGCCCTTCTGTGTCAAAAATTGATCTGCCCCTTCC
>WNFD01006894.1_pt1 | contig 11803 bp, 8 predicted proteins | sample 5400491 | NCBI WGS metagenome assembly WNFD01 (sample SAMN13153343, study PRJNA577476) | soil metagenome | isolation source: 120 cm saprolite under Douglas fir tree site 2 hole 2 replicate 2 | place: USA:California | collected 2015-04-18 | reverse complement strand
TCGGGTGCACCAGCGCTAAATGCTTCTTCAACGACGTGCGCGCCTTCGAAGGCCGCGCTAACGCGGACTACGATTCGCTCCAGGCAAAGCTGGAGAAACGCTATTCCATGGGAATTGTGTCGACGGTGGCATACACGTTCAGCCACAATCGTGACAATAGCACTGGTTTATTTGGAAACCCCGGCGATCAGCGTGGCAATGTGGGCGGGCCCCTCAATGCTTTGAACTTAAATGCGGACCGCGCGGATTCCGCCCTGGATCACCGGCATACGTTCGTCGCCAGCACGCTCTGGGACCTGCCATTCGGAAAGGGCAAGAAGTTTGGCGGAAGTGTCAGCGAGATGGCGGACAAAGTCATAGGCGGGTGGCAATGGAACGTTGTCTTCAACGGGACCACGGGCCAGCATTTCACCGTTGTCCAGAGCGGACGCCCGGCAAATCAAGTCGGACCTGCGTATCTAAACGGGTACTTGAATCCGGCTTCGTTCGCAGATGGATCCGTCGCTACCAACCCGGGGTCGATCTGTTACAACAACCTTGCGGGGAACCAGTTCTGCTACGGAAACTCTGGCCGGAATCACTTTACAGGCCCCGGATATTTCCGTACGGATATGTCCGTCTTCAAAAACATCACGATCACCGAACGGGTGAAGATGCAGATCGGCCTGGAAGGATTCAACATGTTCAACCAAGCCAATGCTTTGGTACCTAACACTGATCGAGGAGGCGGGAACTTTGGCTTTTTCCAGAACACCTGGCTGCCTGGGCGACTCGTTCAATACCGTGGACGGATCATTTTCTAGGAATATTTTGGTTCCATTTGCCACGGGGTGGCCGGTCTTCTTTTGGACCACCACCCCGTCCGCTTCTCCCGTGTGGTAGTCGGCGGATTCTTAAGCTGAGGGGGGAAAGATGGCCGCAAGGCATATCTCGCGATTTATCCGAGCACTTTTTCTGATTGCGATACCGCTGACGCTGGCGCAAGCGCAGGATTTCAAGAAACAGGTCATCTATCAGATTGTGACCGATCGCTTCAACAACGGCGATGCCAGCAACGACAACCCGCCGCAAAGCTCCGGATTGTTTGATTCCACCAAGGCCAATTGGCGGCTGTACTGGGGCGGGGATTTAGCCGGCATTCAGCAGAAGATGTCGTATCTCAAGGGAATGGGAGTAACTGCCATCTGGATTTCGCCGCCAGTCGACAATCTGAATTTGAACATTCCAGACGGGAACGGCAATCCGACGGCCCCTTATCATGGCTACCAGGCCAGGGACTTCAAGCGAATCGAGGAACGCTTTGGCGACGCCAGCAACACTTGGGCTGCGTTCGACACTCTTGTCTCGACGGCCCACCAGAATGGCATCAAGGTCATCGTGGATTTCGCCCCCAATCACACCAATGACAATGGCGCCGGGGAATTCGGCTCGCTTTATGACAATGGGACTTTTTTGGCCGCTTACAACAATGATCCCAATGGCTACTTCCACCACAACCCCAACATCAGCAATTTCAATGACCGCTACCAGTTGCAGTACTACACGCTATTTGGCCTGTCGGACTTGAACCAGGAGAGTCCCGCGATAGACGGGTATCTGAAAGCGGCGCTGCAGCAGCTTGCGCAGCACGGGGTCGACGCTTTCCGGATTGACGCGGTCAAGCATGTCACCTGGGGCTGGGAGTACAGCATGCAAAACGCGATTTTCAACAATGCTCCCAGCTTTATCTTCGGCGAGTGGTTCCAGGGAAATACCAGCGATAGCCTGTACCATGATTCCTTCAAATTCACGAATAAAAGCGGGATTTCCTTGTTAGATTTCCCGCTGAACACCGCGATCCGCGACGTCTTCGCCAACAACAATGCCTTTTCGGAAATTGACAGTACCTTGACCACGGAAAATTCCAATTTCACCTGGCAGAATGATCTGGTCACTTTCGTTGACAATCACGACATGCCCCGCCTGCTGAGTGTGAATAACAACATGAACCGGCTGAACGAGGCCATGGCGTTCGTCTTGACCTGCCGCGGCATCCCCGTCATTTACTACGGCGACGAGCAATACCTCCACAATGACACCAACGGAGGCGGCGATCCTTTTAACCGGCTTTGGATGTCCTCCTTCAGCACGACGACGACCGCATATTCGCTCATCAACAAGCTTTCCACGCTGCGCCAGACCAATAACGCGCTCGGCTATGGCACCTCTCAGCAGCGCTGGATCAACAGTGACGTTTACATCTTCGAACGGAAGTTCTTCAACGATGTCGCTTTGATTGCCATCAACAAAAACGACGCGACCGGCTACAGCATAGGGGGACTCAATACAGCACTGCCACCCGGCAGCTATTCGGATTATCTTGTGGGACTCTTAGGCGGCTTCGGCATCACCGTGAACAGCGGCAGCGGCGGCAACAATCCCGTAGTCAATTTCACCTTGCCGGCGCATACCGTCGCGGTATGGCAGTCGGTCGGCTCGGTTCCTGCGCCCGAAGTTGGTTCGATCGGACCTACCGTCGGCCAGCCTGGCCTAAGCGTCACCATCGCCGGGAAAGGTTTTGGTGCAACCACCGGGAGCGTCTTGTTCGGCGCCACGGCCGCTGCCATCCAGTCGTGGTCGGATTCCAGCGTCAAATTCACGGTGCCCAGCGTCGCCAACGGCGTCTACAACGCCCAACTGAAGAACAGCTCCGGAACCGCCGCCAACACCATTCAATTTACGGTGCTGGCCGCCAAGTTGATTCCGGTAACATTCACCGTAAACAACGCTACGCCCACCAATGCTGGCGACTATATCTTTCTCACGGGCAACACTGTGGAACTGGGCAACTGGAGCACGACTTGGGACGGAGCTGTCGGTCCCATGCTCGATCCGAATTATCCCAACTGGTTTCTAAATGCCTCCATGCCCGCCGGCAAAACCATTCAGTTCAAGTTCATCAAGATCGCTGTCGATGGCACGGTAACTTGGGAAAATGGATCGAACCATCAGTACACGGTTCCGACCAGCGGCACGGGTTTTGTTACCGTGAATTGGCAAAACTGAGAGTGTTCCGCGTATTTGTCGTTCTTCCTCGGCCGGGGCGATTGCCCTGGCCGAGCTTTTTTTGACTCGTAAAGGACTCTTGCCTCCTTGCTACAATGAAGTTGCCATGAGTTTGCACGAAAAAACATCTCTGCGGCACCTGGTTCCTCTGCTGCTTGCGCTCCTAGCGCCGGTAAGCGCTAATTGTCAGGCTACGCCTGAGCCTTCTCACCAGGAGCGTTTTGCGCCCGCGACAAGGACATTGGAGAAGGCCGAGAGCGATTTGACTTCGAAATTGGCGGCGGATCCCAAGGACGCTTCGCTGCTGAGTTCGCGCGGGCTGCTGCGGTTGCAGCTGAACAAAGGTCCGGAGGGTGTCGCGGATCTTCGCCTGGCGACAAAAGCTGCTCCAACGAACGCGCAATTGCATATCAACCTGGCTTATGGGCTACTTCTCAACCGGAAGCTGGAGGAAAGCATCGCCGAGGCTCGCAAGGCGCTGGAGCTGGAAGACAAGAGCTATGCGGGACATGCGTTGCTGGGGCGTGCGCTGATCGCCAGCGGCGGCGATTCGAATGAGGCCATCGAGCATCTCCAGAAATCCCTCGATTTGTACCCCGACCAGACCGACTTGCGGTTTGAACTGGTCAACACCCTACGGAAGCAGAAGGACTTCCCCGCCGCCGGCGTGCAACTCCGCATCCTGAAGGACCAGTTGCCACCGGGCGACGCGCGATTGGAGTATGCGCAGGGACTGCTATCCGCGGATTTGGGGTATCCGGCAGCGGCCGCGGCGAGTTTTCGCCGCGCACTGCAAGGCAACGCAAATTCATTAAGCGTCCGGCAGGACTTGGGTGCTGCGCTTGTTCGGATGGGCAGATGGAGCGAAGCCGCCTCGGTTCTGGGCCCGCTTGCCCTGACGCGGGCGGATTCCCCTCTTGTGGCCTATTTACATGCGCTGGCGCTACAAAATTCCCAGCATCCCAAGGAGGCGGAAGCTGAGGTGCGACGCGCGCTTGCACTGGACTCCAATTCCGCAGACGCGCATACGCTTTTGGGAATCACGCTGTCTTCGCAAAGCCGTTTTGACGAGGCCATCAGCGAGTTGGGCCGGGCTGTGGAAATCGACCCGAATTCGTTTGACGCGCAACTCTACTTGGGAAGGTCCCGCTATGCACGCAGCGACACTGCAGGGGCGGCTGCGGCCATGAAGAAGGCTGTTAGCTTGCATCCAGAGGATCCAGAAGCGAGATTCTTTCTCGGGACGGTCCTGGAAGTAGCCGGAGACCAGGACGCCGCCACGAAGCAATACCAAGAGCTTCAGCGAATCAGCCCAAACGACCCGCGAGGTTACCTCGGACTTGGCGGAATTTTCGGCAAGACGGGTAAGAATGAAGAAGCTCTGGGCCAGTTGCGAAAAGCCCGCGAACTTGATCCTGGGAATTTCGAAACCAACATGGCCCTGGGCCGCCTCCTGGCAAAGACTGGTAGCCTAGAGGAAAGCATCCGATTCTTGCAGGACGCCGCAACGCAGTCACCCCAAAGCCCGGAAGTCCATTACCAGCTTGCGCTGAGCTTACAACGGGCAGGTCGCAAGGCCGAAGCTGCCAAAGAGTTCGCCGAAGTCGACCGCCTGAACCGCGAGCGGCGCGGCGCAACCGGCACGGGAATGGATAGTCCGAGACCCTGAGAGACAATGCATAGTCGCAACAAGGTGAATCCTCTGGTCAGCTTTTTTCGTACGGCTCTCGTGTTGATTCTGTGCGCGTCGCTCCTGCCTGCTCTGTTTGCGGACGGCCCGCAGCATAACAAGTCACAGGAGATACCTAAGCCCCAAGGACCACCTCAATCGGGCGGCGCTTCGACGGGCGGCGTCTTTGCGCCAGTGCTCGACGAAAAACACCGGCCCATTACTGCGGGTGGATTTGTTGACGACGCCCCGGTGGTCTTTGTGGACGACACGAAAAAATCCGGGCTCGACAAGTTCAAACATGTCTCTGGAACACCGGAGAAGAATTTGATCCTGGAGGCTCCGGGTTCCGGCGTGGCGATTTTTGACTATGACAACGACGGATGGCCGGACATTTATTTGGTTAATGGATCTACGTTTGATGCGCTCCAAGGCAAAGGGAGGCCGCCCCGCGCGGCATTGTTTCATAATAATCACGACGGAACGTTCACCGACGTCACCGAAAAGGCTGGCGTAGCCAATGAGCGATGGGGGTTTGGCGTGGCGGTAGGCGACTTCGACAATGACGGCTGGCCGGACTTGTACGTCACGAATTACGGAAAGAATCGCCTCTATCAGAACAATCACGACGGCACATTTACCGACGTTGCCGAGAAAGCGAGAGTTACCGTCAGCGGCGCGCAACCCATTTGGTCAACCGGCGCAACCTTCGGCGACTATGACGGAGACGGCAAGTTGGATCTCTATGTCGCGGGCTACGTTAAGTTCGACCTGAACAATCCGCCGGTTGCCGGAACCGCCGCGACGCAGTACAGCTTCTGCCAGTACCGGGGAAAGCCGGTGATGTGCGGCCCGCGCGGCCTACCGGGCGAGCATAATCACCTTTTTCATAACAATGGCGACGGCACATTCACGGAGGTCAGCCAGAAGGCTGGAGTTGCCAACGAAAAGGGTTACTACGGCTTCGGGGTGGCCTTCGCCGATGTAAACGATGACGGAAAGCTCGACATCGCCGTGGCCAACGACTCCGTGCCGAACTATCTCTTCCTGAACAAAGGTGACGGGACATTCGAGGATGCCAGCTACCCATCGGGATTTGCGCTCAAAGATGATGGGCGCGAACAAGCGGCCATGGGGCTGGGCATCGGGGATTACGACAATAGCGGGCACTTGTCGCTCTACGTCACTACGTTTTCGGACGATTACTTTGCACTCTACCAAAACGAGGGCGATGCGAATTTCTCGGATGTCAGCTTTCTGGCCGGAGTGGCCGCCGTAACCATCCCCTTCCTGGGGTGGGGCACGGGCTTCCTGGACTACGACAACGACGGCTGGAAAGACATTCTCGATGCCAATGGTCACGTCTATCCGGGCGTGGATCAAAACAATTGGGGCATGACTTACGCGCAGCGGCCGCTTCTCTTCCGTAACGTCGATGGCCATCATTTTCAAGTTGTGCCTCCAGCGACCAATAGCGGGCTGGCTGTTGTCGTTTCCGCCCGCGGCGCGGCCTTCGGCGATCTCTTCAACGATGGCAAGATTGACGTGGTACTGAACACCATTGATGGCCCGCCGGTTTTGCTGAGGAACGTCGTCAGCAACGGCAACAATTGGGTAACTTTGAAGTTGACGGGCGGAACAAAGAGCCCGCGCGATGCCATCGGCGCAAAAGCGTTCCTGACCGCCAACGGGATGACTCAGCGCAACGATGTGATCAGCGGAGGGAGCTACATATCCAACAACGACATGCGGCTCCACTTCGGAATTGGAAGAGCAAAGCAAGTGGACAAACTGGAAGTCCGCTGGCCCGACGGGAGCAATGAGAACATTTCCCTCCCTGGAATCAACCGTGTGTTTACGATTGTGGAAGGCAAGGGCGTGTCGAGCGAGCAGCCGAAGTGAAGTCTGTACTAAATACCGTTCTTTCCGTTGCAGCAATGCTCGCTTTGGCAGGTTCTGCCGGTGGGAAACAAAAAAAGGCCGTCGCGCCTGCGCATCCGAACCCCGCGGCCGAGAAGGTACTGCAGGAAGTGGGGGCGCTCATACAGAGCGGAAAATTCTCCGAAGCCGAGGCGTTAGCAAAGGAAGCCGCGAAACTTGCTCCGTCCTCACCTGTTCCCCACAATTTGCTCGGTTTTATTTACGAACAATTGAAACAGCCCTCTTCCGCTGAACCGCAATACCGCGAAGCCATTCGCCTCGATCCCCAATTTGCCGCTGCTCATGGCAATCTGGGAAATCTTCTTCTTCAGCAAAATAAGCTTGCCGCCGCCCGCAAGGAACTCGAACAAGCGATCAAGCTCGACCCGGGAAATGCACGCGCGCACTACAACCTGGGCATGGTGCTCGCGGCTTTGAAAGAGTATTCGCTGGCTGCGGATCGGTTCGCCATCGCGCGGAAACTGCAAGGGAATGATCCCGCAATTACATTCTTGTTCTTGCGAGCGGCGCTCAAAGCCGACCGCATCCAAGAGGCAATGGCCGCCGCCGACGAACTAACCAAATTGAATCCGGAAAACTCCGCGCTGCTTTTTAATCTTGCACTAACTCTGGCTCAGGAAGAGCAATACGAGCGAGCCGCTGATCTGTTCTCTCAGGTGAATCGGCTGCGGCCCAAAACCCCCGAGGTCCTCTACAATTTGGGCGTCGCTTACCACAACTTGAAGAGGTTGGACGATGCCGCGAGTGTTCTGGCGGAAGCCGCCGATTTGAATCCGGAAATTCCGGAAACGCATTTTCGCCTTGGGCTGATCGCAGTAGAGAAGTTGGATCATGATAACGCCATCCTTGAATTCCAGCACGCGACAGCACGTGCCCCAGACCATGCTCAGTATCACTATGTTTTGGGGCGCGAAGAATTTGCGATTGGCAGCTGGGAGCTCGCTGCCAAGAGCTATCGGCGCGCCGCCGAACTGGATCCGACACAGGTCCTATACAATTTGAGCCTGGGTAACGCTCTGTTTCGTGCCGAAAACTATGCCGAAGCTGCGGCGGCATTTGAAAAGACCGCGAAGCTGGACCCCAGGACGGAAGATATTGAGTATCTGATCGGCTACTGTTATCGAGCGCGGGGCCAACTTGACTTTGCGAAGCAACGCTTTGAACAACAATTGAGGACCGACTCTAAACACGTCCGTGCCCGCGCAGGGGTCGGTTTCCTCTTGCTGGAGCAAGACGATCTCGAAGGAGCACAAAGGGAGTTGGAACAGGCGGTTGCACTCGACCCAGAAAACGTTGATGCACTTTTCGATTTAGCCCGGACCTACGCCAGAGAGAAGCAAGCGGATAAGGCAATGCCATATTTCGAGCGCGTCTTGCAACTTAGCCCCGATAATACGCAAGCCCACTACCAACTGTTCATCTTGTACACGCGGACCAAACAGCAGGAAAAAGCGAATGCGGAACTGGAGATCTTTCATCGCCTCGAAGAGATGGAGAGGATGGTTCGACGCGAAGAGAGTGCGCTTACTAAGGCGCGGAGAGCGAGAGCGGACCAAGCCAGTCCGGCCACCGTGGCGTCGCCTCCTGACGCGAAACAAAGTCCCAAAGATCAGCAGTAAGAACAGCCTTTTTGCCGATTTGGGTGTCGCATCATTGGACTGGCGGCGGAAAGCAATGGAACATAGGGGAGTTCGGTTGTCGCTACCAAAAACTCGGTTGGCCGACCCGTCAGCGAAATAAGCCGTGCCCAGCGGCGTGATGTCCCGGATCAACCCTCCAGAGTCTGGCGTCCTCCCAGGAAAGACTGAACTTCGCATGGCGAACGAGCACACTGCTCGTTCTGCATTCTCACGCGAGCGTTGGGAAGTCTTTTTCGATCAGGCAGCTTTGCGCGTGTAGAGATGATGCAGGCCGCCGACTTGTGGAATTTGGATCACGTGTCCGAGCAACGGAGGCTCGACAGGTCGGCTGAGAGGTGTAACCTTTTCGAGCGATAGTTGTGTACGGCAACGTTCGTAGTAATCGAAATAATCCTTGAGTGTTCGGCGAACCCAGCCTCATTGCAGTCGACGAACGCCACGTGAAACGCCGGCTCTCTGAGTATATTCGCTACTACCACGAGGACCGCACGCCTCTCGGACTCGGGAAGGGAACGCCGGACGGAAGAACTCGCACCCTAGCCTCAGGTCGCGTCCTTTCTCATGTCCGCCTGGGAGGACTGCACCACCGGTACGATCGGGCTGCCTAATCCGAACCAACGGAGCGTCGCGAAAACGTCCGGGTTCCGTCATCCTTATATATACAGATATACCGCGCGGGCGTTCCTCCGGGAAGGTGAAGGGATAACCTGGATGGGACAGCCGTCGCGCCAGGGAATCGCGCTATTTTCAGTGCGCATAGAATTGTGGCGAAGCACACCGCGTTGCACGATTGAGAGATGTAACCACGGATGGGTGTGTTGACGTCTCTCGGACAATCGCGGGTAGAGGTGTTGAACAAAAATGAAGTGGCTAACGGCTTTTCTCGATATGGCTTTCCTTAACCAATCTTGGGCATTCGAATTGGCCATGTCCGACTCCGAAACGCTTGGGTCCTGCCGGCGCAAACAACTGTAGCACTCAAAATGTTCAGAAGTTGTTCTGGACGAGTTCCTCAAGTTTTGCGCGATACGCGCGGCCCGATGCCAAGCGACCACCTGTGCTCATGGTCATGGCATACTCACGATGAAACATCGATCATGCGCGAGCTCATGAGGCGGGGAAGGTAAGACCGGTCATCGACAAGTGCTACATGTTGAGTGAGGTTCCCGAGGCCATCCGGTATCTGGAAGAACGACACGCTCGCGGAAAAGTTGTAATAATTTTCGAATCGAACATCAAACCTAACAACAAACCTAACAACGCGCTGCAGCCGACCTCTTGGGAGGAAATGAAATGACATTCAGCACTATCGACGAGTCACAACGCACGGCTGCAAGGATCGCAGGGCTTGCTTGCCCGATCTCGTTCGTCACCGTGGTCGCGGTCAATTTCGGCATCTTTGCCCGCCTCATGGTCCGGGGCAATCCGGCGGAAACCGCTCGGAACATCATGGCGCACGAAACACTATTCCGTATCGGCGTCGCGGGCGACATGGTTTACTGCGTTGGCGTTGTCGTACTGCTGACAGCGCTTTACGTGATCCTTAAGCCGGTCAGCCAGAACCTTGCCTTGCTCGCGGCATTCGGCAGGCTGGTCCATGGCCTCACGTGGCTCCTGGCGACGCTCAATCTCTTTACCGCTCTGCGACTCTTGAGTGACGCTGATTACTCGCGCGCGCTTGGACAAGTCCAATTGTCGGCCTTGGCGCGGCTGTACCTCAGCGGTTTCGACGCGTACTACGTTGGCCTGCTGTTTTGGGGATTGGGAGCCACAGTTGGCAGCTACTTGTGGTTCAACTCGAACTACATCCCCAGAGCACTGGCTGCCTTTGGTATGATCTCCAGTGCATGGTGCGCCGCCTGCACTTTCGTTTTTTACATCTTCCCCGACTTCCCCAAAGTAGTGAACCTGTGGTGGTTCGACTCGCCCATGGCTATCTTCGAACTAGCGCTGAGTTTTTGGCTTCTGTTTAAGGGGTTAAGGTCATCTGGGATAGCTGAGCCCAATAAAGCAGGTGGTTGAGCACAGGCGTGAACGTTCAACGATGGAAGGAGCAAAGACAGCGTAGCGGAGGAACGTCAATGAAAGCCGCCGTCTATACCAGATACGGACCACCGGACGTTGTTGTCCAAATCAAGGAGGTCCAAAAGCCTGTTCCCAAGGACAGCGAGGTCTTGATAGAAGTTCGCGCGGCTTCCCTCAATCCGCTTGACGGGCACCTCATGCGAGCCCCGTTCCCGCTTCGCCTGATGACCGGGCTGCGCAAACCAAAGAACACACGGCTGGGCGTGGATGTGGCGGGCCAGGTTGAAACGGTCGGCAGGAACGTAACCCAGTTCAAACCAGGCGACGAGGTGTTCGGAGCGTGCCGTGCGGCGTTTGCCGAGTATGCGTGTGCTTCCGAGTCGAGATTGGTCATGAAGCCCAATAAGGTGACCTTTGAGCAAGCGGCGTCAGTACCTGTGGCAGGACTCACAGCATTGCAGGGTCTTCGCGACAAAGGAAAGATTCAGCCAGGGCAGAAGGTCTTGATCAACGGCGCGGCGGGAGGCGTGGGTACGTTCGCTGTGCAGATCGCCAAGTCATTCGGCGCAGATGTGACCGGCGTGTGCAGTACGCGGAATGTGGACATGGTCCGATCAATCGGCGCAGATCACGCCATTAACTACACGAAAGAGGATTTCACCCAAAGTGGGCAGCGTTACGACCTAATTTTCGACAACGTTAGCAACCATTCGTTCTCAGAGCGGCGGCGCATCTTAAATTCCAATGGCATCTGCGTCTTGGCGGGGATTGGAGGAGCAGGATCGCACGAGGGTCAGTGGGCGCGTTTGGGTGGTTTCACGTTTATTGCGAGAATAACCAAAGAGGACCTGACCATCCTGCGCGAGCTCATGGCGACTGGAAAGGTAACGCCGGTCATCGACAAGTGCTACAGGTTGAGTGAAGTCCCTGAGGCTATCCGGTATCTGGAAGAAGGACACGCTCAAGGAAAAGTAGTAATAACCGTGGAATCGAACAACAAAACCTGACAACGCGCTGCACCCGGGGGAAACGGCACTCTCGACAGTTTTCCCCCTTGCTCATGGCCCGAGTCTGCTCCTCATCCTTGTCCCGCGCCAAAACTCTGGCCGACCGCAGAATCAACAGCTCGCAACAATATTTCCAATCGTTGATCTGGTATAACTCCGTGCCATGTTCAGCCTGCTTCTCCTCTGGATCGGAGCACTGATTCGCCTCTTCCGTAGCCGTGGGAATCTTGTATTGGAGAATCTCGTGCCCCGGCAACAACTCGCTGTGCTGAAACGTCGGCATCGCCGTCCGAGCATAGGTCTGTTCGACAAGCTCTTCTGGGTCGTCGTTCGTCGATTCTGGTCAGGATGGAAACAAGCTCTCATCGTCGTCACGCCTGAAACCGTAGTCCGTTGGCACCGGAATGGTTTTCGTATGTACTGGAGGTTGATCTCCAGAGGCCGGACGCAAGTTGGAAGAAGACGGACGCGGAAGG
>WNFD01006375.1_pt1 | contig 11804 bp, 14 predicted proteins | sample 5400491 | NCBI WGS metagenome assembly WNFD01 (sample SAMN13153343, study PRJNA577476) | soil metagenome | isolation source: 120 cm saprolite under Douglas fir tree site 2 hole 2 replicate 2 | place: USA:California | collected 2015-04-18 | reverse complement strand
AGCGGTCTGCCGATGTTCGGGACCACGTTTCCCGAGTGAGAGAAGCCAGTCGCTAAGCAGCTGGTTCAGTCCGCTCAACGCGAAGGATCAGAGCCCCAATCCAATGCTCAATGGCAAGATGGGATGTCGGCTGTTGGCACTTGAGACCTTCCGGGATGTCCGCTTGGACGGCAACTGATGGAAGTAAGGCGGACCGGCTACGCTAACCGGACGTGCCGCAAAAGTACTGAAGCTGACGCAGCGTGACGCTGCGGGATCATCACGAACAGCCATTTCTTACCGGTCCCCATCACCGCCCCCAATCATGGCATGCGAGATCGAAAATCGAATGCGCTCAGTCCGTTAGCCCACATAGTGGCCTGGTGCACAACAGGCCCTCTTCGGACCCCGCTCGGGCCTCCCCACGCCACCACGTGGCTCCTCATGCCGGCATCCTTCTGGCGTCAAGAGTTGCTCGATCACCGCGCAGCCATAGCTGTTGAGCTCTGCTGAAAGCGTCTCCCAGTCATACCGGGAGACGAGAGTTTCTGCAGTGCGGGCCGTGGAGGGTGCACGGAGCGCGCTGGAACGGGTGTTCATGCCAGCGCCTCCTTCGCAAGGAGCGCGCGCTTGCGCTCAACACCCCAGCGGTAGCCGGAGAGCGTGCCATTGCTTCTGACGACCCGGTGGCACGGGATGGCCAAGGCGATCGCGTTGGCAGCGCAGGCATTTGCAACGGCCCGAACAGCGCCGGGTTCGCCGATACGGTGGGCGAGCGCCCCGTAGGTCACGGTGGCCCCGATTGGAATCCGGAGCAGAGCCTCCCAGACGCGCTGTTGGAACGGCGTGCCGCGAATGTCGAGCGGCAGGTTGAGCCCTTCCGACGGCACCTCGATGAAGCGCAGGACTTTCCGAAGATCGTCGCTCAGCTTCCGATCATTCCTGACGAGCTTGCTGTCGGTGAACCGCGTTGCAAGATCGCGCTCCAGCTCTGCAGCTTCGGACCCGATGAGGATTGCGCAGACGCCGTTCGCGCTGCGCGCAACCAATACGGCGCCGAGAGCGCTTTCTCCGATCGAGAACGCAATCTCCTCCGCGGCTGCGCCTTGCTGAATTTTCGGCGGGACCTTAACCGGCGAGAATGCCTCCATGTTGATGAGGTTCATGTTCGTGACTCCTTTGTCCATGTTCATCATGAGACGATGATGTAGCTCTTACAGGCGCGTGGCTCACTCCGGTCCTTGCTTTCAAATTCAGATTTCGTATTGCGCGGCGTTTGGCGCATCAGCGGCGCGCCGACATGCCCGGCGGAAACCACAAAGCAGCAAGCGCGATCGCCGCATTCAAGTTTCACGATGTCGAACAGCCCGGTTCGTTCCCGCGACGCGTTGCGGTCCGCCAATATGGCCGGAGTCGGCGGTGAAGCGGACATGTCATGGACATCGTCCACCGACGCGAATGACCCGACTCGGACATTGGTCGACCCACTAACAGGATGTGCCGAAGCCGCCCCCGCGCCCCTTCCAGAGTGCTATAGTCTCGCCATTCCGATCCTGGGGGTTGGACACATGAGGCGGCGCGAATTTGTCGGCCTGCTCGGCGCCACGGCCGTCACAGGGCCGCTCGCCGCGCGTGCGCAGCAGCCGGCGTTGCCGGTGGTCGGCTATCTCAACGGTCTATCCGCTAGCGACCGCCCGCATCTGTTGGAGATGTTTCGCCGGGGGTTGGGCGAGACCAGCTATGCTGTGGGTCAGAATGTTGCGATCGAATACCGCTATGCGGACAATCAGCCGGACCGGTTGAGGGCGCTGGCAGCCGACCTGATCGCACGTCGGGTCGCCGTCATCGCGGCGACCGGGGGCAACCAGCCTGCATTGACCGCCAAGGCGCTGACTTCGACGACACCGATTGTGTTCACGAGCGGTCGCGATCCGGTCACGGCCGGGCTGGTCGGCAGCCTCAGCCGGCCGGAAGCCAACCTGACGGGGGTGAGCTGGTTCGGCGCCGAGATGGGGCCCAAGCATGTCGAGCTGATGCATGAACTCGTACCCGGGGCCGCGCTGGTCGCTCTCTTCGTCAACCCGAACAATGTGGCAGGGAGGGCCTATGAGGAGTTCGCGCGCAAGGCGGCGCAGGCGGTCGGGATGCCGCTCCTGGTCCTGCAGGCCAGCACGCGGAGCAAAATCGACGCGGCCTTTGAGACTCTTGCACAGCAGAAGGCGAGTGCCGCGATCGTCGCATCCGATCCGTTCTATACCACCCGCGCCGGCCAATTCGTCGTCTTGGCGGCGCGGCACAACCTTCCGGTAGTGCACGCAAATCGCGAGTTCGCGGCGGCCGGCGGCCTGATCAGCTATGGAAACGACACTTCCGACGCCTATCGCCGTGCCGGCGTCTATGTCGGCCGGATCCTCAGAGGTGCGAAGCCGGCCGACCTGCCAATCGATCGGGCGACCAAGTTCGAGCTGGTGATCAATCTGCAAACCGCAAAGACGCTCAAGCTAGACATCTCCGCCAAGCTGCTCGCCCGCGCCGACGAGGTGATCGAATAGCGGAGAAGGGCGGCTTAGGCGACCAACATCACGTCCGAAGTGGTGACGAGCTGCAGCTGGCTGGCGGCATCAGCCCGCATTTGATAGCCCTCGGCAAGCTCCAGGAAGAGTAGTTTCACCTCCGGGCTCCTTTCCTCTCGTGCGAGCGCCAGGAAATCGGCAGCTTGGCGACGGTAATAATGACGGTAATAATGGGGAGTGGGCATGGGCGGGGTTCTCGTGATGTCGCCCTTTTACGCGCAAAACTTTTCAAGGTTCCAAATCACTTCAGTTAAATGGCGGACAGGTTGATCACGACTTCTTAACCCCACTTCCCGTCAGGAACCGGTCGAGTCTTGCACAAGAGGCCCCGCTTCGGATGTCGGCATGTGCCCGCTGCGACACGGTTCCGGACGGGCGGGGCGGAAAAAAATTGTGGCCCCCTGTCGGATGGGCGTGCGGCCGTTCGTCCTCGGGGGATAGCGTTCAATGGGGACGCGACAGCGAGGAGAAGACGTGATGCTGGTTCAGCCCTACCTGTTTTTCGACGGCCGGTGCGAGGAGGCGGTAGCTTTCTACCGCACTGCGCTCGGTGCCGAGGTGACGACGTTGATGCACTACAAGGATTGCCCCGACACGCCGCCGCCCGGCATGGTCCCGCCCGGATCCGAGGGCAAGGTGATGCACGCGAGCTTCCGCATCGGCGAGACGACCGTGATGGCGTCCGACGGACGGTGCCAGGGGCAGCCGAGCTTCCAGGGCTTCTCGCTCTCCATCACGGTCGCGAACGAGGCGGAGGCCGATCGAATGTTCGGTGCCTTGGCCGACGGCGGGAAAGTGTCCATGCCGCTCGGCAAGACCTTCTTTTCCCCGCGGTTCGGCATGGTCACGGACCGGTTCGGCGTGGGCTGGATGGTGATCGTGGCTCGGTGACGGTTCCGGACCTCGGAGGCGATGATGAAGGTGCTTCTCCTGCTCGGAACCAAGAAAGGCGCGTTCGTCCTGGAGAGCGACGCCGGGCGACGCGCGTGGCGGCTCCGCGGCCCCTGCTGCGAGACCTGGCCGATGAACCACGTGATCGCGGATCGCTCGACCGGCGTGATCTATGGCGCCGGCGGCAACGAATGGTTCGGCCCGGCGGTCTGGAAGTCGGCCGATCTCGGCGCGACCTGGACGCACTCGAGCCAAGGGCTCGCCTATGAGGCCGGCGAGCAGCCGATCAAGTCGGTCTGGAGCCTCGCAGCGGGGCGCGGGCGGCTCTACGCCGGCGTCGAGCCGGCCGGCCTGTTTCGCAGCGACGACGGCGGGCTTACCTGGGAGCATGTCGCCGGACTGCGCGATCACCCGTCGCGACCCGGCTGGCAACCGGGCGGCGGCGGGCTCATCCTGCATTCGCTCGTCCTGCATCCGCAGGACGAGAAGCAGATCTGGGCCGGCATCTCGGCGGCCGGCGTCTTCCACACCGCGGACGGCGGCGCCACCTGGGAGGCGCGCAACCGCGGAACGCGGTGCGATTACCTGCCCGAGGGGCAGAAATATCCGGACGTCGGCCAGTGCGTGCACAGTGTAGTGGCGGCGCCCGGCGTGCCGGATCGCCTCTATCAGCAGAACCACTGCGGCATGTACCGCAGCGACGACGGCGGGCGGACGTGGCAGAGCATCGAGGCCGGCCTGCCGTCGAGCTTCGGCTTTCCGGCGGCCGCCCATCCGCGCGATCCGCAGACGCTCTACCTCGTGCCGCTCAACGGCGACACCGCCGGCCGGTTCGTGCCCGAGGGCAAGGCCGCGGTCTGGAAGACGGCCGACGGCGGCAGGACCTGGAGCGGAAAGCGGGAGGGTTTGCCGCAGCACAATGCCTTCTTCGGCGTATTGCGCCAGGCGCTCGCCACCGACAGGATGGAACCGGCGGGCGTCTACTTCGGCACCGGCTCCGGCACCCTCTATGCCAGCACCGACGAGGGCGAGAGCTGGTCCTGCATCGCGCAGCACCTGCCTGCGATCTCTTCGGTGGAAACGCTGGTCATCTGACCGTAGCGGTGCAGGCGGAGAACCGATCATGCGGAATGGATCGCTGCCGGTGCTGGTCCGGCTTCCGCCTCTGCTCATCAATCTGTTCCCCAGTGCCGAGCGCAGGGTCGAGCTCTCCGTCGACACCGTCGAGGAGATGATCGACGCGCTCGATGCGCGCTGGCCGGGGATGCGCGACCGGCTCTGCGACTCGACCCCGGCGATCCGGCGCCACATCAACGTCTTCGTCGAGGGCAGCCGCGCCACTCTCGCAACGCGGCTCGCGCCGGGCGCCGACGTCTTCATCGTGACGGCGATCAGCGGCGGGTAAAGCCGGCCCCTCGCAGGCGTCGCTACTCCGCCGCCTGCCGTGACGGCGGGCGCACGCCGTCGAGGCCGTCGGCCGCCGTCGCGGAGATCGTGGTGCGCACCATGAGCCGCGCCTCGTGCGCGGGCCAGGGTCGGCCGCGATGCAGGGTCGCGCGGTTGTCCCACATGACGACGTCGCCCTTGCGCCAGCCGTGCACGTAGCTCCGCCCCGGCGCGGTCGCGGCGTCGATCAGCTCGGCGAGGAGCTTTTGCGCCGCCGCCTGCTCCAGGCCCTCGACCGCATAGGCGTGCGAGGCGATATAGAGCGCGCTGCGGCCGTTCGCCGGGTTCTTCCACGCCAGGCGCCAGCATTGCGGCGGCAGGGCCGCGCGCTCCTCGGCGCTCGCAAGGTCGGGCGCGATCTTGCGGCGCGAATGGGCGTAGTCGTGCCAGGCGAAGGAATTCTCGAGCCGCCGGCGCAGGCCTGCATCGAGCCGCTCGAAGGCGAGGCGGGTCGAGACGTACTCGGTCTCGCCGCCCCGTGCGGGGATGATGCGCGCGGAGAGCACGGAGGCCAGCGCCGGCACGCGCTTGAACGTGCTGTCGGTGTGCCAGAGCTGGTTCGCCTTGTTGCGCAGCGCGAGCCGGTGATCCGCCGGCACGACCTTGCCGTTCTCGTCGATCGTGCTGAGGATGACGAGGTTGGTGCCCACCCCCTGCGAGCCGACCTTGGTCACCTCGAGCGGCCCGAACCGGCGGGAGAAGGCGAGCTGCACCTCGTCGGTCACGTCCTGCCCGCGAAAGACCAGGACCGAATGCTCCTCGAGCGCGGCACGCGCCTCCCGGTAGGCGGCGTCGTCGGCCGCGATCTCGGCCAGCGTCGCGCCGCGCAGCTCGGCGGCGAAGCCCGGACCCAGCGGGACGATCTCCATCGGCGAGCCCTCCGTCGCTCCGGCGTCTGCCTAATTCTTCAACAAAACCGGCCGGCCGGCAAGCACGCGGTGAAAAGCGAATTTTTGTGATGGCCATCACGTCGGGAAAGCTGCGAGGCCACTAACGTCTGGCGTGTCGAAAAGCTACACACACCCGTAGTCCAGACAGGAGATGGCAATGCTCGCGAACTCAAGAAAAATCCTGACCGTCGCGCTTGCGGCGGTTGCTTTCACCATCGTTTCACTGGCCACTGCCGATCGAGCGGTCGCCTGTCCCGGCGGCTACTTCAAATGTGGCGGGGTCTGCTGTCCCCGTTGAACGGAGTGCGTCTTCGGGTACCGCGTTTCACTCGGGAAGGTGAGGCCGATCATGCGAAAGACCTTGCTGCTTGCGGCTGCCGTAACGCTGGCGGGAGTGGCCGTTCCGGCATCGGCGTATTACTGGTCGAAGCCGACGGACGACGCGCTCAGCCGCACGATGCGCGGGCTCGGATTCATGCCGCTCACGCCTCCGTCAAACCTCGTGAGCGTCGGCTCGCTCTACTACGTCGATCCCCAGGCGCGGTTCTTCAAGACCATCTGCCACGCCGAGGAGGCCGATCTGGAGGGCGCCGTGGTCATATCGCCGAGCGCAAGGGTCATCGCTGACGAGCTGCATTCAGGACGGTTCGCGACCGGAGTGCGGATCGATCTCGAATGGCTGCTCAAAGGCGACGTTGAGAAAAATTATCAAGTCAACGTGCACTTCTCATTGACCGACGTGTTCGTCCGTGAAATCTCGCTCGGCAACAACCGTCGCGTCTTCGCCAAGATGATAGCCAAGCCCGAATGCAACGAGACCGTCACGGATTTGGTCAACGCCGGCGGCTACGTGTGCCAAGTCCAGCAGGTGCTGCAAGCGACCGCTGAGTTCAAGGTCGAATTGGACGAACACAGCAAGATCGCGACCCAAACGAAAGCCAAGACCGACGAGATCAAGGAACGCGTGAAGCTCGCGGTGGAGGCGCAAAGCGATCAGAGCGTGGTCGAACGTTCGGGCCGGCTGCTTGCCGGATCGGCCCTGAATTATGGCGTGTCGATGAATCCGACCTGCCTTGCACCGCGGCAGGCGCGCTTCACGCGCGTCCTGCCGAAGACGGTACTGGGCCGAATCGGGAATTTCGTGATGTTCAGCATCGTAGAGCAGATTTGGCCGGCCAGCGAGCAGCAGGTGACGGTCGCAAATGCAATCGTTGCCGTGCGATAGGATCGCCTGGAGCGCATTCAGTTTCGACGGAAACTGAATGCGCTCAGGCTGTTTGCGTGGTCGCATTTTCGGACGGAAAACCGGTTCCCACCCCGGCTCAAGTCCGGGGCAGGCTTTTTCCTGAAAATGCTCTCGCGGGGAGCGCGCAATCAGAGCGATTCGCGCGCCCGCCGGTCGCCGGAGACCATGTGCCGCGGGATGGCGATGCGCTCGGCGATCTCGATCAACAGGTAGAGCGCCACGCCCAGGATGGTGAGGGCGACGATGCCGGCGAACAGGAGCTGCGTATCCATGCTGCCGTTCGCCACCATCAGCAGATATCCGAGGCCGGCATCGCCGCCGACGAACTCGCCGACCACCGCGCCGACGACCGCGAGCGTGATCGATATCTTCAGCCCGCCGAAGATCGCCGGCAGCGCGGTCGGCAGCCGAATCTTGAAGAACGTGTCGACCGCGCCGAAGCCCATCGAGCGCGCGAGGTGGATCTTCTCCGGCTCGATCGCGGCGAGGCCGACCGCGGTGTTGATCACGACCGGAAAGAACGCGATCAGGAACGCGACCAGAACCTTCGGCAGGTAGCCGAACCCGAACCACACCAGCAGCAGCGGCGCCACCGCCACCTTCGGCATGGCCTGCGACGACACCAGCAGCGGCAGGACCGCGCGCGCGAACGGCGGCCACAGGAAGATCGCGAGCGCGAGCGGAATGCCGACCACGATGCTGAGCAGGAAACCGAGCAATATCTCGACCGTGGTCACCCAGCCGTTTTGCAGGAGCAGGCCCGCATTCGCCCGCATCGAGGCGAGGACGGCGCTCGGGGCCGGCAGCAGGAACGCCGGAACGTCGAACGCGCGCGTCGCCGTCTCCCAGATCGCCAGGACGCCGAGCACGACGCAGGTCGGCGCGACGACGGCCGAGATGCGCGCGCGCGTTTCGCGCCGGGCGAGGTTGCGCTGGACGCTCGCCTCGACGTCCTCGATGCTGCGCGGCGAGCCCGCCTTCTCGGTTTCCATCATGAGCTCAGTGCTCGCGCAACACGCCGCGAGCGAGGAACAATTCGAGGATTTCACGGCTGTAGCGCGCGAACTCCGGCGTCTCGCGCATCGCCAGCGTCCGCGGGCGCGGCAAATCGATGTCGATCACGCGATCGACGCGGCCCGGCCGCGGCGTCATGACGACGACCTGGTCGGAGAGAAACACCGCTTCCGGCACGCTGTGCGTGATGAATAGAACGGTCATGCGGCGCTCGTTCCAGATCTGCTGGAGGTCGAGGACCAGCTGGTCGCGCGTCAGCGCGTCGAGCGCGCCGAACGGCTCGTCCATCAACAGCTGCGGCGGATCGTGGATGAGCGCCCGACAGAGCGAGACCCGCTGGCGCATGCCGCCGGACAGCTCGTGCGGGTACTTGCCCTCGAACTCGGCCAAGCCCACCGAGGCGAGGAGCTCGCGCGCACGCCGTTCCGCGGCCCGCCGCTCGAGCTTCTTCGCCTCCGCCTGCAGCATGACGTTGCCGAGCGCTGTCCGCCATTCCAGCAGCACCGGGCTCTGGAAGACGATGCCGATGTCGGTGCGCGGTCGCGTCACCGGCGTGCCGTCGACCGCCACCACGCCGCTCGACGGCGGCATCAGGCCCGCCGCGATCATCAGCAGCGTGCTCTTGCCGCAGCCGCTCGGCCCGAGAATGGAGAGGAATTCGCCGCGCCGCTCGCTCACCGAGATCTGGTCGAGGGCGCGGACCGGGCCGTCGCGCGTCGCGTAGACCTTGCTCAGACCTTGCAGGCGGAGGAACGGGCGATCCGCGTGCGCGCCGGCGGGGGCTGCGGGCGACATTTCACCGGTCGCGCTCGAGCCTCAAGTCTTGTTCGCCGCCGGCGGCGGCGGCACGAACTCCGCGCCGGTGGGGACGAAATCGTTGGTGTAGAGTTGCCTGGCGTCGAGCGGCTCGGTGACCCCGCCATATTGCTTGAGCACCGCCACCGTCCCCTCCCAATCCTTGTCGGAGCTCCAGCCCAGCGGCTGGCCGGTCGTGTTGGGCGTCACCCACGTATCCCACGACAGCTCCGCCTCGCGCCGCGCGATCGCGGGATCGACCGCCTGCGAGAACTTGCGGACGATGGCGACCATCTCGTCCGGATGCGCGCGCCCATAGAGGAACCCCTTCATGCTGGCGGCGACGAAAGCGCGGATGAGCGCCGGGTCCTCCTTGATGAGGTCGTTGTGGACGACGATGCCGTTGCTGACCGCGATCACGCCGCAGTCGGCATACCAGAAGATGCGGGCCTTCTTGTTGCCGCGGATCTCCACGCTCGGCACCTGGCCCTGGGCGTAGCCGGCGATGGCCGGAAACTGGCCGGTCGCCAGCGCGGGCGGCGCGCCTGCGGGATCCACGTTCGCCACGCGGATCTTGCTGCCGTCGAGCCCGCAGCCCTTGACGAAGGCGGGCCATTGCTGGAACTGGGTGCCGCCGGTCGGGATGCCGACGGTCTTGCCTTCCAGATCCTTCGGCGTCTTGATGTCGGAATCCGCGAGCACGATGATGGCGGTCGGATTGCGGCGGTAGATCGCGCCGACCGTCCGGATGCTCATTCCCTTCGATACGCTGAGCCCGACGACGAAGCCGTCCGAGAAGCCGAACTGGGTCGCCTTGCTGGCGACGAGTTGCGCCGTGCTGCCGGAGCCCTTGCCCGGGCCGATGTCCGCGTTGAGGCCGACGTCGCGGTAGAACCCCTTGTCCTGCGCCACCATGAAGCCGCCGTTCGGCCCCTGGAACAGCCAGTCGAGCCGCAAAGTGACGTCGCGCAACTTGGCCTGGGCGAGCGCCGGACGGGCGAGCGGGATGAGCCCGGCGGCGATGCCGGCGTGCCGGAGGAATTGGCGCCTGGACGTCGATCTTTCGGATGCTCGCTCATCGAACATGGACCCGCTCCTTCGGTGAAATTTGAAGGCTTCCATAGAAGCCGCAGGGCGTCAACGGCCGGCCGACTGCGGCAAGACTCGCCTGTGGCGGCTTTCCCGATGCGACGACCGCACCGTCCGCGCAGCCGTCAATGGTTGAGATTCTCGCGCAGCGTCGCCCCGGCATACTTCTTCTTCGACAGGCCGCGGCGCTGCAGCTCGGGAACGACGAGCTCGACGAATTCACGGATGTTGTCCATCGCGGTGTAGCCGCGACCGAGAATGAAGCCGCCGTTGGCTCCGGTCTCGAAATGCATCTGCTCGAGCTTGTCGACGATCGCCTTCGGCGTGCCGGCGGCGACCAGGATGCGATCGACGAGAAAGCGCCTGCCGAATTCCTCGAGCGATTGCCTCGGGTCGACGGTCTTGAGCAGCTCCTCGAAGCTGCCGAGATTACCCTTCTGGGCGCGAACATCGTCGGCGAAGTCGGCAAGCCCCATTCCCGGTTTCGCGGTCGAGAAGTCGACGCCGTATTGCGCCGACATTTCGACCAGCCCCGCCTCCGGCGGGATCGACTCGAGGTAGCGGCGTTCCATCTCGCGGGCATGGGCATCGGAATCCGCCACCTGCACGCGGATCGACCAGAGAATGCCGATGTCGCGCGGCTTGCGGCCGACGGACGCAAGCTTGCCGTCGAGCTCGGCGCGGTGCTGCTTCATGCTGGGCAGCGCGCGGCGCGTGCTGAACTGCAGCTCGGCGTAGGTCGCGGCCAGCGTCATGCCGGGTCCCGAGAGACCCGCCTGGATGATCACCGGCCGGCGCTGCGGCGAAGGCAGGGCGGGCAGCGGGCCGCGGACGTTGAAGTAGCGGCCGCGAAAATCGATGCGGTGCACCTTCGCCGGATCGGCGTAGATGCCGCGTTCGCGGTCGAGCACCAGCGCGCCGGGCTCGACGCTGTCCCACAGCGCGCACGCGACCTCCAGGAACTCCTGCGCGCGCACATAGCGCTCGTCGTGGTCCATCATCACGTCGAAGCCGTAGTTCGCGGCCTCGTTCTTGTAGGCCGACGTCACCGCGTTCCAGGCGATGCGCCCGCGCGTGACGTGGTCGAGCGCGTTGAACACCCGGGCGCAGTGGAACGGATGGTGGTACGTCGTCGACATCGTCATGGCGAAGCCGACGCCCTGCGCCGCTCTCGCCATCAACGGGATCATCGGGGTCATGTCGTGGCGCGGCCATTTCGCGCCGTAGCGCACCACCGCGTGATGACTGCCGCCGTAATCCTCCGAGGTGCCGCCGGTATCGCCGAAGAACAGCATGTCCATGACGCCACGCTCGGCGATGCGAGCGATGTCTTCGTAGAATTCCGACGTGCCGTAATAGGGATAGCCGATCCACGAGCCCGGCATGCGCCACAGGTAGTCGGTGTGAAGAAACGACAGATCGGCCGCGAGATGGATCGATTGCGATTCCGACAAAAGCGCCTCTCCCTGATCAGCACGACCTCGCCGGCATCGGAGGATGAGCCTGTTCGGCTACCATCGACCGACTCCCGGTATGAGGCGCATTCAAGAATTGCTTGAATTTAGGCGCCCCCGGGGTCACCGGCAATCGGGAACGACCCTTCGGGCCCGCCCCGCATGAATGGATCGACATCGTCCAGTCGTCTATCCGCTCGCCCCCGCGTAAGCGGGGGCCCAGAAGTCCGAGGCACCGAGCCTGCCGCCCCTGGGTCCCCGCTTACGCGCATGGGCGCTAAGTTAAGATCACTCGGCTGTCATCGTCCGCGTAGGCGGACGATCCAGTAATCCGTGAATCGGCGTAGCGAGCACCGACTTCGCCTCGATCGCTCGCACCTGGGGCTACTGGATGCCCGCCTACGCGGGCATGACAGCGGAGAGCTTT
>WNFD01020400.1_pt1 | contig 11805 bp, 11 predicted proteins | sample 5400491 | NCBI WGS metagenome assembly WNFD01 (sample SAMN13153343, study PRJNA577476) | soil metagenome | isolation source: 120 cm saprolite under Douglas fir tree site 2 hole 2 replicate 2 | place: USA:California | collected 2015-04-18 | reverse complement strand
ATTACGGGCATTCCGAGCGGGTGCTGATGGCCGCCTCGATGCCTGACGACGAGCGCTATTTTTTCTGGCCCCAGTACGGCTGGTTCGAGCTGCTGGACGCCGACGGCTGGCCGATTACGCGGCCAGGCGTGCTCGGCTATATCGTCGGCACCAGCTTCGACAACAAGGTGATGCCGTTCGTGCGTTACCGCACCGGCGACCTTGCAGTGCTGAGCGACCGGGGGCACGGCAGGCTGCCCGGGTTTCCAGCGTGCGAGTGCATCGAGGGCAGGCTGCAGGAATTTCTGGTGTGCAAGGATCATCGTCTGATTTCGATCACCACGCTCGGATCGGCGCATTTCCCCGAGCTCGCCGAGGTAGAGGCGATCCAGTACGAGCAGGACCGGCCCGGGGACGTCGCCCTGAAGGTCGTGATGGCGCGCGCCCCATCGGTCGAAATGCGAAAGCGCCTCGCCGCGGCGATCCGGGAGAAAACGCAGGGCGGGTGCGAGGCGAGGATCGTGCGGGTCGAGCGCATCGAGCGCACGACCCGCGGCAAATTCCAAATGCTGATCCAGCACCTCGACATCAGCGGTTACTTTGGCGCGGCCGTGTACGGATGATGCCGAACCATGCAAGCACCTAGGTATCAACGCCTGATCATGCTCGGGACCGCGTTTGAAACGCGGGGCGGCATCGCTGCGGTCGTCAGCGCCTACAGGGCGCACGGCCTCTTCGAGCGCTGGCCGATCGACTACATCCCGACGCACTGCGACGGCGGCGCCGTGCGCAAGCTGCTGATGGCCGTCAAGGCGCTTCTCAAGGTCGCCTTCCTTCTTGCTAAGCACCGCCGCGTGGTGATGCACGTGCACTGCGCCTCGCGCGCGAGCTTCTGGCGCAAGTCAGTGTTCATCGCGGTCGGCATGCTCGCGAAATGCCCAGTCATCTTCCATTTGCATGGCGCAGAATTCGCGCGGTTCTACGAAACGGAATGCGGTAAGGTGAAGCGCAGGACAATCCGCTATTTCCTCGATCGCTCAGCGTGCGTAATCGTTCTGTCCGAGTGGTGGCGGGCCTGGATCGCGGGGGTCACCGGAAACCCGCGGCTGGTTTGCGTCGCCAATCCGGCCCCAACAATCGGTGAGCGGTCCGCGTCGCCTCGCAATAAAATCGTGTTGTTTCTTGGGCGTCTCGAGCGCCGCAAGGGAATCTTTGATTTACTCGATGCCGTTTCCATCTTGCGGGCGTCGATTCCCGGCATCCGGCTCGTCTGCGCCGGCGACGGAGATCTCGAGTCCGTTGTGCAATACGCCAAACGTCTCGGCATTGCGGACGCTGTCAGCGTCCCTGGCTGGGCTGGGCCGGCCGAAAAACAATCATTCATGAACCGCGCCGCGGTCTTCGTTCTGCCTTCCTATGCGGAAGGTTTGCCGATGAGTCTGCTGGAGGCGATGGCGGCGGGTCTGCCGGTCGTGGCGACCGCGGTTGGTGGCATTCCCGACGTCGTGAGCGACGGGGTCAATGGTTTTCTATTCACGCCCGGCGATACCGCGGCACTCCAGCGGCTGGTGCGCAGGCTGATGCTCGATCGCAAACTCAGCCCTCGGACTCGCTCGGCCGCTCCCCGGAATAGAAGCAAACCAAAGCGTGGCCGGTAGCAATGTCCCGGGACCTGCAGATTTGAAGGGGATGGGCTATGGATAGGATTTGGGCTCAGAAGCAAGTCCAAGATTATTGGAACAAGCAGCCCTGTGATTCGGAGCTGAGCGACCGCGATTGGCAATCACGGGAATATTTTTTGGAAATTGAGCGCAGACGCTATGAGCTTCAGCCTCACATTCTTGACATCCTTTCCAAGATCGATTGGCACGGAAAGCGAGTCCTTGAGATCGGCACCGGCGTCGGTACGGACGCGCGCAACATCATCGGCAGGGGGGGTATTTACACCGGTATCAACGTCGATCGGGGATCGACCGACTCGACATCGCGGGCATTGCGCGTCTTCTCGCTACCTGGTGTCGTAATGCAGCGCAATGCAATATCGCTGGATTTTCCAGACAGCACGTTTGACGTGGTGTATTCGTTCGGGGTCCTGCACCACATTCCGGAAGTTGAAAAAGCCGCCGCCGAGATTCATCGGGTTCTGAAGCCTGGCGGCGAACTGCTCGTCATGCTCTATAACCGCGCGTCGATCAACTATGTCCTGGAAATCATGTTCTTGCGCAAACTCGGTCTGCATCTCCTGTCGGTGCCAGGCGCAATTGCGCTGCTCGCGCGGATGGGGCTGCCCGAGGACAAGCTGCTGCGTCACGCCGAGCTGCACCGGCAGCGGAAGCGAATGACGGACGAAGAATGGCTGGGTCGCAATACGAACGGCCCTGACTATCCGTATTGCCGCGGTGTCTATGGTGCAGCAGAAGCGGCCGAGCTTCTGGCCGCGTTCCGGATCAAAGACAACGAGGTGTATTTTTTCGATCACCGGCATTGGGGCGTACTGGGTCACTTGTTACCGCGAAACGTGCGCAGTTGGTTGGGCCGGCATTGGGGTTGGCACCGGATCGTGTACGCGCAGAAGGCGTAGCTCATGCAGGCCGGCTTCGCAGTCGACGTGAATAAGCACAAGATCGTTTTGTTCGGTCCGTCCCTGGATGCTCTCAGTGGGGTGTCGACCCACGTGCGGATGCTGTTTGCGTCCGACCTTGCGCGGGACTACGAGCTGCTGCATTTCCAGGTCGGCAGCGAGGGGCGCCGGGAAAACGCGCTGCAGAAGCTCGCGCGAGTCATCCTCGGCCCCCTGCATTTCGCGTTGTACATGCTGCGTACCGGCGCCGAGGTCGTTCATCTCAACGTTCCGCTCGATCTGAAGGGCTATTGGCGGGACCTCGCCTTCTGGACCGTTGCCAAGCTGCTCGGACGGCGCGTGGTGACCCAGATCCATGGCGGAGCGATGCCCCAGGATTTCTTTCGGGGGAACGCCTTTCTGACCTGGGTCCTGCGGCGGTTTCTCGTTTCGAGCGACGTGGTGATGGTCCTCTCCAGCGCGGAACTGTTTGCCTACCAGGCATTCGACGCACGAATAAATATCCATCTGGTCCCCAACGCGATCGATCCGGCAGGGCTTGCCGATCAAACGCGCTCCTATAACACCAACCGGCCTTTGAAGCTGGTTTACGTCGGCCGGCTCGTACGCGCCAAAGGGCTGTTCGAAGTCATCGAGGCTTTGATGGAGCTGAAGCGCGCGGGACGGGAGTTTGAGCTTTCCATAGCCGGGGGAGGTCCGGATCAATGCGAATTGATGGCCGCCTCTGAAAGCGCCGGTCTCAATGGTCGCGTGCACTTTCTCGGTAGCGTGCGCGGCGAAAAAAAGCGCCGGCTCTGGCTCGATTCGGACCTGTTTGTTTTTCCGACGTACCATAGGGAAGGGCTCCCGTACTCCTTGCTGGAGGCGATGGCGGCCGGCTGCGTTCCCATAGCCACCCCTGTCGCGGGGATCCCCGATGTGATGCAGGACCGGGAACACGGCCTGTTTGTGCCGGTGAAGGATGCGGGTGCGCTGGCAAACGCCGTGGCCGCTCTCGACGACGACCGCGCGAGCTTGATACGAATGGCTGAGGCAGCCCGGCGACGGGTGGTGGAGCAATATACGGTGGCGCGACTCGCGGACGATTTCCGAAAACTATATGCCGGCTGTCTCGCTTCAAGCGCGCGAGCCCCTGCGCGATCGCCAGTTGGCTAACCTTGAGATCTGTCATCGGCAATATGCACGAGCGTGATGCCGTCCACACCGGCTGGCGGCCCCTGCACTTGCTCTCCGCGAGCGTGATGAAACAGGTCCTTTGGTACGTCAATCGGCTGCGCTGCATGGCACCGGAAGAAATCCGCCATCGCGTGCTGCGGGCGCTCGCGATGCGAGTGGAGCGCTGGCGGCTCGAGGGATCGCAACCTGTCCCGCCTCCCAATCTCGCGCACAGCTTCCGGCCCTGGATCCATGCTCCGGTGAAAGCGGATGCGGCGCCCTACCTGGCGGCGGCCGAGCGCATCGCCGCCGGCAGGTTCGACGTGTTCGCCTTGCAGGACGCCACATTCGGTTCGCCGCCGCGCTGGAATCGCGATCCCAAGACCGGTGTAGAGGCGCCGTTGACGTTCGGGAAGCTCCTCGACTACCGCAATCCGCGGCGGGTGGGGGACATCAAGTATCTCTGGGAGTTGAACCGCCATCTCCATATCGTGACGCTGGCGCAGGCCTATGCTCTGAGCGGCGACGCGCGCTATTTCGGCGTCATCCGGCGCCACCTCGAAAGCTGGTTCGACGACTGCCCCTACGGGATGGGCCCCAACTGGTCGAGCGCGCTCGAGGCGGGGATCAGGCTGATCAATTGGTCCGTTGCGTGGCAGCTCCTTGGAGGCGCTTCTTCACCCCTGTTTCAGGATGACGAGGGCGCGCGGTTCAGGCGCCAGTGGCTGGATGCCGTCTTTCAGCATGCGCACTTCGTCCAAGGGCACTTCTCGCTCTACTCGTCGGCGAATAATCATCTCATCGGCGAGGCGGCGGGGCTGTTTGTCGCGGCGCTCACCTGGCCCCATTGGCCGCGGGCACGCGCGTGGCTCGCAGAGGCCAAGGCGATCCTCGAACGGGAAACCCTGCTACAGAACGCCCTCGACGGCGTCAACCGCGAACAGGCGGTGTCCTACCAGCAGTTCGAGCTCGACCTGCTTCTGCTCCCGTTGCTCGCCGGCAGAGCGAACGGGCAGAAATTTTCGGCGGCCTTCGAGTCACGCATCGAGGCGATGATCGAGTATCTCGCGTCGATCATGGATGCCAGCGGCAACGTCCCCATGTTCGGTGATTCCGACGACGGGCTCGTCGTACGGCTTACCCCGGACGATGGCTACTGCAGGTACCGCTCGTTGCTCGCAACTGGCGCCATCCTTTTTCGCCGCGGCGACTTCAAGACGAAGGCGGGCGAGCTTGACGACAAGACGCGGTGGCTTTTCGGCGAGGGCGCCGATGCCGCGTTCGAGCTGCTCGATACCGCTCAGGCCCAGCTGCCGGTCAGGCGTGCCTTCACCCACGGCGGTTATTACATTCTCGGCTGCGATTTCGAGAGCGATAACGAAATCCGCCTGGTGGCCGATGCCGGCCCCCTGGGTTACCAGACGATCGCCGCCCATGGCCACGCCGACGCCCTGGCGTTCACCCTGTCGGTCGGAGGGAAGGAGTTCCTCATCGATCCGGGGACCTACGCTTATCACACGCAAGACCCGTGGCGCCGCTATTTTCGCGGCACCGCCGCCCACAACACCCTGCGCGTCGACGGCATGGACCAGTCGCAGTCCGGCGGAAACTTCATGTGGCTGAGGAAGGCGGACGCCCGGTGCACTTTGTGGCGGCCCGCGGATGAGCGCGACGTCTTCGAGGGCTGGCACGACGGTTACATGCAGTTGCCAGACCCGGTGACGCACCGGCGCCGCATCACGCTTGAAAAGCGGGAGCGGCGGGTGGTCATCGAGGACACCGCACTGATGTCGAGGGCGCATGAAATTGAGCTGCTTTTCCATTGCAGCGAGCAGTGTCGGGTCGCTCCCACTGCGGACGGCTACAGGCTCAGCCACGAGGGACGCACGATTTTCCTGAAGCTCCCGCAGGCGGAGGGCGCCACCTCGCGCGTCTATTGCGGCAGCGTCGCTCCCGTGTGGGGCTGGGTATCGAGGCATTTCGACGCGAAGCAGCCAGCGCCGACAATCGTGTGGCGCGCTCGGCTCGCAGACGATGTCGTTCTACGCAGCGAAATCACCTGCTAATCCGATTGGACTACCCGCTCCCGGCATGGCGCTCTACGGCTGTCAACAGGCTCGATCGAAGATCGCATAATCCGCGCCCCGCGGGCGAAGACACAATGATACGCAGATAAGTGGGTAGGAAGTTGAATGCTCGGTACAACTCTGGATTACCTCATCCTGCGCGGCCTCGCCCATAGTCGAAACCTGGCGACGGAAGAGCAACTGGACTCTCGCTCCAGTCAGATTTCGGCCGAGTCTTTCGAAGAAGAGATTCCGAAGTTTCGCAAAATCGTCGGCCGGTTCGAAGGACATCTTCCGGTCGATCCCGGCCTACGCTACCTGGACATGGGGTGCGGCACGGGCGAGCTGACCATCGCGTTTGCCAAGCTCGGGGTCAGGCGCATCACGGGCGTGGATTTCCTGCCGCGGCATATCGAAAGAGCCAAGGCCTATGCCGTGCAGCTCGGCATGGGTCGCGGCGTGCAATTCATTTGCCGCGATTTGCGCGCGTGGGTTCCCGAGGAAAAGTATGACGTGCTGCTGTCGTTCGACGCACTCGAACACATCGAGGATCCCAAGACGTTTCTGCGGAAAATGACGGATTTCATCGCGCCCGGCGGAATCGCCGTGCTGGCGTTCGGCCCGCTGTTCCACTCGCCGTTCGGCGATCACATGTACGGTTTCTTCCGACTGCAAATTCCCTGGCGCGGCGTGCTGTTCTCGGAGCAAGCGATGCTGCGGGTCCGGAACGAATATTTTCGCCCTACCGATCCGGCGAACAGCTACCACGAAATCGCCGGCGGCCTGAACTTGATGCGATATTCGGAATTCTTGAAATACGTCCGCGATACCGGCTGGGAATTCGCTTACCTGGCCGTCAATACCTTCCTGAAGCGGCTGCCGCCGCTTCGCTTCATATCCGATATCGTGATGCGCGTTCCTGCGGTACGGGATTATTTCGTGCATAACGTTTACGCTGTTTTACGCCGGCGATCGTCTGCCTGATCAAGCCCCGTTGGGCCGGATGGACACTGCCATCCGCCACCGAGGGCCGGACGAGCATGGGCAGAAGCGCTTGGACCGTGCCGTCATGGGGCACTGTCGGCTCGCCATTATCGACCTCGCCGGGGGGCAGCAGCCGATGTGTTCCCCAGACGAGCATGTCTGGATTGATACCGAAGTTCTGCTGCACGCCTACCTCGTGTGGGGCGAAAAGAGGCTCGGCCGGCTCACGGCATGTTCGGTTTCGTGATTTACGATGGACATTCCCAATCGGTCTTTGCCGCCCGTCACGGTATTAAGGCGAGTTTGGTTATGCTTCGGCGATGGCGAAGGTCCGATCGACTACAACTGGAAGCAGAGGTGATTCGGTGTCGGGATCGCGCTGAACGACCTGTTCTAGGCGGTCAACGAAAAAGCATCCTCATCAACGTCTGATCGGGCACGGCCAAAGCAGTGCCACGTGCCGTGATGGGGTCGATCAGCCACACGAGGTCCAACAGCGCCAGCACGGCGATAGCCGGGACACACCACCGCACGTTGGAAAGGCGCACGGCCGCTAGGCAGAAGAACGGCACGAACATCAGGCTGCGATAGGTCAACCCCTGTCCAAACACGATGCTGTGAGGAAACAGCATGAGCAGGAAGAAAAAGCACAGTGCAACGGTGGGATCGCGAAGGCGAGGGCCGCAGACCAGAATTCCGAGCAGAACGAAAGCCAGATACGCATTCCAGGGAATCAGCCTTTGAAGAAGCGCCACCGGTTCCCGCACACCAGAATCCACGCCTTGCTTCCCCACGAGCTTGTATTTTCCAACGTCTTCCCCGCGAAGATCGTACTCGCGCTCGCTGACCGGCGTGAGGATCTCCTGCGCATACGAGACCGGGTGGGCGAAGGGAAGCAGCGTGACGACGCTCAAAACCCCCATCACAAGCAAACCTTGGGCAGTCTTTCCAGCGGTCGTGTCGGCCCCGGATCGCTCTCGCGGGCGGCGATCGCTCCAGAGTTTCCATAGCAGGAAGGCGACGATCGCCGGCGCCAGCAGGATTGCCGTGTTCTTGGCGGCCAGTGAATATTGGGAAAGAAAAACAGGACCGGCGGAAAGGCTAGGAACAACGCGCCTGCGAGTGTCGCGCGCGTCCGGCCCCAGGCGCGCTCGGCAATCAGGTAGACGAGCACCAGCGTGGCGAGGCCCGCGAGAATCGCGGAAAGCCGGACCAGAATGAAGATTGGGTGGTAGTTGTATTGATACTGGTACGATAGCAGATCCGGCCCGGTGCGCGTAGCAAGCGCCACTAGCGCCAGCGGCGGAATGTTTACGATGGCGGAGAGTAAGGGCTTGCCTGCCCCGTGCGCGTAAAACCGGTCCGGTTCGGGAACGATCAACCGCTTGCGATAGCTGGTCTCGGAGTTCTTGACGGGGTTGTCAGCCTCAGCTGGATTTACGTAGCCAAAGCGCTTCTCTTCAGCACCGAAGATTGTTTTGTCTGCATCGGCCACGACCGGCGAGAACAACGGCCGGTACTTCCAGTAGAAGTGGTAGGCCTTCAGCGCAGTTGCAAGCGCCCCGGCATATTCCCCGGAACGGGCATACCCCACGGTGTAATCACCACCGAGGAGTTCGTATGGTTCCTTCACGAAAGTAAATTCGTCGATATCCAGCCGCATGGAGCCGGCAGCGGCGGACACGATCACGTAAATGACCACCAATAGAGCGAGGCGCGTCCTAGCCATAGGTCACTATTTTCCGGCTGTTGCGCGGCTCGCGACTAGGACAGACGTTACTAGCCCGCCTTCTCCCATCACATTCGCACCGCCTTGAAAGCGATGTATTTCGACACGAGGAAATTGAAAGCCGTGGCGACCAGCGCAGCAATCGCAAGGGGCACGAGAGGGACTACTGTGAGCGCGCTGAATTCGAAGATCAACCAGAAGAAGATCGCCAAATTGAGCAGTGCGCCAAGACCATTGAGCACTGCATAGCGCGTCCACTCATGCAATGCTTGCTCGTCTGTTTGGTCAGGGAAAGTGTAGTTGCGGTTTAAGTACCAAGTCACAGTGACCGCTACACTGAATGAGCATAATCGGGAGGTCAGCAGGTCGAGGTTCAGGAAGCTATTCAGCAGAGTCAGCAGGCCGCCGTCGACAAGGAACCCGATAGTACCGATGACCCCGAATGTGATGACCTCTCGAGAAATGTTCTGCCGCATCATGATGCTGATAGGGGTGCTCGTCGATGCTTTTCGCCCAGCCGAGGGCGAAAGCTTATCGCTTGAAGAGAGCTTTCCTAGTGCGGGCGACGCGCGCGCAGGGTAACGTTCTTCCCGAAAAGCCGGCCGGTCAGGCGGTCAAGCATACGCGAGATAGGAAAGATGAACCTGTCGTACAGGCTGACCAGCCGGGGATTCAGTTCCCCGGAAGTATTTCCGAAGGCACGCAGCCAGAGGCTTGCCAAAAAGCCGAAGCTGTCCGCGTACAGGGCGCTCTCGACCTCGAACCCAGCCGATTGGCAGCGCTCCACCAGTTCGCGCCTGATGTAGCGGCGCACGTGTCCCACCTTTCTGTCCATCGCGGAGAAAAGGACTGCGAATGCCGGAACATAGACGAGGAGCCGTCCCCCCGGCTTCAGCACTCGAAAAAGCCCGGCGAGCGCGGCGCGGTCGTCTTCAATGTGCTCGAGTACGTTGAATGTGTAGGCAAGATCGAACTCCCCTTTGACGTCTTCGAGCGAGCGCCGCGCCGCAAGCCCGGATGTAACTAGGCGAGCGCGAAGCGCATCGTCCGGCTCCACGCACACCAGATCGTCGACCGCGAGCACGGGATCTGCGGCGATGCGGCGCGCGAGCATGCCAAGGCCTGCGCCGAAGTCGAGCACGCGCGATCCAGGGCGGATTGAGGCCCGCAGCAGGCCGTAGAGGAACTCGTTGTAGCGCACCGCCTGCTCCATGGCTTCGAGGTTGGCGGTGCCGTTGTACTGAGCCTGTTGGCACTCCATTGAATCTTGTGCTTTGCTCAGCGAGAATGCGGTGGGCCCGATAGCGCCAGGTAATGGAAGCGACGCATTTCTCTCCTCACGTGCGCCATGCTGTCGAGCACGATTCCGACGGTGAACAAAAGCGTGGCAAGTAGCATGAGGCTCGCCGCGAGGACGGCAGTGGGCAGGCGCGGGACGAGCCCTGTATCGACGAATTCCGCGACGACCGGTATGCCCAATGCGAGCGACGTCAGCACCAGAAGCGCCGACAACCCGCCGAACAACCAGAATGGTCGCTCCTCCTTCAGCAGCAGCAGAATCAACATCGCGATCCGGATACCGTCCCGATAGGTCCGCAGCTTGCTTTTCGTGCCCTCGGCTCTCGAGCCGTAAGGCGTATCGAATTCCGCCGTCTTCAGGCGCATCTCGAGAGCGTACACCGTCAGTTCGGTCTCGATCTCGAAGCCCGATGACATGGCCGGAAACGACTTCACGAAGCGCCGCGAGAACACGCGGTACCCGGAGAGCATGTCGCCGACACGGCGGCCGAACAGGTGCGAAACCATTCCGGTCAACGCCCGGTTCCCGAATTGGTGGCCGCGGCGAAACGCGTCGTCGGCGCACGCCACCCTGTCTGCGGTGACCATCTCCAGACCGTCCCGCAGCGCAAGCTCGATCATGCGGGGCGCGTGCTGCGCCGAGTAGGTCCCGTCGCCATCCGCAAGAACGTAAATATCCGCCTCCACGTCCGCGAACATGCGGCGCACGACGTTGCCTTTACCCTGAAACGGTTCGCTGCGCACAATCGCACCCGCCGCGGCGGCGACCCGTGCCGTGTCGTCAGTGGAATTGTTGTCGTAAACGTAGATAGCCGCCGCGGGAAGCGCCGCACGGAATGCCTTGATGACGCCATCGATCGCTCCAGCCTCGTTCTGACAGGGAAGGAGGACTGCTGTGCGGACTTCGGCCGTCTCCGCTTCCATGAGCCATCGCTCTCGGGCTGCGTATCGCGCGTCCATTTCCACTAGTCCCCGGGTGGGCCTTACCGCCCTGCAATTGCTGGCTAATTCTTCGCTAGCCGCTTGACCGTAATTGGGACGCGCGCGATCCACTTGGTAGTCCGTCCGGACCATGCTGCGCCGGCGGATTTGCAGGACGGTGTAGCGGGCGAAATCGATGCGCGCGAAGACGAGGTGCGGGGCGACCGGCGCGCCCGCGAAGACGAAGAAAATGGGGCATCTCCACAGCGCGGTTATCTGTGGTGCGCGGCATCGTGAGCGATCATGTCCAGCGCCGCGTCGACCGGGAGCAAGGGATCTGGAGGCCGAGCCATATGTGCGGACCGATGGTGCGCCCAACCTCGCGGCCGGCATAAATACCGGGCAATCATCTCGCCCGCCGCTTGATGTCCCCGCTCGTTCCAGTGGCCGGACCCCAGTACATTCATGTTCATGCCCAACGTCCGCGTTTTGCCGGGAAATCCATGCAAAAACACGTTGTTCCGCCGCGCATACTCCGCCAAGGGGCGCGCCAGACTCAAAACTTCAATACCTCTCTGAGTGGCAAACGCATGCAATCTGTCGTCTGCGTAAAAAGGGTCCGCTAGGCCGTGCCTTTTAGGCATCTCGGAGGACCGTTTCAAGTCCGGATCTACTTGAAATCCGCTCGATAGCGTGACCAGCAGGAACCGCGTCGCGGTTTGTGCGGTCAAGCTGCTCATCTCCTCGATCAGTCTCTCGGCGATGTTCCATGCCTGCTGCCACTCCCGCGTGCGCGGCGGAGCGTAGGCTCCAGCCGACAGCCCGGGCTCGCCCGCCGTCGCTAGTTGCTCCTGCTTCTCCTCGCGATCCGCGGCAACGAAACGCTTGTAGCGCCACAGATCGCGGACGAAGAACGCAGCCTGTACGACCCTGGAAAAATCCGAGGCGCTCAATAACGCACGATAGAGGGTGCTCGACCTGATCCGGAAAGACCGGGTGCCCTCAAACGAACGGTCCCACGCGATCTGACCGCTGCCGTTCAGCGTCACGTACGGGCGGGACCCCACGCTTAGGTCGAGAGCACGCACGTT
>WNFD01020267.1_pt1 | contig 11806 bp, 6 predicted proteins | sample 5400491 | NCBI WGS metagenome assembly WNFD01 (sample SAMN13153343, study PRJNA577476) | soil metagenome | isolation source: 120 cm saprolite under Douglas fir tree site 2 hole 2 replicate 2 | place: USA:California | collected 2015-04-18 | reverse complement strand
GTTGGCGATGTACCGCGACTGCGCACTGGAGCGGTGTTCTTAGCCGTCGCTGCCCTCGGCATTTTTGTCTCCGCTTGCAACAAGAGCCAGGCAACAACAGCGGCGCCAGTACCGGAGGTCGAAGTAGCCGCAATAGAAACGCGCGATGTCCCGGTGTACAGCGAATGGGTAGCGACCCTGGACGGCTACGTCAACGCTGAGATCCGGCCGCAGGTCTCAGGCTACATCATCAGGCAAGATTACAAAGAGGGTTCGCTCGTCCGCAAGGGCCAAGTGCTGTTCGAAATAGATCCGAGGCCCTTTCAGGCGACGCTTGATCGCGCTAAGGGCGACCTCGCGCAAGCGCAAGCTCAGCTCGGCAAAGCAACCCTCGATGTAGAGCGCGACACGCCACTGGCAGAGGGGAAGGCCATCGCCAAAAGCCAATTGGATAATGAGGTTCAGGCCAAGCTAGGTGCACAGGCGGCCGTTGAATCGGCGAAGGCGGCGGTGGAGCAGGCGGAACTCAACCTGGAGTGGACCAAGGTCACTTCGCTCGTGGATGGAATCGCGGGGATTGCACAAGTCCAGATCGGCAACCTAGTCGGAGCCAACTCTGTCTTGACTTCAGTTTCGCAATTGGATCCCATCAAGGCTTTTTTCCCGATCAACGAACATGAGTATCTCATCGCACAAAGCAAGGGCAACACTACTTCCAGCAATCACACGATCCGTTTTTTTGGAACCTCGATCGAACTGATCCTTACAGACGGGAGTATCTACCCTCAAAAAGGCAAAGTCTTGCTGGCGGACCGGCAAGTGGATCCCGGCACGGGCACCATTCGCATCGTTGCTGCCTTTCCCAATCCCGGCAACATCCTGCGCCCCGGCCAGTATGGACGTGTGCGCGTCGAAACCAGCATGAAAAAGGGCGCTCTGCTGCTGCCGCAGAGTGCGGTTGCGCAATCGCAGGGAAGCTACCAGGTGGCGGTTGTCGGCAGCGATCACAAAGTTAGCATGCGCGCCGTGAAGCCCGGCGCGACGGTCGGGACAAAGTGGATTATTGACGAGGGCCTCAAGCCGGGTGAGCAAGTCGTAGTCGGAGGACTGCAACAGCTCAAGGAAGGAACTCTCGTCACTCCCAAGCTCGTACATCTTTCCGGGGAAGGAAACTAAGCAATGTCGAAGTTCTTCATCAACCGTCCCATCGTGGCAATGGTGATCGCCATCCTTATGGTGATTGTGGGCGCGGTCACTGTCACAAGTCTGCCCGTTGCACAGTTTCCGAACATCGTTCCACCGGAGATTCAGCTGCAGGCCAGCTATGTCGGAGCGGACGCGCAGACCTTGGAGCAATCCGTCGCCACGCCCATCGAACAGCAAATCAATGGCGTGGACAACATGAACTATATGTATTCCCTGAACGCTACCGGGAACTCACAAACCACCATGGTCGTGAACTTCGACTTGAAGACGGACCCGAACACCGATCTCATCCTCACGCAATCGCGCGAGCAACTGGCGGCCGGTCAGCTTCCGCCGGACGTTAACAGCTACGGGGTCACTATCAGAAAGTCCGTGACCGCGCCGCTCATGCTGGTCGGGATATTTTCCCCAAAGGGCACTTACGATACCAAGTTCCTCGGCAATTACGCCTACATCAACCTCAACGATCCCATCGCCCGTTTGTACGGTGTGGGCCAGACGCAGGTTTTCGGAGCGGGGCAGTATGCGATGAGGCTCTGGGTTCAGCCTGACAAACTGGCCAAGTTGGGCATCACGGTCACGGACATCGTCAATGCAGTACAACAGCAGAACACCGTCAACCCTGCAGGTCAGGTGGGTGGGGAACCGGCTCTCGCGAACCAGCAATTCACCTATTCCGTGCTTGCGCAAGGCCGCCTGAGCTCGCCGGAACAATTCGAAAACGTGATCGTGCGCGAGGCGCCGGATGGTGGGACCGTTCGCGTGAAAGACGTCGCCCGCGTTGAGCTGGGCGCACAGGACTACAGTATTGTCAGCCGCTTGAATGGCAAGCCCGCCATCGTCATTCCCGTCTACCAGTTGCCCGGTTCCAATGCCGTCCAAACGGCCGCGGGCGTTCGGAAGCTGATGGCCGAGATGAAGCAGCGCTTCCCGCAAGACATGGACTACGCCATATCACTTGACCAGACGACCGCAGTTACAGAAGGGATGAAGGAGATCATTCAAACCCTTTTGATCGCCATCGCGATGGTCATCCTTGTGGTTTACCTCTTCCTGCAAGACTGGCGCGCTACGCTGATCCCGATGCTGGCCGTGCCCGTCTCCCTAGTGGGCACGTTTGCTCTCTTCCCGCTGTTCGGCTTCTCCATCAATACCCTCTCGATGTTCGGACTCGTGCTGGCTATCGGCTTGGTAGTTGACGACGCCATTGTCGTCGTCGAAGGCGTGCAACGCCACATCGAAGAGGGATTGCCTCCCAAAGATGCGGCTCGAAAAGCCATGGAAGAGCTTTCCGGTCCGGTCATCGGTATCGCCCTGGTTCTCTCGGCAGTTTTCGTGCCGACGGTCTTTATCCCAGGCATCACCGGACGGCTCTACCAGCAATTTGCCTTGACCATCGCAATCTCGGTGGTCCTCTCGGCTTTTAACGCCCTTACGCTGAGCCCGGCGCTTGCCGCGCTACTCTTACGGCCAAAGAAGGAGAGCCGCGGGCCACTCGCAAAATTCTTTGCGTGGTTCAATCATGTTTTCGGGAGCGGCACGGAAATCTATTTGCGGGTGTCCGGCGGCATGATCCGGAAAAGCGTCTTGGCGCTGGTGATGCTTGCGGCCAGCGGTCTTGCCGCGGCTTTCTTTGGCAGCCGCGTGCCATCCAGCTTTCTGCCCGATGAAGATCAGGGCTACGTCTACGTCAACATGGACCTTCCGAACGCGGCTTCGCTGGAGCGCACCAGCGCAGCGGCGCGACAGGTTGAGGAGGTCCTCGCCAACACCCCAGGCGTGGAATACACGACAAGCGTCGTTGGCTTCAGCTTGCTCAGCTTTGTGCGGACCACCTACAACGGCTTCTTTTTCGTCACACTGAAGCCCTGGAGCAGCCGTGAAACACGAGCGGAACAGTTTCAGGAAATCAAGCAGCGGTTGAACCACGAGCTCAGCAGACTTCCGCAAGGAACCGCTTTCAGCTTCTCACCGCCAGCGATCCCTGGCGTCGGCACTTCTGGCGGCTTTCAGTTCGTGCTGGAAGACCGTGCCGGGCGAGATGTCTCGTTTCTGGCGGGCAACCTTGACAGGTTCATGGCCGCCGCCCGCAAACGCCCCGAAATTGGCTCGATATCCACCTCCTTTCTACCGAGCGTCCCGCAAAAGTTTTTGGAGGTCGACCGGCAGAAAGTGCTGAAGCAAGGTGTGGCCCTCTCCGACGTTTACAGGACCATTCAGGCGTTCATGGGCGGGCTGTTCATCAACTACTTCAACGATTTCGGCCGTACGTGGCAGGTGTACGTGGAGGCCGAAGCGCCTTACCGGTCGAACATGGAGAACCTCGGGCAGTTCTATGTGCGCAACAACGGGGGCGAATCGGTTCCACTTTCTGCGCTGATGAGGTTTGAGTCGCGTGCCGGCCCCGAATTCACGATGCGTTATAACGAGTATCGCTCGGCCCAGATCAATGGCAGCGCCGCGCCGGGTTATAGCTCGGACCAGGCGACAGCGGCACTGGAAGAAGTCTTCAGGCAGACTATGCCTCGTGAAATGGGCTACGACTACATGGGCATGTCCTATCAAGAGCAGCAAGCACGGCAGGGGGTCCCGGCTTCAGTAATTTTCGGTTTTTCGCTGTTATTCGTGTTTCTGATTCTCGCGGCGCTCTACGAAAGCTGGTCATTACCTTTCAGCGTGCTGCTGAGCACGCCGGTCGCGGTATTCGGCGCCTTCGCGGTGTTGTGGCTGCGCCGTGTTGTTCTTAGCGCTTTCTATCCGGCTTACATGGTGCAAATCGAGAACGATGTCTATTCGCAAATCGGGTTGGTGATGCTTATCGGTCTGGCCGCCAAGAACGCGATTCTTATCGTTGAGTTCGCCAAGGAGGAGTACGAAAAGGGAAAGCCTCTCGTTGATGCTGCTCTCGAAGGGGCAAGACTTCGTTTGCGTCCTATTCTGATGACTTCCTTTGCGTTCATTCTCGGCTGCGTGCCGCTCTGGACGGCGACCGGCGCGGGATCAGTGGCCCGCCAGATCATGGGCACTACCGTGATCGGTGGCATGGTGGCTGCCACCGGCATTGCCATATTCATCATTCCGGCGCTGTTCGTCTTGGTCGAGCGTATGGCGAAACGCCGCGGAGTCGCGCACAGTCCTGCTCTTCCGCAGCCCAGCCCATCGGAGGCAGACTGAAGTGAGAAGACTTATCGCTCTTTCCCTGGCCATGTTCCTTCCTTCGGGCTGCGCTGTCGGGCCGAACTATAAGAGACCGGATGTAAACGTTCCTGGCACGTACCGTGGAGCTACGCCGCAAGAGACAGAGCAACGTGCGGCGGAATCGCTCGGAGATCAAAAATGGTGGGAGGTGTTTCAGGACAAGCAGCTTCAAGACCTGATCCACACCGCTCTCCAGCAGAATTACGACGTTCGCATTGCCGCAACGCGAATCCTGGAAGCCCGGGCGCAGGTCGGCATCACGCGCGCCGACGGGTTGCCGACGATTAGTGCCGGAGCTCAGTCTGTCGATCAACGCTCTCCGCGCCAAAAATTCTTCCCGGCATTCGACACAAGCGCTCACCAAGTGGATCTCTCGCTGGCTTGGGACCTCGATTTCTGGGGAAAGTATCGCCGCGCCAACGAGTCCGCGCGGGCAACCCTGTTAGCCACTCAGTGGGCGCGTGAAGCAGTCATCAGCACACTGGTGAGTGACGTTGCCGCCGCCTACTTCCAACTTCGTGAGCTCGACCTGCAGCTCGAAATCTCCCGGCGCACACTGGCTTCGCGACAAGACTCGTTGCAACTCACGCGATTATTAGCAAACGGCGGAGCTACATCCATGCTCGACGTCCGGCAGGCAGAGCAGTTGGTATTCACCGCGGCTGAAACCATTCCCGATCTGGAGCGCCGCATTGAGCAGCAGGAAAACTTCATCAGCACGCTTCTGGGAAACAATCCCGGTCCTATCGCTCGCGGAGCGAAGTTGACGGAGCAACCGCATGCGCCGGAGGTTCCGGCGGGGCTTCCCTCCAACCTGATGGAGCGGCGGCCAGACATTCGCCAGGCCGAAGCACAATTGATCGCGGCCAACGCTCAAATTGGAGTAGCGAAGGCAGCGTACTTCCCGCAAATCAGCTTGACCGCCAGCGGCGGATTTCAGAGTTCCGCGCTCACCAGCCTGTTTACCGGTCCGGCTGGATTGTGGAGTTTCGGAGGATCGTTGGTACAGCCCATCTTCGCCGGGGGAAGAATTCGTTCCGGTGTGAGGTTCTCCGAAGCGCGGCAACAAGACAGAGAGTTCCGAGAGCAGCAGGAGCAACTCACGTTTTCCGCTCAAGACGCGGCCCGGCTTTCGGAGACCCGTTATCGAGGGGGCGCCACAAGCTACTTGGAAGTACTGACGAACGAAACCAATTATTTTGATGCGGAGTTAGGACTCGCTCAGGCTCAGTTGAATGAGCTCTTAGGTCTGGTCAGCATCTACCGAAATCTCGGTGGAGGCTGGCAACAACAATGAATGCCGGGAAATCAATGCCTACCGTCCGGGGCGATTCGGATTGCTGTACAGCGCCCCGAGCTCGTGAACAAAGCACCCGTGGCCGCGATGACGTGAACCGATGATCTTTGTTCGCGAAGGCAGCGCGGCGGTCGTTCTGGTGACGCTTACACTTTCGTTGCAGTGCGCTGGGATGGCCGCAATGATTGCCTGGACAAGAACCAGTTTGGCGCCCGACGTTCACAGACTAGGAACCCTCCGTTCCGCTCTGCTCATGGTGCGATTGATGACTGCGTTCATTGGTTTGCACGTATTGGAGATTCTGCTTTGGGCGGGCTTTTATCGCTGGCTTTGTTTTCCATTATGGGAATCTGCCTTTTACTTCTCGGCTGCCAGTTATGCGACCGTCGGCTATGGTGATGTCGTTCTTCCGTGGATGTGGCGGACCTTGGGTCCAGTGGAAAGCATCATCGGCGTGCTGATGTGCGGGTTGTCGGCGAGCTTCCTGTTCGCCATCGTGACCAGGCTAGTCGAGCGTGAGGCGCGGGTCTCAGACACTCCCGTCACAGACACGGGAGACACCAGTCCTGGAACCAGGATTCGCCAGTCGATCTCGCGGTTGACGAACGCGAATTTTTGACTTAGAGGTACCCGGGCGCGCCACTCTCATTGCTCCCACAACAAGCGTTTCAGGTTGCCGCTTGAAGTCGACCGGCGCACGGTCTTGCGTTGGTTCACCTACTTCGTTGAAAAGCGAAACACCGTCTGCGAGCGAAAAACCGAATGCGCCTTCAGCAGGGTGCTGGGGAAATTCGGGTGATTCGGAGAATCCGGAAAATGCTGCGTTTCCAAACAAAAAGCCGCTCGCTGCCCGTAAGCCTTGTTCGCTTTGCCTTTAGAGCCGTCCAGAAAATTCCCGCTGTAGAACTGCACTCCCGGCTCCGTCGTCAACACTTCTAGCGTCCGCCCGCTCTTCGGGTCATATGCCTCTGCCGCGAGCGTCAGACCCTTGCGACCCTCAGACGCGATCACCCAGTTATGGTCGTACCCTTTCCCGAACACGAGTTGCTCGTTGTTCTCGTTGATGCGCTTCCCAATCGCCGTCGCGCGTGTGAAATCCATCGGCGTACCTGCAACGTCGCGCAGCTCGCCCGTGGGAATCAATGTCTTATCCACCGGCGTGAACTGCTTCGCGTGCAGCGTCAGCACATGATCCAGAATGTCGCCTTTGCCTTCGCCCGCAAGATTGAAATAGGAATGGTTGGTCAGGTTCAGCACCGTGTCCTTGTCTGTAGTCGCCGTGTAGTCGATCTTCAGTTCATTGCGGTCCGCAGGCAGCGCGAACACCACCTTGACCGAGAGATTGCCAGGAAATCCTTCCTCTCCATCCGCGCTCAAATACGAGAACTCCAGCGATTCGCCGCCCTTGGAAGCAATCTCTCGCGCCTTCCAGACTTTCTTGTCAAATCCAACAATTCCGCCGTGGAGCGTATTGTCGCCGTTATTCTTCGGAAGCGTGTACGTCCTCCCATCAATCGAGAATTTTCCGCCCCCGATGCGATTCCCATATCTTCCCACCGTCGCGCCGAAGTAAGCCGTCCCGTTCTCATATCCTTCCAGCGCATCGAACCCCAACACAACATCCGCCGCCTTCCCGGTTCGGTCGGGAACCTTCAGCACAACCACCGTAGCGCCAAAATTAGTGATCGCCACCTCCAAGCCTTTTTCATTGGAAAGAGTATAAAGATCGATCTGTTCCCCGCTGGCAGCCTTGCCAAACGATTCTTTTCGAATAGTTCCTCGCATTCCTTGCGAGCTCAGCGAGCCGGCAAGTAACAATTCGCCGACAAATAGTAGCGCACACAGTAAAGCGCGCGCATTTTGTTTCGCAGTCATGATTCTCTCCCGTCCCTAACTCTGCCACTGAAAGACCGAATAAGATCTCGGCGGCACTTCAATCATCGTGCGCCCTACGGTGATGACCGGCTTGTCCGCCTCTTTCGGCAGCACTCGGTTTGGAGCGCCAAAGTCATTGACCGCCTTCAGATCCGCCCCAGTCAGCACCAATGAGGTGCTCAGCTTCGTCGGCGCCTTGCTCTCCCAATTCACTTCCAGTTGCCGCGCCTTTGCCAGATCGCGGTTTAGCACAAACAAGGACACCACGCCATCAGTGCCCCGGACCGTTCCCGCCACATCCAGATAAGGCGCTTTCTCCGTCGCCGAAATTTCATACACCGCCGCATTCTCGACCGCCAGGTCCAGCACCTCGCCCCCCGCATATCGCAAAGCCCAGCTATACGGATACAAAATGGTCTGCCGCACCAATCCATTCGCGTTCGTCATCAGCGGCGCAATCACATTCACGAGCTGCGCCAAGCAGCCGATGCGCACGCGGTCCGCTGAACGCAACAGCGAATTGATGCATCCGCCCACCAGCAGCGCGTCCTCCAGGTTGTAGACTTCCTCGAGCAGATGCGGCGCCTCCTGCCGATTTCCGTCCACCGCCGCCCCGCTGCGCTGGCGATACCACACATTCCATTCGTCAAAGGAAAGCCAAAGTTTTTTCGGCGACTTCAATCGCCCGCGAACAAAATCGCAAACCGACGCCACTTCCGCAATTTGCTTCTCCATGCTCAGGTTCAACGCCAGAAATTTCGCGCTGTCGCCACCCGTTTCCGCGCCCTCATTGGTAAAGTACCGATGCAACGAGATTGCATCCACATACGGATAGCACTGCTCCAGCACCGTGCGATCCCATTCCAGGTACGTGCTCATCCCCGGACCGCTCGAGCCGCACGCCACCAGCGTCAGCCCTCGGTCTACGTTCCGCATCTGGCGGCCGGCATCCGCAGCCTTCAATCCATACTCCAGCGCCGGCATATGCCCAATCTGCCAGGGCCCGTCCATCTCGTTTCCCAGGCACCAATGCTGCACGCGATGCGGCTCGCCAACCCCGTGCTTCCTCCGCAAATCGCTCCAGCGCGTTCCTTTCTCGACATTGCAATATTCCACCAGCGCCGCCGCTTCCTCCGACGTACCAGTGCCCAAGTTGACCGCCAGCAGCGGCTGCGTGCCCGCCGCGTTGCACCACGCCAGGAATTCGTTCGTGCCAAACCGATTGCTGTTGAGCGCGTTCCACGCTTTGTCCAGCACCCGCGGCCGTTCCTGCCTCGGACCGACTCCATCCAGCCAGTTGTACCCGGAAACAAAATTCCCACCGGGATACCGAACGATCGGCACATTCAGCTTACGAATTTCCTCCAGCACATCCTTGCGGTATCCGTTCGAATCGGACAGCGCCGACCCGGGATCGTAGATCCCCTCATAAATCGCGCGTCCCAGATGCTCCAGAAACGACCCAAATACGTTGCGATCCAGCGTCGCGCGCGTCCGCCGCGTATCGACGTACAGTCTTTCCGGCCCGTTCGCCTGCGCAGTCGCCGTTTGCGCCCTCACCAAGCCTCCGAAAAGTTGCTCGGCCGAAACCGCCACGCCTGCCGCGGCCATTTCATGCAGGAAACGACGTCTCGAGCGCTGAAACATCAACTCCCTCCCTCACAGATTGCGTCCGGACCCTCGCGCGCTAGCGCAAAGCCGGAGCAGGATTTGAAATTGCCGCACCGAATCGCGTACTGCGTATACTATCAACCCGTCGCCCTTGCAAGGATGTTTCAATTCCAATTTTTAGCCGCTATCGCGCGATAAACAGAGCCGCCACGTGATCGATCTATCGCAAATCTTCAACGTCGCCACCTACTTCGTGGACCGCAACATTCTCGAAGGCCGCGCGCAAAACGCCGCCATCGAATGCGGCGACGAGCGTGTAACCTACCAGCAACTCTTCGAGCGCACCAACCGCGCCGGCAACGCTCTTCGCAATCTCGGTGTCCGCCCGGAGGAGCGCGTCCTCCTCCTACTTCTCGACTCTCCCGAATTTCTCTACTCCTTCTTTGGCGCCATCAAAATCGGCGCCGTCGCCGTTCCCGTCAACACCCAGGCCAAACCTCATGAATACGAATACATCCTCAACGACTCCCGCGCCTGCGTAGCCATCGCCAGCGAAACTCTTCTGCAACAACTGCAAGCCATCCCGCGCGAAAATCTCCGTCATCTGCGCGAAATCGTCGTGGTCGGCGACGCAAATCACGCGAGCCGGCATCCTCGCCTTCGCCAACTAATGGACGCCGCCTCTCCCGACCTCGCCGCGGCGCCCACCACCAAAGATGACGCGGCCTTCTGGCTCTACTCTTCCGGCTCGACCGGCGTTCCCAAAGGCTGCGTGCACCTGCATCTCGACATGGTCGTCAGCGTGCACCACTACGCCCACGCCATCCTCAAAATCAACGAACGCGACCGCTTCTTCAGCGTCGCGCGCCTCTTCTTCGCCTACGGTCTTGGCAACGCCGGCTACTTCCCTCTCTCTTGCGGCGCCACCACAATCCTCTCTCCTGCGCGCCCGACGCCCGCCAGCATCTACGCCGATATCGAGCGCTATCGCCCCACTCTCTTTTTCTCCGTGCCCACCAACTACGCCGCCCTGCTCGCTCACGATCGGCCCGAGGGTCCCGACTTCGATCTCTCCAGCATTCGTCACGCTGTTTCCGCCGGCGAAGCACTCCCCGCGCCTCTCTTCGAACGCTTTCGCCAGCGCTTCCACGTCGAAATTCTCGACGCCCTCGGTTCCACCGAAAGCCTTCACATGGTCATCTCCAATCGTCCCGGCGAAGTAAAACCCGGCTCCAGCGGCAAAATCCTTCCCGGCTTCGAAGCGAAAATCACCGACGAATCCGGTCGCCCCGCAGCTTCCAATGAAATTGGCGACCTCTGGGTCAAGTGCGATTCTCTCTGCGCGGGCTACTGGAACCAACCCGAAAAAACAAGGAACACCTTCGTCGACCAGTGGTTCCGCACCGGCGACAAATATCGTCAGGATGAAGATGGATTTTTCTGGTATGCCGGCCGCTCCGACGATCTCTTCAAAGTCCACGGGCTCTGGCTAAGCCCCGCGGAAGTTGAAAGCGCCTTGCTCGCGCACCCCGCCGTGCTCGAAGCCGCCGTCATCGCCCGCGACGACGAAGCCGGTCTCGCGAAGCCCGCCGCCTACGTCGTCTTGAAACGGGAATTCGCGTCCAACAAAACTCTAGCCCGCGAACTGCAAGATTTTGTCGCCGAACGCATCGGCGGTTACAAGCGCCCGCGCTGGATTGAGTTCTTGCAGGGACTTCCCAAGACCGCCACAGGAAAACTCCAGCGCTTCAAGCTCCGCGAACGCCAACTTCAACAAACCTCGAACCAAGACGCATCGCAAGCGGACGCGTAACGATTTCTGTGCCTCTGTGGCTAATTCTTCTTCGCTTCGTATTTCTTCGTCTCTCGCGTGCGCGAATTGAGCACCGCAAAACTTCCGTCCGCCGCCGCCGTAACCTTCAAATAGTTCCCCGTGTCCGGCCCCTGCAAGTTGGCCAGGAAAGGCGCCGCCACGTTGTGCGCGTCCCCGCCCTCCTCCGCATAATGCAGCTGCCAAAGATCCTCCAGCCCCGGCGACTTCTCAATCACGTCCCACGCCACGGGCGATCCGCCCTTCTTCGGCCCGTTGTCCATGATCGCCACGCGCGGCGTGATCGCGTGCACCAGCACCGCACTGCCGCTCTGCAAGAATCCGTGGTGCGACACGATATAAATATCCACCGCGCCAATCTTGTTCATCGGGCACATCAAGTCCATCTCTTTGTCCGACGTCAAATCCCCCAAATCCAAAATCCGCAGCTTCCCGAACGTGATCAGCGTCCCCAGCGAGCGCGGATTCTCCGTCACGTCCACCGGCGGCTTCGCTGCATTCGCGCAGCTCGCATTCTCCTTCCCGCCGCCACCTGGCAGTGGCCTCTCAATCAACTCGCCGTCCGCTGTCACCACCCGCACCTGCATCCCACTAATCGGAAGCACTTCTCCTGGTTTCGCGGTGATGTGCTTGTACTTTCCCGTCGCCAGCAACTGCTGATACGCGGCGAAACCTCGCTTGCTTCCCTCGCTAGTCGTCTCGCGATTCTCGCCATGGTCAATAAACGTCCCTATCGGAATCTTCGCCGCCAGCTGCGACGCCCCGCCAACGTGGTCATCGTGATAATGCGTAATCAGCACAAAATCAAT
>WNFD01006373.1_pt1 | contig 11806 bp, 7 predicted proteins | sample 5400491 | NCBI WGS metagenome assembly WNFD01 (sample SAMN13153343, study PRJNA577476) | soil metagenome | isolation source: 120 cm saprolite under Douglas fir tree site 2 hole 2 replicate 2 | place: USA:California | collected 2015-04-18 | reverse complement strand
TTCCTTTGGGCGGAGCGCCGCCGGAAACTTCGGCGACAATCTTTTCGGTTCTCGATTTGCTCACAGCACAATCGCGGTCGTAAATGCGGCATTGCGCCAGAGTGAAATTGCATCCGCAAGTGCAGCCCTCGGCGTTGAATTTGTGCAGAGCGACTTGCTTCTGCTGCGGAGTGAGCCGGGAAAGATCCACACCGGGAAGCTCGCTGGCGCGATCGGCATGCGCGAGGAAGATTTGACCGGTATCTTCAAAGGTTTCCACGCGCGCATCGATGGGCAAGCCGAGCAGGGCGCGGATTTCCGCCTCATACAGGGCTGGGTCGCGCAAACCTTCGTGCTTCTGCACGACGCGGCCCTGCGCGTCCAGCACAAACGACGTGGGCAGAGCGGCAATGCCTCCATATTGGAGGCGCACCTCCGGGGAGGCCATGGCCACCGGATAGTTGATGCGCTCATCGGCGACGACTTGCTTGATCATCGAGGTGTCATCGTCGTCCACGGTCAGGCCGATTATCTGCAGTTGATCTTTGTATTTCTGTTGCAAGGCAATCAGGTCGGGGATCTCCGCGCGGCATGGGCCGCACCACGTAGCCCAAAAATTCAGGAGCACGACTTTTCCGCGCGCGGTCGCAAGGCTTAGCGGCTTGCCATCGAGCGCGTCCAGTTTGAACTCCGGCGCGGCATCGGGGTTGCGGACCAGGCGAATGACTTTAACGTCCTGCGGCGATCTGGCGGACGATGCACCACAGGCAACCAGCAAAAATGCTCCAGCAGCGAAACAGAGCGCGCAAAGGAATGGCACTCGCGAGCGCTGCATATTGAAATGGAAGTTCATCGCGCGTCCACTTAGGAGAACACAAGGCCGGGCTGCTTGCCAAGCTGTGGCCTTGGCGCGTCCCCTGCCGTGCGAACAGCGGCAGCTAGGGCTCTGCAGCCTTTTCGGATTTTTCCGGCGAGCCCTGCGCATAGGCGGGATGCCGTGCGAAGGCGCGGCGCGGCAGGTCGCGTTCGACCTTGCGCAACCATTTCAGCTCGGTTTGAAACTGCTCGATCATGAGAGTGACCATCCACACGGCCTCATGATGTGGATGGCCGACCTCCTGCAAAATCGAGCGCAATGTGTCCTTCTCGCGAGCTAGCTCTTGCACAATGAACTTGCGGCGGCGCCGGAGCTGCTTCTGGAAAACGCCGGGGCGCGCGAGCCAGGAAAGCGCAATCCAGGTGGGAAACACAGGATGATCCCGTTGTGTGGTCCAGTCTCCGCGCTCGAGTGCTTTGGCCGTTGCGGCGCGGCCGGCGGCGGTGGTTTGAAAGACGGCGCGCTCCGGACCGGAGGCAGGTTCGCTGTTGCTCGTTTTGCGAATGAAGCCGGCGGCGGCAAGCTTCTCCAGCGAATAGTAAACCTGCGGCCGAGAAATGGCCGCCCAATCGCGAATGTCGCGCCGCTCCATCTCCAGGTTGGCTTCGTAGCCATGCATGGGGCGCTCAGCCAGAAGACTGAGGAGCACAAGATCCGGAATGGTCAATATTGCTTGTTTCTTCGGTCGCACCGCTACCTTGCTTCCGGCGTGCTTTGCGCCCTCTTTTGTGAGCGCTTGCGCTCGCGGCTCCAATACCACCATTGACACTGTTCAACCGGGAGTCGCGGATCGCGCGCCTGGGCCACGGCCGCGCGAAAAACATCCAGGCAGCAGATGTCCTGGTGCTGCGGGGCGGCGCGGCAAAGCGATTCATAAAGACGCTGGGGATTCCGCCGGGCGAGTTGCGAGACGCTGCGCACGCCCAGAATTTCGAAATCGCGCAGCATGGCGGGACCGACGGAGATCAAATCTGAAAGTTTGCGAGGGTCTGAGGACATAAACAATCTCCTTGACATTGAAATCGCGGCAAACTAGACTCCGCTAGTCTAATTTAGACTACTGTTGAAAAGCAAGAAGAGAATGCCAATACGCACAGCATACGCCGCCGCTGGTACGTTCTTGCCCGCACTCCTGGGTTTGTAGCAGCTACATCATTCGGAGGAGGAGAAAACTATGGATATGAACGTGAAACGTATCACCCCGGTGCTGTTTGTGAAGGAAATCGAGCCGGTCTTGCCCTTTTGGGTGGAGAAGCTCGGCTTTACAAAAACGATCGAAGTTCCGCACGGGAGTAGACTCGGATTTGCGGCCTTGCAAAAGGGCCAAACTGAAATTATGTACCAGAGCTACGCGAGCGTGGCGGAGGATATGCCGCTACTTGCGGAGATTCACAAAGGGCCGACGTTTTTGTACATCGAGGTGGATAATCTGGACGCGGTTCTCACCGCGCTGAAGAATTCAAAGATCGTTCAACCGGAGCGAACCGCGTTTTACGGCATGCGCGAAGTCGGCTTCCAGGAGCCCGGCGGGCATTACGTCACCTTCGCGCAGCCAGTAGCCGCTGCGCAGCATTGAAAATTGCCAAAGAGATAGCCGTTCGGCGGCAAACCGGGACAAGCGGAACTCCGCCGGCAGAGAGCAGACAGAAGATCCCGCTGACGTCATTCTTCGTGATCGAGCGGCTTGCCGTCGGGACCGACTTGGACCTCCGATTTCTTGCCGCCCTTTGTTACTTGAGCTTCGTAAGCGACGAGCTTGTCTTTCTTGGTGATGGTCTCGACCTTGACGAGCTTGCCTTCGCCTGCTTTGGCCTGCAGGCCGGCCTTCACGTTCGCGGGCAGCGCATCCATGGCGACTTGTTCTTCCACTTCGACAATGTTGCCGTTGATGTCGATCAGTACGTCTTTGGTGTGCCCCTTCACGATCATTTCGGCTTCGTAGTAGGTCTGCCCTTTTTCGTTTTCCTTAGAAAAACCCTTGATCGAGGCGCCGACGCTTTGCGCCGCGACGGTCTTTTCCACCGCTGGCGGGAGGTCGGAACGCTTGATTTTCTTTTCCTGCGCAGCGGCTGAAGCTACAAATAGAGGGCCAGCGATAAGAATGATAGTGCCGATGCCTCGGGTGTTCACGGGTCGACTCCTTAATGAGTGTCGATTGCTTTGAGAATCCGAGGAACAGTGTAGGCGGGTAAGGATAAACGGGGGATAAACTCTAAAATTGTTTTTGGGTGTGTACCTAACATCCGTGTGAAGCCGACGGAACCGATTACGTTCGCGGGAATCCGCGCTGCTGGCAGCAGTGGCATTTGGCCGCGTGCTTTGTTCCGGCGCGTAAGGCCGGGCGTTGCGCCACGAAGAAGCACGCGCACGTTCAGTTGCCACGCACGGTCGAAAATTTCTCCGAAGCGTGCTGCATCAAATCAACAGCCGCTAGTGATTCAAGTCCTCTTGTTGCTGAACTTAACTCACTGATTTTTTCTGCGCGCACAAGTCTTCTTCGGACTCCACAACAACTCCACGATGGCGGGAAGGCCTGGCCATCTTTCGAAGACCGAAAACGATTCCAACGCCGCAGCCCATAGGGGCAAATTGCGGGTTTGGGCACATCGACAGGACTTCGGTACTCGCGGTCTATGGCTTGGCGCTTTGGCGACCGATAGGCTGCACAACGGCGTGAGCCGGGTGCGGGGCGCACCTTCGTGTAACTTACTGATACTAAGAAAGTTACAGCGAGAGTCCGAAGAGTGGCCCTCCTCAACAACTGTCCTGAAAGCCTGGGGGATCGACCTTGAAACGGAACAAATTATTGCGAGGCATTGTGGTCGTCGGCATCGCAGCGCTGGTTGGTTGCGTTGCGCAGGTGCAGGCGCAGGAACGCGACGCGGAATTGGCGCTGCTGCGCGGGGCTGCGGAGGACGGCGACAGCGCGGCGCAGTTCACGCTGGCGAATCACTACTATCGCGGACTAGGGGTGCAGCAGGATTACGACAAGGCTCTAGCGCTGTACGGGAAAGCGGCGGACCAGGGACTTGCGGCGGCAGAGAACCGCTTGGGGATGATATACGAGCGGGGGCTGGGCATGCCGCAGTCGTATGGGCGGGCGATGACTTTCTATCGCAAGGCAGCAGTGCAAGGAAACGCGCTGGCGCAATACAACCTCGGGATGCTGTACGAAACTGGGAAGGGCGGGCGGCTGGATTATTCGCAGGCGCTGGACTGGTTTCGCAAAGCCGCGGAGCAGGACGAGCCGGATGCGGAAGAAGAAGTAGGTTACTTTTTTCAGCGCGGATTCTTAGGCGCGCGGGACTATGAAAAGGCGCGGGAGTGGTACAAGCGCGCCGCGGAACACGGATGCTCGAACGCGCAGAACCAACTCGGCTACATGGCGCAATTGGGATTAGGGGTGGAGCAGGATTACGTGCAGGCGCTGGACTGGTATTACAAGGCGGCGGCGCAAGGTAATCCCAACGCGCAGGAAAATATCGGCTACTTGTATCAGCATGGGATGGGCGTGGAAGCGGATTATATACAGGCAGAAACCTGGTATTACAAAGCGGCGGGACAAGGAAACTCGAACGCGGAAAATCAGCTTGGCTACATGAATCAGTATGGGCTGGGAATTCCGCCGGATTTGGCGCAGGCGCTGGCGTGGTATCGCATGGCAGCAGACCAAGGAAACAAGACGGCGATTGAAAATTTGAAGGCGCTGTCGGAACGGCTGCAGGGTGTGGACGCGGAGATGTGGCAAGCGGCAAGCGTTGATGCTAAGCAGGCAGTGGAGGCGCAGGCAGCGCGCCGCGTGCGGATCGCGAATTTGCAGCGGCAGATTGTGGATCTGGAAATGGATGCACGGCTGGAGGAGAGCCTGGCAGAGTCCGGTACGGCGGCGGCGGCTCCTGTGATGGGCGCCTTGAAGTTGCGCAAGGAAGCGGACAACTACCGCGCGGAAGCGGCGCGTTTGCGTGCGGAGCTGGCGGGATTGGACGTACTTGCAGCGTCTAGCGCACCGGCGCAGTAGAAGCGCTCTATTCGAATTGCTGCCGAAAGGCAGAGAATTGCTGCTTCAGCTCGGCAATATCCTTGCGTAATTCGGCCACTTCCGACTCCAAGCGAGAAAACTTGTCAGCGCTTTCCCGGCTGGCAACGGCCGGCGTTTCGTGAACGGCTGACGAGCTTGCGGGCTCCACATCTCCGGACAAAAGATGAATGTAGCGGGATTCTTTTGTGCCGGGCTGCCTGGCGAGCACCTTGACCAGGGGCGGCTGACGGTTCATCAGGCGCTGCAGCGCGGATTGCACTTCGCTCAAATCATCAAAATGATGCATGCGCTCGGCGCGGCTGCGCAACTCGCCAGGGGTCTGCGCGCCGCGGAGCAACAACTCGCAGAAGATGGCGGCTTCACGGCGATCGAAATTGAAGGCTTCCTGGAGGCGGTGTTCGTACTTGGTGACGCGGCTGTCGGCGGCGCTGACCGAGCGCGCCAGAGAATTGTCGTTCAGCGTACGCAAAGCATTACCGACGGAGTCTTCCTCCAGAGTCATAACCGGGTCGCGATTGGATTTCTGGTTGCACGCGTTGACCAAAGCGTTGAGGGAAAGCGGATAGTAATCCGGAGTGGTGATTTCCTTTTCCAATAGAGCGCCAAGAACTCTGGCTTCGACTTCATTCAGGACAAGACTCACAGGCTCAAATCATACCGGAAGCGCCGGGTACACCCAACCGGAGATCAGTGGCGTCCAATTGGCGAGTGAGGTCTCACAGGAACTATTTTTGCTGTTTTTCGATGGCTCTAGGCGAAAGGGCGTCGCGAAGCGCGCTTAGAACATCGGAGATGCGAAACGGCTTCTGCAATTGGTGAATGTGGCCGCCGCTGCCGTCGTCTTCGACAAGATCTCCGGTCATGAAGATTACTTCTGGTTTTGTGGCGCTGCGCGAGGACGCGAGGATTTGAAGGGCCGCTTCGCGGCCGCTTGGCCCCTGACCGCCGCCGGCGAGATTCACATCACACAGAGCCAGATCGTAGGGGCGATTGCTGACCAATTCCAACGCTTCCTGGGAATTTGCCGCACAGTCGACACGCATGCCGTGCGCCGTGAGGCCTTCTTCGAGCAACATGCGGATACTTTCCTCGTCGTCCAAAACCAGAATCGAGCGGCCCTTCAGAATGTCTTCTGCCCGAGACACCATCTCAGCGGACAATGTTCCGGTATCAAGCTGGGAATCTGACATTTCCGGCGGTGCGAGCGGTAAGTAGACGGTGAATGCCGAGCCGCCGGCCGGCAGCGTTTCCACATCGATAGAACCGCCGTGCTCGCGAACGATAGACATACAAATGCTCAAACCCAAGCCGGTGCCGCCTCCGGGACGCTTGGTGGTGTAAAAGGGATCAAAAAGCTTGGGAAGCGCTTCCGGAGAAATGCCGACGCCATCGTCTTGTACGGTGACCGAAATGTGTCCGCCGACGCGCCCGATGCGAATCTGAACGCGCCCGGTTTCGCGAACTTCACGAATGGCGTGTTCGGCATTGCTGATGAGGTTCAAGAAAACCTGGATCAACTGATTGGCGTCGCCAATGACCATGGGCAAGTCGGATTGCGGCTGAAAATCCACGTGAACATTGTTGCGGCGCAGCGAGTGATCCTGGAGCTGGAGGGTGCGCTCGATAAGGCTGTTAACGTCTACCGGCCTTTTCTGCGGTGCGGCCGGCCGGGAAAACTCCAGCAGGTTTTGAACGATGCGCGCAGCGCGACGGGCCTGGCGGTGGGTTAGCTCGAGCTGGCGCTTGGTGTTTTCCTGAAGGCCTTCGCTGTCGCGGAGAAGCTCTGTGACGCCCAGAATGGCAGTCAGAGGATTGTTGAGCTCATGCGCGACACCGGCGAGCATCTGGCCCATGGCGGCAAGCTTTTCGGACTGAATGAGTTGCTCTTCCAGACGCTTGAGTTCCGTGACGTCGCGGGCGGAAACCACGACGCCATCGATCTTGCCGGTTTCATTGAAAAGAGGACTGAAATGGCAGCGCAGCCGGCGCCATTCGCCTTGCTTATTGCGAACGCGGGATTCCAGCGAGGCAAAAACCTGCCGGCCGGCCACAAGTTCCGCGAAAAGGGCAAGCAGTGCAGGACGGTCTTCCAAGTGCGTGCGATCGCCAAGCTCCATGGTTTGCGTTTCTTCCGTCTCATAGCCAAGGATGTCCTTCACGCGCGGGCTGACATAGGTGTAGTGGCCGGCGGTGTCCACCACAAAGATCAAGTCTGGGAAACTGTCGATCAAGCGGCGAGCAAATTCCTGCTGTTGGTAGAGGCGACGCTCCATTTCGCGGCGTTCGGTTATATCCATCAAAGCGCCGTGATAGCGAACGACACGGCCACTGGTGTCTCGTACAGCCCCCGCGGTATTCAGACAGACGAGCGGCCGGCCATCCTTGCGCGTGAGCGTAATTTCGCGCCCCTGAACCATGGGCTGATTCTCCACTTGCTCGCGGAGGGCCCGGCGCTCGGCTTCATCCGGCAGCAAATCAGCGAAACTGCGCGACAGCAATTCTTCCTTGGATTCGTATCCCAGCATGCGTGCCAGCGCCGGGTTGACGTCGATGAGACGGTCGTCGGGCGTGGCGATGTAGATGCCTTCTTGCAGCGATTCAAAGAGCTCGGTAAAGCGCGCTTCGTTCTTGCGCAAAGCGGTGATGTCGCGCGCCAGGATGGTGACGCCGTGCACGTCATTCCCGCGAAGCATCGCGTGCGCTACGCAGTCGAAATAGTAGATGGAATTGCGGCCTTTCAGGCGAACTTGAACGATGCCGGTCCAGACGCGACGCTCGAGGAAACGAGGCATGATGCGCTGTGCAAGTTCGCCTCCGTCGCCAGTTCCCTCTTCGATGAATTCAGTCAAAGGGCGCCCGATAATTTGAGGAAAGACAGCGCCTACCAGGTCGGCGAAGCTGCGATTGGCGGCGCGAATCTGGCCGTCCAGGGAGACCGCGAGAAGGATGTCGTCGAAGGAATCGATGAGGTCGCGGTAGCCCTGCTGGGAGCGTGAGATGACGTCGAAGAGCTGGTCGAGCTGCTTTTCACTGGGAGCAATGGTGTCGCGCTGTTCGATGCCGCGAACCAGGCCGCGCAGCTCAGAGATTTCCTGCGTGCGCTTCCACGCGTACAGTCCGAAGAGAACAACGAGGACAACCAGGCCAATGGGAAGAGCCTCAAAACGGTGAGCGAGGGAGCGGATGGTGTCCCAGGAAACCACGGCGAACACAATGGAGAGAAGGAGCAGCAGGAAAAAAGTGAGGCGCCAGAGCTCGCTTTGGCGCCGCTCGAACTGTGCGAGGCGATCGGACACAGCCGTGCGGCCGGCGGCGGGTGATGAGCGCTGGGACTCGTCGGAGGCGCCTTTCTTCATTTGGCTCATGGAGTTCTTGGCGGCCGGCAAATGGCCGGACGGCGACACACTCGCTAATATTGTAAGAACGGTTCTTACCCGCCAGCAATACAAGCAATCCGCGGGAGTTCCTTACCGATACCTATGAATAGCGCACAAAACAAAACCGGCGCCCCCAAGAAATCTCAGGGACGCCGGGACTCGGTTTAGCGGCGGAGTCGCGCCGCAGGTTGAACCAAACTTAGCCTTCGGCGGCGGCGTCGGCTTCCGTGTCCTTCTGCAGGAAGTCGAGCGCCGCAGCTTCTTCGGCAGTAAGCTCGGCGGCTTCGGGAATTTCCTCGATCGGAGCGGGTGCGGGCATTTCCGTCAGCAACTGGATGCTGCGGTAGTGCTCGAGACCCGTGCCAGCGGGAATGAGGCGGCCCATGATGACGTTTTCCTTGAGGCCGCGGAGGTAGTCCACCTTGCCGGCGACCGCCGCTTCCGTGAGGACGCGGGTGGTCTCCTGGAAGCTCGCGGCGGAGATGAACGAGTCGGTCGAGAGCGACGCCTTGGTGATGCCGAGGAGCAACGGACGTCCCGTTGCCGGACGGCCACCGGCAGCAATCACACGGTCGTTCTCTTCGCGGAAGCGGAATTTGTCCACCTGCTCCTCGAGGAGGAACGTCGTATCGCCCACGTCTTCGACCTTGACCCAGCGCATCATCTGCCGGGAGATGGTCTCGATGTGCTTGTCGTTGATGTTCACGCCCTGCAGGCGGTACACCTCTTGAATGGCGTTGACCAAGTAGGATTGCGTGAACTTTTCGCCGAGGACGGCCAGCAAGTCGTGCAGGTTGAGCGGGCCGTCGATCAGGGCTTCGCCGGCCTTGACGTGGTCGCCTTCCTGCACGTTGATGTGCACGCCGCGCGGAATCGAATATTCCTTGGTGGTCTTGCGGTCTTCGCTTTCCACGTAGATTTTGCGCATGCCCTTGGCGATTTCGCCGTAGCGCACCGCGCCGTCGATTTCGCTGATGACCGCGGGATCCTTGGGCTTGCGGGTCTCGAAGAGCTCCACGACGCGCGGGAGACCTCCGGTGATGTCCTTGGTCTTGGTGGTTTCGCGCGGGATTTTCGCGAGCACGTCGCCGGCTTGCACCTCGTCGCCGTCCCTGACCATCAAGTGGGCGCGGGAAGGCATGAGGTACTTCTTACGAACCTTGCCCGCGGAATCGCGGACAAGAATCGCCGGCTGGTGCTTTTCGTCGCCGGGCGGAAGCGTAACGACATCTTGCGAGAGGCCGGTAACTTCGTCGACCTGCTCTTCAATGGTCAAGCCGGGCCGCAGGTCATCGAACTTCACGGAGCCGGCGGTTTCGGTAAGGATGGAGAAGGTGAACGGATCCCATTCGGCGAGGATCTGGCCGTGCGTGACGCTTTCGCCTTCGGTGACGCGGAGACGCGCGCCGTAAACAACGTGGTAGCGCTCCTTTTCGCGGCCTTTCTCATCGACGATGGCGAGGAGGCCCGCACGGTTCATGGCGATGGCGGTGCCGCCGCGGCCCTGAACGTATTTGAGATCCACGAACTTGATGACGCCGTGGTTGCGCGCTTCAAGGGTGGAACGCTCGGAAACGCGAGTGGCGGTTCCGCCGATGTGGAACGTACGCATGGTGAGCTGTGTGCCGGGCTCGCCGATGGACTGCGCGGCGATGACCCCGACGGCTTCTCCGAGTTCGACCATGCGGCCGGAAGCGAGGTTGCGGCCGTAACACAGGGCGCAAACGCCGCGTCGCGACTCGCAGGTGAGCACGGAGCGAATGCGCACGCGCTCGATACCCGCGGCCTGCACGGAATTAGCCAGCTCTTCGGTGATTTCCTGGTTCACGTCGACAATGACGTGACCTTCGAAATCCTTGATCTTGTCGAGTGAAACGCGGCCGACGATGCGGTCGCGCAGCGGCTCGACTTCGACGCCGGCTTCGATAATGGGCTCGACGTAAATGCCGTCGCTGGTGCCGCAATCGCGCTCGTTGATGATGACGTCTTGTGCTACGTCGACGAGGCGGCGGGTCAGGTAACCGGAGTCCGCGGTCTTCAGTGCCGTATCCGCCAAGCCCTTGCGCGCGCCGTGCGTGGATATGAAGTACTCCAAAACGTTGAGGCCTTCGCGGAAGTTGGAGGTGATGGGCGTTTCCATAACCTCGCCGGAAGGCTTGGCCATTAGTCCGCGCATGCCGGAAAGCTGGCGAATCTGCTGTTTCGATCCGCGAGCGCCGGAGTCAGCCATGACGTAGACCGGATTGATGGTGCCCTCTTTATCCTGATTTTCCAGGGCTTTGAACATTTCGTCGGCGACCTTTTCGGTGACGTCGCCCCACAGGGAGATGATCTTGTTGTAGCGCTCGCCGTGCGTGATGGCGCCGTCGAGGTACTGTTGCTGAACCTTGACGACTTCTTTCTCGGCAGCCTCTACGAGTTTGCTCTTGTCTCCCGGGATGACCATGTCGTCAATGCCGATGGAGATGCCGGAGCGCGTGGCGTAGGTGAAGCCGAGATCCTTCATCTGATCGAGCAGGACGACGGTGCCTTCGAGTCCGAAGCGCAAGTAGGCGTAGTAAACGAGCTGCTGGACGCCCTTTTTCTTGAGCAGGCCGTTGACGAACGGAAAGTTTTCCGGCAGGTGCGTATTGAAAATGACGCGCCCGACGGTGGTCTGGATAAATTGCCGCTCCATTTTCACCGGAACAGTGTGCGTGACGTCCTGGTCGTCATATGCGGTGGTTAGGTCGATGACTTCACCGCTGTAGCGCAGACGAATGGGAGTGAGCAGCTCAACTTCGCCGGCTTCGAGCGCGAGAACAACTTCCTCGGGCGCGCCGAAGACGCGGCCTTCGCCCTTTGCGCCGGGCTTGGCCTTAGTCAAGTAGTAGATGCCTAGAACCATGTCCTGCGACGGCACGGCCAGAGGCAAGCCGTGCGCGGGAGACAGGATGTTGCGCGAGCTAAGCATCAGCACCGACGCTTCGACCTGCGATTCCGGAGAAAGCGGGATGTGCACGGCCATCTGGTCGCCGTCAAAGTCCGCGTTGAACGCGGTGCACACGAGCGGATGGATGCGAATGGCCTTGCCTTCAACGAGCACCGGCTCGAATGCCTGAATTCCCAGGCGGTGCAGCGTGGGAGCGCGGTTCAGCAGCACGGGATGTTCGCGAATGACGTCTTCGAGAATGTCCCAGACCACCGGCTCTTGCTGCTCGACCATCTCCTTGGCTTGTTTGATGGTGGTGCAGTGCCCTTGCGCTTCGAGCTTGTGATAGATGAAGGGCTTGAAGAGCTCAAGCGCCATTTTCTTCGGCAGACCGCACTGGTTGAGCTTGAGCTCCGGGCCGACGACGATGACGGAGCGGCCGGAGTAGTCCACGCGCTTGCCGAGCAAGTTTTGGCGGAAGCGACCCTGCTTGCCCTTGAGCGTGTCGGACAGGGACTTGAGCGGGCGGTTGTTGGTCCCGCGAAGCACGCGGCCACGGCGGCCGTTGTCAAACAGCGCGTCAACGGCTTCCTGGAGCATGCGCTTTTCGTTGCGCACGATGA
>WNFD01009806.1_pt1 | contig 11807 bp, 9 predicted proteins | sample 5400491 | NCBI WGS metagenome assembly WNFD01 (sample SAMN13153343, study PRJNA577476) | soil metagenome | isolation source: 120 cm saprolite under Douglas fir tree site 2 hole 2 replicate 2 | place: USA:California | collected 2015-04-18 | reverse complement strand
CCTTGGGAAAGAGCCCGTTCAGAATGTGGCGTACTTCCGCTTTGCTAACGCCTTTCTCGAACCCATCTGGAACCGTACCCACATCGAAAGTGTGCAGATCACCATGGCCGAGCACTTCGGGGTAGCCGGTCGCGGAAAATTCTACGAAGAGGCGGGTGCCATCCGCGATGTGGTGCAGAACCACATGCTCCAGGTCGTCGCTCTCCTGGCGATGGAACCGCCCGCTGGCAATTACCACGAGGCAGCACGCGACGAGAAGGCAAGAATATTCAAGGCCATGCGGCCGCTTGATCCCTCCAATGTGGTGCTGGGGCAATATAGCGGCTACCTCCAGGAGAACGGGGTAGCACCCCGGTCTCAGGTCGAGACCTTCGCTGCGCTGAAACTTTTTCTCGACACCTGGCGCTGGGCTGACGTGCCTTTCTATATCCGTGCGGGCAAAAGCTTGCCCGAAACAGCCACCGAGATCCTGGTGGAATTCAAGACGCCCCCGCTGGCCTTGTTTGGGGAGATCGAGCCACCCCAGTCCAACTATTACCGCTTCCGTCTGAGCCCTGACGTGTTAATCTCGCTTGGAGCAAGGATCAAGGTCCCAGGAGAGGCGATGTGGGGAGAAGGAGTGGAACTCGTCGTGCATAGCCGCCAGACGGATGAAATGCCACCGTATGAGCGACTCCTTGGAGATGCGACGCGCGGTGATCCCACGCTCTTCGTACGCGAGGACGCGGTCGAGGCTGCCTGGGAAGTCGTAGACCCAATCCTGGGCAAGGTGTCGCCGGTCTATCAGTACGCTGCGAACACCTGGGGTCCGCCAGAGGCTGACCGGATCATCGAACGTGATGGAGGCTGGCACAACCCGGTACTCACGCAGCCTGTGAGTGTCTTCAGGTCACAGAAACATGGTTAGAAAGAAGTTAGAGGAAAACAGAGAAATCATGAAAGCAACACAAAAACTCCATGATGCTGGTCAGAGTCTCTGGCTCGACAACATCACTCGACGTCTGCTAACAAGTGGCACACTCCGGCGGTATATCGATGAACTTACGATTACAGGGCTAACATCAAACCCTACGATCTTCGACCACGCTATTAAGAACAGCCAGGACTACGACGATACCATTCGTCAGAAGATCGCTGAGGGTAAGTCAGGTGAAGCACTCTTCTTCGAGCTTGCACTGGAGGATATTACCCGGGCTGCTGATCTCTTCCGTCCGATTCACGATACGACAGATGGCGTTGATGGCTGGGTGTCGCTGGAGGTATCGCCATTACTGGCCTATGATGCCAAAAGCACCAGCGCTGCAGCCAGACAACTCCATGCCAGGGCGGCACGGCCCAATCTTTTTATCAAAATTCCAGGAACCAGGGAAGGACTTCCCGCCATCGAGGAATCCATCTTTGCTGGCGTCCCGGTCAACGTGACACTCTTATTCTCTCACGATCATTACCTCGCAGCCGCAGAGGCATATATGCGGGGTATCGAACGGCGCATCGCAGCTGGGCTCAACCCTGCTGTGCATTCCGTTGCCTCAGTCTTCGTGAGTCGCTGGGATAAAGCAGTCGAGGGGAAGGTGCCTGCGGAGCTCCGTGACCAGTTGGGGATCGCCGTCGCCAGTCGTACGTACAAAGCGTACCGTGCTCTGCTTGACACAGACCGCTGGTTACGGCTCGAAAATGCGGGAGCCAAGCCGCAGAGAGTCTTGTGGGCCAGTACTGGCACCAAGGACCCCGAAGCATCCGATGTTCTCTACATCAAGGCTCTTGCAGCTCCTCATACAGTGAATACGATGCCCGAACAGACACTCCTCGCATTCGCTGAGCATGGCGAGGTCGGAGATATGCTTGCAGCAGATGGTGGGGATGCTGAAGAAGTGCTCGCCCGGTTCGCACAAGCTGGCGTTGAGTATGATGCGCTCGCTGCAAAACTCCAGAGTGAAGGCGCGGAATCATTCGATGCATCCTGGAATGATTTGATGGGCTGTATCGCTTCAAAAAGCGAACTGCTCACAAAGGCCGGTTGAGGTTCATGAGAGAGTATTCAAATTTGGTGCACAGGCAGCAGGCTTGTTCGGAGCGCACCCGTCTGCAACGGATGCTCCAGGCTCCCCAGGACTGGTGCAATCAGGTAGTGGCTACGCCCAGTTTCTTTACCGTGATCGACAGTTATCCCACTCATCTGCTCTTTCCCATCCGCTAAGGCCGCAGCCCTCAGCAAGTGGGCAAGAAGAGCAAGGATACCGAAATGCGAGAGGACACATGAAGATTGGATACAACAAACCGCTCTATGTTTTGCCCTTTGACCACCGCAGCTCCTTCGAGAAAGGCCTCTTCGGTTGGACTGGAGCTTTGAGCAAGGAGCAGGTCGAGAAGATCGCCCAAAGCAAAGAGGTGATCTACGACGCCTTTAAGCTCGCTGTGAGCAAAGGGGTTCCTCGAGAGAGCGCCGCCATCCTGGTGGACGCGCAGTTCGGCGCCACTATTCTGCGCGACGCAAACAGGAACGGCTATATCACATGCATGCCCAGCGAGAAAAGCGGCCAGGCCGAGTTTCAGTTTGAATACGGCGAGCAGTACGCGGCCGAAATTGAGAAGTTCAAGCCGACTTTCGTCAAAGTGCTAGTGCGCTACAATCCGGAAGACGACGAAGCTCTCAACCGGCGCCAGGCCGCGCGCCTGAAGGAATTGGGAGACACTGCGCACAGACAGGGCCGGTATTTCATGTTCGAGTTGCTGGTTCCGGCGACGACAGAGCAGTTGGACCGGCTCGACGGCGACCACGATGGTTACGACAGGGACCTGCGGCCCTCGCTGATGATGGGCGCCATCAAGGAGCTGCAGAACGCGGCCGTCGAGCCGGATGTGTGGAAGATCGAAGGGCTGGACAGCCGCGAAGACTGTGTCAAAATCATCGAGGTGGCGCAGCGCGATGGCCGCAGCGATGTCGGCTGCATCCTCCTCGGTCGTGGCTCCAACGCAGACAAGGTCGTCGATTGGTTGCGAACCGCCGCAAGCGTGCCGGGCTTCATTGGATTTGCGGTGGGCCGCACATCGTTCTGGGATCCGCTCGTCGCGCTACGTGACAGTAAGATATCACGGCAGCAGGCTGTGGAGGACATTGCAGGTCGCTATATGAAGTGGGTACAGGTGTTCACAGCCACAAAGTAAGACTGACCCGTGACCATCTTTCCGCGATGGGCGGAATTACTCCAAAGGGACGGCTCTTAAGGAAGGCCTTCGCCATCGGCAGGACATCCTTCAACACTGCTTTGCCCATGCTCTTGATGAGGTTTAGATGTTTCTCACGAGGTCAATAGCACATAAATGCGAGGGTATCATGCCAGACGTCTCATTTGTCGGATTGCTTATCGTCGCCCTGGTTGCCTTCCTGGCACCGTTCCTGCTCGGCCTCTCGCCAGCACGCCGCCTCTCTGCGGTTGTACTCGAAATCGTGGCAGGTATCCTGATCGGCCCATCCGTCCTCGGTTGGGTCAAGGTCGATCTGCCGATTTCCATCCTCTCGGTGCTTGGGCTGGCCTTCCTGCTCTTTCTCTCAGGCTTAGAAGTCGATCTTCAGCGGTTGAGAGGTCGCCTGTTGACGTATGTCGGCCTGGCTTTCCTGGCTTCATCAGGACTTGCGTTGTTGGTTGGTTATGGCCTCCACGCTGCCGGACAGATGAAATCACCGCTGCTCATTGCGATCATCCTCGTTGCGACCTCCCTCGGGGTGGTTGTGCCCCTGCTCGAAGACGCGGGCGAAAGCTCCACGGACTTTGGCCAACTCACCATCGCTGGTGCCATGTTCGCTGAATTTGGCTCGATCATCCTGCTTTCACTGTTCTTTTCCCGTGAAGCCACCAGCACCGCGACAAAACTGGTGTTGCTTGGAAGTTTCGCCGTGCTGGCCGCTGGCTTTGCCTTTGTCGTGCTCCGCCTGGAGCGATCGACGCGCATAGCGGCAGTGCTGCTGCGGCTCCAGGACACGACTGCACAGATTCGCGTTCGGGGTGCCTTCATGCTAGTGATCGCCTTCGCTGCCCTGGCGGCAGTCCTCGGACTCGAAACCATTCTTGGCGCATTTATTGCAGGCGTGATCCTGCGATTGGTGGATCGGGACCGCATGATGACCCATCCGGAGTTTCGCCAGAAGCTTGAGGCGATCGGCTTCGGTGTCTTCATCCCGGTCTTCTTCGTAACGAGCGGTCTACAGTTCGACCTGGCTGCACTCATCTCAAGTCCTTCGACTATGCTGCGCGTACCGATATTCTTTGTGGCGTTATTACTGGTGCGGGGCCTGCCTGCCCTCCTCTACCGTCCACTCGTGGGTAGTCGCCGTTCCGTCGCCGCAGGACTTCTCCAAGCAACATCGCTTACGTTCATCGTGGCCGCATCTCAAATCGGTTTGGAACTGGGCCTGATTACGAAGGCAACGGGTGCGGCGCTCATCGCGGCAGGGCTGCTCTCCGTGCTCATATTCCCGATCGGTGCACTCACGCTCTTACGCCGCGATGGACCCACCTCTGGTATGGTCAGTCCGGGGCAGGATGAGGGCGAGGAACACGCAGGCGAACGTGGGTAATTTCTTCCTTTTTTCTTCTCTTCTTGGCAACTGGATTCCCGATTTAGTTCTTCTCAGTGGCTCGCGGCACATGACTCATTGCTGGCGAATGAAAGATATGGTGCAAGCGGGCATGGCACCTCATCTTTCTCTTCAGACCCGCGCGAGTTTTTCCGGGTTGGCAATGATGCGAATCGCCTGAATCTGCCCTTGCTCTACCTCAATGGTCAGGACGGCGAATGCTTGAGCGCCAGCGCGGATGATCATGGCTGCCTGACCGTTGACTTCCTCTAACTCGACACGATAGTTCTCTGGCCAGAAGCGCTTCGTTCCCAGGCTAAAGCGCGCCACCGCATTCCGCCCGCGAATTGGACGCAATGCAGCCTGTTTGACTTTCCCGCCGCCATCTGCCCACAGGGTCACATTTTCGGAGAGCAGATTCGTCAGGGTGGTCATTTCTCCGCTCCGCACGGCCGCCAGGAAGCTGGTGAGCAGCTGCCGGTGCGTTTCGGGAGCTGGTGGGAAGCGTGGCCGCCGATCGACCAGGTGTTGCTTCGCCCGGCTGAAGGAGCGGCGACAGGCGGCTTCACTCTTCTCAAGCATGGCAGCAATCTCGGCAAACTCGTACGCGAAGACTTCGCGCAGCAGGAAGACCGCTCGCTCGAAGGGTTGGAGTTGCTCCAAAAGCACCAGGAAGGCCAGGGAGATCGACTCCTCTGTCTCGACACGCTTTTCGGGATTGGCTGCGTCTGTAGTCTCTTCTGTGAGGATCGGCTCCGGTAACCAGGGGCCCACATACAGTTCTCGCTTCCTGCGCGCGAGCTGGAGTTGATCCAGGCATAAGCGCACCAGGATCGTGGTGAGATAGGCTTTGAGCGAGTGAATGGTCTGCGGGGGCGTGGCCTGGTAGCGCAGGTACGTCTCCTGCACCATATCCTCAGCATCCATCGCACTGCCGAGCATGCGGTAGGCGATGGAAAAGAGGTAGGGACGATAGGTTTCAAAAGTTTCCACTCGGCTTCCTCCTATGAATCGACTCATGTTACCGGGCCAAATCCCTTAACGAAGATGTCCGGCATTGCTGCCGGGGCGGACGCCTGCGCTATTTGCTTTCCAACAAAAACAGCGGATGGCTGACCACCGCACGCTCAAACTCCTCAAGGGAAGAGTCCGCGCTGACGCCAAAGTAGCGAGCAAAGGGGTTGCCGTCCTTGACATCTTCTCGCAACACGAGGGCCGCCTCGCCTTTGGGCAGTTCTGTTGCGTTGACCGTTTCAGAACGACGCCCGCGTGTAAGGGTAGCCTCTTCCGCTGCCCGCAGATTGCGCACCCAATCTACTATTCCATATGGGGAGCCCACATAGCGCTTCCTATTGCGCCTAATAATCGCTACCGGGACTGTACGCGGCAACCCGCTTTTGCGCCCACGCACCGTGAGCAGATACATGGGGTAGTTCCCGAACACCATCCAGGGCCCTACAAGCTTGAAGCCCGCACGCAGCAGAGTCGTTGTCATAACATTTGCTACACGTACATACATCGGTGCCTTATATGTTTTTGCCATAGTTTCCTTCCTTTTCTCTGAGGAGAGACGTTGTCGTGATGACCACCACCTGTGATCATCACAAAGAAAGAGGGTTGAACTGTCCTTTTTGGGACAGCTTTCACAACCGTTTGGAATTGATTTGCAGTATGCCCGTCAGGGATAACCCGCTGCGAGAATATCCACTCAGAGTGCCTGTTCTCAGAGCAGCGACTTCTGTGCTGGTGGTAGTATGCCTGGAAAGGGTAATCTGATAGAATAGCCTTGGCAAGGCGATCACCAGGCAACTGCTGTCCTCGAAAGACGAGAGGTTCTCGATCGAAGCCCGTGTGCTCATTTTGCTTGCAACGATCATCTCATTGAGTGTGTGAACAGGCGGACACAAGAAAGCATCCGGACGATGAAGAAAGCACACAAAGGGGCCCCCAATCAGCGCTTGAAAGCGGAGCGGGAACTCCGTGGCTGGTCACAGAAATACGTCGCCGAGCAGCTCGGGGCCGATCACTACTATCTCAGCCGCTGGGAACGAGGCACGGCCTCTCCCAGTCCGTACTACCGCCAAAAGCTGTGTGTCCTCTTTGGCAAGAACGCCAAAGAACTCGGACTGCTTCAGGAAGAGGAAGAGTCCGGCAGGCACGACGAAGAAGCGAGCGAGCGCATTATGCTCTCTCCTCCTTCCGTGGAGGCGGTCTCTGATCCGGCTGTTCCGCCTCTGTCAGTTGGCACCACTGGCCTCGTTGGCCGCGACGAGGTGTTCTCCCACCTCAAAGAGCGCCTGCGTGGAGGGAGAAATATGGGACTGACTGCCATCAATGGCTTGCCGGGTGTCGGCAAGACGACGCTGGCGGTGGCGCTGGCGCATGACGACGACGTGGTGGGGCATTTTCATGACGGGATTCTCTGGGCTGGTCTGGGACTGCACCCCAATGTGCCAGGCCTCCTCTCCCGCTGGGGGACGCGCCTGGGGATTCCTGCAGTTGCAGCAGCCCGTTTGACAAGCATCGAGGCCTGGAGCCAGAGTATCCGCGCGGCTATCGGTCTGCGCCGGATGCTGCTGGTGATTGATGATGCCTGGCAGATCGAGGAGGCACTGGCCTTCAAGGTGGGTGGGCCAAAGTGTGCCTACCTGCTGACGACGCGTTTCCCGCAGATTGCCCTGCAGTTTACAGGGGAGGGTACCATAGCGCTCCCAGAATTGGGCGAAGACGATGGTTTCACCCTGCTGGCTCGCCTGGCTCCCGAGACGATTGCCGGTGACCCGGAGGTGGCGCACGCCCTGGTCCGCTCGGCAGGGGGGCTGCCTCTGGCCTTGCACCTGATGGGGAAATACTTGCGTACCCAGGCGGATGGTGGGCAACCGCGCCGGGTACGTACAGCCATGGAGCGCTTGCTTGCCGCCGAGCAGCGCCTTCGTCTCAGCGAACCACAAGCGCTGTTAGAGCGCTCTCCTACATTGCCGACGGGCACTCCCCTCTCGCTGCAGGCGATCATCAACGTCAGCGATCAACAGGTGGACGAACTGGCACGTGCTGCCCTGCGCAGGCTCGCGGTCTTTCCCGCTAAGCCCAATACCTTCTCGGAAGAGGCCGCAGTAGCAGTCTGCCAGGTACCTGCTGAGACGCTGGATACCCTTTCCGATGCCGGCCTGCTGGAGGGCGGGGGAGCTGGTCGCTACACGCTGCACCAGACCATCGCGGACTACGCCAGGGTCCACCTGGCGGAGACCGCTGCCTACGAGCGGCTGTCTGCGTATTTTGCCGACTATGTGCAGGCGCACAGCAAGGAATATGAGGCCCTCGAGCAGGAAAGTAGCAATATCTTCGCCGCGCTGCTGGCTGCATCTGAGAGAGGACACCAGGCGGACCTGGTGCGCTGCACCAATGCATTCGCCCCATTTCTCCAGGCACGTGGATTGTATAGCCAGGCAGAAGGCTATCTCATCCAGGCAGAACAGGCAGCAAGGGCGTTGCACAACAGCACGGGGTTAGTGGCTGCACTGCTGCATCTGGGGAGAATTTGCGCTAATCGAGGAGACTACAGCCAGGCAGAAGCTTTTCTCCAGGAAGGGCTGAACCTGGCTCGTCAGGGCGAGGAGTATGAATGGGTCTGCCAGATACTCGATCGGCTTGGGGCGGGTGCTCGCGTGCTGGGCGACTACGAACGAGCAGTAACGTACCACCAGGAAGGGTTAGCACTGGCTCGCCAGATCGGTGACTTCGCCCTGGCAAGTATCTTGCTCCAGGGGCTGGGGATCGATGCCAGTGAGCAAGGACAGTATGAGCAAGCGGAGGCTTACCAGCAAGAAGGAGTGGCGCTGGCTCGCCGAACGGGAGACCGTCAACGCTTGTGCGAGTTGCTCGCGAATTGTGGGCAGGTCGCGTATTTACGTGGGGACAACATCCAAGGGGAGAGCTATTCCAAAGAGGCGCTCGAGATCGCGCGCCAGATCGGCTATCGCTATGCCGTGTCGATGCTGGTTGGAAACCTGGGCGCGGTAGCTACGGAGCAAGGGAACTATGCCCAGGCCGAGGCGTATCTGCAAGAGTCGTTGGATCTGGCTCGTCAGATCGAGAACCGCGACGAAATAGCATCATGCTTGCTCAACCTGAGCGATCTGTCCATAGAGCAGGAGAACTATGCCCGGGCGGAGGGATACCTGCACGAAGCCGCAGTGGTGGCTCACCAGATCGGACGGCGTTTGCTCTTGTGTGCAGTCCCCTCGACGCGGGGTGAACTCCATCTGAAGCAGCACCAATGGGGCCAGGCGGAAGCGGCGTTTCGCGAGGCGATGTCCATCGCATCAGAGGGGAATCCGGCCTATCAGGCGATGGCCTGCTACGGTTTGGCTCGTGTCGCGGCTGGTCAGGGGGACCACCAGGAAGCGCAAAGACTCGGACGAGAGAGTTTACGCCTCTTCGAAACGATGGGGGACAGGATGGCTTCCAAGGTGAGTGCGTGGCTGGAAGCACTGCCCGCCGAACGCCAATAACGAGGCAGGGCGTATGAGCACAACTGCTAGCGTGTTCCGCAAATTCACAGAGATCGTTGGTGCAGTCGGCGAGGGGATCACTCCCCCCGTCTCTGTTTCAGAACCGGACGTGCGACTTTCACCGCATCCGGCTCCCCTCTCAGAAAGCCCTTACGGGTACCAGTTGGTTCGTCACCTTCTGGCTTAGAATGTGCCTTTTCGGTGCCATAGCGATCTCGCTCACAAGCACGACACAACTCGTTGCGTATGGTCCCCCGCTATGCCGGAGAGCAAGGCCAGACTACTTGCGGCGCTTTCCGATTTAGGCCACCTACTGAACCATTCCATCTCTCTGAGAGTGCCTACGTCAGCCTATCCGTTGGCTTTCCCAGCGGCATTTGCTTCTTAGGCAATCCTCACCCTGGTTGCATTGGTTGGAACCTACTCGTATAATTAGGAGTGTTACCTACCCATTACGCGAGAGCATACCAGGGCTTCCCCCGTTCCAAGTCATCGTTTGTCGCTGCTTTAGGCTGGTACTATACGCCGGGCTATTCCGTGTGAGTTGGGTGGCAGTACAAAACACCACCCACCTTTCACCATTCCCATTTTGGATCAGGCCCATCAATCCGCGTTACGGGCCTGTTCACAATGACGACGCTTCAGCCGTACCTTTCTTACGTAGCCATGACAGCCAGCTAGCAGAGTCACCGCATCGGATTTGCGGCTTAGCTGCATTACCGCCCGCTTTACGGATTGATGTCCAGTCGCTACCGTAGGACGGTTGCTATCAATGCTCACATCATTGGTGAGGGATGACACCTCACATCGATGACTCAGTTGTCAGGGCTTTCTTGCCCTGCCACCCATCCCCCGCTCTTCGCGGTTTCGGGTGAACGGGTCGCACTTGGACATATGTGCTATACTTTCCTTGTTCACTCGCACGCTGACAACCGAATAGTGCTTGCTGGTTCCGAGGTAAATCGTTTCCTCGGATAAAAACACTAACGTACCCAACGTTTGGTGTGCCGACCGATACACTGAGTCTAGAGCCCACAAGCCGCTCGGTGTGGTTGCAACGAACACTGGCTCGGACGGAGCCATCGGGTCACTCCGAGAAGCCTCTGGGTTTACCTATGGGGAGTCGTCACAGCCTTTATTATACCAGCAGCGAAATGTATCAACAAATTACAGATGAACCGCTTCAGATAGCACATCGAGGTCTGACATTCACTCATAATTTCTTTTCATCCCCCACCCACACTCACCGCTCTGGAGGGAAGGAACAAGGAACAAGGGGACACCCCCCTTGAACCCCGGCAAGAGGCTCCGCCTCCTGCACCTCCGATTATGAGTGGATCTCATCAAGGTAACTTAACATCGTATCTCATATCAGAGGCTCCATATATGAACAAACGTTGCGCATGCCGGATAGAAAAGGTACAATCTCTGAGGAGATTGCTGCAACCATCAAATCAACCTATCAACATAGAGCAAAAACGTGCGATACAGAAACCATTGCCTGCTCCTGCTTATTTCGGCATTGAGCCTGGGCATTTTACTTGTATTCAACTGGCTGCCCCCGCTGTCTCAAGCGCCGGTGGCATTTGCACATGCCTTTGTAATCGGCTCCGACCCTGTAGATGGCTCAACAATCAATGCCGCGCCGTCGGTGGTGCGTATCTATTTTAACGAGGCCATCGGCCCTGCCAGCATTGCCCATGTATTTGCTCCCGACGGTCATATCGTAGACGCCGCGCACAGCAGCATTCCTCGCACCAACCTGCGCGAACTGGACACGCCCCTTACTACGCCCGGCGCTTTACCACAGGGCGGCTATACGGTACGCTGGACAGCTTTATCCGACGCCGATGGCCATACGACTCACGGCGTAATCGGTTTTAACATTGGACATTCCAGTTTTGGGCTTCCAGGACAGGTGATCCTGGGACCAAGCACCAGCAACATCATGCCACAACTCGATACCTTCGGAGTATTGATGGTTGCCTGGGACTGGCTTGTAATGCTCGCCCTGACATTCTGGGTCGGCATACTCGCTATGGAATGGCTCGTGCTATCACAGGCCGCGCGTAACCGTACCAGAACACAGCAACCCGCAACAATACAAAATGTAGGGGCAGGGCTTGCCCCTGCCCTGGGCGACCCTGCCCTGCACGATCCTGCCTGGGAGGCAGGTAATGCCCCTGCCCTGCCGGATCAAGTAGCGAGACAATCTGTGCCGTTGCAGTGGCTCTGCCTCGCAGCGCTGCTCGTAGGGGAAGTGATTACACTCATATTGCGCACGACATTTCTGACACAGGGGCTTGGCGGCGGCGGCATAGACCCGGGGGTGCTGGGACAATTGATCCTTGAAACCAGCTATGGACATCTCTGGCTGGTGCGCGTTGCTTGCATCGCCGCTGCCCTGGGATTACTCTGGTGGACAACACGCGAGCGCAGCACCACCACGCCGGGAGCGACGCCCCCGAAAAGCCGTTTTGGTCGCCTGCGCCAGCAAGTTGCCCCGGAAAGTGATGCGGGGCTTCCTATAGCCGCAGAAAATGTAGGGGCGGGGCTTGCCCCCGCCCTGCACGCCTCGTCAAAACCTGCGGCCCCACGGAGTGCCAGCCTGCCTTACTGGTATAGGGGAGTTGGACTGGCGCTGGCTGGCATCATCCTGTTAACCATGGCGTTTTCGGGAGATGAAGCGCAGCTAGCGCAGCCGCATGCCAGCGCGGTTG
>WNFD01006372.1_pt1 | contig 11807 bp, 11 predicted proteins | sample 5400491 | NCBI WGS metagenome assembly WNFD01 (sample SAMN13153343, study PRJNA577476) | soil metagenome | isolation source: 120 cm saprolite under Douglas fir tree site 2 hole 2 replicate 2 | place: USA:California | collected 2015-04-18 | reverse complement strand
CCGCGGCCGGATGGTCCGGGCCAGCGCGACGACGAACCACTCGTCAAGGGTGAAGCTCACGTGAAGATCTCCTGCCACGCGGTGGTGGACTGCGACCAGGTGGTCAGTGCGTGGAGCCGCGCCGCGCCGACAGCCTCGCGGTAGTCCTCCTCGGTGCCAAGGATGTAGGCCGCCAGGTATTTGCCGAGATCATCCGGTCCCGCTTGCGCAGCCGACACGTACTCGCGCAGGTGGGCGCGGTCGTAGGCGTACCGCGGGTAGCAAGAGGACGGATGCGCGCCGAACGGCACCTCGGCCACCGCGGCGACCAGGTGCCCGGGGATGGTGACGCCGTCCGCCGCCACCTCCTCGGGTGAGGCGAACTCGTCCACGGTCGCGACCACCGTGCGCGACGCTGAGGCGAACCGCTCGTCCAGCACGTACGGCTGTTCCAGGTGCAGGTTGCCGTACCGGTCACCGGACGGTGCGTGCAGGAGTGCGACATCCGGGCGCAGCGCGGGGACGGCGACCAGCGTCTCGCCGGTGAACGGGCAGGTGATCTCGGCGTACTCGGGGTGCAGCGCGGCTATACCCGAGCCCCGCACCCCTCGGACCGGCAAGAACGGCAGCCCCATCTCCGAAGCACGGAGCTGGGCCAAGATGGTGGCACAGCAGCTCTCCGCCACCTCGATCGTGCCTTCCTCGGCCGCGCGCCGGTAGGCGGGGGCCAGTCCGAGGTCCTGCTCGAAGCCGACGTAGCTCTCCTCGCAGCGGCGGACCGCGCCGGCCGCCACGAGCAGGTCGACGTCGATGCTGTGCGCCGACCCGACCAGGTGCAGGTTCCGCCGGCCCTGGCGGACCAGTTCGCGCACCATCGCCATGGGCAGCCGGGCCGAGAGGCCGCCACCGAGGGCGACCATGGCGCCGTCGGTTACCAGCGAGACAGCATCGGCCAGGGCGGTTCGCTTGTCACGGTACGGCTGCAAGCTCACGGTGATCCTCCGACAGTGCTCGGGACGGGCCGGGAGGCCGGCCTGGCCGCGCTGGCCGAAGCCGACCGCCCGGCCTTCTGCGCGGCGACGATCACGGGGTCGTGCGAACGGATCGTGAAGACGCGGTCATGGTCCAGGCCCGGCACCGGCGGGCGCACCGGGTCGGCACTGCTGGCCACGATGAGCGCGTCATAGCCGAGCGGGCCGCTCCCGCTCTCGTCGCTGAGGTGCACCTGGTGCGCGTCCGGGTCGATCCGGGTCACCCGGGTGCGAAGGCGCAGGTCGATGCCGCGCTTGTCGCGGAACTCCTCCGGCGGGTAGGCGAGCAGGCTCTCCGCGTGCTCCACGGTGCCGCCGAGGAAATACGGGATCCCGCACATGCCGTAGGCGGCGAACCCGCCGCCCTCGCAGACAACCACGTCGAGATCGGGCGCGATACGGCGGGCGGCCGACGCGGCCGACATTCCCGCCGCGCCACCACCGATCACAACAAGTCGTGTCACCCGCCCGCACCTCGCCTTGTCGCCGCAGCCAAGAAACCGCCGGTCATGAACGAGCATGCGGGCCACCCCCCGCCATGAGTCAGGTCTTGCCGGGACGAAGAGACGCCCAAGGCTTGCCCCGCCGGATCAGTGGAATCCGCATCCGGACCAGTCACGCTGACCCTATGAGTGAGCGCAGCAACCAGGCCGATGACTCCGTCCGGGACGAGATAGCAGCCGTCGTGGAGCGCGCCCGCGCCGCGGCGCGGGCCATCGAGGACTACACGCAGGAGCAGGTGGACGAGCTGGTCACGGCGGTGGCCTGGGCTGTCGTGCGCAAGGACCGCGCGGAGGCGCTGGCCAGGCTCGCGGTAGACGAAGGCGGGTTCGGCAACTACGCGGACAAGGTCACCAAGATCAACAAGCGGGTCGTCGGGGTGCTGGCCGACATGACCGGGATGCGCACCGTTGGCGTCGTCGAGGAGCTGCCCTCCGCCGGGCTGGTGAAAATCGCCAAGCCGGTCGGCGTGGTCGCCGCACTGATCCCGACCACCGGCCCCGACGCGACGCCGCCGGTCAAGGCGCTGTTCGCGCTCAAGGGCCGCAACGCCATTATCTGCGCCCCGCATCCCCGGACCGTGGGCAACCGCCTACCAGGGCCTGGGCCATACCTGCGGGATCCACACCAGCTCGGACGCCAACGTCGAGCGGCTCGCGATGACCAGCAGAACGGGGCGGGTGCTGGTGAGCCAGAACCTCAACGAGGGAGCGGGCAGCCCGCGCAACGGACTTCCGTTCACGCTCAGCCTCAGCTGCGGCACCTGGGGCGGCAACATCACCACCGAGAACGTGAACGCCCGTCACTTCGTCAACCTCACCTGGGTGTCCCGCCCGATCGAGCCGAAGGTCATCAGCGAGGAGGCGCTCTTCGCCGACCACTGGCGCACCCACGGCCGCTAGGGCGGGCCGCTAAGGCGGATCACGGCGGACGCTGGTGTTCAGCCTTCGCGGCTGGCGAGGAACTCGTCCGGGTCGAGGTAGTACGGGTTGTCGATGACCATGCCGCCGAGCAGGGCCTTGGGATGCGTCTTCAGCACATCCATGATCAGGTCCCCTGAGCACCGGGTCAGGTCGTAGAGGCACAGGTTGACCTGCGGGAAATTCGACATGATCCGGTTGAGCTCGGATTCGTAGCCGATGAGCTCGCCGACTCCGGGCCGGTTGCGGTGCGCCCAGCTCATGTCGCCGATGTTGCGGGCGAACCCAGGTCCGTCCGCCTGCGGGCTCTGCCGCGCCTTGGCCTCCCAGAACCGGAGCATCCGCTCGGGCAGGAAGCCACCGTCGGCCAGGTAGGTGCCATACGAGTCGAGCACCTCAAGCTGGCTGACCGACAGGTACGGCTCGACCTCGATCTGCTCGGACAGTTTCGCCAGCACATCGTCGGGCGTGCAGCTGTCCACCACGCAGGTGCACTTGTCACCGGCCTTGAGACCCTCGGACAGAAAAGGGATGAGGATGTCGTCGCGCTCGGACGGCCTCCGGTAGAAGCCACAGATGTGATCGCCGGCGCCCAGCTGCAGGCCAAGTACCTCATGCCGGATGTCCGCAGTCATGTACCGCCTCCGCAGTGGGCGCCGGCTTCCAGGCTAGGTCACAGCGTGCTTCGCCGCCGTTTAGTCAGAGCGTGCTCCGCACCGACGCGGCCGCTTGACCCATGGCGCGTAGCTTCGCGTAGGCGACGGTCCGGCTGAAGTAGCCGAGGCCGCAATCGGGCGCGACGAGCAGCCGGTCGGCCGGCACCACCTCAAGCGCGCCGCGGATCCTCGCCTCGATCTGCTCGGGAGTCTCCACCATCAGGTTCTTGGCGTCGACCACGCCGACGCCCAGCACCTTGTCGGTCGGGAAGTCGCGGAACGCTTCCAGCTCGTCGAACCCCTTGTTCGTGAACTCCAGGTGGATCACGTCCGCCGGCGACTCCTTGAACAGCGGCATCATCTCGGTGGCCTTGCCGTCGAACACGTCCCGCTGCCCATCCACGCTGCCGTAGCAGATGTGCCAGAACTTGATCGCGTCCACCCCATCGAACATGATGTTCTGCATCTCGATCTGCCAGCGGTCCTGGGTATACGGCGCGAGCACGTCGATCAGCTGGACCGCCTCAAGGCCGATGCTGACCAGGTACTTGAGTTCCTTGTTCATGGCGATCGCCAGGTCCCTGGCCACCGCGACCTGGTCACCGTAGTACTCGTCCTTGACGATGATGCTCTGCTGGGCCGGGCCGAGGAAGGCGACCTTGAACGGCTTGTCGGTCGCGTTCTGCATGGTCATGACCACGCTCTCGAAGATCGGCCGCTCCCAGGTGATCTTGTCGTAGACGACAGCCTGGTAGAACGGCCGGTACTTCGGCCCATCACCCGGCGGCCCGTACGGCTTGAAGCCGCCCAGGTTCTCCGGGATGAAGTGGAAGATCGGCTCGAGCTGGAAGCCGGGAGCTTCCCACTCGTAGTACTGCGCGCCGTCGGTCAGGATGTCCAGGCCGGCCTTCTCCTGCTCACGCGCGCAGATCTTGCAGGCATCCTCATAGGCAATCCGCAGGTTGTGGCTGCGGTAGACCGGCTCGGCCAGCGACCCGAGAACTCGTCCTTGCAGCCAGTGCGGCCGGGGATACGCCGACACCGCCGATACTGGCAGCAGGACCTCTTCGCCACGAATCTCCATGTGTGTTCACCTTCCTTGGTGATCGATACTGCTTACCTGCCTGTCCTGGCCGACCTGCTTGTCCTGGCCTACAAGGCCACGGAGTGCCCGCAGGGTCACCCAGGCCCGGGTCGCGAGTTGCAGGTTGAATTGTGTCTCAGGATCGCTCAGGTCAAAGCCCGTCAGGTCGCGGATCCGCTGGAGCCGGTACTTGAGCGTGCTGCGGTGCACGGACAGGGCCCGGGACGTGGCCTCGTAGCCGCCGCCGTGCTGGAGGTACTGCGTGAGGGTCTTCATCAACTCGGTGTGCTTACGCTCGTCGTACTCGGCCAGGACAGCGAGCCATTTCTGCACGAAGCGCTCGACGTCGGAGAGGTCGTCGACGGAGGCCAGCATCCGCAAGACGTCGAGGTCCTGGAAGGTAGATGTCCGCTCGGCCGGGGAGGACGCCTTCTGCAGGCGCAGCGCCAGTTGCGCCTCGCGCAGCGAGCGGGACAGCTGGGACGGCCTCGGGTAGGCATCACCCACGCCCACCCGGCAGCGGCCGCCCCCCAGCTGAGCCATGGTGGCCTGGCGCAGTGCCTCCCAGTCGGTGCCGCCGCCGGGAGCGACGATCACCACCGCACCGGCCAGCGTGCCGAGCAGGGCGGTCAGTTGCTGCTGACGCAGTGCGCGGCGGGCCGCATGCAGGACATCCTCGGGAGCGCCGGAGCGTTCGGTGATCTCCACGACCGCCACCTGGTGCGGGCGCCCCAGGTCGTAGCCCAGTGCTTCGGCGCGCAGGTAGGCACTCTCGTCGTCGGTACCGGTGAGCAGGTCGTGCACAAGCTCACGGCGTACACGCAGCTCGGTGTCCGCCAGCCCGCGCAGCCGGGCCAGTTCGACCGCCAGGACGGTGGCCGCGTGCTCCAGCGCCACCACATCCGTGGTGGTCGCGCGCCGGTCGGGGTCCATCAAGGCGATGAGGCCGAGTACCCCGGGACGCGGCGAGGCCAGTGCGACAACGCGATCACCGTCCCGTACCGACCGGCCTTCCAGCATCAGGCGGCGGAGCAACTGCTCCCGGTCGTACGCCTCGGCCTTGGGGTAGGGGCTGGGCTTGCCGGGGCCCGCCCAGGCGGACAGATTGCCATATCTGTCCTCGACGGCCACCGGCCATCCCGTCAGGTCGTACAGCGCCTCGGCGATTCCGGCCGAGCCTTCGCCGGCGGCCGCGACCCGGGTCAGGCGCTCATGGATCTGCATGCCCCGCCGGAGGGTGGACACCGTGTCCTCAAGCGCCTCGTTCGTCCGGGCCAGCTCAAGAGCCGTGGCCCGCTCCCGTGCGTGCAGTTGTGCGTTGGACACTGCAACCCCGGTCTGCTGGGCCACCACCTGCGCGAGGAACTGCTCCTCCACCGGCGGCTCATGCTCGGCGGACACGACCATGTGGCCGAGCGACCCCGCGATGCTGCGCATCGGATATGCCCATGCCCAGGCGGAGCCGGGGATGGTCACTGGCCCGCCGGTCTCGGGGAGCGCATGGAGCTGGTCGATCAGCTCCGCGGACATGGCGCTGGTGGCGTGGGTACCAGTCCGCCAGGCGTCGCCGACCAGGAAACCGGCGATGCGCCATCCGCCGAGCGAGGTCGCCGAGGACGCCGCCAGCCGGAGTATCTGGCTATCGTCAGCGCTCTCGGTCATCAGGATGGACAGGACGAGCAGCGCGCGGAGGTTGGTCAACTGGCCCCGGAGCGAGGCGAGCGAATCCCCGCCGACCTGCGGCGAGGACGCGCTACGGACCTCTGGTGCTGACGATATGGTGCCCACACTTCCACCACCCCGTGGATCAGGTGGTCGCAGCGTGGCACACGCGCGGGGGGCCGGCTAACCGTCTCGGGGGCTAAAGAATCTGCTGACCCTGTCCGGCCAGGACAGATTTGTCCCGGCCGGACGAGGGGTCGTAGCGGATCGCAACGTCACTGCGACGTCATGCCACCATCCGCGGTAATCACGGAGCCGGTGAGGAACGACGAGTCGTCGCAGGCCAGGAACAGCGCCACCGCCGCGATCTCATCCGGTGTGCCGAGCCGGCCGATCGGGTACTTCGCCACGGTCAGCGCCAGCCCGGCCTCGACGTCACCAGCACCGCGGGCCCGCAGCATCGGCTCCATCAGCGGCGTGTACACCGTGCCCGGGCAGATGACGTTGACGCGGACGCCACGTGGGGCGAGATCGACGGACATGGACCGGGTCAGGGCCACAACGGCGCCCTTGGACGCGCAGTACGAGGCGAAGTTCGCCACGCCGACGACCGCGGCGACCGATCCCTGGTTGATGATCGAGCCCGCGCCGGCCGCCACCATTGACCGGGCGGCCGCCCGGGAGCAGAGGAACGTTCCCTTGGCGTTGACGGCAAAGCACCGGTCCCAGTCATCATCGGTGGCGTCGATCACCGAGCCACTGCTGTTCACGCCGGCGTTGTTGTAGAGGACATCCACCCGGCCGTATTCGTTAAGGATCTGGGTGAACGCATTGTCCACCTGCTGCGCGTCTGCGATGTCGGCACCGGCCGCTGTCGCCTGGCCACCAGCCTCGGTGATCTCCGCCGCCGTCTCCTTGGCTGACTGGGCGACGAGGTCGACGATCGCGACAGCGGCCCCCTCACGGGCGAACAGCGTGGCGGCCGCCCGGCCGATACCCGATCCGGCCCCGGTCACGACCGCGACTCTTCCGGCCAGCTTGCCTGTCATCAGATCTCCCTTGCTCGTCACCACGCCGACATGCCGCCATCGACCACCAGCGGGTGGCCGGTCATGTAGGCCAGCCGGCCTGAGGCCAGCACGGCGACCGCGTCGGCGATCTCCTCGGTCGTGGCGACCCGGCCGACGGGGATCCTGCTCTCCACCGCGGCGCGCAGCTCTGGCTGGTCAAGCCGCCAACTCGTCATCGGCGTGTAGACCATCCCGGGGCATACCGCGTTCGCGCGGATGCCCACGGCCGCGTAGTCGATGGCGATCGACCGGGTGAGCATCAGGGCCGCGCCCTTGGACGCGGTGTAGGCACACCGCCCGGGAAAGGCGATCAGCCCGGCGACAGACGCGATCGTGATGATGTGGCCCGATCCTCTGGCGATCATGGACGGCAGCACCGCGCGGCTGCAGAGAAAGGGACCGCGGACGTTGACCGCGTGCACCCGGTCCCACTCACTGACGGGGGTCTCGTGACACCGCGCGGCCTCTTGAGACCCCGTGATGCCGGCATTGTTGACCAGCACATCAATACCGCCATAACGTTCCGCGACAGTGCTCATCGCTTTCGTTACGTGGCCTTCGTCTGTGACATCGCAGCGCAGCGTCAGCGCGGCGACGCCGGCCGCGCCATCCGGCGCCAGGTCGAGCGCGGCCACGGTGAAACCCTCGTCACGGAGCCGCTCACAGGTCGCGAGGCCGATGCCGGAGGCGCCGCCGGTGACCACCGCCACCAGGGCTCCCGTCACCTGGGCCGCTGTCATAGGGTGGCCGTCACAGATCCACCAGGTTGAGCTGGCCGGCGCGCAGCCGCGAGAGTTGGATGAAGTGCTCGGGGTTCAGGAAGAGCTCATTCAGCTCGGCCATGTCATCGATCGTCCAGCCCTCGGGCCGGCGGATCAGGTAGTCGATGTACTGGAAGGCATCCTTGGCCCCGAAGCCGACATGATGGGCACCCAGAATCCGGCGCGAGTCCGCGTCGATGACCAGCTTGAGCCAGCCGGACAGGATCGGCCGGGTGAAGGCGTACAGCATCGAGCCCTCGGCGGCCGGCAGCGCGAACGTCTCAGGATCGGCGTCGTCGGGCGGCATCTGGATCTTGATGACGTTGCGGTATTTCGCCCTGGCCTCCGCCTCGGACAGGCCGCACCAGGTCACCTCGTAGGTCGTGTGCAGGAAGTCCGGGTACTCGGTGAAGTCGAACTCGTAGTCCTCGCCCATGATGTTGCGGGCGGCGCCGACTCCGCACTTGCGCGCCTTGAACATCTCCATGGGCGGGCCGACCAGGTCGCCGACCGCGTAGACGGACGGCACGGAGGTCCGCATGTGCGTGTCGGCGATCACGAAGCCGCGCTCGTCGGTCTCCAGCCCGAGCGGCTCGTACATGCCGAGATCGGGACGCTCCCCCGTGCCGATGAACACGAAGTCGGTGTCGACGCCGGCGACCGTGCCTCCTGGCGTCCGGTAGCGGACGCCGGTGACGCGACCGTTGCCGAGCACCTCGAGCACTTCGGCGCCGACGACGACCTCGATGCCCCGGTCGGCCATCATCGCGACGACGTACTCGCGCAGCCCCGCATCGACATGATGCAGGCTCGCTGTCTCCATGAGCGGGCTGCGGGTCAGGATCGTGGTCTTGCACCCGGTCGCGTGGAAGAACGACCCGTACTCAAGGGCGACCTTGGAGCCGCCGATGATGACGCACCGGTTCGGCTCGTAGTCGAGTTCCTCGATCAAGGTGGCGAAGTCGTACACGCCCTGGCCGCCGATGCCGGGGACGTCCGGGTAGATCGTGCGTGCCCCGGTGGCCAGCACGAGGTTCCTGGCCTGGAAGCGCTGGCCCTGCACCTCGACAGTGTGCTCGTCGATGATCGTCGCAGGCGCGTTGAGGATGTACTCCATGTCGAGCTGTTCCTTCGACTGCCAGTTCATGATCGCGTGCGGCCCCCCTCTCCCCGCTTTGAACAGCTCGACGATCTCCCTGATGCTGGCCTGCTTGTCATCGAACTGCGGGTACCACAGCCGTCCCTGCATGTGCCGCGCCAGGTCGAGCTCACGGGCGCACTCGGAGAACAGGTGATGCGGCACGCAGGCCTGGTGCGGGCACGACCCGCCGAGGAAGGGCCAGGCATCGATGGTTAGCTGACGGCCACCGCGGGCGCGCAGGTACGCCGAGCCGAACCGCCCGCTCGCGCCGCCGCCGACGAAGATGGCGTCGTACTCGCGGTCATCCTCCTCAGGCGTCGCGACGTTCCACAGCGGCTCGGTGTTGTCCTGGGGGTGAGCGACGATATCGTCGATCAGCACCGTCCACTCGCCTACGGTCAGCGGAGCACCCTCTTGGCCGCGGTCGCCGACGGCCGGCGGCCCGAGCGCATTGATCCGGGCGCGCAGTGACTCGAATCCGTCGCTCGGGTTCCGTACGTCGATCATCGCTGACCTCTCGCCGCCGGGTGTTATTGGTGTGTTCAGCATCACCGCGGCGCCCGGCCCAGGGCAGGTCACCAGGGGACGAAGTACCACCCGGACCTCGCCCCGCCAGATCAGGCGGCTAGACCGGTCAGCGCGGGCGGCCGGTCAGCGCGGGCGGGCCCGGCCAGCGCGGGCGGTCAGCGCGGGCGGGCGGTCAGCGCAGGCGGGCCCGGCCAGCGCGGGCGGGGGTCAGCGCTCGTCGCGCAGGGCCTGCAGTGTTCCCCAGGCCCGGGTGGCGAGCTGCAGGTTGAAGTGGACGTCGGGGTTGTTGAGTTCCAGGCCGGTGAGGTCGCGTATCCGCTGCAGCCGGTACTTGAGTGTGCTTTTGTGCACCGATAGTTCGGCCGCGGTGGCGTCGTAATTGCCGCCGTGTTCGAGGTACTGGGTGAGCGTGCGCACGAGCTCGGCCTTCCTGCGGGCGTCGTAGTCGAGCAGGCTGCCGAGCCACTCGCGGACGAACTTGTCGACATCGGTGAGGTCCGGGATGGCCGCGAGCATGCGGAAGATACCGAGCTTGGGATACTCGCAGGCGTTGCTTCCCGGCAGCAGCGTCTTCTGCAGGCGCAGCGCCAGGCCTGCCTCGCGCAGCGACCGGGGCAACTCGGAGGGGCGGGCACAGGAACCGCCCACACCGATGTGGCACTGGCCGCCGCCGAGGTCGGACACTATCAGGCGGCGCAGCTTCTCCCAGTCGGTCTGGCCGGCGGTGACGACGGCGACGTTGCCGGACCATGTCTCGAACAGCCCGGCCTGCCGGACCTGGCGCATTGCCCGCCGTACCGCACTCAGCAGGTCGTCGTGCGCTCGGGAGCGGCCTTTGCCCTCGATCACCACCACACGGTGCGGGCGCCGCAGGTCGTAGTCGAGCGCCTCTGCCCGGGCCTGCGCGCTCTCGTCGTCCGTCCCGGCTAGCAGGTCATGGACGAGATCGCGGCGCAGCCGCAGTTCCGTGTCGGCGATGCCACGCAGCCTGGCCAGCTCCATCGAGAGCACGGTCGCACCATGCTCAAGGGCCACGAGGTCGGCGTTGTCCGCTCTCCGCTCAGGATCGACGAGCGCAAGGACCCCGATCACGTCGGGCCGCGGCGATGCGAGCAGGATGAGCCGTTCGCCGTCCCTGACGGGCTTGCTGTCCCTCATCAGCCGACGGAGCAGGTGCTCGCGCTTGGCGAACGACTCCTTCGGGTAAGGGTCGGGCTTACCCCGGCCTGCCCAGGCGGACAGGTTGCCGTACCGGTCCTCGATCGCGACCGGCATGCCGGTGAGCTCATGCAGGGCTTTCGCGATTCCTGGCTGGCCCTCGCCGGAGACTGCCACTCGGGTGAGCCGCTCATGGATGTCCATGCTGCGCTGCAGGTTGGTTACGGTCTGGGCGAGCGCGGCATTGGTGACAGCGAGTTCCGCCGCCGTGGCGCGCTCCCTGGCGTGCAGCCGGGCGTTCGACACCGCGACACCGGTCTGCTGCGCGATGACCTGGATCAGGAATCGCTCCTCGGCGGATGGCTCCCGCTCGCAGGACGCGACCAGGTGGCCTAGCAGCCCGCTTACGCTTCGCAGCGGAAAGGCCCATGCCCACCCGCGGCCGGGTAGCTCCACGATGCCGGCGCCGTTCCCCAGAGAGACCAGCTGCCCGGCAAGATCACTAGGTATAGGCGTGCTGTGGTCGATGCCAGGACGCCAGCTGCCGTTGGTGAAGCCGTAACCGTCAATCCGCCATGGGCCGAGCCCCGGCGCCGACGAGGCGGCGAGTTCCAGGATCTGGTCCTCGTCAACCGACTCGGTCATGAGGAGCGAGATCACCAGCAGCGCACGGAACTCGCCCAGCCGCTCCCGCAGGTTCGCGTCGGCTGCTTCGTCGGGCCGCGTGGGCATCGTGGTCATGGCCGCCACGCCGCTTGGCGTTGTCTGTTCGGCGGTCATCGCGGAGGCGGATCAGGCGTGTGCCGACCTGAGAAACTCATCCGGCCCGACGTAGTAGGGATTCTCGACGAGGATGCCCTGGACCAGCACCTGCGGATGCGTCTTGACAATGTTGACCACGACTTCTCCGCTGAACAGGTCCAGGTCATACAGGCACAGCACGATGACCGGGTAGCTCGAGGTGACCCGGTTCAGCTCGGACTCGTAGCCCACGAGATGCTCTACCCCTGGCGCGTCGCGCAGCGCCCAGGTCATCTCGCCCACCAGTCGGCAGAAGGTGAACCCCTCGATCTCCGCCTTGACCATGCTCTCGGTCCAGAATGTGAGCATGTCGCTGGTAGTGAACTCGCCGCCGGCCAGGTAGGTCGACTCGGGCAGGTGGATATCCAACTGGCCGTCAAAGGGGCCAGGTCCGTCGCAGGTGCCCGGCAGCAACTCGAGCCGCTTCGCCGTGTATGCGGAGTCCACGACGCAGATGCACTTGTCCCCGGCGGTCAGGCCCGCGCCCAGGTAGCCGGTGAGCAGCCGGTCCCGGT